>Ga0105240_10006476_pt1 | contig 17200 bp, 7 predicted proteins | sample KBSC54metaG_FD_80426 | JGI IMG/M metagenome (GOLD analysis project Ga0105240, IMG submission 80426) | Corn rhizosphere microbial communities from Kellogg Biological Station, Michigan, USA - KBS C5-4 metaG | ecosystem: Host-associated > Plants > Roots > Rhizosphere > Soil | place: Michigan, USA...
AAAATATTACGGCGGGGTAGCTCAGATGGTTAGAGCGTAGGATTCATAACCCTAAGGTCGGCAGTTCGATCCTGCTCCCCGCTACTTTTTAAAAGCCTCCGCTAGTCAGCGGATGGCTTTTTTACTTTATACCTAAATCTATGTTCACTGTTTACGTCTTATACTCCCAGAAATATAACCAAATCTATATCGGTTACACTTCCGATTTGGCAAACCGATTTTTATCTCATAACGAACTAGCGACAAAAGGACATACCATCAAATATCGTCCATGGTCAATTGCTTATACCGAAGAGTTCCAAACGAAAGCCGAGGCTATGAAAAGAGAAACTCAGCTAAAAACAGGTAGTGGAAGAGAATTCATTTGGCACATCATCCATCAAAAATTAGTAGTCCAAATGACTAGAGCGTTGGATTCATATCCGCTGGCTCGCGGACGGCAGTTCGATCCTGCTCCCCGCTACTTGAAGACGAGGCTGTTACAAGAGATTGTAATGGCCTGTGTTTTTTCTGGCCATACAATATTCATACACAACAACAACTGCATGAAAACAGGCTCGAACACGAATTAAAATCTTGCCCAAACCTGCAATTGGTGAATAAATTGGCATACAAAATAATGGCTGCCGAACTGGCGTTCGGACAGCCATATTATAGACCAATTATTAACGAGGGACTTGAATTATTTTTAATTTAATTCATTCAATATCGGTTTACTTACTGTTTTTAACGTTGTTTGCTGAGGTTTAAGAAGCTCCAGGATCACTATTTCGTTACCAGTCTTCTTTAGCCATTCTACCGGTAAATAAATAGTTTGCTGAGGACCCACGTACCAGTATCTGCCCAAATTATGCCCATTAACCCAAACTACTCCCTTTCCCCAGTTGCGCATATCCAGGTAGGTATCTGCAATTTTTTTAAGATCAAACGTTCCTTTTCTAATTACCGGAGCATCTTCATTTAATTTACCTGCTTTGTAAGCAAGCCCACTTACCGCGTTAAATGGCAAGCCATACATTTTCCAACTTTTTAGTTCTTTCCCGGCAAGAAGTACTTTCTCTGTAATACCTTTTTTATTTTTTAATAAATAAGGCCCAAAGTTTATCCTACCCAGGTTCTCTACCAAAATATCCAGCCTCACCTTACCTTTTGGCAAGTCTACTTGCAGGCTATCTTGCTTAAGCCGCCTGTCGAGTACTCCAGCTCTTTTCCCATTTATATAAACAATGCCATAATCTCTCAGGTCTTTTATTTTCAATGTGCCTGATACTCCACCATTAACGGTTGTGCCGTATAATACAAAGCCGTAAGCCTGGTTTAAATCTTCAAAAGTGAGTGGCTCCGGATTCAATTTAGGTGCAGGTAAAATATTGAACAGGCTGGTGACCTGTTTTAACTGTACGTCGGGGATAATTATAGCCGGCTTTGCTTTGGGTACGGGTGGCAATACCTGCCCTGCCTGCAAATGTTTTTGTATAACCGAACGGAATTTCATAAACTTTTCGGTTGCGTTACCGGCCTCATCTAAAGGCGCATCATAATCATAGCTACTAATTTGAGGTTCATATGGATTTTGATCATTATAATTCGCACCGTTCATAAAACCACGTGTGGTGCCGCCGTGGAACATGTACATATTAATTGAAATACCTGCTGATAATACAGAATCCAACCTGTTTACATATTGCTCAGCAGGTACTGTATGATGCTTTGTTCCCCACCAGTCAAACCACGCAGGGTACCACTCGGCAATGTAGTACGGGCCGGTACCATTATGATTTTCCTTCACCAGCGCCTTAACTTCAGCCGGGTTATCTATACCATTTACTGCAGGTAATAAGCCAGGCAGGTGACCATCTTTTACAGCCGGTTTAGGATCGCAGGTATAAAGAAGTCCATCAAAACCAGCATCGATAAACATTTGTTTATTTATGGCCAGGTATTCTTTGTCATTTGAATAGGAACCATACTCGTTTTCTATTTGCACCATTAAAATATTACCGCCATGATTTATTTGAAGCGGAGCCAGCTGTTTGCCCACTGCATTTATGTAGTTTTTGTATTCTTCCAGGTATTTAGAGTCCTTACTGCGTACAACGAGACCATTTTCCTTTTCCAACCAATACGGATATCCTCCGAACTCCCACTCGGCACATACATATGGACTAGGGCGAAGGATCACCCAAAGGCCTTCCTCTTTTGCAATCTTTACAAATTCAGCAATATCATTATTACCGGAAAAATCATATTTCCCTTTCTGAGGTTCGTGTAAATTCCAAAAAACATAAGTGCCTATCGTGTTCAACCCCATAGCTTTTGCCATCTTCATGCGTTGCCGCCATGCCTCACGTGGTATACGCGGATAGTGCATTTCTCCGGAGATCATTTGAAATGGTTTACCATCCAGCAAGAATGCGTCGTCATCCAATTTAAATGTATGCGACTGAGCAAATGTATAATCGACATTTAAAAAAATAAGTACAAAAAATAGGAGTTTTATTAGTTTCATTTTCAGCATTTTAAGGCGTTGTTATAGCGTAAGCAGGAGTATTATGACTATTATTTAAGGTGAATTATGAGATTGTTGATCAAATAGATGCAGGTTCCATTTATCCAGCCAGTTGATCTGGATATCGTCTCCTTTAAAAGTGATTGGCAACCATAAATATCTTCCGTCAATCGCATTCCCTGGTTTCCATTCATCGGCTATAAAAATAAATGCACCCTTTTTTCCTTCAACCGGCAAAACACAGGTGCTTTGCCCCTGGAAGGTTACTTCGGAATTGGGGCCATGACAGGGATTTCCGTGATATTTCCAGGGTCCCCATATGCTATTTGCAGTAAACCATCGGGCAGCATTAGGTGCCCATCCCGTGCATCCTGAGCCTAGCATATAATACATCCCATCTCTTTTGAATAATGCAGGGGCCTCTGTTTGGTGGCCGATATAAACCCGAACAAATTTTCCGGTGTACCCGGTGTAATCATCGTTAAGTTCAGCGATTTGCAGCGTATAGTTCTCTTCAGACGAGAAGACATGATAGGCTTTTCCGTCATCATCCACAAAAATGGTCATATCGCGTACCATTTGCCCTGGAGATATATCACGGCAAAAAAACTTGTTGGAGTTGGTGACAGTATCGCTGCAATTAGCTTTCTCGCTTTCAGTTGTACCAACGGGGTAGAATGGCATTTTACCCGGGTTTGCTCTAAAGCTTTTCAAGTATTGGTATGGCCCGGTTACGTTGCTGCTGGTAGCTATACCAGCCAGGGCAGAAGCGTATCCCTTACCCAAAAGTTCCAGGTGGAACCACATAACATATTTTTTCGTACGCTTATTATAAACAACTTTTGGCCTTTCAATAATACTCCCACGTGCGATGTCACTTTTAGGGTTATCGCTCACCTTCAAAGCAATTCCTTCGTCCTTCCAGTAATATAGATCCTTTGATGAATAACAATGTATACCTACCTGGGCCGAATTGCCTTTTTTTCCTTCAATTTTATGTTCGCCAAACCAATAGTAAGTACCGTTCTGAAATAAAATACCGCCGCCATGTGCATTAATATGTACCCCGTTATTATCCGGCCAGATAGCACCGGGATAAAAATTCACATCTCCGGTAGCCGGCGTTTGTCCATTAGCCTTACATACGATTGATAATAACGCAATCGCCAGTAATAAAACCAGCAGCAATTTTTCTACTATTATCTTTTTGAACAATTCGCTTAAGTATTATAAGTGTTTATTTATGGCCTTTAACTTTACCTACTATCCACTCGCCTACTTTGGTGCCCTGCATCATACCACTATTAATGGCATCTTCAAAATGGATACCTCCCCAAAAGCGCGACATCCCTGCTTCAGCCGCAGCCTGATTAAACGAAGTAAAACTTCGTGGAGCAAGGCCATATTTTTGCTCCACATTATCTGTATAATGCATATTATCACCAAAATAACTGGTCAGGATCACTGCTGATGTAGAAGATATACAGGAGTGTCCGCTTAAGTATTCCGGAAAAGGTGGCGTTTGTAATAACGGTCTCCAGTCTGGATCGATATATTTACGGATGGCCGTTTCGGGTCTTATGCGGTTGCTTCTGTATTTTTCATCCCAGCAACACATAAAGCTGTCCATCAATCCGATAGACACAACGGTATGTATCTCCATCGCTTTTGAAAAGCTCGTTTTCGTCTGCCTGCAAACTATACCTGTAATACCAAGCCAGTGTGCCCCCGGTGATATTTTCTTCAACCCGATCATCATGTGACCGTTGTCCTGTACCGCAAACGGATTGCAATCCCAAAATGCGGCAATGGCTTTGTGTTCAGGTGTTAATTCGCTTCCGCCTAACTTGTAGCATCTCTGCATATATTTATAAAACTCAGACTGCTTATTAGTTGAAAATTGTATTGGACGGGATACCTTAAATTGCGAGCTGGAATCAAGAGTAAACGGCCGGATGGTATTAAAATACGGTTCAACCGGCGCCATGTAGGCCGGCGGCGTTGGATACCAGGTACTATCTTTCCCAAGTGGCGTATACCTGGTGTAGTTACTAATACGATTGTATTTATCTTTTTTGGCATATGCCATTATTTTCTTGCTGATGGCCTGCGCATAATGTTTTGAACTATCAATGATCTCGTCAGTAAAACCAATTTTCCTACATGAGTCCAGGAAAGTTTGTTCATATTTAACCATCATGGTGCTGCCTGATGGCTGTAGCTTTCCGGCAGTTTCCATCATGGCGATCAATGCACTCAGTTGATAGTTGTACCCATTGGCAAATGATGGTTTCTTAATATCAGGGTATTCATTTAATATCCCATGCATGCTCTTTTCCGTCTTATCATTCTGAGAGACAACTTCGTAACCTGCCAGACAGGTGTAAGAAAAGAAACGTGCCGCCAACGGAGGATTAGTGACGTCATGGATCATAATAGCTGACATCTGGTTCACCACTTTTGTGATGTCACTACTGGTTAGCACGGGCTGGGTTTGATTTTTCTTGCAGCTATTGCTTAAGATAATTGCAGCAAACAGAACAAATAATAATAAAGCCTTCCTTTTCATATCTTAATTCTCCTTGTAGGCTTTTACTCCCTGCTGGTTTATGCCGAATAGCAATGTTTTATTAACTTCTAAAACGCTTCTCACGTCTCCCCATAAATGAAAGCCGGACTTGAGCTGAGGAACATAAGTAAAATGTCCTTTACCGTCCCCTTTTAAGAGGATGCCATAATTTGCATCTGATTTTCCAAATCGTAACCTTGCTTTGTTAATATTTCCGCACAGCAGCAAATCTTTATTCCCATCCTGGTCGTAGTCAAATGTTGCAATAGTAAATACAGGAGAAGATTGGACTTCTATCGGTAATGCCGTTGCATGTAATTTGCCTTTACCATCGCTTAAATAATAGCTTGTAGAAAGATTGTCGGCTTTTAAATGCCCTGCTCCCTGGAACTCTAAAGTGGTGAAAATATCCGCGAGCGATGCATCCGCGTAGCTTTTATAATCCGGGAAACGTGAGCGCATAACACTAATTTGTTCCAATAGTTCATCGCGGGTAACGTATGGATAGCTCTTGCCCTGGATATAAAAACAGAGGATAGGGTCAACTGCTCCGTTGTCATCAAAATCTTTATAATACATTTCGGCAGGTTCCGCAGCGCTAACTTTGCATTGTGTATTTAGCCCTTCGTTTCCTATGATCAAGTCAGGGTGGCCGTCATGATTAAAATCTTCAACTAGTATTTTGTTCCACCAACCATTTATTGGCCCGTCAAAATAGGTGCTGGTATTATCTACCAGTTTGCCATTGTTGTTGATCATCACCGTTACAGGCATCCACTCTCCTACCAAAACCAGGTCTGGCTTTTTATCGCCATTCATATCTACCCAGGCAGCGTCTGTAACCATACCAATATGCTGTAATGAAGGTGATACTTGTTTAGTTTGATCGGCAAAATGGCCTTTGCCATCGTTTATGAGAACATAACTTGTTGGTATCTCCGGGTATCTTCCCGGAATTACTCTGCCGCCCACAAACAGATCAGGGTGGCCATCGCCATTAATGTCCGACACTCTTACACAACTTTTACTACTACGCATTTTAGGCAGAGCGTCTTTTGATTTGGTGAAATTCCCTTTGCCGTCATTCAAATAAAGCCGGTCTTGCAGTAAGGGATCATCCGGAACAAAATTGTCATAACCTCCGGAACATACGTATAGATCGGGCTTACCATCACCGTTGGCGTCAAAAAATATCGCATCGGCATCGCTGCTCTTTTTATCAGCTTCAAGTGCTGGTTCTGATTTTGCTATAAAGCCGCCGCCTGACTGTTGAACGTATATTGCACCTGGTTTGCCATTACCGCCACCTACATACACATCCTCCAGGCCGTCGCCGTTTATATCGCCTTTTACCATACACGGACCAGAAAATGATAATGGGTTCACTATCAATGGCTGCCGTTTAAAATCATTAATACTGTTCTTTTCCTGCGTATTCGCAATTGGCGATTTAACTTCAGTAAATAAAGAAGGTGGTGCTTTTTGAACCTGGAAATTACCATTGGCATCTTTTTCATTCAATGTAAGTTGCTGATCAGCTTTAACATTTTTCAGAACCTGCACCTTACCTTGCTGCCATATTACACGTAAGGAATCTATCTTGCTATCCTTCCCCAATCCAAAATGCAGTATTGGCGACACGCTAGACTGAAAGCCACGGCTTGGCATTTGCTCCAGGTATTGCTTTTTATCTTTTACATATATAGTGACCTTTGCACCGATGCCTTGTGTATTTTTTCCTCCGCCGTTCAGCTTAAGTTGCAAATAATGATTATCCAATTGCTTATTAGCTTCGTTTTGATAGATAAATGCCGGCTGATTGATGTTGTTAACTACCATGTCTAAATCACCATCGTTATCCAGGTCAACATATACTGCGCCGTTACTGTCAGACGATTGGTTTATACCCCAGGCAGTACTGGTATTTGTAAATGTCAGGTTACCATTATTTTTGAACAAATAGCTCTTCACCTCGGACGACGGCATTTTTTGCACCAGCTCATAGATGTCCTTACGCATCAGGCGCCTGTCCTTTAAAAAGTCGCCCATGTATTTTACAAAATCCAAATTGGTAAAATCGCGGGTATAACCGTTGGTTACAAACAGATCCTTCCAGCCATCATTATCGTAATCTGCAAACAGAGGTGCCCAGCTCCAATCGGTATTTGAGATCCCTGATAGCTGGCCAATTTCACTATATGTCCCGTTTCCGTTATTTATTTGCAGCATATTGCGCATATACTGATAATGGAAACCTGTGCGGAGTGTCAGGTCAAATTTTTCATAGTTATCAGGCGCAAACAATAGTTTTTGCCGGTGATTATCTTCGGGAAGCATATCAAGCGTGAAAATATCAGGCAAGCCATCATTATTAATGTCCGATATATTGTTCCCCATCGAGAATTGCGAGGTATGGCCAATTGAAGATTGCAGTTTGTTGGTAAATGTGCCATCTCCGTTATTGATATACAGAAAATCGGGTATCGTATAGTCATTGGATATATAAATATCCGGCCAGCCATCACCATTTACATCATCTATTGCTGCCCCCAAACCATATGTAAGGTCCGAACTGCTAATGCCAGCCTCGGTTGTTACATTTTTAAATACACCATTATCGTTTCTATATAGCCTTACGCCATTTGGGGAATCTTGCTTCTTCAGAGCCTCAACTGTGTTTACCTCATCTAAAACGGGCAACTGAATAGGGCTGTGATTCAATAAAAACATGTCCAGATCGCCATCTCTATCATAGTCAAAGAAAACGGCCTGGGTACTGTACCCTTCATCAGCTAAGCCATATTGTTGTGCCTGATCAATAAAATGCGGAACCCCATCCTTATCATTTCCCTGGTTAATAAATAGTTGATTCTGACGTTTTTCGGCCCTTACATTCCCCGAGTAGCAAACATAAATATCCAACTTGCCGTCGCCATTCACATCTGCCATGGCAACTCCTGTTTTCCAGGGGCCGGGCCTGCCAGCAACACCGGCAATAGATGTAACGTCTTCAAACTGCATGTGCCCTTTATTAAGGTACAGTTTATTGTCGGTCATATTTCCGGTAAAGTACAGATCAGGCAAGCCATCACCATTTAAATCACCGGTGGCTACACCCCCGCCATTATAAAAGTATTCATACATCAAAACGTTGGTGTTTAATCCTTCGGTTAATGTATTGCTAAAATCCACATGTGTTTGTTCTGGTGGCAATAGCGTAAACAAAGGGCTGCCGTTTGTGTCACCGGCTTCTTTATTTTCAGACTTACGACCACAACCCACTAATGCTAAAGCCCCGATAAAAAGTAACCGGCAAGATAATTTGACGTACGTATTCACAAAAGTTTAAACTTAAATTAACGGATTAAATGTAAAAGAATGCCGGGCATTAACCCCGGCATTCTTCTCATTAAATATATAGATTTTTATAACCCATTAATTAATAACCGGGGTTTTGAACCAATTTATTATTCTTATTCATCTCATCCCTACTAATTGGCGGGAAATAGACCTTATCGGCCCAGGCACGATTTTCTACCCCCGGATCGATCTCCTGCGTCGTGTAGGTATAGCTGTAATTGTCCGTATTATACCTATAAATCGGCACCGTTTTGCCTGCTTTAAGCGTACCGGTGATCTTCATAATCCGCACCTTGTTACCTAAGGTTGTCGGTGCGATCATCCAGCGGCGGGCGTCGAAAAAGCGTTGTTCTTCAAACAGCATTTCCTTGTTACGCTCACGTCTGTACCGTTGTACAAGCGCTGGCCCTGTTTCCGTAACTGCCGGCATGCCCGAACGGAAGCGTATTTTGTTCAGCCAGGTTTTGGCAGTTGCTTCATCTCCTAATTCGAGACACGCCTCAATGTAATTAAACACCACTTCGGTAAACCTGATCTGCGGTGAAGGCACCTCTGACCGGGTATTCTGATCGACGATGGCTGGGTTAGGGTCCATAAATTTCCTGATCGCATAACCGGTACGGGTTCCGTTCCAGTTTTCAAGCGGGCCATTCCTGGTATCCAAACCAAAATAAGCTACCGGGGCAGAAGCACTACCGGTTTGATAGGTACCCATTTGGATCTCATTATAAGGGTCTATGCCTGCGCCATCTGGTGTACGTGGCTTCCACGGGGCGCCGTCATATAAAATGGATGCATAAAAACGTGGGTCCCTGTTTGCATAAGGTGTTGCTGCATCAACTGGATTATTCCAACTGAAGTCATGTGCAGCCCCTGTTCCATCCAATGCTTCATAATCATCCACCAGGTTTTGAGTAGGTTCGCTTGATGTCCAACCGTGATATCCGTTTGTACAGTTGTTGCGGCCATACCATGCACCCCATTCATCTTTGGCGTTGCTATAATACCGGGCAAAAATAATTTCCGCCTCGCCACCATTTCTTGACAAATAAGAGTTCTGATAATTGGTAAACCCATCAGTTGCACTTACCGGAGCAGACAGATTAAGCATATAACCATATTTGCCTAAATCTATTACTGCTTTTGCTGCAGCCTGGGCTTTTGTCCAGCGACCATCGTGATCGCTGGTTGTATAACCCAATAATTCGGGATGCGCAAAACCGGAAACGGTGCTGATCGTGCTTAATTTGGCCGGATCATGCAAATCGCTGGCGGCATAAGTTAAAACCCTTGCCTTAAGCGCCAAAGCAGCGTCAGTGGTAGCCCGCCCCTTATCCATAGTTTTGTTACTTAACAAAGCGGCTGCCTGGTCCAGGTCGCTTAGTATAAAGTTCACGCAGTCTTCATAGCTGCTCCTTGCGATGGTAAAATCAGTCGCAGTTGCGCTGTAGGAGGATTTGACAAGGGGAACGCCGCCATAAAAGCGCAGCAACTGATTATAGAAATAGGCGCGCATAAAATAAGCTTCGCCCTCCAGCCTGTTTACCAATGCCGAATCGAGCGGGGCCTTCGCAAGGTTCTCTAAAGAGATATTGGCAGATCTTATCCGGGCGTACATAGCATTCCACTCGTACCTGTCTTGCAGCCCACTCAGATGGTCCGGGCTTACGTTGCCTTCCATAATGTCCTGCTTTCCGAAATTGTAAAGGGCATTATCGGTAAGGCAATCGTTGTTCATTTGGTCCAATAGACCGGTACTCAACCCGTTATATAATTCCGTTACAAAGGCTGTAGAAAGGTTAGGATCCGACCAGGTGGCTTCAGCCGATGCCTGGTTTAACGGCTTCGTACTCAGGAAGTCTTTCTTACACGAGGCAAGCAGCACGCCTGAGACGATTACTATTGTTGAAATATTTCTTAAAAATGTTTTCATATCGTTCAAATTAGAATTTTACACTTGCTCCCAAATTGATAACTCTTGCCTGCGGATAATAATGCCCATCTGAACTGGTGGATTCAGGGTCATAAATATTTTGCTTAGCAAGTGTGAACACATTCAGGCCGTTTGCATAAAGCCTCAAATTGCTTATACCAACCTTACTGGTGATCGAAGGCGGGATGGTGTAGCCCAACTCGATGTTTTTAAGGCGTATATAGTTCATATTGAGCAGCCAATATGTATTTCCTCCAATAAGCTTTCCTGTAGAATCATAGTATCCGCCAGAAAAGTACTGGTTATTCCTGTCAACGGTACGAGGATCTTTTGTGCTTTGATTGTCCACGGTCCAGCGATGATCATAACTCCATTGCAGGAAGTTGCCAATCGTTCCTGATTCCGTTTGCAGTGTAATTTTTGCGCCGGTTGCACCCTGCAATAACACGCTTAAATCAAAGCCCTTATATTGCACCCCAAAATTTAAACCTCCCTGAAAAGTTGGGGTATGGCCGGCATCCATTCTCACCTGGTCATAACCATCAATTTTACCATCAGGTACTTTTTGACCATTATCGTTGCCTATATCTTTAAATTTCATGTCGCCCACCCGAATAGTACTTTCGCCTACACCGCTGTAAGCTCCCGGATGTGCCGTGTTAAAGGCGTCAACTTCAGCCTGTGTAGAAAATATGCCATCATAAACGTAGTAAAGCTGGGAACCAATAGGATGGCCAATTGACGTTTGGTATGATGGAAATCCGGGAGGTTCATCCCACACATTGATCCGGTTTTTGATATAAGAACCGTTAATGCCTACGTTATATCTAACTTCGCCAATTTTGTCATGCCAGTTAAATTGGAACTCTACCCCCTTATTGGTTACCTTTCCGTAGTTTTTCGGTGGCAATAGCGGTCCAGGAATACCAGTTGCAGGTACTGAAGCGGTAGGTGCCCATAAGATATTGGTACGTACGTTATAAAACGCTTCCAATACGAAATCAAGTTTGCCATTCAGTATCGTTCCTTCCAGGGCTGCGTCGCTGTTGTTAGCGGTTTCCCAGGTAAAGCTCGGGTTGGGAGCTGTACCTTCCGTTAACGTTTGAGTCGGAGCACCGTTGATAATATAGGTATTAGTGTTATATAGTGGAAGATAGGCGTATTCTGCCAATTGATCGGAGTTAGGTCTATTTACCTGGTCGTTACCCATTTGTCCCCATGACCCGCGAAGTTTTAAGTTTTGAAAGAACTTGATATTATCTTTAAAGAAACTTTCTTCTGAAATTCTCCAGCCAGCTGATATACCAGGGAAGAAGCCGAAGCGGTGAGTTGTAGGGAACATATAAGAACCGTCCGCCCGCCATAAAAATTCGGCCAGGTATTTTTCCTTGTAGTTATATCCTACGCGGCCAAAGTAATTTAAACGAGCCCTTTCCCATGCACTGCCACTGTTGCCTATCTCAGTGTTACCACCCCATGAAAGCTGGTCTATAGCGGTTGAAGCATAATACTTGCGCGACGCATCAAAGTAGCTTTGATTTGACTTTTCCTTCTGTACACCGGCAAGGAAAGTAACGTTGTGGCCTCCAAAGCTATGATCATAGCTTATTATACCTTCGAGCATCGTGCTTAACTGATCCTCATCGCTTTGAAAAAGGTGCGCCTGGGCCGGGCCACGGGCTACTTTAGTAAGCACAGGAACGCCGTTGGCGTCTTTGGTTACATTATCCCAGCTATATACATACCATGGCGTTTGCCAGGTTTTTTCTTCTTTTATGTATTTATCAATAGCTACGTTTCCCGTAACCTTTAATCCAGGTACATTTGGGATATCGATTACAATTTTACCATTAGTTTGAACAACATACCGGGTGTCTCTGTCATATCCGGTCGCGTTAGTCGTGATCAACACCGGTTGCTGGCCGTTTTCAATATCCGGTCCGGGCAGTCCGTTCGGCCAGTAAGCCGGTCTGTACGGATAACCGCGCGTTAACATCCGGAAAATATCACCTGCACTTTCTCCAGCCGGGAAGAATCGATTTTCCTGGCGGCCAGATACGCCAATACTAGTGTTAACATATTTATTAACTTTTGCATCTACATTTAAACGCAGATCGTACTGTTTATAACCGGTAGCAGAATTCTTATAATAAGCGTCCTGATTTTCGTAACCTATGGAAGTCAGATACTTTATATTTTCTGAACCACCCGACAATTGCACATTCTGACGTGTCTGAGGCGACCAGTCTTTCAGCGTAGCTTTAAACCAGTCTGTGTTTGGGTGTCCCCATGGGTCAGAATGGTCAGCAAATTTTTGGAAGTCAGTTGGAGAGAACGTTGCTGTCGTCGTAGCACCATTGTCCGGGCGGGTGAAGCTGCCTGTGGTTTTGAACGCAGTCCACGCCTGAGACCAATATTGAGATGGTAAGTTATATAAATCTATTTCATCTACCATGGTAGCATATTCTGTAGAATTAGCCATTTTAGGGATCACCGTAGGTTGCGCCCATCCATGATTATAGGTGTAAGACAGATCGGGTTTGCCTAATTTACCGTGTTTAGTGGTAACCAGGATAACACCGTTTGCCGCCCGGGCTCCGTAAATCGCAGCCGACGCGTCTTTTAACACGGATATGCTCTCCACATCGGCAGGATTAATACGATCTATATTTGTTTGCCCCGCAGGAGCCGGAACACCGTCGATAACGATTAGCGGAGCATTGCTGCCCAGCGTATTAATACCACGCACACTGATGGTTGAACCATCGTAACCAGGCTCGCCGCTTGCATTAGTTGCGATTACACCTGGCATACGTCCGGCAATAGAATTGGAAAGGTTAACAGCTGGTGATTTTACCAGTTCCTCGCCTTTAACCGCTGTAACAGATCCGGTAACGGTTATTTTCTTTTGTACACCGTAACCTACTACAACTACTTCGTTAAGCCCTTTATTTGCTGATTGTAATTTAATATTGAGCGTAGTCTTACCTTGAATTGGCACCTCCGCAGTCGTGTATCCAATAAATGATACAACCAGGGTGCCATCGTCCGGCACATTAAGTGTAAAATTTCCGTTTATGTCAGTCACTGTTCCGTTGGCAGTACCTTTTACTTTTACAGATACGCCTATAAGCGATTCTCCTGTTGTCTGATCGGTTATTTTTCCTGTGACTTTAATTTGAGCTAATAACTTATTTAAAGCTGCTCCGTGTGATGTGGCAAACTTTGTTTTGGAAATGTTGGCAGTACCCGCTGACGACGTACTGACGAATAGCAAAGCAATCAATAGCTGACCCAGTGCTATTTTTGAGACATTTAACAAGTTTACAGTTCTATGTAAATTGTATTCCATGTTTAATTGGTTAAGTTGATTTAAATTTTAAACGCGCACTCTCAAAGTGGGATGGTTTACCGGAGCGTAATTATCTATAATCGCAACTCCTGATTGGGGTTTGTCTGGCTTTTGTTTATCCCATAGTCATCATTTAGGTTTAATTTTTTTACAATTGGTTAGGTTATAAAATTTGGCAGTCTAACAAAATCTGAAGGCATTGCCGCCGTCAATCTCATTCTTAAAAACATCTCTTTAGTTTCAAAAACAGCATCGGCAACAAATCACTTTATCATCGATTTTTTTTCCATTTAAGAGCGTTTCCTTAAAACAAGAAATTAAATGTTATCACTACAGTTATAATTGATTGCACTAATGTGAGCATAATCGTGGTGATTCATGGGGGGTAAACTCTTAAAACTTGAGGGGGTAATTCGTAACCGATAGATAATTTATTAACTTTTAGCTATCTAAAATTAACCTATGGATTAACCATTGATGATTTTCAGTTTTACGGCATTTTTTGTGACACTTGGCTGAAAAGGTGCCCGGAATTTTTTGATATACTCCGATGGATTTAATCCAAAGAGCTTGCTAAACTGCTCCCTGAAATATTTCAGATCATTAATGCCAACTTTATAGGCAGCCTCGGCAACTGTGCAATTGGTATTAAGAAACATTTCGGCTGCTTTTCTGAGACGTATAAACCTTATAAACCCATTTGTTGATTGACCTGAAATGGACCTGATCTTTTTATACAGATTAGACTGGCTCATACCAATCTCATCCGCCAGGGTTTTGATACAAAAATCATTATCAATTAAATGTTCTTCTACAATTTTTATGCATGCCGCCAGGAAGTCTTTATAATCCGCGGATACTTTCAGGTCATTTGACTTTAAGGTTATCTCATTATAAAAGTATTTTTGGAGATTATTTTTGCTCTTTATTATGCCCGTTACTCTTGCAATAAGCAGTTCTTTTTCAAAGGGCTTACTTATGTAATCATCAGCTCCGCCTTCTATGCCTTTTAATTTAATTTCCGGTGATGAGCTGGCGGTCAACAATACTACAGGTATATGACTTAAAGAAGGTTCTTCTTTCACCCTGCTGCATAATTCGATACCACTTAAACCTTGCATCATAACATCACTGATAATAATATCCGGCAATATCTGATGAATGAGATTTAAAGCATCTACTCCATTTTCAGCCTCAAATACCTCAAAATCATTGCTGAAAATTTGCTTAAGGTATTGCCTGATCTGCGCATTATCATCCGCAATGACCATAGATTTGGATTCAAAGTTGAGCGCTGCCGACTTTTTATGGCTTAGAGAATGTAATTCTGTGCTTGTTTTCGATATCGATAGTTCTTCTTCGTGCTGTTCAATCAATTCGTCCAAAAAAGCGGAGGTTTCGGCAACATCTTCAAAAATCAGGTTGGGGCCTAAATGCTCTTTGCCCTTCAGCAAACGAATCTTAAAAGTGGTTCCGGTGCCCTTTGTACTCTGGTAACTAATGCTTCCGTGATGATCTTCGACAAATCTTTTTACCAGGTAAAGGCCGATGCCAAACCCGTTTGCCAGTGGCACTGAATTTTGCAACTGGTAAAACTTATCAAATAACTTTTCCCCAACGTGCTCATCTATGCCGCACCCGTTATCCTTTATTTCAATATTTACAAAGATGTCTGTTTCAGAGATGTTACAAATAATAGTTCCATAATTTGCCGTGAACTTTAAGGCATTAGAGATTAAGTTAAACAATGCTATTTCTATTTTTTCACGATCTGCAAATAGTTCAATGGCATCTGTTTCACAAACAAATTCAAACTGAATACACTTGCTTTTTGCCTGGTGACTGAAGCATAAAAAAACCTCTTTGGATAAGTTGACGATATCCAGTTTTACAATTTTGAGTCTATCGGATTCGCTATCGGCCTTTCTGAATAATAACAATTGATCGACAAGGCTTAATAACCGGCGTGCATTCCGGTAAACAATATTAAGATTACCTGTATCATTTGTTCTTTCCCCGGGATTAAATAATAATTCCTTAACCGGGTTTATAATTAATGTAAGAGGCGTTCTGAACTCATGAGAGATATTAGTAAAAAATGAGAGCTTTTTTTCATTAAGTTCTTTCTCCTTTTCGGCAGACATCTGCGCAATTTTAATCTCATATTTTAGTTTAGCCTGGTTACTGCGATAAAGTATATAGTAATAGATAAGCGTTACGGTTATAATGAAATAGCTCAGAAACGCCCACCACGTTTTATACCAGGGAGGTAGGATTTTTATTTTTAAAGTGGCATAATCTTCAAACCATAAACCGTCCTGGTTAGCCGCTTTTACTTTAAATGTGTAGTCGCCTGGCGGAAGGTAACGGTATGTAACTGATTTTTGATTTTTTACGTAGTTCCAATTTTTCTCCAAACCATCCAGCTTGTATGCAAATTCACATTTTGGGGCATACGCATAATTTAAAGCGACATACTGAATTGAGAAAACCGATTGATTGGGCTGCAAAGTAATGTCAGTTGATTCATTTATAACTTTGCCTAGTATATTATCCTTTTGGCCCACTTCAACTTCTTTTCCAAATAACTGCAAACCTGTAATTAATACTTTTGGTCTAAATGTATTTTGTTTTACCTCCGCCGGATAAAAAATATTATAGCCTTCGGTTCCGCCAAAAACCATAAACTTCTTTTTGCTGCAATACAGGGATGAACGTGGGTTGAACTGTCCTCCCTGCAAACCATCCGAGGTATCATAATTAGTGATGCTGTTTGTGTTTGCTCCAATCCGCGACAGGCCTTTATTAGTACTTATCCAAATATCGCCGGAGTCGTCTTTTTGTATTGAATTTATTGTATTGTCGGCTAGGCCATCTATTTCCGTAAACTGTTTAAACCTTTTATTTTTGATGTCATATATAACAAGGCCATTCCCTTCTGTACCTATCAGGAGGTTCTCCTTCCCGTCTAAATACAATGAATATATAACCTGGCTGGATAAAAATCTTTCAATTTGAGATTGATTGAAATAATCGACAAACTTGTTTTGATCTCTTATGTAATATTTAAGGCCTGAGGAATATGTTCCAATAAACAAATTACCATATTTGTCTTCGGCAAGTGCGCGGATATTATTTGAGATAATAGTGCTGTTTTGGGGATTGTAGTTGACAAATTTATCTTTCCCTGCAGGCAGCATGCTTAAGCCACCGCCATTTGTGCCAACCCACAAGTTATTTTTTGAGTCTTGCAGTATTACTCGAACATCATTTAAGCCGATGCTTGATGGATCACCAGCCTTATGGATAAAGTTAGTGAAAGAATCTGTTTCTTTATTATATCTGAAAAGTCCTTGTGAGTACGAACCGAACCATAATGTATTTGAATGATCTTTATAAGCGCTAATTATTGCATTGTCTGTTAATGAGCCTTTTCTTCCATCTGCCCGGTAATATTTTACTACATCGCCATTCAAT
>Ga0105240_10006480_pt1 | contig 17191 bp, 11 predicted proteins | sample KBSC54metaG_FD_80426 | JGI IMG/M metagenome (GOLD analysis project Ga0105240, IMG submission 80426) | Corn rhizosphere microbial communities from Kellogg Biological Station, Michigan, USA - KBS C5-4 metaG | ecosystem: Host-associated > Plants > Roots > Rhizosphere > Soil | place: Michigan, USA...
CTAAAGCGCGGGCGGCGGGTCGGCCAGGGCGGGAGGACTGCTGCCCTGCGGGCTACTTCGGCGGGGCATCGCCGGCTTTTGGAAGGCTGGGAGCGGCGTTGGTTTTAGCGGCCGCTTCCTTTTCGTTCAGGTTGCGCGTCAGGCGATTCCTCAACTCGCCATACATTTCGTTGGTCAGGGAGTTGAGGTGGGCGCGGGCTTCATCAAACCGGCCAGCCAGCAGCTTAAGTCGTGCAAAATGGACGTAGACCCCCTCACGCTCGATTTCGTCGTGGGCGATATGCAGTGCGTTCGTCCAGGCTTGGAGCGCTTCATCCGTTCTCAAGGGCTGAACGCCGTAATACGTCTGGGCCACATCCGAGGCCAGGGGGAAATTGTCCGGGTCCAGCCGCATAGCGTTGCTGTAGAGCTCGAAGGTTTTGGCAAAGACCTGGGGGAGATTGATCTTATAGAATTCCATGGCATCATTGCGGAACAAGTACACCGTGGTGCCGAGGTTGTGGTAGTAAACCGGTTCGAGCGGGTTCAGTTGGATGGCCTTGCCGTAAAACTCAAATGCTTTGGCCACGGGTCCAATGTGGCCGTAAATGTTGGCGAGGTTGTTGTAGATAGCCGGGCTATTGGTATCTATGGCCAGCGCTTTCTCCAACTGTTCCTCGGCGCTTTCTTCATCCTTGGTATCGCCGAGGAAGCTGGCAAAAGCGACCCGGGCGCGGGTGTTATTCGGATGACGTTCGAGGAAATCCTCGTACGCTTTGCGGACCGGTTCAAAGCGTTGTTGGATTCGTCGTTTCAGTTGGGCCGGCGGCGTCCCGGCGCCTTTGGCGGCAAATTCATCGTTCTCGCGGATCCATCGGTCCACTTCGGCCTGCGCCGCGTCATCCTCATCCATCACCTTCTGCAACTCCTTCTCTACCGGATCATTGGGGTCCGGAACGCTGATGGAGACCCCGGTGGAGCGGAGCACGAGGTTGCTCACGGCCACGGGTTGATTGGTCGCCACCAAGGCCCCCAACAATCCTATCAAGAGGTTGCTCACCCGCGGAATTTACCATGCGCTGGAGAAAGTCCAAAGTCGAAACCCGGGGCCAACCCGATGGTTCCAGCCTGTTGGCCTTCCCCTGGATGTGTGATGATTCTGTGAACATGATTTTGTGAGTCCTTGGCGCTCGACCGTCCCCCGCCCGCTGCCTGAGTTAAAAAATCATGCTTACAGAATCATTTTCGAGAAGGCCATGGCCTGCCGAGTTGCTCCACGCCTTTGTGTCGGCGGCGGATGATTTGGCGCTTCCGCTCGATGGCATCGGTTGCATTCATATGGGCACTGAGTCTACCAGGGGCACCTGGACAAAAACTGTCCAGGTGGTAAAAAATCAGGAACAAAACGACAAGCAACTTTTAGTTTGTAATACGCGGACTGGCGTGGTTAAAGGAAGCAGACTGAGGTTGATAATGAAGAACTTACGACCACAAGGCGGTAAAAATCCTGGCCGGATAGGCAACTAGCCGTTGCAGAATCACAGTTAGCCTTTTGAGTGCATGGCGGTTCCTGGTCAGCTAGAGCGTTTCGTTGGGAAAGTTTCCGCAACCCTGGAACTAACCTGTTATGACTACGAATGCTCCAGCGTCACGGAGCTTCTACAAATCCAACCGACATGGACAAGCCCTTTGGAAGTAAGCGGCTCGCCCGGCTACCCGCCGCCCTGGAAGAAAGGCTGCGCTTGGCACTACGACAGTGCTTCAAAAATCTCCTCCACAAAAGTCAGCGACAAGCGATGAAGCTTCCCACGGAGTCAAGGGCTGTGTTGGCGGACCAAATCGTGGAGAGCTTGGACCTGGCTGAGCCAGACGTGATTAAGCGGCTTTGGGCTGCTGAGGCAGTTCGGCGCCGAAATGAGGTTCGGTCTGGTCAGGTAAAACCACTACCAGGGGAGGAGGTCATAGCTGAAGTCCGCCGTATGGTCGGCCGATGACATTTGATTTTCACCCGGAGGCGCGCTTGGAGTATCGCGAAGCCGCCGCATTCTACGAGTCTCGTCGGCCAGGTCTTGGAGCGGGATTCAGCCTGGAAGTGGAAGCCACTATCGGACGAATTCTCGAAGCACCAAAGCGTTGGCGACAGATCGAGCGGGACGTCCCTCCTGCCGCACACGCACCTTTCCTTACGCCATTCTCTACAGCCTCGATCATAACTCGGTGCTCATTGTCGCGGTCATGCACTTGCGCCGGAAACCCGGTTACTGGCGGGAAAAATTATCTTCCGGAGGTCCCTGACCACGCCATGCACACGGACTCTGCGCCGACGTGCAGATTTGGTATGGTGCAGTTAATTGGGATTTGGAATGATTACTTCGATCTTGGCCAATAGCCCCACCGCCGTTGGCCTGGGGATTTACGCGCTCAGATCTCCTTTACAACTCCCCAGAACACGTCCAGGCGTTTCTCCAGGTAGAGTTTGACCGCGGCGACCAGGGTCTTGGCCTCCAGGCGCTGACCCTCGGTAATGATTTCCTTGAGAGCCATGTTGGGACGCACGTGGAAGCAATCTTGAGCGATGATGGGCCCCTCATCCAGGTGCATGGTCACGAAATGCGCTGAGACACCGATGATCTTGACCCCCTGCTCGTAGGCCTGGCGATAGGCTTGCGGCCCGGGAAAGCTGGGCAGGAGCGAGGGGTGGATGTTGATGATTTTGTTTTTGTATCGCCAGACGAAGTTGGGCGAAAGAATCTTCATGAACCTCGCGAGCACCACGAAGTCGATTTCATATTCCTCCAACAGGCGCAACACATTCTCCTCCGCCTTCAGGCGCTCGTCCCAGGGGACGAGCATGAAGGAGAGCCCGGCCTTTTTCGCCATCGGCTCCAGGTCGCGGCGGTTGGAGAGTACGAGAGCGGGCTCGGCCTTGGCCAGGTCGCCGGCCTTCAAGGCGTCCAGAAGTTTTTGGAAGCAATGCGGCTCCTTGGTCACCATGACCGCCATGCGTTGACGCCGCCGGGGCTCAGGAAAACGAATCTTGAGCTCCATGCCCAATTCTCGCGCTAGTTGCTCCAGTCCTTCACGAACGGCGTCCCGGTTCAGTTCGGTCTCCGGCCACGAGGCCTGGACGGTCATGCTGAACTGACCGCGCGTGACCTGCTCCTCCAAGCCTTCGATGTTGGCTTTTTGCTCGAAGAGAAAGTTCGTGATCCGCGCGACCACACCGGTCTTGTCGCGGCCGATGACTGTGAAGGTGGCAAATCGGTTCATAAATTAGCGGTTTCCGGCACAAAAAGGACGTTTGTCACTCGAGGCTGGGCATCCGCAAAAACCCCGCACCGCGGCCCAAGCCTTCTCCCCAAGGGAGAGATCCCGTCCTCATAGCAGATTCTGTTCCGTGTCTGGGCGTAGAAATGCGCGATCTTGGGCCTGGAGGCAAATCCAAAACCAGCGAGGTGCTCAGAAGCCGCTCACGCCTCGTCGGGCCGGTGCTGGTCCAGGCACGGGTCGGGGATGGGAACAATACGGGTTCGGGAGGCGACGCGGTGAGCCTACCGGACGGCGGGCAGGTTAGGCGGTTAGCGCTTTAACGCTTGAGAATTCAGCACATTAGGCATAAGAATCACCGCGTTTTTGGCCCAATCCGGGCGGTGTGGACCGGATTAAAACTTTGACCCTTTCCGCAACTTTTCATAATTTGATGTGTATCAGGAAACTAATGACTAATCGGTAATCGAATGGCTTTTACCTCACTAAGAGATTTTTTGTCCCGCGTGGGGCTGGGCACTCCGGAGCAGTTTGAGGAGTGGGCCAAGGCCTGGAGAGTGGCGGTGACCAGCGGCTCGCAGGAGTCGCTGTTGGGTTTTATCTGCCGCGAGTGCGGGCTGGCCGAAGATGCCTTCTTGCAGAAATTGGCCCTGGCTTTGAATTGGCCGTATCTGGATCTGGCGAAGCTGAAGGTTCCGGCGGAGGCCCGTAACCGGATCTCGACCAAAGTCGCTTTTCAGCATTCGGTTTTGCCGACGCTGGTGGCGGATGGGGCGGTGCAGGTGGCGGTCAGCAATCCTTTTGACACGGCGATGCTGAACGCGGTGCGCTTCGATGCGCACGGGCCGGTGCAATTTGCTTTGGCTCCGAGGATTGAGATAGAAAAGGCGCTCAAGAATTTTTACGGCGTGGGCGCCGAAACGCTAGGCGAGCTGGAAGAGGAGTCGCCGCTGGATCTGGAACTGCCGACGGATAAGGAGATCACCGAGAGCGACCAGGAAGCCAGCGTCATCAAGTTTGTCAACCAGGTGATCTGGGAAGCCTACAAAGACCGCGCCACGGACATTCATTTTGAGCCTGCCGAGGACGAACTGCGCATCCGCTACCGGATTGACGGCATTCTGCACCAGACACCGATGCCGCCGCAGCTGAAGCGTTTTCAAGCGGCGTTGATCTCGCGCATCAAGGTCATGTCCGGGATGAACATCTCCGAAAAGCGGCTGCCGCAGGACGGACGCATCAACGTGCGGATTAAAGGGGAAGAAATCGATATTCGCGTTTCCACGGTGCCCACGGTGTACGGCGAGAGCGTCTCGTTGCGGCTCCTGACGCGCGGGAAGATCTTTCTCAGCCTGGATAAGTTGGGGTTTTCACCTTTGGAAGAGCACGCGATTCGGGAGATCATTGTAAAGCCGCACGGCATTTTCCTGGTGACCGGGCCCACGGGTTCCGGCAAATCAACTTCGCTCTACGCCTTTCTCAGCACGATCAACTCGGTCCACAAGCGCATTATCACCATCGAAGAGCCGGTGGAATACGAGCTCAAGGGGATTAACCAGATCGCGGTGCGGCCGGAGATCGGGCTTACGTTCGCAATGGGGTTGCGCCATATCCTGCGGCAGGACCCCAATGTGATCATGGTCGGCGAAATTCGCGACCTGGAGACGGCGGAGATTGCCATTCGGGCTGCGTTGACGGGCCATTTGGTCTTTAGCACGCTTCATACGAACGATGCGCCCAGCGCGTTTACTCGGCTTATTGACATGGGCATCGAGCCGTTCCTGGTGGCCTCCTCCGTCGAAGCCGTCATGGCTCAGCGCCTCGTCCGCACCATTTGCCCGCACTGCAAGGCGGAACAAAAAGTTGAGCCGAATTATCTGCGCCGGATCGGCTTCCCCGAGGATGAGATTGAGACCGCGAAATTCTGGAAGGGGGTCGGGTGCGAAGCCTGTCGCCAACTGGGCTACCAGGGGCGCATGGGAATTTATGAACTCCTGATCCTGAACGAAGCGTTGCGCCCACTGATCCTCAGTCGCGCACCCTCCTCGACCATTGCCCAGCGCGCCATGGAAAACGGGATGCGGTCGCTGCGCACCGACGGGTGGAATAAGGTGCGAGCCGGTTCGACCACCATCGAGGAAGTGTTGCGCGTCACTCAAATCGAGGAACACCTCGATGCGCTGGAGGATGGGAAGAGTTGAACGTGTCGAGTATGATTTGGCGTAAGTGGGTTCCCCTCTGCACTCTGGCTGCCGGCTTGGTTTTAACCGGTGCCAGAACGAACGCCGCCACCAATGTGGCCCCGGGGCCGGCCCGCCTGGGTGTCGGGACCAACTCCGTCCTCGGCTCGCGTCCCGGGGCGAGGACCAATGCCGCCGCCGTACTGAGGGGCGGGAGCCAAACGAACGCGGCGGCCGCGAAAACCAACTCGGCCGCCGGAACGCACTCCGCGGCCAGCCAGGAGCCCACCGGTTTACTCGATAAGATCCGGCGGCTGCAGACGAATCCTTCCTTTTATCCGGCCGTGGGGATTAGTGTTTTGCTGATCGCGCTGCTGGTTTTCCGGTTGTTCAAGTCGGGAGCGCTGGCTGGGGGCAAAGGCCGGGTCGCCAAGGCGGGCGCGCGGGTCTCAGCTCGCAAAGTCGCGGCCAAGGCGATCCACTCGTGTAACGTGCTGGAGGTGGGACCCCAAGCCCGCCAGGTTTGGCAATTCGACGCGCGGGGCGGCGGATATGTGTTGAGCCGGGAGCAGACCTGCCTGGAGGGAGAATCGCTGCCCGGCAATCTCGTTGCCCGGGATTGGCGATCGCTCTTCCAGCCGAGACTCAATATCGCCTGGTTGCCGCCGGAACATGTGTTCCTGCGCGTGGCGCAATTGCCGAAGAGCAATTTTGACGAGACCCTTTCCATGGTTGAGCTTCAAATGGAGAAGCTCTCCCCGATCCCGGTGACGCAGATCGTCTGGAGTTTTCATACGCTGCCGCATTCTGACGAGAACTTGCAGACCGTGATCGTCATGGTCGTGGCTCGAAACGTGGTGGAGGAGTTCCTGGGCCAACTTGAAACGCAGGGCTACCTGGCGGACCGGTTGGAGTTGCCTTTGCTGGACCAGTTGCAGACCACCGCGATCACGGAGGATGGGGCCTGGATCTATCCCGAAGCGACCGGCGGCAAACAGAACGCCCTGGTGGCGTGGTGGTACGGAGGGGTGTTGCAGAATTTGGATCTGCTCACCCTGCCGGCGTCCAATCGGGCCGCGGCGCTGAAGGAGCAGTTGATGCAGATGGCCTGGGCGGGCGAATTGGAAGGATGGCTCACGGCGCCGCCGGAATGGCACCTGGTGGCGGATGTCGCCGCCTCCGAATGGGAACCGGCCCTGCGCGAGGGCTTGGACCAGCCTATTGAGATCATCACCCCTCTGGCGAGCCGGGAGGTCGCGGCCCTGACCGCTCGCCGCTCGGCGCAAACCGACCCGAAGATCAACCTGATGCCACCCGAGTTCGCCACCCGGTATCAGCAACAATTCGTGGATCGGCTCTGGATGCGCGGCCTCTTGGCGCTGGGCGTCCTGTATGCCGCCGGAGTTGCTATTTACATGGTCGCCTTAGCCTATGCTTCGTACAACACTCAACGCGTGGAGCAGCAGGTCGCCGGGCTGGGACTTAGCTACACCAACGCCATCCAACTCCGGGATCGATTCCGGGTCCTGAAAGATCGGCAGGAGCTCAAATACGCGGGCCTGGATTGCTGGAATACCACCGCCCGGTTGCTGCCGGAAAACGCGACTCTGGACAGCGTCAACTTTACGGAAGGCAAACGACTGACGTTGAGCGGGACGGCTCCGGCCGACCAGATACAAAGCTTGTACGATTTCGAACGCGACATGCGCCGAGCGGCGATTGACGGACAACCGTTGTTCGATTCGAACCGAGGCGAGAGCTTACAGTTTCGCGCGCAAGGCGCTTCGGCCAGTTGGTCCCTGGTTCTGGAACTTAAACGAACGGAGGTCGAATGAAAGGCTACTGGGAGAACCTGCGTCCGTTCGAGAAGCGCGTGGTTGTGGCGGCGGGAGTGCTGTTGTTCATCGTGCTGAACTTTGTGTTTGTCTTCCCCCATTTTTCTGATTTGAGCAACACCCAATACCGGATGGGGGAAGCCCAGGCCAGGCTGGCGAAGTTTCAAGCGGAGATTGCGCAAACCAACACCTACGCCATTGGACTCCGGAAGCTGGAAGGGGAAGGGGGCCTCGATGTGCCGGCGGAAGAACAGCTGTTCCAGTTTCAAAATACGATCAACGCCCAGGCGGGGAAGAGCGGCGTGCATTTCAATTCCAACGGCAAGGTGAACACGCAAACCAACCAATTCTTCCTCGAACGGAGCCAGAGCATCAGCGTGCAAGGGGGCGAAACTCAGTTGGTCGATTTTCTTTTCAATCTCGGCTCCGGGAATTCGATGATCCGGGTGCGAGATTTGAACCTGCGCCCGGACCCTCCGCGGCAGCAGCTCGTGGCGACCGTGAAGTTGGTCGCCAGCTACCAAAAAAAGACCACTGCCAAACCGGCGCCGCCCGCCTCCAAAACGGTCGCTTCCACCCCTAAACCCTGATGGGTTTTCGCATCACTGCTTTCAAACCCCCAATCAAAGTGAAGACCACCTCGATCCTTTTGTTCCTGAGCTGCCTCGGACTGGCGGCCCAGACCCCGGCTGTAGACGCCTCGCACGCACCGAATCTCGCCCGAGCTGAATCCGCGGCGCCTTCCTTCGCCCCGCTCCCTTCCGCCTCGAGCGACACTAATCGGGACGAACTTCTGCGGAAAGCCTTAGGCGGCAAGCCGGGGACGGTTGTCATTACGAACTTCGCAGCGGTGGAGGTCGACACCAATGCCGCGGCCCAGGCACCGGCCTTGCCAGCCCCCACACTCCCCGCGTTCCCCACCCTGCCGCCCCGGCAAACTGTTCCAGCGGCAACGACCAATAATCCCCCCGCGTCGAATCCGCTGCTTCCTTCCCCCGGCAGCCAGCCACCCGTCAAGCTACCCGTCCCGGGCCAACGAGCGGCTGTTCCTGGTGTTCCTGGGACGAACGCCGTTTCTGAGGAAGTCCTGCCCGCAGGCACGATCAATTTTCCGGCCACTGATCTCAACCAGGTGCTGCAGATCTACTCGGAGCTCGTGGGCCGAACCGTTTTGCGTCCCACCTCGCTGCCGGCGCCGACCATTTCGCTGAAGACGCAAACTCCTCTGACGCGGCACGAAGCGATCCAGGCGTTCGACGCTGTCCTAGCCCTGAACGGCATTGCCGTGGTGAACGTGGGCGACAAATTCGTCAAGGTGGTCCCCAACGCGCAAGCGGGCCAGGTGGGTGCGCCTTTTAGCAAGGAACCCGGCGATCAGCTGCCGGACCTGGGTCAGTTCGTGACGCACGTGGTGCAGACGACCTACGTTAAGCCGAGCGATCTGATTCAAGCGCTCACACCTTTTGCCAGCCCCGGGCTGGCCAACGGCATCCTGCCCATCGACCCGAGTCAGATCCTGGTCTTGCGCGACTACAGCGAGAACGTCAAGCGCATGCTGGAGATGGTCAAGAAAATCGATGTGTCCGTACCGCCGGAGTTCATCCAGGAAGTGATCCCGATTAAGTATGCGATTGCCTCCGATATCGCGAGCGCGATTAACAGCCTAAGTACGGGAGGCGGTGGGACGGCGATTGGATCGAGTGGCGCTACCGGTGGCGTGGCGGTTCACGCGGTGGCTATGGTGGAAGCCGGAGTGGCACCGGTGGAATGAATCGGAGCGGCATGGGCAACACGATGGGCGGGATGGGCATGAATAACATGGGCACCACTCCTTACGGCAACACCCAGGGGACGGTCGGCGGGGCGCAACAGGGAACCCAAGGCAGCTTCACGCAACGCCTGCAAAACATCATCAACAAAGCGGCAACGTCCGGCGAAATCCAGGTGCTGGGCCAAACGAAAATCATCGCGGACGAGCGCACCAACTCGTTGCTCATCTTCGCCTCGCGCGATGACATGAAACAGATTAAGGAAATCGTCGCTAAGCTCGACGTGGTGCTGGCGCAAGTGTTGATTGAAGCCGTGATCATCGAGGTTTCACTCAATGGGTCCAGGGACCTGGGTGTGAGCTACGTTCAGACCTCTCCCCAGGGAGGCAACTATTTCCGAGGGTTGGGGGCCATCAACAACAACAACATTTTCACCAATACCTCCACGCTCTTCCCGGGAGGGTTCAGCTATTTGGCTTCCCTGGGAAACGACCTGGACGTTTACCTTACGGCCGTGCAGGCAAACAGCCGCGCCAGGATTCTGCAGCGTCCCCGCATCCAAACGTCGCACGCGGTCCCGGCCTCGATTTTCGTTGGCGAGTCGCGGCCCTACCCGCAAGGCAGCTACTACGGCGGCGGTTCTTTCGGCGGGTATTCCACCATCCAGCAACTGCAGATCGGTGTTACGCTTGAGGTGACGCCGCTGATCAATCCCGATGGGCTCGTGGTGATGGATATCCACCAGCGAATCGACAGTTTCAAAGGCAATGTGACCATCCAGGGTGTCGGTGATGTGCCGATTACCAGCGAAAAGGATGCGACGGCCAAGGTAGCGGTTCGGGATCATGACACCATCCTCCTGGGTGGGTTGATTGAAACCGACAAGAACGCGAACAACTCAGGCGTGCCTTTCCTCAAGGACATCCCGTACCTGGGCTACCTGTTCCGTTCTTCCCATAGCGATCAGTCGCGCAGCGAACTGGTCGTGCTGATTCGCCCAACCGTTCTGCCCACACCGGAAGTGGCCGCACTCACGGCGCGAGCCGAGAAGAATAAGATGCCCGGCATTCGAACGATGGAAGAGGAGGTTCGCCGTGACGAGGATTTGCAGCTGCGTTCTGCCGAGAAGAATAACTTCCAAAAAGCCCCGTTCGGATATTGACCCCGAGCAATTCGCCGCGGAATAACCAATTCGATGTTCGCCCAGTCGGGCGCCTTTCCAGAGATGAAAACCGTCCCTCGCCTCACCGGGTCCACGTCGCCTCGTTCCAGGTTTTGCGAGGATGGCCCGTTGGCAGGGGTATGCCGCTGGGATCATCCCGCCTCGGGGCAGGCTCCGCCACAATGCGCCGCCCATTCCCTGGTTCGCGCAATACTTTGCCTGGTCCTGGTCTTCGGCTCAGTCTCCGGCCGCGCCCAGACCGCGGTGAACGGCTGCAGCCAGCAGGCTCTGCTCAACGCCATCACCAATGGCGGGAATGTCATCTTCACCAGCAACTGCACCATCACCGTGACCACCCCTATCTCGATCGGAGCCGGGACCACGCGGATCGACGCGCACGGCTTCGCGGTGAGCATCAGCGGGGGCAACAGCGCGCAACTGTTCAATGTCAGCGGGACTCTGCAGTTGGTCGGTTTGAGCCTTCTCAACGGGAAGAGCCCTAACGGTGGCGCTTTGTACATCAACTCCGGTGGAACGGTCACCGCCAGCAACTGCACCTTCGGCGGCAACGCGGCAGTGGGTTCCGCCGGCAGCGCCGGGGCTGATGGCGCAGATAAGGCGTACGGTTTCGGCAACAGCGGGCAGATGGGCTCACCCGGTGCACCCGGACTGGGAGGCGCCATCTACAACCTTGGATCTCTGACCCTAATCAACTCCACGCTGGCCACCAATAGCGCCACGGGCGGCAACGGGGGCAATGGCGGCAACGGGGGCAGCGTGGGTGGCACAATCGGACAGGGCGGAGACGGCGGTTCCGGCGCCTTTGGCGCGGTCGGCTACGGCGGGGCGATTTACAGCGTGGGCGAACTCCACCTGATCAACTGCACGCTTTCCGGCAACTCCGTTACCGGCGGAAACGGCGGGACCGGCGGGAGCGGGGGCGACAGCCGCAACGTCAGCACCAATGGGAGCGGCATTTTTCCCGGGCTCTCGGGGAGCGGGGGCGCTGGCGGCTCCGGTTTCGGGGGCGCGGTTTACAACGGGATGACGGCTTCAATTCTGGGTTGCACGTTTTCGGGCAATGCCGCCCAGGGCGGCGCGAGCGCGACAGGTGGGAACCAGGCGAACGGCGTCGGCACTCAGGGCGCAAAAGGAGGCGATGCTTCCGGTGCGGGTTTGTGTAATGTGATGCAGGCGGTGCTGACCAATTCTACCTTCTACAGCAATGCCGTCTCGGGTGGCACCGGCGGGACGGGCGGGGATGGGACCGGCAGCCTGTCCACCGGGGGCGACGGCGGGAACGGTGGAAACGGGAACGGTGGCTCGGTCTACAATGCGGGTAGCATGGCGGTTGTGAACTGCACCCTTTCCACCGGAGGCGCAACCGGAGGGACCAACGGGGTTGCGGGCAGCGGGCGATTTGGCGGTTCGGCCGGCAGCATGGGAGACTCGCACGGGGGCAATCTGGCCAGCCTCTCTGGGACGGTCGTGCTCTTGAATACTATTTTGGCAAACAATACCTCGGGCGGAAATGGTTATGGCTCGGTTACCGATGCCGGTCATAACCTCAGCTCGGACGCCAGCATTCCTCTGGGGGCAGCCGGGAGCAAGGTCAACGTCCCTGTCAAGCTGGGCGCTTTGGCCAACAACGGTGGACCCACGCTTACGATGGCGCTCTTGGCAGGCAGCCCGGCGATCGATGCAATCGGCACCGGGTCTCCATTCCCCGCTACGGATCAACGCGGCGTCCAACGTCCCCTGGGCAACGGAGCCGATATCGGGGCTTATGAGTTCGGAACCGCCTCTGCGCTGATTATCCTGCCCCCTACCCTGTCCTCCAACCGGGTCAATATCACTTTTGCGAGCGATTCCGGTCGCGCTTACGTGATCCAGTTCAAGAACCGAATTTCAGACGCCGTCTGGACCTCCCTGGTCACCAATACCGGAACCGGCACCTGGCTGACCAACCAGGACCTGATGACCAATCAGCCCGGCCGATTCTATCGCGTCCTGACGCAGTAACGGCTCGCGGGCAGCGCTACGAGGGACAATTCACGGGGCCCCGTGCGGCCGGTCGTTAAACGGCGTTATCACATTGACTGGTCGTAAACGCATCTTCATTATGTGTGCCGCTTATGAACGTCGGCACTGGCCGGCCCCCTTTCAATGCATAAAATAGTCGGCAAAGCTCACCTCAGTCCGAACGTCACCCGGTTGGATGTCAAGGCGCCTCGGATTGCGCAGATTCGCCAGCCTGGCCAGTTCGTGATTGTTCATAAAGGTGAACACGCCGAGCGGATCCCACTCACCATCGCGGACGCGGACGTCGCAGCCGGAACCATCGCCCTGGTGATCCAGGCGGTCGGTAAAAGCACGCAGGAATTGGTCGCGCTGGAGCCTGGGGAGTGCATCGCGGGTATCGCCGGCCCGCTGGGGAAGCCGACCGACATGATCAGCTCCGGGCGGGCGCTGTGCATCGGCGGGGGCGTCGGCACGGCGGTGGTGCACCCGATCGCCCAGGGGTTGCATCGGCAAGGGGTATCGGTCTTGAGCATTATTGGCGGGCGGTCAAAAGAGTGGGTCATTTTCGAATCGGAACTGCGCCGGCTAGGAGAGGTCCAGGTGTGCACGGATGATGGCAGCTATGGCCGCCATGGATTCGTCACCGACGCCGCCAAGGACGCTTTGGCACAGGGCAACGTGAACGTCGTCTACGCGGTGGGTCCGGTGCCCATGATGCGAGCGGTGGTTAATCTGACAAAACCGCTGGGCGTTCACACGATCGTGTCGCTCAACCCTATCATGGTGGACGGCACCGGCATGTGCGGTGGCTGCCGGGTGGCGGTCGGAGGCGAAACGCTGTTTGCGTGTGTGGACGGGCCGGAGTTCGATGGCCACCTGGTGGATTTCGACATGCTGATGGATCGTCTGACCACCTACCGTGAATTCGAAAAACAGGCCCTCCACTCGTGCGAGAGTGGAGCCTGCAAAATCGGCTTGAAATAATGGCGCTCCCTAACTGAGCAACCTCCGAGTCTCATCACTCTCAGAACCTCCACTAAGGAACGGCGCCTAAATCTCTACTACCCCGAATACTGTGACTCCCAAGCCTTCGACCAAACAGCGGCTGCAAATTCAACGGCAGAAGATGTCGGAACAGGATCCACTGATCCGCAAGGCCAACTTCGACGAAGTGAACCTGGGTCTGCCGGAGAAGATGGCGTTGCTCGAGGCGGAACGCTGCCTGCAATGCAAGGACCCCAAGTGCGTTTCGGGCTGCCCGGTCATGGTCAATATCCCGCGCTTCATTGACCTCCTCTCCGAGGGGAACCTGAGCGAAGCGGCGCGCTCGCTCCTGAACGACAACGCCCTACCCTCGGTAACGGGCCGGGTTTGTCCCCAGGAAACGCAATGCGAAGTCGAGTGCATCCGCGGTCATAAAGGCCTGCCGGTGGCCATCGGCTACCTGGAACGGTTTGTCGGCGATTGGGCTCGTGGCCATGCTGACCAGCAGACTCTCCAACTCGCCACGCCCTCCGGCAAGAAGGTAGCCGTCGTCGGCTCCGGCCCGGGCGGCCTCACCGCCGCGGGTGAGCTCGCCAAATTTGGGCACGACGTAACCGTCTTCGAAGCGCTGCACAAACCAGGCGGCGTCCTGGTTTACGGCATCCCGGAATTTCGTCTGCCGAAAAAGATCGTCGAAGCCGAGGTGGCACGTCTGGAGCGGACCGGGGTCAAGATTGTCTGCAACACGGTGATCGGGCGCACTTACACCCTCCAGGAACTTCGCGCACAATTTGATGCCGTGTTTGTCGCCAATGGCGCCGGGCTGCCCGTCTTCATGAACGTCCCCGGAGAGAATTTCAAAGGCGTGTATTCGGCCAATGAGTATCTCACACGGGTCAACCTCATGGCCGCCTACCAATTTCCGCGGGCCGACACGCCCGTGCTGCAGGGCAAACGTATCGCCACGGTCGGTGCGGGTAACGTGGCGATGGACTCCGCCCGGACGGCCAAGCGGATGGGCGCCGATGCCTCGGTCATTGTTTATCGACGCACCCGCAAAGAAATGCCGGCTCGCGCCGAAGAGATCCACCACGCCGAGGAGGAAGGGATCGATTTTGAATTCCTGGTCGCACCCGTTGAAGTCCTGGCCAATGCGCAGCGGTGGGTCACCGGCCTCAAATGTGTCCGCATGCAGTTGGGCGAGCCGGACGCCTCCGGGCGCGCGCGCCCGGTCACGATCCCTGGTTCCGAGTTCGTCATTCCCTGCGACATCTTGGTGGTCGCAATCGGGACGCGGGCCAACCCACTCCTGACCGCCACCTGCCCCGAGCTCAAGCTCAATAAATGGGGCAATATCATCGTGGATGACCAGGGCATGACCAGTATTCCCGGAGTCTTCGCGGGTGGCGACATTGTCAGAGGCGCCGCGACGGTGATTCTGGCCATGGGCGATGGGAAGCACGCCGCCAAATCGCTGAACGATTATCTCTCATCAGGGAAGTCCGTGAGCCCGAACTAAGCACCCCGGGCAAGATTTGGGTCGCTGTTGAAAAGCACAGCGCCACCAAAGCATTGCACGTAATGTGCGTGGCCTTCACGCGTAATGCGTGAGGTTCACGTGTAGGAAACCCAATCAGATCTGCAAAGCTGCCTGGAGAGAGCGTCAAGCTTCATTTGCATAACCTGTGCTTAAACTCATTTGGATTGGAAGAGTCAACGCTTAACCTGACCTGAATGAAAACGCACACGCCTTGGAGGACCTTCTACCTGCCTCTGCTACTGAGTTGCAGTTTACCTGCCGTCGTCAGACCTCAGTTTGGTTATGACCCCAACCCAGACCAGACCGCCACCCTAGTGCACTACGCTGGGGACGGTGGTGCCGTCACTATCCCCAGCACGATCAACCGGCTGACGGTTACGAAAATCGGGAACTACGTTTTCCGCTTTAATACGAGCGTCACGAGCATTGCGATTCCCGACAGCGTCACCCGCATGGGGCTGGAGGTGTTTCGCGGTTGCTCCGGGCTAACCAACGTGACCCTCGGGAATACCACCACCAACCTTGGAGACGGTGCATTCGCCGGTTGCGCCAGCCTGGCTGCGGTCGCGATCGTCGACAGCGTGGCCATCATCGGGAACTATGGTTTCTCCGAGTGCAGTAGCTTGAGCAGAGTCACCATGGGTAGCGGTGTCACCCACATTGGAGCCGCGGCGTTCCAATACTGCGCCAACTTAACCGATCTGACGCTGGGCAGAAGCATCAGCAACATTGGTGGTTATGCGTTTGGAGGCTGTACTAGCCTTGGCATGGTCAGGATCCCGGACAGCGTCACTGAGGTTGAGGATTCTGCTTTTTCCGGTTGCAGCAATGTCACTAGCCTCATGATAGGTAAAGGTGTCACCAACATTGGACGGAACGCGTTTTTCGGCTGCCGAGGCTTGACGAACCTCACGATCGGCTGCGGAGTCAGTAACATCGGAGAAGGGGCGTTCTCCCGCTGCACCAATTCCCTCAACTCGATTTACTTCAAGGGAGACGCGCTGGACCTTGGCCCGTTTGCCTTCGCCCCCTCTTACGCGACCGTGTACTACCTACCCGGCATGAGCGGTTGGGGGGCCACCTTTGGTGGCCTTCGAACATCGCCCTGGATATTGCCGTATCCGCTGATGCTCAAAAGCGGCTCCAGCTTTGGGGGGCAGAGTAACCGGTTCGGCTTCATTGTCTCTTGGGCAACAAACCTCCCGGTCGTCGTGGAGGCGTCCGCAAATCTGTTGGATCCGGTGTGGCAACCGCTGCATACGAACGGCCTGGACACCGGTTCGTTTTCCTTCAGCAACCCGGAGTGGACCAATTATCCAGCCCGCTTTTACCGGGTTCGCTGGCCGTAGAGTGTGGCACGCAGCGTACGTGCGCGGGGCGCCACTGGCTTTTGCCGAGTGGCTGTGATAGAAGAGCGCGCATGAAGATCGCCTGTGTGGGTACTCTGGTGTGGGCCGCGTGCCTGGTGCTTCGCGCTCAGGGTTCGGAAGAGGGCCTGGGGATGCAGGAGTTATACCGGCTCGACCGGCTGCCGATGCTGAGGCAGGCCGTGAAGATCGGATCGGTTTCCAGTTACGACCGTACGGGAGGAAATGACGATGGGTTTTCCGGCAAGTATTCGTTTGTGCGCAAGGAACCGGAAGGGCTGGTGATCGCAGATCTGAAAGGCCCCGGGATAATCTACCGTATTTGGACCCCGACGCCGACGGATGACTTGGTGGAGTTCTTCTTTGACGGCGAGAATCAACCACGGCTGCAAGTGAAATTCCGCGAGTTGTTTCTCGGCCAGCACCCTTGTTTCCCCCGACCGCTGGTCGGGTTCGGGGCGGGAGGTTATTTCAGTTATGTGCCGTTGCCATTTGCGAAGTCCTGCGTGGTGAGGGTTCGAGCGCCGAAGGTGCAATTCTACCAAATCAACTATGCTGTTTACGGGCCGGATTCCGGCCTGGTGACCTTTAGCCCGGAGATTTCAGGGGCCTATCGCCTTGAGCGCGATCAGGCTGAGGCTCTGTTTAACAGCACGGGGCAAGACATCACGCGTTATACAGCGCCACCGGGTGTGCCCATACAAGTGACCCGCGTCGCTACGGTGATTGCTCCGGGAGTGAGCAAACAGATTTTTCACGCGACCAAAGGCGGACGGATAGTGGGGTTGAAGTTTTCCCCCACCGAGGCCCTGGCCGGGAAAGCTCGCGATCTGTGGCTGAAGATTTCGTTCGACGGAGGAGCACCGGCAGTGTCGTGTCCGCTGGGGGATTTTTTCGGCTACGCCTGGGGGGAGCCGGCGACGCGATCGCTGCTAGTGGGGACCGTCGGCACGACCAACTATTGTTATTTTCCGATGCCCTTTGAACACACCGCCACCGTCGAGGTGACGTCGGAGCGGAACGCGCCCGTGGAATTGCAGGCGGAAATCCTGCACGCGGCCATGCCGCGCCGGGCGGACGAAGGAG
>Ga0105240_10006481_pt1 | contig 17191 bp, 16 predicted proteins | sample KBSC54metaG_FD_80426 | JGI IMG/M metagenome (GOLD analysis project Ga0105240, IMG submission 80426) | Corn rhizosphere microbial communities from Kellogg Biological Station, Michigan, USA - KBS C5-4 metaG | ecosystem: Host-associated > Plants > Roots > Rhizosphere > Soil | place: Michigan, USA...
CGGTATATCGGCCGTATGGTATTTTGCCCCTACCAACCCCAAGTCCCTGATCAGTCAGCCGGCGAAAAAGTAGCCACTAGGGAATTGATGGGATAGCCTGAGTTTGATAATTGAATCGGAGATAGGTTTCGATACTCAAGATGATTAAGGCTCAAAGAAGCACTCAACTTATCGTTTTTACCCTGGCAAGGTGCCGCTCCTTTACACCGCGGAACGAAAGCGAAATATGCATATTAGCGGGGAAAGGTTTGACAGCGACCATTGAACGACAATTCATTCCGAAATCGGCCATTTATCGTAAAAATTCGTACCGAGGACGGGAGGATTATCGAACCAAATGATGGTGGATTTGCTGACGTTTGGCGAATTGCCGGGGACAGTCACATTTCCTGTTATTATATTTGGGGCTGAATCATGCGCAAAAAAATGCTTTTTTATCGCGGAGGATGTTATTTAATAAAGCTGAGACCTATCGGATTTGGGACCCAGATTTCAAAGTCCGTTTTTACCTGCAGCGATTGTATCAACGACAGTTTGATTGGCTCGTGGTCTTATTCCTGGACGACTAACAACGATCTTGCTATTGAGGAAATTGAGGATCAATTTCAGCTAAAAACAGAGCAAATTCAATCGATAAGAGAGTGGGTGGATAGGGCGTATGAAGATAAGAGAATTGGATGGTCTAATTTGTTTTGCGATCTGGAGACGGCGCAAGAATATAGCCGGACTTTTTTTGAGCATCTGCCGGAGAGGCAAATTATCAGCGTTTACTTTTCAGAAGCTGAGGTTGCTGACCTACTATCGGAATTTAAACTGAGCGATGAAGGACGTGGGGCTATTGGCCTGTATGATAGCTTGCTTAAGAAAGTGCCCGAGAGTCTTTTGGCCAGGGAAACATTTCTAGGATTTGACCTAGTTGGGATCGAATGCAGCGGCGATTTTCATACGTTCTATTGTCATGACATTTCCAGAGACCTGGTTGAACGATTTAAATTAACAATAAACCAATATGGCCTATTCGAGGATATTGTGGATTGGAAGCCGGTTGTCGACTATCTGAATGCTGAAGAGAATGGATTTGAACCTGTTCCCTGGTTCGTTTGTAAGGTGAAATTGGTGAATTAGGGACTCGACTAGTATCTCCCGTGCGCCATTTTGCCTGTTTTGAATCCCCTTAATTTTACTTTCCGTTTCGCTAAAAAATTATAATTAGTTGTAAATTAATTGTTTGTGTGTTGTTGTGCATGTTTTTTTAATAAAAATTCATGCAAGTTAACTTTGGACTATCTTTGCAGGGTGGAACAGCTTGATTTACTTAAGGAGAAACTAAGACCTGGTAAGGTCTACCGCCGAGCCGACCTTCAGCAATGGTCGAGGTCAGTAGATCGTCATTTGCAGGAACTTGTCAAGGACGGGACGCTGGAAAAGCTGTCCGGAGGGCTGTATTATGTTCCAGAACAGGGCACCTTTGGCAAAGTGCCTGCTGAAGAACATGCATTAGTGGAAGCGTTTCTGAAAGATAATCATTTTTTATTAACCTCGCCTAGCGATTATAATGCCCTTGGTGTTGGTACCACTCAGCTATACAATACCCGATATGTGTATAATCACAAGCGGCATGGCGAATTCAAATTAGGTAATAGGTCTTTCCAGTTCGTTCGAAAGCCTTATGTTCCAAACAAACTGACGAGCGAGTTCTTGCTGGTTGACTTAGTTAATAATCTGGATCGGCTAGCGGAAGACCAGTCGATAGTGATGGACAAAGTGAAAGAAAAGGCCGGGACAATGGACCAGGCAAACCTGCGAAGGATGGCAAACAAGTTTGGAAAAGTGCGTACCCGGAAATTCTTTAACTCTCTATTAGTAAATTAATGGCAATTTACTTACATGAACATCCTGAATTCCCGGACCTTCTTCGCATCATTGAGGAAGAAACAGGGATATTGGCTTATCTGGTGGAAAAGGACTATTGGATCATGCATTGCCTCTTCGGTTTGAAAAGACAGGGGTATAATTTTCAGCTAAAAGGCGGGACTTCTCTGTCAAAAGGTTACGGAATCATTCATCGCTTTTCTGAGGACATCGATCTCCATATCAACCCACCGGAAGAGTTGGGTATAAACGAGAATCCAAATAATAGTAACCCCAAGAACATCGAGAAAAAGAAGGTGTATTATGATACGCTTGCTAAAGAAATAGCCGTTCCGGGTGTCACAAGTGTCGAGCGGGACACGGCATTTGATGACGAGAGGAGATATAACAGCGGTGGCATCCGACTCATTTATAAGGCCGCTACGGCGCGAATTGAAGGCGTAAAGCAAGGAATTCTTCTGGAGGCCGGTTATGATAATGTAGTCCCCAATAGTCCCTTAACCATTTCTTCATGGGCGTATGACCGGGCAAGTTCTATCCCTGGCTTGGGTATCATTGATAACCGCGCAATGGATATAGTATGCTATGATCCCCGTTTTACCTTCGTCGAGAAATTGCAAACAATTGCTACGAAATTCCGAAAAGAAATGAGCACCGGAGCAATTGCCACTAACTATATGCGCCAGTATTATGACGTGTATTGTTTGCTTGGCGATCAGCGCGTCGTCGATTTTATCGGGACTGAAACCTACCTGGAGCATAAGATGAAAAGGTTTCCCACTGAGGATTTTGAGATTCCTATTAGCGACAATGAGGCTTTTCTCTTAAAGAATCCCGCCTTGCGGGAGAATTTCCGCCGCCGCTATGAAGTTACAAAAGCCCTTTATTACAAAGGTCAGCCGCCCTTTGATGAGCTTTTAGAGCGAATTGGTGCCCACGTTGACCGGCTATAATTAAATGAATCAGTTAAATAGGAAAAAATTCCATATTACGTCTTACGGCGATAGGGTTAGCAGTGCTGGTTATTGTGTCATGTCATCGTAACGATTCCAGACTGATCCGTTCGTCCAAATGGACAGAAGCACAAAAGCAGAACTATTTCGTAGACAGTTTTGCATATATAGAAGGATCAGGAAGCGATTACAGAATTATTGGAAATGACAGTGCAAAATCCTTTGGTTCATTCCTGCGGCGTCAGTATCCTGACTTGCATACGCCTTATTACATGGACCCCCTTCCTCATGCATTGGAAGAAGAATATATTGATACAACACGAATCGATTCGAGCCGGGATTGGGTGCGATTCATCGTTTATTCCTTTTTCGATTTACCCTATAACCTCGTTTTAGAAAGGAAAGCTGGCCGACTTATCTTACGGCTAAAATGGCGGACGGGAGAGGGCTATATTGTACTGACGCCCTAAATAGCTGGACTAAATTATCAATTCAATTTAGTCACTTAAATTTAGGGTATTATGGCAAAACAACGCCGCAAGTTTAGCGTCGAACAGAAGCTTCAAATCATTCGGGAAGCAGATCAGCAAGGGGTCACTCCAACGCTTCGGAAGTACAATCCATCTCACTCGGTGTTTCTCTGGTGGAAGCACCAATTTGACCAGGGCGGACCTGCCTCCTTAAGACCGCAATATTGTAAGGTAGATCCGGAACTGAAAGCCTTGCAGGACGAAAATGCCCGGTTGAAGAAGATCATCGGCAATCAGGCGTTGGAGCTCGAGTTCAAAACGGGGTTATTAAAAAAGAACGAGGCCTACAAGCGGAGGCGCAAAGGCTCGTGAGGATCTATGCTCTTCGGAGCGTACCGGTTCGAAGCCTGCTGAAGCGGGCTGGATTGCCGGCCAGCAGTTCTTATCGCAAGCCTTCCGGTCGCCGTAAAGGCATGAGGCCGAGTACCCACAGCCTTACCGTCAGCGGTGAAAGAATAGGCAATAAGATTGTTGTTGTGCAAATCGGGGGGGTCCTCCGACAAGGGTTCTGCTGCTATGGCTACTTACAGCGGCCCTTAACCCGGCTATTGCGGTGCGGCGTTTGTCACAGGTATATGGTAGGGCAGGAGAATAAGAAAAAGCAATTGCATTATTATCGCTGCCTAAAATGCCGGGGTGCAAATATGAACGCTTTTACGACTCCAAAGGCCAAGCGGAAAGGAGCACACGATCTTTTTGTCGAATTTCTGGACAAGTATAGATTGCCTGATGGTATTGCTCCCCTGGTCAGATTGCAATTGACCAAATTTTACCATTTTTTAAATGATAAGAATTCTACGCGGGATGACGGATTGCGCGGACGATTGTCGGATCTGGAAAAGAAGGTAAAAAATCTCAAAATTCGCCATGGTATGGGAGAGGTCGACGAGGAGACTTATGCTTTAACTCTTGATCATCTGAATACGCAGATACAGGAAACAAGTAAGGAATTGGGCAACGTGGTCGGGAAAATATCGAACCTCGATAAATTGCTTGCAAGTGCATTTGAAAAACTGGGGAAACTCAGTGCTATATGGCATTCCAGCGATTCGGAAGATAAAAGAAGGGTTTCCGGAGGGAATTTTTTATGATGCTGAAAAACATGATTATCGAACCACGAAGCCTTCGGCGCTTATTTCGCTAGTGGCACGTTTATCATAGAGCTGCGTGGGAAAAGAAAACGGGAATAATCAAGATTTGCTTGAAAATTCCCGTTCTGTACCGAGGACGGGACAGTTATCGAACCAGATTTTGTATGATTTGCTGGCATTTAGTGAATTGCCGGGATAAGCGCGTGGTTCATCGAGCTTGGTTTTTGCTTTTGTGATTTTGGCGGGGAAATAAGGCTAATGTGATGTTTATTTGGCGGTTATCGTATATTTATCGGCAAACGAGGTTGGAGATTGATTTGTAAAAATGCCTCGTTCGCATAAAGCTGAGCAAGGGAAACTATATATATCATGAGTCGGAACTGCTACGAGAAATCCAGACGGGTAATATTGCCGCGTTCGATGAGGTGTATCGTCAGCTTTATCCTGCTCTGTGCCTGCTGGCGTTCCGGCTATCCCGGTCGAGGGAGCTTGCGAAGGACGTGGTCTCCGATGTTTTCCTCCACCTTTGGGAGGCCAGGGAGGAGCTAGGCAGGGTAGCCAATTTGAAGGCATATCTTTATATAAGTACGCGGAATCGTACACTTAATTACCTGAAAAGCAAATCTGTAAGTGGTTCCGAAGAGTTGACGGAGAAGGCGCTGGCCTCGCTGGAGCAGTCTGCGGAAAGCTTTTTCGAGGCGTTGTTGCATGCGGAAACGGTGAGAGCACTGCGGGAGGCTGTGGACGCGTTGCCGGTGGAGTGTAAGCGGGTGGCGGAACTAGTTCTGAAAGGGCACTCGACAGGAGAAATTGCTGAAAAGCTCGGAATCTCGCCGTCGGCGGTCAGCCATCAGAAGGCCAGGGCTGTTCGCATCTTGAAAGACAATGTTTTATTGATGGCGTTGGTCACGCTGCCGGCTTGTCTTTTTGGGGGTTGAGATCAGCGTATTACGGCACTATTAATTTTTTTTTTAAACAGGGATCAAATTTTACCTCCTCCAATTGTCTTTATATCAATGATACCTTCTTTCACCAACCCGGATGAACAGCAATCAGCGGTATTGATCAGGATAGCCGGACTTATCGCCAGGGAGCGCCTTGGCGAGCTGACCGATGCTGAACGGGAGGAATTGAACGCCTGGTTGGTGAACGATGAGCATCGGGTATGGAAGGATCGGTTGACGCCGGAGTATATTTCCCGGTTGTTAGAGACCTACCAATCTTATGAGATGGAAGCGGAGGCTTCTTTGGTGGCATTCCACGACAAACATTTCAGAACGGCGGCTGTGGTGCCCATTCAGCGGAGGCGCCGGATGATCTGGTGGGCGGCTGCTGCAGTGACGTTACCGCTGGTGATCGCAGGTGTTTGGTTATCTGGCAGAAATAAGACGCTGCCCGTGCTTGCAAAGAACGATACCGCTGCTATCCAGCCTGGGAGGAACACCGCAACCCTGACGCTTGGTAATGGGAGTCATATCATGCTCGACACTGGAATGGCGGGGCAGGTCGTACAGAAAGGTAGTGTGCTTGCTCGTTATGAGGGCGGTAAGGTTGCGTACGACGCCAGGAACTCTGCCGATAAGGCAATAGAATACAATACTCTCGCAACCGCGAGAGGCGGACAATACCACCTGGTGTTGCCGGATGGTACAAAGGTGTGGCTGAACGCGGCATCTTCTATCCGGTATCCGACCGCATTCAACGGAAAAGAGCGGAAGGTGGAGCTGACCGGGGAAGGCTATTTCGAGGTAATGGATAGAAAGGATCAACCTTTTGTAGTGGCGGTGGATGGGATGAATGTGAAGGTGTTGGGAACGGAGTTCGACGTTATGGCGTACCCTGAAGAAGGAAGTAAGAAGACGACGCTTGTGCAGGGCGCGGTTAAGGTGGAGAGTGGGAACGAGGGGCGTGTATTGAAGCCGGATGAGCAGTCGGTGGTGACGAAGGATGGTGCGATGACTGTGGCGACCGGGGTGGATGTAGAGAGCGTAATTGCATGGAAGCTGGGGTTCTTCCAGTTCAAGCATACGGATCTAAAAACCATTATGCGGCAGATAGCAAGGTGGTATGACGTGGAAATCGTTTACCAGCGCGAGGACCTGTCCGGTGAATACGGCGGCAGAATTAGCCGCAAGCTTAACCTATCCGAATTGATCAGCCTCCTGGAAGGCAATGGCGTTGGTCATTTTAAGATTGATGGCCACAGGCTGATCGTTTTGCCTTAAATGATGCTTTTTCTTTAGTTGATCATTGGTCTAAAAAAAGACCAGTGGCGGTCTCACACGCCCCTGGCCGGTATTTTGGATCGATTGCGGATACTGCTTTTATAGATAACCAACAACTTCACCAAAACTGTTCAAAAGTATGATTTTCTTACTTAGAAAGTTGCCACCCCGTCGTGGGATACTTTCGACCAAAACTGCGCGGATCATGAGAATTTCTTCTTTTCTGTTACTTGGGCTGGCGCTACAGGTGTCTGCCAGCGCCCTTTCCCAAAAAGTAACGCTTACCCTGAAGCAGGCGCCGCTTTCGAGGGTATTTGACGAGATATCAAAGCAGACAGGAATGTCGGTCGTCTATAAAGAGGATCTGATCAGGGAGATCCCGCCGGTGACGGTGTATCTGAAGGACGCTAGTGTTGCCGAGGTGCTGGATAATTGCCTGAAGGGTTTGCCGCTCAGCTATGAGATTGCCGGGACGATCGTCAAGGTGAGAGCCCGTGGTTCGATGAGAGACGAGTCGTCCTCAACGGATACGGTGAAGAGGCCGGGTGCGCCCGTGGATGTAAGCGGTCTTGTCTGGACAGGTGGTAAGCCGCTAGCCCGAGTGTCGGTAATGCTGGAGCCGGGGAACCGGGGAACGGTGTCGGACGAGAATGGGGCTTTTGTGATCAGGGGTGTCCCGTCGGGGTCATACGTACTGAAGGTTACGAGCGTGGGATACCGGCCGGTTACGAAGCGAATTTCGACGGCGCAGGGCGCGGTTGCGGTCAGCATAAGCATGGAGCCGATGATCACGGAGGCGGAAGAAGTGGTGGTTACCAATGGATATAGTCAGAAGAAACCCGGCGAGATCACGGGTTCCGTTCAAACGATCTCCGGGGACGATATAAGGAAAGGGGTCATGACGTCCGATCCGGTGTCATTGCTGAAGGGGCTTGCGACGGGTCTGTATATTTCGGAGCAGAATGCGGCCGATCCGACGAGCAGCGGCGGGCAGATCTTTGTCAGGGGCCAGAGCAGCATTGCCGGCGTGGGGGTTGACCAGTTCAACGAATATGTCATGCCAAGCCTAAACTATGGCCCATTGCTGGTGGTAGACGGGGTCATCATGCCCAATCAGAACTTAAAGGATGTGGTGACGGCGCAGGAGATTGAAAATATCACCGTGCTGAAGGATGCTTCTGCCACGGCGATCTATGGTAGCCGGGCTGCGGCAGGGGTGTTGGTGGTGACGACGAAGCGGGGGCGGGAGAACAAGCCTCGTCTTACCGCAGAGATCAAGTACGGATTCAACCGTCCGAACCTTGGTCATGTTCACTATCTGTCGGCTCAGGGCCTCTTTGATCTGCAGAAGGAATACTATACGCAGGATTACCAGGTCAACGGCGCTGCCTATTCCGGTATGTGGCCTACGCTGCAGGACTATCTGACCTATAAATTGCCGGCCGATTCAGACGTCGCCAGGCCTTATGACTGGACCAAGTACGCTTACCGGAGCAGCGCCTCTCAGGAAGTGGACCTTGCGGCCAGCGGCGGTAACGACCGTACCCGGTATTATATGGGTGGCGTCTACTACAATGAGCAGGCCACCGGTGTACAAAATTCTTTGAAACGGGGGTCTTTCCGGGTGAACCTGGAGAGCAAGCTCACTAACAGGCTGACGGCGATCCTGTCGATCAACGGTATCTTCAATAGCGGCAAACGGGATTTCAATGGCACCACGCAGTCGCTACAAAGTCTTGTTCCCTGGGCGAGACCTTATACCGCCGCCGGGACGCTGAGACCGTATTTGCTGTATACCGTTGACGGAGCGACGACGCAGGCTGTCAATCCGCTTTTCGATAACCAATACAATTTTAACCATCTCCGTTCGCAGCTGTTGTTTGGAAGCCTTGGGCTGGAATACAAGATCACGGACTGGCTGACCTTCTCGACGACGAATACCGGCAATCTCAACTACGGTCAGAACGAACAATATGCGGACGTCCGGTCTTACTATGGGAGCGGTCTCTTTTATTCTCCGCAGGGATGGCTGGGGACTAATACCAGCTATCTGCATTCCTATCTCACCTCCAATAAGCTGAACTTCCGGAAGAGTTTTGGCGATCACCTGATCACTGCACTGGCGGCGATGGAGTTCGGCGAGACTACCAGCGAGACGATGATGGTCAATGTCAATCATGTCCCCGCGGGTTATCCGGTGATCACGCTGGCCGGGCAGGTGGGTGGATCTGCGGATCTGAGCGCCTTTGGTATCCCACAGACGAAACAGGATAATATTCAGGGTGGGAAGACGGTGCAGGGCGTCTACTCGGTGTTCGGCGAGGCCGGCTATACTTACAGGAATCGTTATACGGTAAGCGGATCGATCCGGACGGATGCGTCGAGCAGTTTTGGCCAAAACAACAGATACGGGACGTTCTACTCTGCCGGTGCCGCGTGGGTGATGAGCCAGGAGAACTTTCTGAGGGGGTCACATACGATCAGCAACCTGAAACTGAGGGCGGACTATGGAACGAGCGGGTCGCAGCTGGGGGATAATTTTCTGACGCAGACCCTGTATCAGCCGGTCAATCCGTATAGCGGTCAGCAGGCATCGACGATCGCCATCCTTGGGAATCCTAGCCTGCGGTGGGAGATCACGAAGACGACCAATGCGGGTATCGATATAGGTCTTTTCAAACGGGTAACGGCCAGTATCGATGTTTATGACCGGATCTCACAGAACCTATTGCAGAAAGTAACGCTGCCATCCCTGGCGGGCTTTGCGCAGCAGTGGCAGAATGTGGGGAAGGTTGCCAACAGGGGTGTTGAGCTGTTGCTGACTTCGCGGAATATCGTAGGGAAGAATTTTCAGTGGACGACGTCTTTCAATATGAGCTATAACAGGAACCGAATCCTGGAGGTCGCCAATGATTCGCTGCAGCAGGGGTATTCTTCCTATAATACCTATTTTTTGCACAAGGGCGATGACATCAATTCGCTGAAGGCGATCAAGTATGCGGGCGTAGATGCACAGACGGGAAAGCCGCAGTTCGAGAAGCTGGTCTTTGACGGCAGCGGTAAGGTCACGGGCAAGCAAATCGTCAATGATCCGACGGAGGCCTATTCCGACTACCGGAACTTCCAGACGATCGGCAGCTTTCAGCCACGGTTCAACGGTGGTCTGACGAATACGTTTGCATATAGGCAATTCACGCTGAACATCCTGATCACCTATGCGCTGAAGTATACCATTATCGACAACTATGCGGAACTGGATCAGAATTTCCGGGTGGGCAATCAGCAGCAGATAGCGCTGGGCAAGGGGCAGGTCATGTGGACGCATCCCGGTCAGACGAATGCCACGGAACCCTGGCTGTACTATCAGTCGAACACCTATTACTATGGTACGTCCAAATATATGCACGACGCCAGCAATGCGCGGCTCCGGACAGTGCGTCTGAGCTATGAGCTGCCGGGGGAAGCGGCAAAGAAGGCGAGGCTGGCAGGGTGTACTTTCTATGTGAGCGCGGAGAATCTATATACGCTCTATTCCAATAAGGTGATTTCATCCGATCCTGAGGGGCCGTCGGTCGGGGAAGCGCAGAGCTTTGGGAATTCGATCGGGGGCCAGCCCGGCGCGCCGCGGCGGTATGTCCTTGGGTTGCAACTGTCTTTCTAACCGGAGTAAATAAGTAAAAAATGAAAAAATCACTCATATTCTTCTCGGTAGTGCTGGTCTGTGCGGCATGTAACAAGCAGATCGATGACATTAAACCGCTTACGCAAATAGATGCTTCCGGGCAGCTGGGGTCGGTACAGGGTATTCAGCAGGCTACGAACGGCAATTATACGTTGCTAGGCAGTGCGGTGAATGGCACCGGGCTTACGAGCTACGATCTGGCCATAAATGATATAACGGAAACCCGTGGAAACAACGAGAAGCTAGCCACCTGGGGAACGTCGGGCCAGTTGACGGACGCTTTCTTTTTTCAGAATACGCTGAGGCCGGCAGCCGGGTATGGGGCGATCGTCTATAAGGGGTCTTACCAGGTGATCACGAGCAGCAATGTAACGCTGGAGGGGATCGCCTCTTTTTCCGCGGCGAATTTTTCTTCGTTGACTCCTGCCGATCAGAGTAGCCTACTATATGCTGAAGGTGAGAACCGGTTCCTGCGGGCGATGGTCTATTTTAACCTGGTCAACATTTTTGGAAAGCCGTATTACCTGGCGAGCGGTGGGGATCTGGCGGTGGCTATCAAAAAGACGGGCAGTGCGACGGAGATCCCGGAGAAGTCTTCGGTGAAGGACCTGTACGCGTATATCGTCGCGGAACTGCGGGCGGCGGCGCAGCTGATGAAGGCGCCGGTTGTCAAGACGAATGCGTTTGCGAGCACGGGAGCCTGCTGGGCGTTGTTGTCGCGGGTGTACCTGTATATGGGTGGATCGGTTGCGAATCCGGATGCGTCGGCGAACCAGCTGGCGGTCTCCTATGCCGACAGCGTGACCGACCAGAGCAACGGGCTGTATGGCCTTGCGCAAGGGACGGCCTACAGCAATCTATTCGGGGATGATTCACAGGGGCAGCTGGGCAAGTCGAAGTCTTTTTCTACGAACCCCGAGATTGTCTTTTGTAAGGACAATTCGACGGGCGGGAACGCGATCGATATCTTATATCATTTTTTTCCGGATGCGGGGGCTGGCGGAACCTTTCTGCCTTCGTCGGACCTGTTGTACCAGTATGTAGCGAATGATGTACGTGGGAGTTTTTTTATGGTCAACGCCGCAACGGGCTTTACCGAGAGCACGAAGTGGGATTGTCTGAACCAGGGCGGGTTGACCTTTGGTCCGCAGATCTTTTTGCGGATGGGGGAGGTCTATCTGAATCGTGCGGAGGCTAATGCGAAATTGGGCAATATGACGCAGGCGAGGGCCGATCTTAAGGCCGTGCATGTCCGGGCGGGGTTGCCGGGATCGGACATCGACAATCTTGCGGATAACGCCGTGCTGGCGGCGGTGCTGAAGGAGAGAAGGCTGGAGCTGGCGTTCGAGGGGCAGAACAGCTTTGACTATTTCCGGAATGGACTTCCGATGACGAGAACGGCTGCCGACTTTAACGGGACGACGTTGACGGTGCAGCCGACGGATGCAACGGTTGTATTTCCAACACCGATTTTTTAACTGGTTAACTATAAAATTATGTTTATGAATGGTAAGACATGTTGGGGAAAAGTGTTCGCGATGATCGTTGGCCTCGGAATGAGCCTGAGTGGTTCGGCTTCCGGAATTATGGGTGAGTCAGTGCTGAACGTGGGTGACAAGATCCCCGAGCTAAAGTATGACAAGTGGCTAAAGGGTACTCCTATAAAGAAGTACGAAAAAGGCCGGCTGTATATTTTCGAGTTTTGGGCGACCTGGTGTGGTCCCTGCCGGGCGTCCATGCCGCATTTGTCGGAGGTTGCTGAAAAATATAAGGACAAGCTGACCGTGGTGGGGGTAGACGTGTGGGAGAGCTCGGGCGGGCATGCGCCGACGATCACGCCGGAGAAGTTCGTGAAGATGAATGGAAACAATATGCGGTACAATGTCGTGACGGATACCAAGGATGAGTGGATGGGAAACAACTGGATGAAGGCGGCAGGGCAGGATGGCATCCCCTGCAGCTTTATGGTGAAGGATGGTGTTATTCTCTGGATCGGGCACCCGATGAATCTCGATTCGGTGATCGAGGTCGTAAACAGCGGGAAATATGATCCGGTTGCGGTAAAGGAGGAATTCCGGAAGAAGGCGAGCGCGCAGGCGGAGCAGGAAGCGCGTTGGCATAAAGTATTCGATCCGATCGACAGTGCCGAAAAGCATGGGGAGTATGCCCACGAACTGGAATTGATCGAACAGGCCAAGAAGGATATGCCTGACGGCGTGCAGTACCTGGAGTTCAAGAAATTCTGGATGTTACTCGATCATGTCGATGAAGACTCGGCCATGACCTTTTTGAAGCGCTGGCAGTCCGAACCTCAGGCTCAGTTCGTGGCTTCTTCGGCGGCAGTAATCTTTGAAAAACAGGGCCGGAAGAAGGATACTTATCTGTATGGTGTCGAGCTCTCGAAGAAGGCAATGGACAATGCTGTAGCTCAGGGAGCGCCGGCTTCTCTTTTCCAGGAGATGATGGCGAAAGGGTATGCGCAGGCGGGTGAGTATAAAAAGGCCGTCGCGACGCAACAGACTGCACTGGACGCATCCAGGAGTGCAGTCGCCGAAGGTAAATACAAAGGCATGATCGGACAGGATACGATCGATAAGATGGAGAAGGAACTGGCTGAATATAAATCCCATTTGTAGAACAAGAAAACAATAACCATGAGACGGGTGCCTACTCTGGTGGCGTGCCTTGGGCTTGCCTTGTTCGTCAATATTACTTTATCTCTGAAGGCGCAGGACACTGCAACGCTTCATATCGGGGATGTGCCGCCGCCGATCCGGTATTCCAAATGGATACAAGGCAGCCCGAAAATATTGTCGCTCGATCCTAACAAGGTCTATGTCGTTGAGTTTTGGGCGACCTGGTGCGGGCCCTGTATCCAGGCGATGCCCCACTTGTCCGGGCTGTCCAAGAAGTATGCGGGCCGAATTACGTTCGTGGGCGTGGATGTTTGGGAGAATAGTCATGATGCTGACGATAAACGGCCGCAGGAAACCTATTTGCCAAAGGTTGTGCAGTTCGTGCAGGGACAGGAAAAGCTGGGCCGGCTGACCTATAATGTCGTTGCGGATAATAATGCGGAAGACATGGGAAAAAATTGGTTGAAAGCTGCCGGCATCGAGGGCATCCCTTCGTCCTTCGTGATCCAGAACGGGAAGATCGCCTGGATCGGACACCCCTATTATCTGGATTCTATCCTGACGTCAGTGAACGCCGGAAAATTTGATGTCGAAGGTACGGTGAAGAAGATCAACGGGGAAAAGCAAAAGCGGCTGAAGATGGATGCGCAACTGGCCGAAGGACAGGGATTGTATAAAGGGGCTGTGGATGCGAAGGACTACGACAAGGCATTGGTGCTGATCGATACGGCGGTAGCCCGATATCCCAATTATTCCTACCGGTTTGCAGAGGATAAATGGAAGATCCTACGGGAACATTATGGGGACGATCAAGTCCTTGCCTATGGCCAGGCGTTGGAAAAAGATCATTTACTGGGTCAGCTAGTCGTCATTTGGCTGTATATGGATAAGGAGCCACAGGCCCAGCGGTCGAAGGAGTTTGCCATCGAGGCGTGTAAGCGGATGGACCCGAATGGGGTGAATTACCGGGTATGGAATTACCTGGCAGACCTACAGGCCAGGGCGGGACACTACAGTGATGCGGCAGCGAGCGCCAGGAAGGCCGCGGAGGTGGCAAAAGCGGATATGGATGGTAAGAATTTTAACGGGGATGTGACGCAGATGGATATTGACGGATTCATCGAAAAAGCGGCCGGCTACCAGAAGAAAGCGGATGAGGAGCAGCATAAATAAAGGTAAATGCAATATTGTTACAGACAAAAACAGACGCGTATGAGGTGTTTATTGATAATGGCATCCCTGATGATCGGGATCGTCGGTAGCGCGCAGATACTGAAGCCGGTGAAGTGGAGCTATGGGGCGAAAAAGGTAAGTGAGACGGAGGCGATCGTTTTTCTCCGGGCGACGATAGATTCGGGATGGCATGTGTATTCGCAACATGTGAAGGAGGGTGGGCCAATTCCTACGAATTTTACGTTTGACAAGTCGGCTGACTATTCGTTGGATGGAAAGACAGTTGAGCCCAGGCCGACGACGCGTATGGAAAAGGTATTCGGGATGAATGTGAGCTATTTCGAGCGGAGCGTGATCTTTCAGCAGAAGGTGAAGCTGAAGAAAGGTTCGGCGACGGTGACGGGTAAGCTCGGCTATATGACCTGTAACGACAAGGAGTGTCTTCCGCCGGATGACATAAAATTCAGCATTCCGATCAATTAAATCAAATGAAACAATATTATCTGGTATGCCTGTTTTGGGCGTGCACTGGCGGAGCCTTGGCCCAAACTCCAAAATTATGTCGAAGAGCAGCGGCGGATTTTGGCACGAACGGATGGCAAGGTTTAATAACAAGATTATGAAGTGGATGTTGTTTTTAGTTTTTGTTTTTGGGTCGCTGTTTGTGTCTGCGCAGGACACGTCGGGGGTGAATTTTACGGACATAAAGACCGATACGCCGGTGGCCGCGGCAGTCGCGCCTGTGTCGACGATTCAGGTGTTGAAGCCGGCTGCGGCTCCCGTCCATCTTACGATATGGATGATTTTTTTAGAGGGAATTGCCGGCGGCTTTGCCGCACTGCTGATGCCCTGTATATTCCCCATGTTGCCGATGACGGTTAGTTTTTTTACAAAGGGAGGGGCGAAAGGGAAGGGTGTTGACCGGGCGATGTTGTATGGCGTAAGTATCATAGGTATTTACGTGGGGTTGGGCTTGATCGTGACGGGTCTGTTTGGTGCGGATGCGATGAATAGTCTGTCTACGAATGGGATTTTTAACTTTTGTTTCTTTTTGCTGCTGGTTGTGTTCGCCGCGTCATTTCTGGGCGGCTTTGAGCTGACGCTGCCGTCGGGCATTGTCAATAGGATTGGGGCAAGGTCGGGCGGTAGTGGGTTTGCCGGTATCTTCTTTATGGCGGCGACGTTGGCGGTGGTATCTTTTAGCTGTACGGGGCCGATCATCGGGACTCTGTTGGTACAGACGGCGACGACCGGGGCGGTGCTGGGACCGGCGACCGGGATGGCTGGGTTTTCGTTAGCCCTTGCGTTGCCGTTCACGCTGTTTGCGCTGTTCCCGGGGTGGTTGCGAAGGTTGCCACGTTCGGGAGGCTGGCTGAATAGTGTAAAAGTGGTGTTGGGATTTCTGGAACTGGCGTTTGCGTTGAAATTTCTGAGCAATGTCGATCTGGCCTATCACTGGCATTGGTTTGACCGGGAGGTCTTTCTGGTGTTGTGGATTGCGATCTTTACGCTGATGGGGTTGTATTTACTGGGTAAGATTACGTTTAGCCATGATAGTCCGGTGTTGCACGTGTCCGTGACACGGCTTTTCCTTTCGATTGTGGTGTTCGCGTTTACGATGTACCTGGTGCCTGGGCTTTGGGGCGCGCCGCTGAAGGCGGTGAGCGCTTTTCTGCCACCGATGTCCACGCAGGACTTTGACTTATCTGCGATCGGGGAGTTTGGGGGGACACCCAATATTGCAGCGTCCGATATTACACCGCATAAGTATGCCGATTTGTTTGAAAAGCCGAAGGGGTTTCATCCTTTTTTCGACTATGACGAGGCGGTTGCGGCGGCCCGGCAAAGCCGTAAGCCGGTGATGATCGATTTTACCGGTCATGCGTGTGTGAATTGCCGGAAGATGGAAGCCAATGTATGGACTGACCCGCGGGTGCATCAACGAATCAATGAAGACTATGTCCTTGTCCAACTGTATGTGGATGATAAGACGGACCTGGCTGCCGCGGACAGGGCGATCACTGCCGGCGGCAGGGAGTTGATGACGATTGGGGCAAAGTGGAGCTATTTGCAGACGTCGAAGTTCGGAGCCAATTCTCAACCGTATTATGTATTGCTGGACCCTGTGAGCGGCCGGCCGCTGGTGTCGCCGCAAGGGGCGGATTATGATCCGAATGAATATTTGAAATATCTGGATAGCGGCCTGTTGAGATATAAAGAAAGGTTAAGGCGATGATAGTGTTTCTCATATGAGCGGCTCATGTCTATGAGCCGCTGTTTTGAAATTAAAAATATACCATTGGATCCGCGAGATGATCATCGATCTCCGGGCGCAGGGACGTGCCATCGGAGAGATAGTGCAGGACCATGATCTGGTGGAACTGGCGGCGAAGGACATGCGTGCGCCTGGCAATACGATGGAGGGGTTCTCCGGTATGCTGCACTACAAGGTCAATAAGGATGTATTGCTGCTTGTGTGACCATCGGGTTGGAGAATACCGCTGCCGATGACCAGCGGGGGGAGAGCAGGATTGTGTTTGTTGGTTATTTTTTGTTGCGGAGTGCGGCGATGTCGCTGGGGGTGTTCATTTTTAGTAGTTTAATTTTAGAGCCGTTGCGTGGTCGCGCGTTGCGGGCTGCGGGAACGAATGCGGGTCATTTTCTGCCTTTTGAAGTGTCGAACAGGTTGATCCCGCCGCCGGTGTTTTGGGGAAAGATCGACCCGGCCGAATATCAGCGGTCGATGGCTGAGACCGGTCATCATGTGATCTACACGGTTGTATTTTCCGCGGCGGTCTGGATGTTATGTTTTCGATTGAACGGTCGGAGGGATTTGTAGGGCGAACGCCGGGGGGCTATCTCAGTCGGCCTTTCAAATGAAAGGCCCCAATCTCTTGATCGGGGCCTCGTACCGAGGACGGGAGGATTATCGAACCAGATGCTTCGTGATTTACTGACATTTAGTGTATTGCTGGGATAAGTTGAGTTTTCTGCGCCTTGTTTGCATTAAGGTCGGTTTGTCTTCTGAG
>Ga0105240_10006483_pt1 | contig 17188 bp, 14 predicted proteins | sample KBSC54metaG_FD_80426 | JGI IMG/M metagenome (GOLD analysis project Ga0105240, IMG submission 80426) | Corn rhizosphere microbial communities from Kellogg Biological Station, Michigan, USA - KBS C5-4 metaG | ecosystem: Host-associated > Plants > Roots > Rhizosphere > Soil | place: Michigan, USA...
ATCTCGGCATCATCGTCCCTGTGGAAGGCAGGCGCGAAGGCGCCGAACGCGCTATCAGCCCGCCCTTCACCTTCGATGGCCAAAGAGCGCGCTTCGTGAAGGCTGCTCCGCAGTTCAATCAGGACGGCAATGACATCAGACATGCCCTTGCCGTTAGGCCGGGCCAATGGCCCGAGATTTCCTCTAGTTAACTGGGGAGGGTAGCCATGACTGTGGAGCAGCAGCGCACGAGTTCGGCACCAATTGACAGCGTCATCGAGGAGCGCCGGCGGACCAATCGCGTCGGCATGCTACATCACCACGCCTTCCAGGCCCGGGACATGGAAGCGACCCGCCATTTCTACGAGGACATCTTGGGGATGCCGCTGATCGGTACTTGGGTCGAGCGGTTGAATCCCGTTACCGGCCAGCCCGACAACTATGTCCATACATTTTTCGAAACAAATGACGGCAGCTGCCTGGCCTTCTTTCAGTTCAAGTCCGCAGAGAGCGCTCGTGAGGCCTCGCTCAACAAATTTGCCAATAGCAATCCATTTGCCCATCACATCGCGTTGACAGTCAACGGCAAGGACGAGATTGCCTATTTCAAGAAGCGCCTGACCGATCATGGGATTGCGGTCTTTGAGACGGACCATGGGTATTGCTACTCGATCTATTTCCATGACCCGAATGGCATGCAGGTGGAACTGACTACCCACGTTCCGCAGACGGCTGAAATGATGCGCGACGCGAGCAAGACCGCTCATGAGATGCTCGCCCAATGGCTGGCCGAGGATGATGTCGAGACTAATAACAGGAATAGGGGAGCGGGATGGGTGAAGGCCTGACTCTTTAAATGGAAAAAACGCCGCTGGTCCTGCTTCCGGGCCTGCTCTGCGACGAGACTGTGTGGCAACCGCAGCTCGCCGAGTTTGGTTCCGGGCGGCAGGTCCTTGTCGGCGAATTTCGGGGCTTCAGTTCGTTTGACGACATGGCCGTCTCCGTGCTTTCCCGCGCGCCGCCGCGCTTTGCCCTGGTCGGACATTCGATGGGCGGCCGGGTGGCACTCGAGATGATGCGCCACGCTCCAGAGCGCATCGATAGGCTTGCCTTACTCAGTACCGGCGTACACCCGGTTTTGCCAGGAGAGGCGGAAAAGCGTCAGGAGTTGATCGAGCTAGCTTGGCGGGATGGCATCGCGGTGCTAGCCCACAACTGGCTGCCGGCGGTTTTGCATCCGTCGCGTCGCGCAGACGCAGCATTCGTCGAGTTGCTGGAAACGATGTGGCGCCGCTCGACGCCGGCAATTCATGAAGGTCAAATCAGGGCTGCGCTCAATCGATTAGACGCCCGGCCGATTTTACCCAACATTAGCTGCCCGACTTTGGTGTTAGGGGGAGCCGACGATCCTTGGAGTCCGACCCAGCAGCAGCGGGAGATCGCCGCTGCCATTGCAGGGGCGCAGTTGACCATCATCCCGGATTGCGGCCATATGGTAACGCTCGAATGCCCCGCCGCAACTAACGAAGCCCTTGGCCAATGGCTGGCGCAAGATCCATGTCCCTACGTTAGCCGAGAGCGATCTCGTTAGCGAGTCGGGTAACCGATGGTACAACTGCACAATTCGGAGGAACGCTACGGGGCGGTAGCCCTCGGGCTCCACTGGTTTATGGCGCTCGTGTTGACGGCGCTGTTGGGGTTGGGTTTATACATGACTTCCCTGCCGGATGTCGGGTTCAACACCGTGAAGATTCGCCTAATTCTCTATCACAAGGAGCTTGGGATCATTGCCCTAGCCCTGGTCGCTCTGCGCCTGCTCTGGCGTCTTGTCAATAGGCTGCCGCGGCTGGCCGAGACTCTTCCTGACTGGCAGAAAGTCATGGCGCGGTTCGTCCACCTGTGCTTTTACGCATTGATGTTTGCCCTGCCGATCACAGGTTGGCTGATGTCGTCGGCTGCGGCCATCCCTGTTCCCGTACTAAGTCTGTTCACATTGCCGGACTTAGTAGGCCGCAGTGACAAGCTGTTTCATACACTCATTGATATTCACATGTTGCTGGCTTACGGCCTGATCGCCTGCATGCTAGTTCACATCGGGGCAGCGTTGCGACACCACTTCATGTTGAGAGACGATACGCTGAAAAAGATGCTCCCGCACCGGGCTGATGACAAGGAGCCTACCTGAGCAGGCCTTGCGGCCAAGAGGAACTCCGCCATCTGCCGTAAGGCGTTTGAGGTGGCCTCGTTGGCGGCGACGACGCCTGCGTAAGAAGTTCTCTGCTGCAACGGCTCGCGCAAGGCAACCTCCTTGGTCGCGACAATCTGTTTTGTGTCGTAATCAGTTAACTGAAATCTCAAGGTCAGCACCAAGGTCGCCGGCTGAGTGGTGAAATCCTGGATTAGCTCGAGGATTTCCGTACGCAGTGCACGAGTGTAGCGGCCGGTATACGGTGGGACCAATATCGCGTTGAACGCATGAGTCCTCTCTAGCGTCTTGACCAGCAGGGGATGCAGCATCTGGGCAGGTGGCTCACCCCATTCGCGCTCGGTGAAATAGGCTACCTGGTGTGTTTGGGTCCTGTATGCCATCTGTTTTGTATCGTAAACAGGTGCTGTCTGCGGCGGAAACACCAGCACGGCGCCCGAGCCGTGCGCCGCTTGGGGCAGATCAAGAGGGATCTGCTCCAACATCGCCTTCTCGACCTGCGCTTTTGGCGGCGACAGCAATGCGCAACCGGCGACCGCGACGCACAGAGCCACAAGGGTTAATCCGAGAGATGCCGTGCGCAGAGTGAGTGTCACTTTTTTTCACCGGGCCCCGGCGCCGCCGGGGACCTGCCGCGTACCAGGATTGATGGATCACGCTCGATCTCTGCCGTGATCTCCCTGAGAGACGCGGATAAGTCATGTAGTTTGGTCAGTGTATCATCAGCGTTGGGGAGCACTTCGGTCTGTAGGGTCCTCACGGTCGACTCGCTCGACTCCAGCAGCGGAATGACCCGTTTACTGGCGCGCTCCGCGTTCGAGCTAGTCCGCTCGGCATTGAGGATGATGGTCTCGAGTCTCTCGTTATTCGCCCAAAGGGTTTGCGTAACCTTTTGCAGATTGTCTATGGATGACTTGAGCGATGCGACGGTCTTCATGTCGAGTACGGAATGCAGCAAGTCGGTCAACAATTGCACGTCCTGCTTAACGTCACTGATCGTCGTATCCAGATTCAACGAACGCGCGGGTGCGCTTGGGATCATCGGAAACCGATGACCGGGTAGTGTGGTCAGCGGTCGGCGTTCAGCGCCGATGTCATCCAGAGTGATGTACACGTAGCCAGTGAAGCCACGGGACGCGAGTCCGCGCGCGGTGACGGTCGCGACGGTGGCTTGCGTGATTGGCGCTGTCCGTTTGACGCTGAGCCGGATGCTGACCAAACGTGGATCCAATAGCTCCACCGTCTTCACCTTGCCAACTTCGACGCCATGGAATTCAACAGGGGCGTCGGCGATCAAACCGGAGACGGAGTCGTTGGTGCGGATTTCGAAGGTCGTGTAGTGCGTGGAAGTCAAGGAATGCCAAGCGACGCCGGCTGCCAAGCCTAGGAAGAGGAGCAGTCCGAAGGCCACTCTCGCGCGATTTTCGACAGTCAATTCAGGGGTACTCTCGTTCACTCATAGACTGCTGCTCAGCCAGAGGCTCCGATATTAGCCTGGCAGCAAGTCTTCATTGGTAAGTACCCTGATCGGCTCAAACGGTTTTGAGCATTGGCGTGTCACTCTGCTCCGGATTCGGCGACGTACATCCAACCGTCCGCTATTCGAAGAGAACGCCTGCGGCCGTCAGGCCGCAGGCATTCGTCGGGACTGAGATATCACATTCCATGCGAGCTCATGTCGGACTGAGTGGCATCTCGCATCGCAGGCGCGCGCTTCACGCCAACGTGCTCGAGATCTAAATCAATCCTCCGGAAGTGACTTGAGGTATTCGATGACATCCTGCTTCTCCTGCTGAGTGAGGCCCAGGTGGAGCAGTGTGTTGTAATGGTTCACGACATCCATCAGCGTGGCGAAGCGGCCGTCGTGATAGAAGCGGCCTTTATTGCCGGGACGCATGAACAGTCCTTCTTCGCGAACGAAGATGCCGGCGAGGTTCATCGTCTTGTAGACCCCATCGGGCGCCCGGTTGGCCTGGAAGTTGTCGATGCCGATCTCCTGGGGTTTATGTAGGTTCCATCCCGGCTCGGTCCAGAGGGGATCGACGTGACAGCTGTTGCATTGCGCCTTACCACTGAAGAGGTCGTCGCCGCGTTTCGCCGCTGCCGGATCGAAATCCCGGCCCGGCTGCGGCTTCGGTGCCGGTAGCGCAAGTTGGTAGAAGTGCAGCGCCGGGAGCTTGCTCGTGACCTGGTCGTCGTCCGGCGAGAGATCCTTGTTGAAGTTGGCGAAGCCGTTTGCTGCGGCGATCGGGAAGCGGCTTGCATCCTGTAGGCGAGGATCGAAGAAACGGCCCTTGCCGTGCATTTCCAGGGTTGCGACGAACGCGTTCCAATAGGTGACCGTTCCCCAAGCTCCGGTCCAGGTGTGTTGATTGAAGCCGGCCAGGCCGAACGCGTTCGGTATCAGTGTGGCGCCGGGAACGTGCGTGCCCGTCACGACGCCGTCGGTCATCTGTTGTGTGTTGAAAGCTTTTCCATCGAGAAAGATTTCTGCGTCAAATTTTCCAGGCCCCCAACTTAGCAGCACGGCTTCCAGAGTCTGGCGATCCACACCGAGCAGTGTGGTGAACGGGGTCAGATTGGGCGCTGCCGCAATAATGTTCCCGACCTCCAGATCCCTGTTGGCCCAACCATCCAGCCGATGTCCCACGCCGAAAGTCAATGACTTGTCCACAGTTGAATGACACAAAGCGCAGGTAATACCGACCGAGTCCAGCCGATTGCCTGTGAAGAACCCCTTGAGGCCCACGATGGCGTTGGCCTTGAGGAGCGCGAGTGTGGTTGCAGGATCATTCGGGTTGACCTGCCCCGTTTGTAAACCTTGCAGCATCGCGGGCGAGAGCGCGTCCACGTCGACCTTGAGACCGAGTTTCAAGGCGGCTGTTGGACTGACTCCCGGACCCATACCCCCGAGTGCAGCCCCTTCGATTGCGCGATGCAGCTGCAGCTTGCCGCCCCAGAAGTCTTCGTCACCAAACGTGTCGAATCTGAATGTGTTGCGGCCGTCGCGGAACGCAGTGATCGCCTGAGCACGGATGCGATCGTCGAACGTCTTAGGCGTCGCCGCTGCGGGCCAGTCGGTGTTGTCTTGGGCGTTGACTCGTACAAGCCAGCCGAGCCCGAGTGCCGCCGCACTCAGTGCAATCAGGCTGAATACCTTGAAGAATGGGCTGATAGGCGGGAACGATTTAGCTGACATAAGACGTACCTCCCTCATAACATTTGGATTTCTGCGGAGCCTCCTTTTTCGTGTGTTGCGTATTGACTCCATCCGCGACGCGGGCGAACCGCGTTGTAGGCAGCAATCCATGCACCCATGGTTATTGCGGGAACAGGTTTGTGTTAGTAGGGAATGCTAAAATAACGGCGCTCGAAAGACTGCGTTAGGTTTAACGCGTCGCGCTGGTGTGAGGAAGTTGCGAGGAATGGCTAAGGTCCGGCAGAGGCTCTGACGGGAACGGTTTACTAGGGAAGTGTCGTCGGGATACAGCCCCTACCTATATGTTGGCCAATGCAATCCCGCCAAGGGCTGTCAAGGTAACAACAACGAGTGGCGGGACACGCCACAGCGTAAGCAGACCAAAACCAATCAGAGCGAGTCCAACGTCGGCCAGCGTTTTTACCGAGCTAGTCCACACTGGATCATACAACGCTGCAGCGAGTAGCCCGACAACGACGGCATTGACGCCGGCCATCATCGCTCGAGCGCCTAGGCGCTTACGCAAGCCATCCCAAAAAGGCAGGCTGCCAAGGAGAATCAAGACGCCGGGAAGGAAGATACCAAGCAATCCCAAAATAGCACCAGGCAGTCCATGCGGGGATGGCTTAACCACTGTACCTAGATAGGCGGCGAAGGTGAACAGCGGTCCGGGTACGGTCTGCGCAGCTCCGTAGCCGGCCAGAAACGCATCGTCGGTCACCCAGCCGGGCCCTACAAAAGCCTGCCGCAGTAACGGCAGTACGACATGACCACCCCCAAAGACCAGAGCGCCCGAGCGATAGAACGCGTCAATTAGTGCGACGCTTTGCGATTGTGTGAAGCTCCGCAATATCGGTAGACCTGCGAGCAGAACGCAGAAAAGGACCAGTGATGCAAACCCAGCCTGTCGGGAAACAGGCGAGGGCAAGGGTTCCGCTGCGGCTGTAACCGCGCTATTTCTGCGACAGAGTCCTAGTCCTAACAGCCCACCGACAAGTATGACTATGATCTGAGTGGCGGGTGAACCGAAGAAGTGGAGAACGAGCCCACTAATGGTCGCAAGAGTTACACGCTGCCAGTCGGGGCACAGGGCGCGTCCCATACCCCAAACCGCCTGAGCGACGATCGCCACCGCAACCAACTTAAGACCATGCAGCAGCCCTGCAGCAATCGGTCCATGGAGACTACTGGCTCCGTATGCGAACAGTACAAGCACTGCGGCCGAGGGCAACGTGAAACCAACCCATGCTGCAAGGCCCCCCGCAAATCCTGCACGCAGCAGCCCAAGAGATAAGGCCACTTGGCTGCTGGCTGGACCGGGTAAGAATTGACACAGGCTTACCAGATCCGCATAACTGCCCTCGTCCATCCAACCGCGGCGTACAATAAGCTCGTTGCGGAAATAGCCCAGGTGTGCGATCGGTCCCCCAAACGAGCTGAGGCCCAATTTAAGGAACACCCGCAGTACTTCTGCCGCGGAGCTCATGCGGACAAGGAAGTAGTACGTAGTCGCAGAGCATTGGAGATAACAGATACGGACGAGAAGCTCATTGCTAACGCGGCTAGCAGCGGACTTAACAGTACGCCTGTGAAGGGGTACAGGAGACCCGCGGCCAGCGGTATGCCCAGAGCGTTATATCCAAAGGCGAAGAGCAAGTTCTGGTAGATGTTTCGGACAGTTGCGCGGCTCAACTGTCGTGCGCGAACAATCCCGCGCAGATCGCCTTTCACGAGAGTGACCTGAGCGCTCTCCATAGCGATATCGGTACCCGTTCCCATGGCGATGCCCACGTCCGCCTGGGCGAGCGCGGGCGCATCGTTGATACCGTCGCCGGCCATGGCGACTCGGTGTCCGTCCTTTTGCAATCGGGCAACGATCTTGCCCTTGTCGGCGGGCCGAACTTCCGCAACGACTTCGTCAATGGCGAGCTCGCGCGCGACTGTGCGTGCCGTGATGTGATTGTCGCCTGTCAGCATCACAATGCGTAAACCCTCTGCCTTTAGTGCTTCGAGTGCTCCGCGTGTTGTGTCCTTCAGCACGTCGCCTACTGCGATGATCCCAGCCAGTTTGGAGTCCACGGCCAGGTACATGACCGTGAAACCCTCAGCACGTAGGAGTTGAGTGTCGGAAGCGGCATTGCCGATTCCTACATTCCCAGCCAGCATCAGCGCCTCGTTCCCAAGAGAGAGACGGCGGCCGTTTGCCACTCCGGTCACTCCCTGGCCGGTTATCGAGGCAAAGTCGGTCACTTCCATCGGACTGACAGGCCGGGCGGCTGCACCTGCGAGGATGGCGCGAGCGATGGGGTGCTCACTCGCGTATTCCAGGCTAGCCGCGAACGTGAGCACATCGGATTCGGAGAATCCTTCATGCGGAACAATGCGCCGCAGGGAAGGATGTCCCACGGTCAAAGTTCCCGTCTTGTCCACCACCAAGATGTCAACATCGCGCAGCGTCTCGATGGCCTGAGCGTCTCTGAACAACACCCCGAGTTGAGCACCCCGGCCACTCGCCACCATGACGGAAATAGGCGTCGCGAGTCCGAGCGCGCATGGGCAGGCGATGATCAGCACCGCAACGGCATTGACCAATGCATAGGCCAATCTTGGCTCTGGGCCGATGAGCCACCACACGATGAAGGTGATGGCGGCAATGACAATCACAGCAGGTACAAACCAAGCTGACACTCGATCGGCTAGCCGCTGAAGCGGGGCTTGCGAACGCTGCGCTTGCGCAACCAGCGCGACGATTTGCGACAGCATGCTTTCGGCGCCGACCCGCTCAGCGCGAATAACGAGCGTTCCTGTTTGATTGATAGTGGCTCCGACCACCCTATCGCCAGGTTGCTTATCTGCTGGCAGCGGCTCGCCCGTGAGCATCGACTCATCGATACTCGACTCACCACTTAGAACCGTGCCGTCCACCGGGATCTTTTCTCCTGGCCGGACCCGAACCTGATCTGCGACTACGAGCGTCTCGATCGGAACGTCTTTTTCGCCGCCGTCGCGAGCAACACGGCGGGCCGTTTTAGGTGCCAAACTCAACAGTTGCCGAATGGCGGCGCTCGTGCGCCCGCGCGCAGTCAGCTCCAGCCATTCTCCAAGCAGCACCAGTGCGACGATTACGGCGGCCACCTCGAAGTACACGCCGACCATGCCGTGCTCATCACGCATCTCGGCGGGAAAGACGGCCGGCGCAAACGTGGCGACGAGACTGTAGAGGACGGAGACCAATACGCCCAAGCCAATCAGGGTGTACATGTTAGGCGATCGATTGAGGAGTCCCAACCATCCACGACGGTAGTAGTCTGCGGCACCCCAGAGGACCACCGGCGCACTCAACAGCAGCTCGAGTCCTCTCGACACGAATGCTCCGCGTGCGGAGCAACGCAATCCGATCAGGTGCGGCACCATGGCCAGAAGGGTAACCGGAATTGCGAAGGCGACGCTGATCCAGAACTTGCGCCGAACCTCGCAAATCTCCGAGTCATCCTCAACCGAGGTTGGCAGAACCGGCTCGAGTGTCATGCCGCAAATCGGGCATGTTCCGGGTCCGACTTGGCGGATCTGGGAGTGCATCGGGCAGGTATAGATCGTGCCTGCGGCTGGCTGCCCCTTCGTAGCAGCGGTCGATGCATGCGCGGCATGTTCATGATGCTCATGCGACGACATGTTAGGAGTCAGGAATGCACCTTGGGATTTACTCCCACAGCAGGAGCTGTTGCTCTGAGCCGGGTCCGTTGGTTTAGCCGGGTCGATAAGTGCTGCGCTACCGGGAGCTGCCGGGTGCTGTTGCGGCTGGATATGCAAGCTACTCACCGATTTGCTCTCCGCCCAGTGCACACAGAATCGGACACTCGTCCGCTCGCCCATGTCCGGGACATTCTGCAATGAGATCCGCGAGTCCGTCGCGGATGCGCTGTAGCTCTTTAATTCGGCGTTCGACGTCCGCAAGCTTTGCTTGTGCAGAACGCTTGACCTGAGCGACGTTGCGTTGCGCCGAAAGTTTTAGCAGCGATTTGATCTCGCCGAGCGTGAAGCCGAGCGCCTGTGCGCGACGGATAAAGCGCAGTCGCGCCACTTCCAGGTCACGGTAGCGGCGATAGCCGGATGGAAGGCGGGTATGCGGAGCCAGCAGTCCGCTGCGCTCGTAGTAGCGAACCGTGTCGATGCCGACGCCGGCTCGCTTGGCGAGTTCGCCGATTCCCAGATTCTGCATGATGCACCTGAGCCTAGCTGCGTTCCGTAGGCAGTAGCTTAGACCCTGGACCCTACTCCAGAGTCAAGCGAACTATTGAGCAGCGACGAGCCACGGATTAGCTGCGAAGCCTTCCGATAAGGTGGCAGCGGTGCTGCCGGGCGTCCCTTCAACCGCCCGGTGTGACCGCCACCCAGCCGTGCCCGGACCAGGCAAAGAGCTGAACCAAGTGCTGGGTACCAGGATGATCTAGAACCCGGGCGAGCATCGGAAACACCTTGCGGACCTCCTCGTTCTGGGCCCACGAGGCCGACTTCTCGATTTTGTACGTATAAGTGACGGTTGTCTGAGCCTGGCCGTCAATCACCGTGAGGGGCTCCCAGCTCAGCACCTTGTCGAGCTTCAATTTTACGGGACAAAGATCGCCCTGATGTTTGATCTTCTGGCCGGCGGAATTGAGTGTGACAGCGGGCTTGGCGAGATAGTATTTCTTGCCCGCATCCGTCAGTGAGTACTCCTGGATGGTAGGGTCGTGCGCAGCATCCGCAACCGTTACCAGTCCGAGCTTCTCCAACACCGGCATTTGTACGGCGTTGTTCGATCTCGCCTGGCGGTCATCTGCACCGACGGCAATGGGCCATTCGAATTTACCGAGACAGAAGTCACCCCGCTCTTCCAGGTACTTGCGGACCGCAGGCTCGAGATTCTTCTGGCTCGGTACCGCCGGGTCGGATGCAGCCTGCGCGGCGGCAGCCGCGAGCGTTGCGAGTAACATAACCGGGACATGGGGCGTCAATACGTTAGGGGTCGTCATCTCAAGAAATACTCAGCGCTGGTTCTGTGCCGTTGGAGGCGGCGGCGTGTAATCGTCGGTCAGGGTGTTCAGGAACGCGATTAGGTCATCAATGTCCTGTGTGCTCATGGGTGGCGCGCTGCGGGCCGGGCGGCCGTCCAGCGGCCCCTGTTTGTCCAGGTTGGCGCGGTATTGCGCCGGCAGATCGTCAAACTTCCGCACGACTCCGTTCACCTGCGGATACCAGCGCTCCGGATTGGTATCGCGTGTGTTATAGAACTCGATGGCCTCGCGCAGGGATTTAAATTTACCGTTATGAAAAAACACCTTGCGGGTAGCGACATTGCGCAGCGTTGGGGTCTTGAACATGCCGCAGAACTTCTCGCTGCCGGCGGGTGAATGATCAGGACGGTCGCAAATCCCCAGATCGTAGTGACGCGGATCGCGGTTTGCCGCGATGGCGCTGTTGCGTGGTACGCCGATGGCCTCGTAAGAATAGTCGGTAAATATGGCGACGCTGCCATTCAAACCAGCGCCGCTGTAGTGACAGGCAAAGCAGTTGCCCTTCTTCGGATCACTGAACACCGCAAGGCCACGCTGCTCGGCCTCCGTCAGCTTGCCGCCGATTTTGTTGCCGATGTAGAGATCGAACTTGCTGCTGTAGGGATGGAAGCTGTAGTCCTCGAGTTGAAATGCCTGCAGCGCCTCGGTGGCTTTCTGAAAAGCCGCCTGCGGGTCTGAAAAAATATTAGGTCCAAACGCCTGCTTGAATAGATCGGCGTAGGTGGACTTGATGATTTTGCGCACTACTGCAGGACCGTTCTTGTTGGCCATCTCGTTGGCACTGAGGAGCGGAATCTTCGCCTGCTCGGCCAGGTTGGGCGCGCGGCCATCCTGTGTGAAGCCGCCGCCTGGACCAGGCGGGCTGATGCCGTCCGGGTTATCCAACAGGTCGGCGTAGGCCGGCATGAACTCCTTGTAGCGAAGGGAGGGCACCGCGCGCGTACCGAAATCGGTCATGAATTTCCCGCCCGGCTGCACCGCGAAACTGTTCGCCGGCGCGTAGGCATGGTCGGGGTCGTGGCAGGTGCTGCAGGAGATCTTGCCGCTGCCCGACAGGGACTTGTCGAAAAACATCTTCTGGCCAACCTGCGCCGCGGGACTCAGCGGCGGGTGCCGGGCGAGCTTGTAGGCGAGACTGTTCGGGTCGGTTACAGCGTGCACCAGGCCGTAGCCGCCTAAGAAAATGCCTGCTATCAGCGCCAGCGACTTGCTAAGGGAATGGTTCACTTCATCTTTTATGTTGAAAGTCACTGGCGGGCTCTTCCCTGAGCCCGCCCTCACAGATCAACTAATCGATGCCGCTTGTGGACTACTGAACTGCCACGGGCACCGCCCAGACGTTGGTCTGGTTCGAATCGGGGCCGACTTGCGGCGACACCGTGCCGGCGGGGTTGCCTGTTTGGCCCGAGCCGGCCGGGAACGAGCCTGCCCGGATCGCGTTCTCGTCCGAGGACTGCTTTTCGACGTAGTTCGTCGGGATGACAAACTTGTGGTTCATCGGACGAACCGCATCGAAGTGCGTATCCGCGGATCCGTTGTATTCCGGCAGATTCAGGATGTTCGCCGCGATGAAGTCTTCGGTGTACTTACTGCGGTTCATGTAGCTTCCGGAGTTGGCGGGATCGGCCAGACCGAACATATCCTGCAGTGTGCGCACGAACGAGAAGTGGCTATACGCGTCGCTGTCCTTGATGCCCTTTGGCGCATCTGGCTGGTTGGTGATCACGGCAAAAATGCTGTTGCCATGGCCGCGGTTGCCGAAGGTGTAATTGGCCGTCGAGGTATCCACCGAGAACGTGCCGTCAGGATTCTGGATCAGCGGCTGCGCCACCGTACTATTGCCCGGGTTCCAGCCGCAGCAGGAGTTGGTGCCGCTGGTCGCGCTGCCTTCGTCGAACATCAACACAATCGCTTCGCGCTTGCTGCGGTTCTGCCAGATCGGGGCAGCCTGGATCTTCTCGACCAGGTATTTCACATAGCTGTCGCCGCGGGCGATGATGTTGTTATGTGAGTCGTTCGGCGCTGGAGAGTTGCCGTTGGATACCCCGGAGCAGTCGCTGGCCGCGATTTTGGTGGTGCTACCCGGTTCCGTGCCCTGGACGGTGATCGAGTGCATGTCGTCGCACTGGTCGGGAATCACGTAGTTCAGTACCCCGATGTTGCCGGTCTGCAGATCCGTGCCGAACTGGTCGAAGTCATAACCGGACGGGATCGCATACGCGGTGCTGTTCTTCAGGTTTGCATCCCACTGACCGCCGCCCAATGTACGATTGCTCGACTTGAACTCCACCGCACTACGCACGTTCTGGTAGGCCATCGCCGGGTTGTGCTTAGTCTTGTACAGACCCGCCGGTAGCGGCAGAACGAGGTTGGGGTCGCCGATCGTCGCCAGGTTGCTGTTGAGGGTTCCCGGCGCATAAACGTGGTCCGGGGCGGTCACGGCCGCATCCGCCACGCTGTCCGTGCGCGCGTCCTGGCCCGGGTTCATGGACTCGTTGTAGGTCCTCCAGGTCATGCCGGCCGACGTCAAGGCATTGAAGAGGTTCGGACGGTTCAGGATGTTGTGATTGACTAGCGGAGTGTCCGTGCAGATCGCCGTGAACGGCGAGCTCTCCAGGCCTGGGACATCCTTGGTGGGCAACGGCAAATCCTGCGGAGCGTTCGGGCCCGTCGCGTTGCAGTTCCACTGGTCGTCGTTGCTGATACCGAAGTCATCGCCGCCGCCGAGGGCGGTGTAATTCGGTTCGCTCGGGTTACCGGTCGCGTAGTAGTTGCTGAACTGGTTGTTCGCGGCCAGGTAGCTGTTGATGTTTGGCGCGTAGGGCGAGTTGACGATCGAGTTCGTCGCCTTGTTCTCCAACATTACGATAAAGATGTGATCGTAACGCGGAATGCCCTCAATGTTCATCGCGGCCTGCTGTGCGGCCGGGATGTTGCTGAAGGTACCACGGTCCACAGTCTTCGCCGCGAACGCGAAGCGGTTGGTTAGCACAACGTCCTCGGTCTCGACGGCCTGCAGCTGCGCCGGATCAGTGATGGTGGATGGAGCAGACGTCACGGAGGCGGCTTCCACACCGATGCGTTCGGCGATCGTCGCCACAGCCTGATCGTAGCTAAGGCCGTCGTTTTCAATCATGCGAGTGATTTCGGTCGTGAGCGGTGTGACCGCGATCGAAGCAAAGGGCGCAGGCGACTTGGTCTCCGCGCTGATCTGCTGCGAGGACACGCGGAAAACATTCCGCTGCGTTACACGCTGGCCGTTATTGGTCGCTGTCGTTGGGATGACGGCGATGATGTTAGCGGGGGTTTTGCTAACTAGCGTGAACCCGCCGATTGGCGAGGACTTGGTCGTGGGCTCCTCGGCATCGCACGCACCATTGTTGTTGAGGTCAAAGCAAACCTGCGCGCCCGCGTAGACGGAGGGAACCGTCTTGCCGGAATTAGAGCTCGCCGGATTCGTCGCATTAACGGGAGGGGTGAAGAGTGTGCCCGCTACCGTGCCGCGCACGACTTGAGGCGCATCGGCCTGACTAGCGCCGGCGACCGACAGCAACGCTGTGGCTACCGCAATCGAAACCAAGGATTTGGAGTGCATGCATTGCTCCCAAAAGATCGATCAATGAAATGGAGTTGACATCCGGCCGCGCAGCTCAGTGCCTGCCCAATTAAGTCACGGCGATCAAGCCGGCCGGATCAGACATCAGCACGCGCAGCGCGCGGTTAACCGATACCGAGTGCGATGCAATGCCGCTGACTGAACGAATTTCTTCGCTACCGAAACCTCGCGGATCAGATGTTGTTGTACTTCCGCGGCCCCGCTCCCCTAGTGCTGAACGCTCCATGCATCGCCGCGACGACGGCGGGCAGATTCCCTCGTTAGTGTGACAGTGTCGTTAAGGTGGTGTAACACCTTGGGGTCTGCCAATGGTCAAGCCTGCTGATCGAGTTGGTTTGCTCCGGATTGGAGCAATCGGCTTTGCTCGGGAACGCCAGGAACTACCGCGATATGGTGTCTTGACCAACGGTTGTTTGAAATTCGTTAGTTCTGTCGGCGACTGACGGTACCGGAACGCATGCGGCACAGCCATGTGGGCGGCGACGCTGAATTGTGCAACTTAGATCGCACGGCGGATATTGAGCGACAGCGGCGCCCAAGCGCCGTTGCGATGACTTGGGCCCATCGTACCGGGACGCATGACCGAACGATTTCCCTGTACTGCGTTAAAAAATACCTGTCGGAGCCATTGCGGGGGCTGTATAGGACGACAGAGCCGCGTATGGTGGGTCGGCAGCATCTGTGACTACTAGCTGTAGTCCGCCTCTTAGGATATGCCTCCGATTGTCACCGACGCATTAGGGCAGTGGTTTGCCCGAGAGATCTTGGCGCACGAGAGGGCGCTGACGCGCTATCTGTTACGCGTATGGCCTCATCGAGATGAAGTTCCAGATCTGCGCCAGGAGATTTACGTGCGGGTGTTCGAAGCGGCGGCGGATTCGCTGCCCAGATGGCCCAAGTCATTTCTGTTCACAACAGCTCGACATCTGATGACGGATTCTCTACGGCGGCGCCGGGTGATCTTTATTGGTGCCTGTGGGGATTTGGATGCCCTTAACGTCTTGGTGGATGAAATGTCTCCCGAGCGCCATGTCACGGGCTTGGAGCAGCTGACGCGCTTGGCACAGGCATTTGACGCTTTACCGCCGAAATGCCGTTCGGTCATGTGGCTGCGGAAAGTGAAACAACTGTCGCAAAAGGCGGCGGCAGAGCGGCTTGGGGTGAAGGAAAAGACTGTGGAGATGCATCTGGCGCGCGGTATGCAGATCTTGTTGGCGAGGATGCGCAGCCTTACGGAGCAGGGCCATATCGAGAGCGATGCTGTCGATGAAGCGCAGGGAGAACACGAGCGTGGATAGCACCAAAATCGAACAAGCGGCGGCCACATGGCTCGCGCGGCGGGAGAGCTCGGATTGGAGTGCAGCTGACGAATCCCGGTTCGTGCAGTGGCAGCAGCAAGCCACGGCTCATCGGGTTGCCGTTATAAGGCTCAGCGCAATGTGGGAGGAAGCCGATCGGTTACAGGCGCTCGGTGCGGGCGTCGCAATTGATGCCATGCCAGCGCCGGGAGCGTGGCGGCTATCGGCAGCGGATCTCGGGAGACCTGAACCCAGGTTGGTTTGGCAACCTCCGCGACTCTGGCAATCGATGCGGGCCGTAAAAGTCGCGTCGCTATTAGTGATCATCCTTGGCGTGCTTTGGACCTGGGCAGCGACGCGCGGAGCTCGTTCATACACGACCGCGGTGGGTGGTCTACAAAACGTTCATTTGAACGACGGTACGCAGGTTACCCTCAACACAGCGAGCGCGATTCGGGTGAACCTGTTGCCGGGCGAACGGCGTATTGAGTTGGAGCGGGGCGAAGCATTCTTCGATGTGGCACGAGATCCCCACAGGCCATTTGTCGTGTATGCAGGACGGCGGCGAATCATCGCTGTGGGAACTCGGTTCTCCGTTTTGCGAACCGGTGAAAGTCTTCGGGTCGTGGTAACCGATGGCCGTGTGAGAATTGAGGAGGCCGATAAACTGGGTCACGACACGGGCAGTGGAGCCAAATCGGTTGACGAGCCGGTCCAGCTGAGTGCCGGGGCTGTTGCACAGGCGGACGTGCAGGGAATTAGCGTCAAACGGGATGCTGTCGCACGGGCGGAAGATTACTTGAGTTGGCGCTCGGGGTACATTGCATTGCGAGATACGAAGCTGGGGGATGCCGTGGCGGAATTCAACCGTTATAACGAGCGGCAGCTTGTGATCGGCGATCCACGGATCGCGGCCGTGCGGGTCGGGGCGTACCTCAGATCGGATAACCTTGATGCATTCCTAGATGTGTTGGAGCAGGAGTTCTCCATCTACGGTGAGGTGCAAGGCGAGCGCATCGTCTTGACACGTCGCTGACCTAAACTCGCAACTCCCGACTCAAGTCGGGTCGAGAACTCCGTTCCGTCAGAAACCCTTCATTGGCAACGATACAGGGATTCAGTCCCGATCCACGTCCCGGTAATCGAGTTTCAAGTTCGATTACATGGGGTGCGGGTATAACATGAAGAGTTCAGGGGTCCACGGAGTCTTGTTGTCTTGCTTTTGCACGGCGTTGCTGAGCGTGCCGGTGCAAGCGCAGGGACCAAAAATGATCGACGTGCCCGCGGGTGATCTCATCGTGGCGCTGGAGACATTGGTCAAGCAATCGGGCACTCAGTTAGCCTACAGGCCCGAGGATTTGCAAGGGTTGCACACGGCAGGTGTACACGGCGTACTCAGTTCCGAGGACGCCGTACGCAAGCTGTTGGAGGGAACGAGCCTCCAACTCAGCACGCGGCGCAGCGGGGTACTATTGATTACGACCAATGAGGAGAGGGCGTCTCCCCAGGCGGGCGCGGCAGCTCCCCGAAATGAGGTGACCGCGGCAGGCCTGCATTTGGCTCAAGGAACTCAAGCAGCCTCTGCAGAACCTACTTCCGTAGAGAAAGGCAACGGCGAACCGAGTTCACAAAAGGAAGTTGTGCGGCTCGAGGAAGTGATTGTGACTTCGCAGAAGCGCGAAGAGCGACTCCAAGATGTGCCTACCTCGGTGACGGTTTTAAATCCGCAGACGCTGGGCGAAAACGGCCAAAATCGTTTAATCGACTATTTCTCGACAGTGCCCGGGCTAAGTTTCGCAGCGGCCGGCGCCGGTGGGGGAACTCAATATCTCACCA
>Ga0105240_10006484_pt1 | contig 17188 bp, 11 predicted proteins | sample KBSC54metaG_FD_80426 | JGI IMG/M metagenome (GOLD analysis project Ga0105240, IMG submission 80426) | Corn rhizosphere microbial communities from Kellogg Biological Station, Michigan, USA - KBS C5-4 metaG | ecosystem: Host-associated > Plants > Roots > Rhizosphere > Soil | place: Michigan, USA...
AAGCTTGGAGACATCCGTGGCCTCGAAGTCCGGCATCAGATCGACGGTGACGGTGAATTGCAGGTCGGCCTTGCCATCCACCACTTCCTGGACGTCGCCCACCGGTTCGACGCGCGGCTGCAGCGCCGGCTTCAACTGATTGTCGTTGATAGCCTTCTGGCTGCCTTCATTGACGGCCTGCTCGACCACTTCGCCCATCACGGACTTGCCGAACTGCTTCTTGAGGAACGAGACGGGCGCTTTGCCCGGACGGAAGCCCTTGAGGTTCACGCGCGGCTTCATCTCTTCCAGACGCTTTGTGACTTTGGCGTCCAGCTCGCTGGCGGGCACAGTCACCGTATATTGGCGGCGGAGGTCCTCGGAAACCGTCTGGGTGATCTGCATGTCTGTCGTCCTATTCTGTTATGTACCGGCCAACGGGGGCCTCAGTTTTCTTCTGCCGCGCCGGGCCGAAGACGCTGCCGCGCGGCCCGGCTTGGCTGGTGCGGGCAGAGGGACTTGAACCCCCACGACTTTCGTCACTGGAACCTAAATCCAGCGCGTCTACCAGTTCCGCCATGTCCGCATTTTGGGGCGGCCGCCCCATGAAGCGGGCCCCTATATCAAGTGTTGTTGGGGGTTACCAGACGTTCCCCGAGACTCATGAGGCTTTCCGGCAGGATTTCCGACAAGTCTTCGGCGATCAGGCCCGACCCGAACCGGCCGGCGGCATCGCCGTGAAGCCAGGTGGCGGCGCACGCGGCCTCGAAACCCGGCATGCCCTGGGCCAGAAGCCCGCCAATGAACCCGGCCAGCACATCCCCGGCTCCCGCCGTGGCCAGGGCCGGCGGCGCATTGGTGTTGATGGCGGCCCGTCCGCCATCGCCATTTTGGGGCGGCGCGGCCACGACGGTATCGGCGCCTTTCAGCAGCACCACTGCCTGGGCGCGGGCGGCGGCGGTGCGAGCGGCCTCGACCTTGCTGGCGGCGCTCTCCAGCAAACCCGGAAACAAGCGTTCGAACTCCCCTTCGTGCGGGGTCAAAACAGCTGCCTGCTTGATGCGCGTGAACAGGCTTTTCGGTTCGCCCTTGAAGACGCTCAGCGCATCCGCATCCAGCACAATTCGGGCACCGCTGGCCAGTACGGCTTCCACCAGCGCACGGGTCTGGGGGCTGATGCCCAGACCGGGGCCTGCGATCACGGTGTTCAAACGGCGATCCGCCAAAAGCGCACCCAAACCCTTGGCGCCGTCGAACGGCTTCACCATGATAGCCGTGAGGTGGGCAGCGTTCACCGCCACTGCATCTTTTTCACACCCGACACTGACCAGACCCGCGCCAATGCGCAGCGCACCCCGCGCCGCCAGCCGCGCCGCGCCTGTGGCATGCGCCGGGCCGGACAGCACCAGGCAATGGCCGCGGGCATATTTGTGGGCATCGATTTGCGGCCAGGGATAGGACGCGCTCCACAAAAGCGGCGAGTTTTCAAAAAGGTGGGCGCCGCCGCAGGCATTGGCCGGAATGCCGATATCGGTCAGCAGGATTTCACCGCAAAGCATTCTGCCGGGCAGCAAGAGATGCGCCGGTTTCAGCCGGAAAAACGTGACCGTGACATCGGCTTTGACGCCGGCGCCCAAAGTCTTGCCGCTGTCGCCATCGACGCCGCTGGGGACATCCACGGACACCACCGGCGCGGACGAACGGTTGACCGCTTCGACCATCGCGCGATAGCCGCCTTCCAGCGGGCGCGACAAGCCGGCGCCGAACATGGCGTCCACCACCAGACCGGCATGATCGAGCGCGGCATAGGCCAAGGCCGTGCGCGGGCCTTGCCAGCGCGCGGCCATCTCACCGGCATCGCCGCCATGCCCCTCTCCTGCCGCGACCAGCACATCGAAGCCGCGCCCGGCCAGATGGCGTGCCGCCACAAATCCGTCGCCGCCATTATTGCCCGGGCCGCAGAGCACCACGGCGCGACAGGGCGCGAAGCGTTCCGCGACCGCATCGGCTACGGCGCGGCCCGCATTCTCCATCAGCGTAAGCGAAGGAATCCCGGCCCTGACCGCTGAGGCGTCAGCCTCGCGCATCTGTTGATTGGTCAGGACTTCGTTGCTCACGCAAAGCCTTCGGGCACGTCATCGACATGCGGATCGATGCTTTCATAAGCCATAGCCGCTTGCAGCACGCCCCAATCGCCGTAATGGCGTCCCACAATCTGCAAACCGACCGGCAGACCTTCGCGCGTACGCCCACAGGGCACGCTGGCGGCCGGCTGCTGCGTGAGGTTGAAAGGAAAACTGAAGGGCGTCCAGCTGGGCCAGGAGCTGCCATCGTCATAGGGCGAGATCTTGCCGACATCGAAAGCGGTCACCGCCAAGGATGGCATCAACAAGAAATCATACTTCTCCATGAACACGCGCATGGCGCTGGCATAGGCACCCCGCTGGACATTGGCTTCGATGTAGCGATGAACGGGAATGGCCACGCCCTCTTCCGCCGCCGCCGCCAGACCGGGATCGAGCAACGCTTTCTTCTCGGCCGGTGCCTTGCCGAAAACAAAGCCGGCGCCGCCCCACCACAATGTTTGAAAAATCTCACCGGGATCGCCACCAGGCGGATCGACCTCTTCGACATGCGCGCCCAAATCCGCAAAGCGACGGGCCGCGGCGGCCACCAGTTCTGCCACCTGCGGCTCGACATTCTTGGCGTGACCCAAGCCCGGGCTGAAGGCGATGCGCTTGCCTTTGACGCCCTTGCGCAAATCCGTGGTGAAGCTCTTTTCGTACAGCGGCAGCGCTTGCCAGTCGCGCGCATCGGGCCGCGCCATCACATCCAGCAGCATGGCGCTGCCTTCGACATCGCGGCTCATCGGCCCCAGATGTGAGAGCGTCCCGAAAGGCGAACCCGGCCACGCCGGCACCCGGCCGAAATTGGGCTTGATGCCAAAAACGCCGGCGAAACTCGCCGGAATGCGGATGGAGCCGCCGCCGTCCGTGCCCAGCGCCAGAGGCGCCAGCCGCGCCGCCAGCGCCGCGGAGGAGCCGCCCGACGATCCGCCCGGCGTCTTGTACAAATTCCAGGGGTTGCGCGTGATGCCCGTCAGCGGCGAATCCGTGACGCCCTTCCAGCCATGATCGGGGGTGGTGACTTTGCCCAACAGCACCGCGCCGGCTTCGCGCAGCCGTGCGATGACGGGAGAGTCCAGATCCCAAACCTGATTGGGATCGATGGTGCGGGAGCCGCGCAAAGTGGGCCAGCCGCGCGTGAGCAAAAGATCCTTCACCGCCACCGGCACGCCGTCCAGCGGCGACAGGGGCGCGCCTTTCACCCAACGCTCCTCCGACGCTTGGGCCTGATCCAGGGTGGTGCCCTCATCGATCAGGCAAAAGGAGTTGACTTGGGAATCCAACTTTCGGATTCGCGCCAGCAAGGCTCTTGCCACCTCGACCGGCGAAAGCGTGCGGCGGCTGAAAGCGGAAGACAGTTGCGGCGCGTTCCAGTGCCAGGGCTCGGACATGAAAGTTCAACCGCGCTTGAAATGGGTTTTGAGACGGGTCAACGCTTCCTCGATCACGGGCCGCTGTTTGCAGAAGGCAAAGCGCACATAGGTATCGGGCCGGCTAGCGCCAGAGAAGAATTCGCTCAAGGGGATCAACGCCACGCCCGCTTCGCGCACCAGCCTTTCGCAAAAAGGACGATCCTTCTCGTTGGTCAGCGCGGAAATGTTTGCGGCCAGAAAATAGGTGCCTTCGCTGGGCAAGACCTCGAAGCCCAGATCGGAAAGCCCCGCCGCCAAAAGATCGCGATTGCCCTGAAGACGTTCCGCCAGCGCGACGGCGGTATCCATCTCATGCGCCAGGCCGTGTGCGATGCCCAGTTGCAAAGACGGCGGCGTGGTGAAGGTAAGAAACTGATGCGCCTTGGCGATCACGGAGATCAACTCGCGCGGCCCGGTCAGCCAGCCCACCTTCCATCCCGTCAGCGAGAAAATCTTGCCCGCCGACCCCACCCGCACCACCCGCTCCCGCAGGCCCGGCAAAGTTGCCAGCGGGATGTGCGGGCGGCCGTCATAGGTGAGATGCTCATAGACTTCGTCGCAGATGACATAAGCGTTGCTTTCACTCACTGCGCGCGCGATGGCGGAGAGTTCTTGCGCATCGAACACCCGTCCGATGGGATTGAGCGGCGAGTTGATCATCAGCACGCGGGTGCGCGGCGTGATCGCTGCCGCCAGCATGGCCTCGGTCAAACGGAAATCGGGCGGCGTCAATGTGATGGTCTTGACCGTCGTGCCCATGGCTTCGGCAATGGGACGATAGGAATCATAGGCCGGTTCGATCAGCACCACTTCGTCGCCGGGTCCAGCCAATCCCATAATGGCGGAAGTGAGCGCCTCGGTACCACCCGACGTGACCAGCACTTCGTCGTGCCAATCATAGTTCAGACCGTAGAAGCGCTTGGCGTGCGCCGACAATTGCTGGCGCAGCTCCGGCACGCCGGGCATGGGCGGGTATTGGTTGGGCCCTTCCATCAGGGCCTTGGCGGCCCGGGCGCGAACCGATTCCGGTCCATCTAGGTCAGGAAAGCCCTGCCCCAGATTGACGGCTTTGTGCTCGGTCGCGAGCGCCGACATGACGGTGAAAATGGTGGTGCCCAGGCGGGCGAAAACGGGATTGAAGGCGGGGGAAAGGCTCATGGCGGCGCACCTTTGCAGAGCCCGGTTGGCCTGACAAATCGCCGTGCGCACCGCCCGCAAACCAAGCAATTTGCCCACATTATGGGCATCACCGCCCGCCTGTCCTGTGGGCAACCCCCACAAATCCTTGAAAGCGAAGACAAATGCGGCAAAAAAGACCGGCACAAGTCCTGCAACTTCGTTAAAACCGCGTGCCTAAGGGGACGCTCGGACGAGCGAAGGATCGCATGAAAAAGATCGAAGCCATCATCAAGCCCTTCAAGCTCGACGAGGTGAAGGAAGCCCTGCAGGAAGTGGGCGTCCAAGGCATCACCGTGACCGAGGCCAAAGGCTTCGGCCGCCAGAAAGGCCACACCGAACTTTACCGGGGTGCGGAATATGTCGTCGACTTCCTGCCCAAGGTGAAGATTGAGATCGTGGTGCCGGATCAGCGCCTGGAAGCCTGCATCGAAGCGATTCAGAAGGCCGCGCGCACGGGGCGCATCGGCGACGGCAAGATTTTCGTCCTCAATGTCGAGGAAGTCATCCGCATCCGCACCGGCGAAACCGGTCCGGACGCCATTTAAGAATCCAAGCGCGCGGTCCAACCGCGCCGGGGTGTGTTTCAACGATCATCGAAGGGAAGAGCAAAATCATGGCCGACAAGAAAACGAGCGCAGGAGACATCCTGAAGCTCATCAAAGACAAGGACGTCAAATTCGTCGATGTCCGCTTCACCGATCCCAGGGGGAAGTGGCAGCACGTCACCTTCGACCTCTCGATGGTGGACGAGGATTTCCTGAACCACGGCACCATGTTCGACGGCTCGTCGATCGCCGGCTGGAAAGCGATCAATGAGTCCGACATGCTGTTGCAGCCGGATCTCGACACCGCGGTGATCGATCCGTTCTTCGCCCAGACCACCCTGATCCTGGTTTGCGACGTTCTGGAACCCACTACCGGTCAGCGCTATGGCCGCTGCCCCCGCTCCATCGCCAAGGCCGCCGAGGCTTATGTCAATTCCTCGGGCATCGGCGACACCACCTATTTCGGGCCGGAAGCGGAATTCTTCGTGTTCGACGATGTCCGCTTCGATGTCGGCATGAACAAGGGCTTCTACTATGTCGATAGCAAGGAAGGCGCCTACAACACCGGCACCGAATATGAAGGCGGCAATCTCGGTCACCGTCCGGGCGTCAAAGGCGGTTACTTCCCCGTCCCGCCAGTCGATTCCGAGCAGGACATGCGCGGCGAGATGCTCGCCATCATGGGCGACATGGGCATCCAGCCGGAAAAGCACCATCACGAAGTCGCCACCGCGCAGCATGAACTGGGCTTCAAGTTCAACACGCTGACCAAGTGCGGCGATTACATGCAGATCTACAAATATGTGATCCATCAGGTCGCCCAGTCCTATGGCAAATCCGCGACCTTCATGCCCAAGCCCATCTATGGCGATAACGGCTCGGGCATGCATGTGCATCAGTCGATCTGGAAGGCGGGCAAGCCGCTGTTCGCCGGTTCGGGCTATGCCGATCTATCGGATCTGTGCCTCTATTACATCGGCGGCATCATCAAGCACGCCAAGGCGCTCAATGCCTTCACCAATCCCTTGACCAACAGCTACAAGCGCCTGATCCCAGGCTTCGAGGCGCCAGTGCTGCTGGCCTATTCCTCGCGCAACCGCTCGGCGTCCTGCCGCATCCCCTTCTCGCCTTCGCCCAACGGCAAGCGCGTGGAAGTACGCTTCCCCGATCCGGGTGCGAACCCCTATCTGGCTTATGCCGCGCTGCTGATGGCCGGTCTGGATGGGATCGAGAACAAGATCCATCCGGGCGGCCCGATGGACAAAGACCTTTACGCGCTTCCGCCGGAAGAACTGGCGAAGGTGCCGCAGGTCTGCGGCAGCTTGCGCGAAGCCCTGGAAAACCTCGACAAGAACCGCGCCTTCCTCAAAAAGGGCGGCGTCTTCAGCGACGATTTCATCGACAGCTACATCGAACTCAAGATGAACGAGGTTTATGCCTTCGAGCACACGCCTCATCCCGTTGAGTTCAAGATGTATTATTCGGTTTGATCGCAAGATCTCGTGAAACGAAGGGCGCGGCGGTTGCCGCGCCCTTTTGTTTCGCGGTCCCGGCCTCGCGTCGCGCTTGAGCGCGCAACGCTACGGCGTTCGCCGGGGCCGAAGGTCCACTGGACCTTCGGCTGGTCCCGTCTCACCCCGTCGAATTCAAGATGTACTATTCGGTCTGATTGGACCGACATCGATGGCGAAAAGGCCGGGCTTACGCTCAGCCTTTTTCTTTCAGGCCATGACGGTCGCGAGGGCCGGCGCCTTTACCGGCAGCACCACATAGGCGGTGCAACCCGCGCCTTCGTCGCTTTCGATCCAAGCGCGGCCGCCGTGAAGCTCCGCCAGGCCACGCACCAGCGCCAAACCTAAGCCCGTGCCGCCGGCCTGGCGGTCATAGCGATTGTCCACCTGGCTGAAGGGCGTGAAGATTTTGTCGAGTTTGTCGCGCGGAATGCCCGGACCATTGTCGCGCACCATGATCTGAAAACCGCCATCGCGCGCCTTGCTGGCCAGGACATCGATGCGCCCGCCTATGGGCGTGAATTTGACGGCGTTGGAAACCAGATTGAGCAGGATCTGTTTCAGCGCGCGCTCATCGGCGTAAAGCGGTGGGCAAGACGGCTCCACCTTGATCTTGAGGGTCTGACCCTTTTCGCTGGCATTGTTGCCGGCCAATTTCAGGGCGATATCGAAGGCGTGTTCCGCATCCAGCGGATGGGGCGAAATTTCCATCCGGCCCGCTTCGATCTTGGCGACATCCAGAAGATCGTTGATCAAGGACAGAAGATGGGCGCCGGAAGAATGGATGTCGTTGGCATAATCCTGGTAGCGGCGGCTCCCAACCGGACCGAAGCATTCCTGAGCGATGATTTCGGAAAAGCCCAGAATGGCGTTGAGCGGCGTGCGCAGCTCGTGGCTCATATTGGCCAGGAACGCCGTCTTGGAGGCGTTGGCGGTTTCCGCCTCGAAGCGCTTCTTCAGAGCGTCGTCGCGGGTTTCTTCCAGTTCGCGTGCCAAATCCTCCACATGAAAGCGCAGGCGGGAATCCTCCTGCATGCGGATCACCAGCGGCCGGCCGGTCCACCACAATTGCAGCGCGACCAAGGGCGAAAGGATGGCGATCACATGATCGAGAACCGTATCCCCCATCGCAAAGCGCAAAGTGGTCAGGCAAGAGAGCGGTACGATGGCGCAAACGAACATGGCCATGTTGCTGCCGCGCGCCAAGACCAACGCGGCAGCGACGGCGATGGCGGACGTGGCGAGGAAAAGATGATTGATGGGATTGCCAGGGTCCCACAATAGCCAGGGCATAGCACCCCAGGCCGCGCTGACGCCGATCTGAGCGCCGCAGAAACGCCAATACCAAGGCGCCAGAGTGCAATCAGAGTCGCGCTGAGTCTCGCCCTGATAAAGCGTGGCGATCGCCATCGCCGCCATCATGGCCGCCAGCACAATCATCGGCAGATACAGCGTCACACCCAGCGGCCGATTGCCCAAAAATCCAATCAGCTTGGAGCAAAGAAACGCCAAGGCCATGGCCCAGAGAGGCGAAGTCGCCCAAGTTGCCTTGACCGACTGGGCGGCGAGGTCGAGTTGCACCCTCAGCACGCGAGCGTATTCGCGCCCGCTCTTTTGATCGGAAGAAATGCCCAACACTTTGCTTCCCCAGCCGCCCAATACCGGCAACCGGAAGTTTAGCGGTCGGCGCTTAACCAATTGCTGCTGAAAATCTTCAAGCGCTGGCGCGGCTCTGGTCGGCCGGCATGGTTGACGGAAAGTAAAGCCTTGCCTTGAGGCCGCCGCCGGGAATGTTCGCCAGCCCGATCGCGCCGCCATGCAGCCGGATCAGCCCGTCCACCAGCGCCAATCCCAGCCCCGTGCCGCCCGCCTCCCGATCGAAGCGGTTGTCTACCTGGGAGAAAGGTTCGAGAACCCGCGCCAGCTTGTCCTCCGGAATGCCCGGCCCGTCATCGCTGACCACCACTTCCAGCCCGGCGTCGGACGCACCGCAGGCGAGCGTGATGTGGCCCCCCTCGGGCGTGAATTTCACGGCATTGGAAAGCAGGTTGAGCAGCATTTGGCGAAAGGCCCGCTCATCGGCAAATACCAGCGGCGTCGCGGCGGCGAAATCCGTGGCCAAGGCCTGGCTTTTTTGAGACGCGCGCGCGCCCATCAGGCGGCTCACGCTTTCTATGGCATCGCGCGGATCGATCCAGCGCGGTTCGATTTCCATGCGGCCGGATTCGATCTTGGCGACATCCAGCATGTCGTTGATCAACGACAGAAGATGCGCGCCGGAAGAATTGATGTCGGCGGCATAGGCAGCGTAGCGCTCCATCTCACCCGGACCCATGCTCTGATGGGCGATGATGTCCGAGAAGCCCAGAATGGCATTCAGCGGCGTGCGCAGCTCGTGGCTCATATTGGCCAGGAACGCGGTCTTGGAGGCATTGGCGGTTTCCGCTTCATAGCGCTTTTTCATGGCATCGTCGCGCGCCTGGCGCAGGGCCGTCGCCAGATCCTCATTGGCGATGCGGGCTCCGATCATGGCGCCAATCCGGTGGTTGGAGGCGCGCCCCATCAGCCAGAGGTAAAGGGTGTAGGCGATGAGCACCGGCGCCATCACATGCGCGATCGGACCGCCAGCAGTCAGAAGCCGGGCCAGGATCAACCCGGCTTGCGCTAAGAAGCCTGCGGCCAGGAGGCTCATCAGCATGGAGCGGGCAAAGACGACGGAATAACTCACCACCGCCATCAGCATGACGATGAAGACTTGGTTGACGGGATTGTCCGGCAGCCAGACCAGAAAAGCGATCACGCCCCAGACCGTGCTGAACAGAGTCTGGCCAAAGATCAGAAGGGCATGGACGCAATCCAATTGTCCGTCCTCCACCTGGCGATAGCGGCGATAGACAAAAAGTGCGAAGCCGGCGCTGAGAAGCTGAAGGCCTTCGGCCAGTCCCAGGCGCCAAGCCGGCACCGCTCCGAACGGGCTGCCGGGAAGCGCAAAGGCGGGAATACAGATCGCGGTGAGCAGCGGATTGAAGACGATCGTCGCCATCAGGCTGTCGATCACGATCCGCAGCCGCGCCTGCAGCACCCGGCGGTCGTGCTGGTTTTTCGGTGCGGCTATGAAAGCGATGTCGTCCAAGGGCGGTTTGAGCGCTGATATCGCTGCCAAATTAGGTGGGGATGCGTTAACAAGGGCTCACGCCAGGAAACCGGTGCGCCGCCCCCCGACCTTCGCTAAGGTCCTCAAAGATTTGACGATTCGGCCATGCCCAAAGACAGCCAAGACCTGTTCGCCGCCCCGGGTTCCAACGCCAGGGCCTATACCGCCAAGGACATTGAGGTTCTGGAGGGTCTGGAACCCGTGCGCCGCCGTCCCGGCATGTATATCGGCGGCACCGACATCCATGCGATGCATCACCTCGCCGCCGAGATTCTGGACAATGCCATGGACGAAGCGGTGGCGGGTCACGCCAGCCGCATCGAGTTGGAATTGCAGGCCGGCAATATCCTGATTGTCCGCGACAATGGCCGCGGCATGCCGGTCGATCCCCACCCGAAATTCAAGAACAAGTCGGCGCTGGAAGTGATCATGACCACGCTGCATGCCGGCGGCAAATTCGACGGCAAGGCCTATGAAACATCCGGCGGCCTGCATGGCGTGGGCGCCTCCGTGGTCAACGCCCTGTCGGAATGGTTGGAAGTGGATGTGGCGCGCGACAAACGTGGCCACAAGATGCGCTTCGAGCGGGGCGAGCCCAAAGGCAAGCTCAAGGATCTGGGCGCGGTCAACCGGCGCGGCACCATCGTCACCTTCAAACCGGATACCAAGATATTCGGCGAGACCCAATTCTCTCCGGCCCGGCTTTACCGAATGGCGCGGTCGAAAGCTTATCTGTTTCGTGGCGTGGAAATCCGCTGGAGCTGCGATCCGTCGCTGATCAAGGACGAGACCCCGGCCGAAGACACGCTGAAATTTCCCGGCGGCCTGCTCGATTTCTTGAAAGGCGAGATCGGAAAATCCAACACCATCAATAGCCGCGACTTTGCCGGCCGCACGGAAAACCGCGACGGCCGCGGCGCGGTGGAATGGGCGGTGGCCTGGACGCCGGCGATCGATCCTTTTGTCCGCTCCTATTGTAACACCATTCCCACGCCGCAAGGTGGCACCCACGAACAGGGACTGCGCAACGCTTTGGTCAAAGGCTTGCGCGCCCATGGCGAACGCACCAGCAATCGCAAAACCGCTCTCATCACCACCGACGATGTGATGGAAGGCGCCTGCGCTATGCTGTCGGTCTTCATTCGCGAGCCGGAATTTCAGGGCCAGACCAAGGACAAGCTTTCAAGCCCGGATGCCCAGCGGCTGGTAGAAACCGTGGTGCGCGATCATTTCGATCATTGGCTGGCGGAAAGTCCCGCGGAAGCGGACAAGCTGCTCGATTTCGTGGTCGAGCAGGCGGAAGATCGCCTAAGAAAACGCCAGGAAAAAGAGGTTTCGCGCAAGGCCGCCACCCGCAAGCTGCGCCTGCCGGGCAAACTGGCCGATTGCACCCGCGATGCCGCCGAAGGCACAGAGCTGTTCCTGGTCGAAGGCGATTCTGCTGGCGGCAGCGCCAAGCAGGCGCGCGACCGCGCCACCCAAGCGGTGCTGCCTTTGCGCGGCAAGATCTTGAACGTGGCCAGTGCCGGCGCCGGAAAATTGCAACAGAACCAAGAACTGGCCGACCTGGTGCAAGCCCTGGGCTGCGGCGCGGGCGCCAAATATGCCGACAAGGATCTGCGTTATGAGCGCGTGATCGTGATGACTGACGCCGATGTCGATGGCGCGCATATCGCCTCCCTGCTCCTTACTTTTTTCTATCGCGAAATGCCGGAATTGATCGCGGGCGGTCATCTCTTCCTCGCTATGCCGCCGCTCTATCGCCTAACCCAAGGCGCCAAGACGATTTATGCCCGCGACGATGCCGACCGCGACCGGCTGCTGAAGAACGAATTCCGCGCCGGCGCCAAGGTGGATATTTCGCGCTTCAAGGGCCTGGGCGAAATGATGCCGGCGCAATTGAAAGAAACCACCATGCGTCGGGGCAGCCGCACCTTGATTCAAGTTGAGGTGGCAGACGGCAAGGAAACCGACGATCTCGTGGAACGACTGATGGGCAAGAAGCCGGAACTGCGCTTTCAGTTCATTCAGGAAAACGCCGCTTTCGCCACGGACGTGGACGTCTAATCGATCTTTATCCGCGTCATCAACTCAGTGCCATCGCCGAACTGCGAGGCGACGCCAAGCGATCCGCGCGCCTGGAGCAATTTCTCGCCGCCGGGCGGCAGGCCGTAGCGCAACTCCGCCAGCAAGAGGGTGAAAGGTTTCGCTTCGACTTGGCGAAGGCTAATCGTAGTATCGCGGCATCCCGGCGAAAAACAACTGATCAACAGGCGTCGTTTGGAATCCGAAACGGAAAAATTCTTGCCCTCGACCGCAACACCGGCAAGCGCCGCGCCAGAAGGAAGGGTCAACACCATGCCGTCTGCGGCAGGTGATCCGGCCAGTTTCAAAATTATGTCGCGTCCATTGCGGGTAACCGACGCGGACGGCGAGGCAAAGCGCGGCGCTCCGGCGGGCGCGACATAGGCTTTGCGATTGGAATCTCCGCCGACCGGTTCCGGCTTTTCGGAGAAAGCCATCGCTTGGCGCACGGCTGCCGGCAACGGCCTCACCGGATCGGCCAACCACAGCGCGCGGCCATCGCTTTCGGCATAGCGGAAATTCAGTCTCTGAGGATGCTGTGCGTCATAGGCGGGAACGAATGCTGCGCCGAGCGCAAGAAGGAGAGACAGGCTTCCGGCGAGAAGAGCTTGAGAACGGCGCCATTTCAGCAACGGCAGCGCGGTGAACAATCCCATCGCGGCGGGAAGCATGAAGAGCGGCGTCACGGCCAGTCCCATCAAAGGTTCCGCTTCCGCGGTGAGCTGCAGCCAGATCAGGAGCGACGCCAGAGCGGGCAGCCAAGCGGCACCAAACGGCAGCGCCAGCGCCGCGATCAAGGCGGGGAACAGGAAATACGGACTGAGGCCTGGAATCAGCGTCGCGGTTGCTGCCGCAAACAGGGCGAACCACAGCCAGCACGCTGTCACCGTCACCCGGCGCGCAGCCACCAGCGCCAGGCACCATACGCCAAACACCAGCGACAGGCGCAGCACCAGCGGCTGGGCATAGGCCGGATCGGCATGACCGGAAATCAGCGCCGCCAGCGCCTGCAAACCAAAGCCCAACGCCACCGCCCCGATCAGGAACAGCGGGGGCACCAGAAAATTCCTCCACTCCGGTCTTTGCCGCCACGTCAGAAACGCAATCACTGCCAAGGCCAGCAGTGACAAAGACACCGCCCAGGACGCAGGCAGCCGCGGCAGCCAAACGCCCATGACATCGAGATAGATCGCGTCGCCGCTCTTCAGCGCCGCGAAATTCTGATCCATCAAATTCCGCGTCAGCGCCAGTACGGCATCGCCGCCGCTTTGCACGCTGCGCGGATCGAGATTGGCGATGGTATCGAGCGCGGTGTGGTAATGCGCCACGTCACCGACAAAAGCGAAATTGTAACCGGTCAACCCAACTTGCAAGAACGGTGTCAGATCCGTGTCATTGGGCAGGACTTTGTAGATCTCATTGTAAAGCGAACTGGTGGCATAGCGCGGCGCGTGCCGGGCATAGAGATCGACTAGGCGCGCATCACCTGGGCTGGTCTGAAACAACAGGCTCTGTCCCTTCGAGCCCCGCGCTTCGACATTGATCGCGACACCCACCCGCTCGCGCCAGTGCGGATCGTCCACAAAGGCCTTGGCGCCCAGAAGCCCGGCCTCTTCGCCGTCGGTAAAAAGCGCGATCACCGGGTGGCGCGACGGAACCTTTTCCGCTTTCAGAGCCCGAATGGTCTCCAGCACAGTGACGACACCGGAACCGTCATCGCCAGCGCCGGGACCTGCCGGCACCGAGTCCATATGCGCCATCAGGATCACGGCCTTCCCGGCGCCCGGCACCACGATGGCAATAACATCGGTGACGTCAGCGCATTCGATCACACCCCAGCGCGGCTCGCTGAAACATTGGCGGGTGGAAAGCGTTTGCGCCGGAACAGCCAGTGCTGCCAGTTCCGTCAGAAGGCGGTTGTGAATCGCCGCGTTTTCCGCCGAACCCGCAGGATGCGGGCGCGCGACTCCCTGCAGTCGCGCCAACAGGGCATTGGCGCGTGCCGCGGAAAATTGCGCGGCGGGTGCGTCCAGGCCGCGCGGCTGCGGCCCCTCACTCACATGGGCGGCGAGAAGCCAGATCGCGACGCTTAAGACCGCCCAAACCCAGTTGCGCATGCAGTTCCCCTCGCTCGAGGCTGACGCGATTGGAGGACGGGCGCAACCGGAACGCTTTGGCCGCCAATGGCGTTGTTTTGGCAACAGTTGAGAAGGCGAGACCCTCAAGATCCGATCATATCCCGCCTTCGGCGGCGCCCGGTGCCCCCTCCACCGGGCGTTTGCTGTTGGGTGATTCGCCGCCTAGGCGCCAAATGCCCCCGTGAGGTTTATTGACTTTCCGAAGTTTCTTCCTATTTTGCAGAACATCGAAGCAGGCGGCCAATACGGGCTGGCTTTGCTTGGGCGTGACGATCACGCCCTTTTTAGGAGCGTGCTACGACCCAAGTAACGATCTCCGGCGCGGAAGCCGGAACCGGTGAAGCTGCAACCAGCGTTTCGCCTTCTGTCCAGAGCGGTTTTGACGGTCTGGGCTTGTCCCCCGATATTCTCAAGGCGGTGGTCGATACCGGCTACACCACACCCACGCCTATCCAGGCACAGGGCATCCCCATCGTGCTGGAACGGCGCGATTTGATCGGCATCGCTCAGACCGGCACCGGCAAGACCGCCAGTTTTACCCTGCCCATGATCGAGATGCTGGCGCGCGGCCGTTCCAAGGCCCGCATGCCGCGGGCTTTGGTGCTGGAGCCGACCCGCGAACTGGCGGATCAGGTGGCGGAAAGCTTCAACCGCTACAGCAAATATTCCAAACTCAGCCACGCGCTTCTGATCGGCGGCGTCTCGATGGACGACCAAACCAAGAAGCTCGACCGCGGCGTGGACGTGCTGATTGCGACGCCGGGCCGCCTGCTCGATCATTTCGAGCGCGGCCGCCTGATGCTGTCGCAGGTGAACATCCTGGTGATCGACGAAGCCGACCGCATGCTGGACATGGGCTTCATTCCGGACGTGGAGAGGATCTGCAAGCTCCTGCCCTTCACCCGGCAGACCTTGTTCTATTCCGCCACCATGCCGCCGGAGATTCAGCGGCTCACCGACCAATTCCTGCACAATCCCGTGCGGATCGAAGTTTCGCGTCCCGCCACCACCGCCACCAACATCGCCCAAGAACTGGTCGAGATCCCTGCCAATGATTGGGCCAAGCGCGAAGCGCTGCGCCGCTTGATCCGCGAATGCGAAGCCACCCTCAACAACGCCATCGTCTTTTGCAATCGCAAGCGCGATGTCGATGTGGTGGCCAAGTCGCTTATCAAACATGGCTTCGATGCCGCCCCGATCCATGGCGATCTCGACCAGTCGGTGCGCATGAAGACCTTGGACAAATTCCGCAGCGGCGAGCTCAAGATCCTGGTCGCCAGCGACGTGGCGGCGCGTGGGCTGGACGTGCCCAGCGTCAGTCATGTCTTCAATTTCGACGTGCCGATCCATGCCGACGATTATGTCCATCGCATCGGCCGCACCGGCCGCGCTGGGCGTAGCGGCCACGCCTATATGCTGGCGACACCGCGCGACTCCAAATATGTGGACTTCATCGAAAAGCTGATCGGCAACAAGCTGGCGCGCCGTCAGATGACCGATATCGAAGTGCGCGAGGATCGCGGTCCTCGCCGCGACGACAAACGTGGCGGGCGCGATCGGGATCGCGGCCGGGGCGGCAAACGTGGCCATGACCGCCGTCCGCCTGGCGGCAAATTCCACGATCATGTGGCGCCCATCGAACCTTCGCGCGAAGTGGCCGTAGAGGCCAGCGAACCCAATCCGGCCATCTTGGACGCACCGGCGCCCGAACGGCGTGAACCGCGCAAGCCGCACGGGGAGAGGAAACCGCACGCCGAAAAGAAGCCACACGACAAGCAGCAGGGCCGCCAAAACGCGTCCGGCCAAGAAACCGTCGATCATAGCCAGCTTCCGGCCTTCCTGTTTCGCAAGGTGCCGGTGGTAAAACGTGAGCCGCAAGACGGTTAAGCGCGCTACGCTCTTCGCGCTTTTGGCAGGGAAAAATTCCCTTAAAAAGGCGCCGCTGCATTTGGTTTAACGCTTTATTACGGACCAGCCGCCCAAACTCCCGCGTGCCTTCACGATGAAAGATGGAGGCCGGGGGATGTTGCGTTGAAACCTGATAACGAACAAATGCTTGCCAAGACCGCGCTCGATCTGATGACCGAGTATGGCGTGGTCCCGACGCCACCCAATTTCGAGCTCTTCTACGCTCATGTCACGGGTGAGAATCCCGTCATCAGTCATGCCGTCATGGAAATGATGGCGCACAAAAAACCTTTCACGCCCGAAGCCCTCAAGGAATTGCGGCGCAAGGGCCGCACCGCCGCCGGCGCCATGGATCAGGTGGGCGAAGGCATGAACTCCGTTATCAGTGGTATGCTGGGCCGTTTGAACGACGCCGGACGCGATGCCGGCCGCTATAGCACCGCCCTGTCGGCAGCGACGGGTGAATTTGACACCGAGCAGTCGCCGGCCGAGTTGCGCAAGCTCGCCGAAAGCCTTCTGGCAGCGACCCGCGAAATGGAGAACCGCACCCGCAGCTTGGAAAAGGAATTGCAGAAATCCTCCGCGCAGGTGTCGGAGCTTCGCAGCAAGCTGGACAATGTCCATAAGGAAAGCCTCACCGATCCATTGACGGGCATCGCCAACCGCAAGGCCTTCGACAATGCGCTGGCCACGGCCGAGGAGCAGATCGCTGTGGGCGAGGATCCGGCGTCGTTGCTTCTCTGCGACATCGACAATTTCAAGAAATTCAACGACACCTGGGGACACCAGACCGGCGATCAAGTGCTGCGCCTAGTGGCCAATTGCTTGTCGGAAAATGTCAAAGGCCGCGACACCGCGGCACGCTACGGCGGCGAGGAATTTGGCGTGGTGCTGCGCGGGACCCCGCTCAAGGCTGCCGTTCGCATCGCCGAACAGATTCGCCTTGCGGTCGAAGGCCGCCGCCTGGTGAAAAAGTCCACCGGCGACATTCTGGGCACGATCACCATCTCCATCGGTGTCGCCCAGTTCGCACGCCATGAGACGGCGGAGACGACCGTGCGCCGGGCGGATGCCTGCCTCTATGGCGCCAAGCAGAGCGGCCGCAATCTGGTGATCGCAGAAAATGATCCGCGCATGGCCGCGACACACGC
>Ga0105240_10006486_pt1 | contig 17186 bp, 15 predicted proteins | sample KBSC54metaG_FD_80426 | JGI IMG/M metagenome (GOLD analysis project Ga0105240, IMG submission 80426) | Corn rhizosphere microbial communities from Kellogg Biological Station, Michigan, USA - KBS C5-4 metaG | ecosystem: Host-associated > Plants > Roots > Rhizosphere > Soil | place: Michigan, USA...
ATGGGGCCATCAGGTCGGCGCGACGCGGCGCACGCTGTCGCGGCTGTTCCGGCAGGACACGGGGCTGTCGTTCACCGAATGGCGGCAGGCCGTGCGGCTGCTCGCGTCGCTGCCGCTGCTCGATGCCGGCGAGCCGATCGGCGCGGTGGCCGCGCAACTGGGCTACGACTCGACGTCGTCGTTCATCGCGCTGTTCCAGGCGAAATTCCGCATGACGCCTGGTGCGTATGCGAAGCGTGAAGCGCGCCGGCCTGTATTGAACGCGTGATGCGGCCACGCGTGCCGCGCGCCGTCACTCAGAACGCGAGCGCTGTCTGCACCGGATGATGTGCGCCACGCTCGCACCCGGCACCTTCTAGCGACAGCAGCGCGCGCTTGCGGTCGATGCCGCCGGCATAACCGGTCAGGCTGCCCGACGCGCCGACCACGCGATGGCACGGCACCATGATCGACACCGGGTTCCGGCCGACCGCACCGCCCACGGCGCGCGCGGCGCTCATCGGCAACCCGACGCGTTCGGTGATGTCGCCGTACGACACGAGCTCGCCGAACGGAATCGCGAGCAGTTCCTTCCATACACGCCGTTGAAACGTCGTGCCGCGCAGGTGGATCGGCACCGAGAACGTTTCGCGCATGCCGGTGAAGTATTCCGCGATTTCTTCCGCGACCTTGCGCGCGATCGGCGAAGTGACGAGCGCGTTTGCTTCCTGCGCGATCGAAAGCGACGGGAAGTATTTCTGGCCGACGAAGAACAGGCCCGTCAGCGCATCGTCCTCGATGCGCACGGCGATGTCGCCGAGCGGGCTCGGAATCAGGTGAGCGGGAGTCATCGCAATACGTCTCCTTGAAGGCGCCACACATGCAATGCGGCATACGCGCGCCACGGCGCCCAGCGCGAGGCATGCGGCGCAGATGATGGCATGCGCGAGCGTTCGATGTGTTCGATGTGTTCGATGTGTTCGATGTGTTCGCCGCGGGCGGGAAGCAACGCATCGTCGGCCGGGAATGCATTCGGCCAGGCCATCGCACGCATCGCGACGTACTGCACCGCGCGCTCGTCGAAGCCGGGCATCGCGCGCAGCGCGGCGAGCGTCGCGTCGAGCGGCGCCATCGGTTCGAGTGCGAGCACGCCGTCGGTGACAGCGCGTGCGAGCGACAGGATCGCCCGTGCCGTTTCGCGCGTAATGCCGAGTTCTTCAAGCGCCGCCGGTGGCAGGGCGGCCAGCGTCGCCGCGGGAGGCAGCGCATGCGTCAGCCCCGGCAGCACGCCTTCTACCTTAGTGCCGAAGCGTTCGGCGATGCGCGCGAGCACCGCACCCGCATGCGCGGCCGCGAGCCGTTCGCCCGCGATCGCGCGAAGTGCGATTTCGAGGCCGTCGAACGCGCCGGGCACCCGCAAGCCGGGCGAGCCGCTCGCGAGTGCACCGAGATGCGCGTCGATCACGTCGGGGCGGCTGTCGAGATCGAACAGCCGCCGCACGCGCGCGAGCACGGCCGGCACGACCGGCGTCAGCGCGGGCGACACGGTGACGGCCAGCGCGAAGCGCTGCGGCACGTGCGCGACGGATAACCACCCGGTTAGGCGGCCACCATCGTTGCGATTCGGCAATTCGACGACGCGCGCATAGCCTTGCGCGTCGATCCGCTCGACGCCGTCGATCTGCCGCTGCGCGAGAAAGCGCATCAGGTCGGCCCACGCGAACGGCGGCCGGTATGGCAGCGGGAACGTCATGTCGCCATCGGCGGACGCGCCGGCACCTTTGCGAAGCCGTAGCGGATTGAGGCCGTAGCGCTGCCGGAACAGGTCGTTGAAGCGCCGCACGCTGCCGAACCCGGCCGTCGATGCGACGACGGCCACCGGCAGCGCGGTGTCGGTCAGCAGCCGCTTGGCCATCAGCAGCCGGTGCGTCTGCGCGAACTCGACCGGCGATACGCCGAACTGCGCGGCGAAGATCCGGCGCAGATGGCGTTCGGTCACGCCGACGCGCCGCGCGAGCGCGTCGACGGAATGCTCGTTCAGGAAACCGTCCTCGATCAGCGTGGCGGCCGCGTCAGCGAGATTGCCTGAGAGGTCGAGCAAGCCGTGGCCGGGCGCGAGTTCGGGGCGGCAGCGCATGCACGGCCGGAAGCCGGCTTTCTCGGCGGCCGCGGCGGTCGGGTAATAGCTGCAGTTCTGCGCTTTCGGCGGCTTCACCGGGCAGACGGGACGGCAATACACGCCCGTCGTCGCGACGCCGACGAAGAACCAGCCGTCGAAGCGGCGGTTCCGCGAAAGCAGGGCGTCGTAGCAGGTGTCGGGATCGAGGCGCATGAAACGACTGTAAACCATCCCCGTCATCGATTCTGGCTGGAATCGGACATGTGTATCGGCGTCCGTGCCCCGATTCGCGCGGTGGAAAATCCGGGAAAAACGGTTAATACCACTCTTCGAAACAGTCGTCTCTTTTACCGCGACCAATTTGAGATGACTCATCGAAATCCCCGACTGACAGCGTGCCGGCCGACGCCCTATGCTTTGAAAAACGTTTTCCAGAAGGGTTGGCGATCGGCCGTGCGCGACAGCGCGCCATGGCCGTCCGCCCCGGCGCCGGTCGCCGGTCAACGAATATCGTGCGGCGCGACGGGCGCGGCCGCGCATCGGAGACATTCATGCAATCTGCCGTCGTCGGCACGGTGCGCGCCGTCGCCAGCCGCTACCGCTGGACCGTCTGTGCGCTGCTGTTTTTCGCGACCGTCATCAACTACATGGATCGGCAGATCCTCGGCCTGCTCGCGCCGATGCTCCAGCACGATATCGGCTGGAGCCAGGTGCAGTACGGCCGCATCGTGATGGCGTTTTCCGCGTTCTATGCGCTCGGGCTGCTCGGCTTCGGGCGCATCGTCGACTGGCTCGGCACGCGCGTGTCGTATGCGGTGGCGATGCTGGTATGGAGCATCGCCGCGATGCTTCATGCGGCGGTCGGCTCGGTGACGGGCTTCGCGTTCGTGCGTGCGCTGCTCGGGATCGGCGAGGGCGGCAACTTCCCGGCCGCGATCAAGACGACGGCCGAATGGTTTCCGCGCCGCGAACGCGCGCTCGCCACCGGCATCTTCAACTCGGGCGCGAACATCGGCGCGGTGTTCGCGCCGGCGATCATCCCGGCGATCGCGGTGGCCTACGGCTGGCGCGCGGCGTTCGTGATCATCGGTGCAATCGGCATCATCTGGCTCGCGGTGTGGCTCGTGCTCTATCGGCAGGCCGACACGCGCGCGCTCGCCGCGGAATACGACGAACCGCGCGACGAAGCCGAAGCGCTGGACGCGGCGAACGCGAACGCCGGTGCGCCGCGCTGGGGCGAGCTGATCCGCAAACGCGAGACGTGGGCGTTCCTGGTCGGCAAGTTCCTGACCGACCCGGTGTGGTGGTTCTACCTGTTCTGGCTGCCGAAGTGGCTCAACGAGTCGCGCGGGATGGACATGCAGCACATCGGCCTGCCGCTCGTCTGCATCTATGCGCTGACGACGGTCGGCAGCATCGGCGGCGGCTGGCTGTCGTCGATGCTGCTGCGCGCGGGCTGGAGCGTGAACCGCGCGCGCAAGACGGCGATGCTGATCTGCGCGTGCTGCGTGCTGCCGATCGCGTTCGTGTCGCAGGTGCAGAGCCTGTGGATCGCGGTGCTGATCGTCGGCCTCGCCGCCGCCGCGCACCAGGGCTGGTCGGCGAACCTGTTCACGACGGCGTCCGACCTGTTCCCGCGCCGCGCGGTCGCGTCGGTGGTCGGCATCGGCGGGATGGCCGGTTCGATCGGCGGCGTGCTGTTCTCGGAAGTGATTGGCCAGGTGCTGCAACGCACGGGCCACTACTGGGTGCTGTTCGCGATCGGCGCGCTCGCATACCTGCTCGCGCTGGCGATCATGCATGTGCTCACGCCGAAGATGAAGCCGGCGAAACTCGACGCTTGATCGTAGTTCGGAAAACGAACGCGCCGCCATGGGCGGCGCGTTTTCGTTTTGAGGCGCGCAGCAGGCGACTCAACCGGCCGCTGCCGTCGACGCGCGCATGATCAGCCTCGGCTCGAACGTCGAATAACTCGCATCGGTGCGCCCCGCGAGCGCGTCGATCAGCTTCTGCATCGCGAGCTCGCCCATGTTCTCGCTCTGGATGTCGACGGTGGTCAGCGCGGGCGCCGCGTATTCGCCGTACGGCACGTTGTCGATGCCTGCGACCGATACATCCTGCGGCAGCCGGAAGCCGAGCGACGCGGCTTCCTTCATGAAGCCGAGCGCGATCAGGTCGTTGTAGCAGATCACGGCCTGCGGGCGCTGCGGCCCGAGCATCACGCGCGAGCACGCGCGTTCGCCGGCTTCGGCGGTCGGTGCGTGCGCGTCGTGCACGTCGAGCGTGAGCCCCGCTTCGGCGAGGCAGTCGCGCGCGCCCTGGATCCGTTCGTCGTTCACGCGTGCAGTGCCGAAGCCGAGATACGCGATGCGCGTGTGCCCGAGATTGAGCAGGTGGCGCGCGAGCATGTAGGTCGACAGCCGGTTGTCGATGCCGACGCTCGGAATCGGCAGGCCGGGGCTGCGGCGCAGCAGCACGAGCGGCTTGTTGAGATCGAGCATCCAGCCGGCCTCGTCGTCGGGCATCCGCGTGCTGACGATCAGCCCGTCGACGCGCTGCGCGAGCGCCTCGATCAGCGAGCGTTCGCGTGCCTGGTTCTCCTCGGTATCGACGAGCAGCAGCGTGTAGTCGTGCTGCAGCGCGATCCGGTTCGCGCCCTTGACCACGTTCGTGAAGTGCGGATTGCTGATGTCGAGGATCACGAGGCCGATCGTGCGCGTGCGCCCGGTGATCATCGAACGCGCGAGCGGGTTCGAACGGTAGCCGAGCCGGTCGATCGCCTCCTTGAGCCGCGCTTCGACCGCCGGCGAGAAGCGCTGCGTGCCGTTCACGTATTTCGATACCGTCGCGACCGACACGCCGGCTTCCGCGGCCACGTCGCGGATCGTCGGGGAAACTTTTTTCATCGGAAGGGTAACGTTTTCGTTCGATAACGCCGGATTGTGGCAGAAAAAGCCCGCGCGCGGCCACGGGGCGATATCGGGAAAGTGCGGATGGCTGCGAGCAGGTTCGACCATTGACGTTCGGTTGCGGTCCCGCGTATAGTTGGAAAACGTTTTCCGATTCGGGGTAAAAACCGGATCGGAGTCCAGGTCAGATTCAAGGAGAAGGAGATTCGATGAACGCCTCATCCACCGGTGCGCGCAAACCGTTCGGGCGCCTGCTGCTGACGGGCGCGGCCGGCAACCTCGGCCGCCAGTTGCGCGGCGCACTCGCGCAATGGGCCGACGTCGTGCGCGTCAGCGATATCGCGGCGCTCGGCGACGCGGCCGCGCATGAAGAAACCCGTGTCGTCGATCTGGCCGACCGGCCGGCGGTGATGCAGCTCGTCGACGGCGTGGACGCGATCGTCCATCTCGGCGGCATTTCGATCGATGCGCCGTTCGACGATCTCGTCGGCGCGAACATTTCCGGCACGTACAACCTGTATGAAGCCGCGCGCAAGCACGGCGTGAAGCGCGTCGTGTTCGCGAGCTCGAACCATGCGATCGGCTTCCATCCGGTCACGGAAGTGCTCGACGCCGATTCGCCGTTGCGCCCCGACAGCCTGTACGGCGTGACGAAGTGCTTCGGCGAATCGCTGTCGCGCTACTACTTCGACCGCTTCGGGATCGAGACCGTGTGCCTGCGGATCGGCTCGTCGTTCGAGGTGCCGAAGAACCCGCGCATGCTCGTGACGTTCCTCAGCTATCGCGACTTCATCGAGCTCGTGCGCTGCTCGCTGCTGACGAACCGCGTTGGCCACGCGATCGTTTACGGCGCGTCGGACAACCCGGTGAAGTGGTGGGACAACACGAAGGCCGGTTTCCTCGGCTTCCGTCCGCGCGACAGCTCCGAGCAGTTCGCGGGATTGTTCCCGGTCACGGCGCCGACCGCCGACTACGACGATCCCGCGCAGCGGTTCCAGGGCGGCGGCTTCGTCGTCGGCGAGCCGATGGAGCGCAACGCGTAGGCGGCAGCGCGTTCCGAGGGGCGCTTCATTGACGACGGATTTGCAGTTGCGGTAAAAGGAAAGCCATCCGGTGCAACGGGTTCCGCCATGCGGGGCCGGAAAACGACGAACACGCCGGACGGCCGCATGCGCGGCGCGACGCTCGGGGGCACGACGTCGCGCTTCGCCGCAATCCGATCGAATAATCACAATATCGAGAGCAATGAAGAAAACCCTGGTGGCGCTGAGCCTCGTGCTGGCCATGGCGCCGGCGTTTGCCGACCTGCAGGCCGGCCTTGACGCCTACGCGAAGAAGGACTGGCAGACGGCGATCCCCGAGCTGACAACCGCCGCGAACGCGGGTAACGCCGAAGCGGCTGCGCTGCTTGGCGAGCATTACCGTTACGAGGACGACGAGCAGGCGGTGAAGTGGAGCTTCATCGCCGCGCAGCATGGCGACGTGAAGATGCAGTACGACATGGGCGTGCGGATCGACGATATCGCGTGGCAATTGTTCCGGTACGAGGAGAATCCGGCCAAGCGCTATTTCCGCGTGGCCGCGGATTGTTTCCAGCTGGCGGCCGACCGTGGTTACGCGCCCGCGCAGAGCACGCTCGGCATGATGTACGACCAGGGGATGAAGCTGCCCCTCGACGTCGACAAAAGCGTCGTGCTGTATCGTGCGGCTGCACGCCAGGGCTATCCGCAGGGCCTCGAAAGCATGGGGACGTTGTACGAGCGGGGGCGTGGCGGCGTGCAGAAGAACCTGCTGACCGCCTACACGTTCTATCTCGCCGCGGTGAAGGCCGGAAACGGCAGTCGCGACGTCGAATTCTCGGAGGTGACGGCTCGCGAGCTCGAAGCCGTATTGTCGGCACGCGATCGCGCTCAGGCGAAGGCGACCATCGACGCGTGGCAACCGGGGCAGCCGCTCAAGGGAATGTAACGCGGTATCCAGTCGCGCGGCGTGCACCGGCGACTTCGCGGGCCGATGCGCGTGACGTGTCGCAAGCGGTGCCGGCGTCGCGATTCACCGCAGGATGTCGGTCGCCTTGTGTCGTTCATCGACGCCGTCGATCAGGATCAGCGGCCCGCTCGCGTGCCGTGCGCGCAGCGGCTGGATCTGCCGGTACGCATCCGACTCGTACCATGCGCGCGCCGTGTCGAGATCCGGGAATGCGATCGCGATCAGGTCGCCGCGCCACACGCCTTCGCGTACCTCCGGCCGTGCGCCGTGAATGACGAACCGGCCGTCGAACGGCGCGAGCGTGCCGTCGATGCGTTCGAGGTATTCGACGATGTCGTCGCACATGTCGACGTCGTGCAGATGGGCGATGGCGTAGGCGGTCATGGCGGGCTCCCTGGCGTGATGCGGTTCGGTGATCGGTGTAACCATGATCGAGCCTCGCAACGCGCGCGTCGATTACCTGCGACGTAAGTGAACCCGCGCACAGCCGCGCGCAAGCGTGCCGACCTGCCCACCGCTCGCGCGGTCCGGCGTCGTGCGGTCGGTGCGCCGGTCGTTGCCTCGTGCGGGCTTCCCGCGCTAATCGCCGACGATCGCAATCACGCCCAGCACGACGAACAGCGTGCCGGCGAGAAACTGGCCGATCCGCAGCGCCTGGCCTCCCGGTGACACGCGGGCACGCAACGGATGGGCGAGCAGGATGCAGAACACGTCGGCGGCGGAGAACAGCAGGTTCGCGCACGCGCCGAGCAGGAACAGTTGCCAGCCGAGCCCGAGCGACGCGACCGGATCGGTGAACTGCAGCAGGAACGAAAAATAGAACAGCGCCGACTTCGGATTCGACGCTTCGATGAACGCGCTCGACGACACGACGTTGCGCGGCACGTCGATCGCCGCGTCCTGCCCGACGGGCGCGCGGATGCGCTGGATGCCGAGCCAGACCAGGTAGGCGCCGCCGACCACCTTGAGCACGTGATACAGCATCGGCGATGTCTTCAGCACCGCGACCGCACCGAGCGCGACGATGCAGATCTGGAAAAAGGCGCCGAGGTGAATGCCGAGCGCGGACAGGAAGCCGGCCCGGCGCCCGTGCTGAAGCGTCAACGAGACGGTCTGCAGCAGCGCGGGCCCCGGAATGAAACCGAAGCCGAGGCAGGTCAGGCCGAAGAGCAGCGCTTGTTCTGGCGACATCAGAGATCGTCTCCGATCACGATGCCGAGCCGGCCGCATTCGGCGCGCACGCGATCGCGCGCGGTGGCGAGCCGCTCCTTCGACAGTTCGGGCATGAACACGCCGATATAGTCGTCGATGGCGGCTTCGCGATCGAAGACATCGACGTTCCGGTAGCGATCGGCCACCGCCTGCCGCTGCGCGCGGCTTCCGAGCGCGAGACCCAATCGAGCCGACATCGTTTCAGCCTCGTCCGGATCGGTCAGATAGCGAAAATCCTTCGAGCCCGGTTCCGGCGACAGCAATTCGATGTCGGCGCTGATGATCACATCCCGCCCGGCCTTCAGAAACGCGATGTAGGTTTCGATGTTTTCCTCCAGCAACGCCTCGTTCATCCCCAGATGCCCCAGCACGAATCCCGCCTTGATCGCCACGCCATGCGCGCGCGCGTTGTCCAGCGCCCGCAGATTGGCGTCGGACATCCGCTGCGCGGCCGCCACCGGGTCCTTGTTCCGCAGTGGCTTGTTGAGCGCCTGCAGCGAACGCGCGGCGCCCGCGTCGACGCCCACGAACAGAATGCGAAAGCCGATCTCGCGCATGGCTTTCAGTACCTGTTCCTTCTCCATGCCGTCCGCGCGCGCGTAGCCGACCAGGACCGGGCGCGCGTCCTCCGGCAATGCGCGCCACCATGGCGGCGGCGACTCCGCCATGTCGAGCATCAGCCGCGCGAACGTGAGCGGCAGTTCGTCGGCCGTCACGTACAGGTAATCGTAACCCGCCTCCCATGCGCCGCGGACGGCGGACCACGCGTGGTCCGCGGGCAGTTCGTTCTTCCACATGCTGCCGTACTGAATCGAGCAGAACGAACAGGCATCGTCGCCGCTGAATTTGATGCAGCCGCGCCCGATTTCGACAGGCACGCCCTTGCGCACCTGCCGCCCGGTCAGCGCCAGGATCCGCCGGCCCAGGCGCCGGGTGAAATTCTCGGTGTAGACGGCGGTATGCGGCAAGGTCCGGTCGATCAGGCCATAGTCGATGACGCGGTTAACCGCCTCGCGAATCGCCGGATCGGCGACGATCCGCCCGGATTCCAGGCGAACCGAACCGGGATAGACGCCGTCGGTGCGTGATTGCTGCCGATCCCTCAGGAAATCGACCAGGCCGCCATACACTTCGTTGCCCACAAATCCGCAATCGATCAGTTCACCGTGGCGATCGAGGATCTCGCGGCTCAATGCCGTGAAATGATCGTTACCGACCACGATCGCGATATGCGGATCGATGGATTTGACCGCGCGGGCGATCCGGATCGCGGCTTCATAATTGGCCGTGATCGCACTGAGGCAGACGGCGAGCGTGCGGCCGGCCCGCTCGCGGATAGCCGCAAGGATACGGTCGAGCGGATGAATCACGCCATCGACGTAGTGGCCTTCGAAACCCGGCAGCGCATCGACATAAGAAGCCAGCGACAGGATGCCGAGGTGCGGGAAATTGGCCCAGTCGGTATGTTGAATGCCCTTCGATACGACGATGTCGTTCGTTTGGCCCGCGCCGTCCGCATCCAGGTCGTTGCTGTTCGGCGGGTTGATGAAAAATACGACGGCCCTCGGCTCACTCATCGCGCGGTTCTCTCGGTATTGTGGATCTTGTCTGGCGGCTACAACCGGCCGGCACACGCCTCCACCTCCGCGGGCCCGGCTGCCCTCGATCTCGTTAATGTAAGAGAAAGCCTTTGGACCGGAACCTGTTAGCTATGGCAGGTTCGGATACCGGATATCCCGCGTCGTGCGCACGTTATTTCCGGTACGACGATAGTCCGCCCGTTTCGCCGGACATTGCACGTCAAACGGATCGGTGCACGGGGGAGCTCCGCCATGGATACGCCCCCACGTCGGAATGGCTGTCGCCCGAATCCTGGATCTTTGGCCGAAAGCGCATGTCTGGCACGCGTAGGCCGAAATGATGTCGTCACCGTTTGCGAACGAGAGATGTCACTTCGCCAGTCGGCCTTGATGAGGAGAAAGGAAACGCTCGCGAAGCTCCTTGTCAACTCCCCGTGGCGTCGTTGCAGCGAGGCCCGTCGCGGTCACGCATTGTGCGGATCGTCGGTTTGAACCGACAATCGTGCCGTCGCGACAAGGTCATGAGATCGCGGTGCGGAAGCCGACGCATACGCGTCGGCTCGTCTCACCGCGGCGCGGGTTGATGGATCGTCAGGTGACGCAGTGCAATCGGTCACGCGCGCTTGCGCGTCGGCCGTGCGACGGGCGCCGGCGCCAGCGGTTCGCCGGCTTGCTCGCACAGCCGGTCGAGCATGCGTTGCGCGGCACCCGCGCAATCCTCGCCCGCCGGCTTGTTCTCGATCTCGTCGATCAGCGTCTCCAGATGGCGCCGGTTCTGCGCGAGACGCTGTTCGAGCAGCGCGATCTCGTCGACCTTGTGCCGCAGCGCGACCAGCAGCTCGTCGCGCGCCCATGCGCCGAGATCGGGCGGCAGCACCGCGCGGATTTCGTCGAGCGCGAAACCCGCGCGCTGCGCGCGGTCGATGATCGCGAGCCGCGTGAGCGCTTCCGGCCCGTATTCCCGATAGCCGTTCGCCTGCCGGCGGGCCGGTTCGAGCAGGCCGCTCGCTTCGTAGAAGCGGATGCGCGACGCCGCGAGGCCGCTGGCCCGCGCCAGTTCGCCGATTTTCATGGGGTGCTCCAAAGGGGCTTGACCTTAAAGTTGACTTTAAAGTTATCGTTGGGCATCGTCAATCGAGGATGCGCTCCATGAACCTGTTTACGCCCCTGACACTGCCCAACGGCGCGGTGATCCCGAACCGGCTGGCCAAGGCCGCGATGGAAGAGAACATGGCCGATGCGGACCACGCGCCGTCCGACGCGTTGCTGCGCCTGTACCAGGCCTGGGCCGACGGCCAGGCCGGGCTGATCCTGACCGGAAACGTGATGGTGGACGGCCGCGCGATGACCGGGCCGAACGGTGTCGTGCTCGAGAGCGACGCGCATCTCGACCGCTTCCGCCGCTGGGCGCAGATCGCGCGCTCGGGCGGCGGGCACGTGTGGATGCAGATCAACCACCCGGGGCGCCAGATGCAGGCGGCGCTTGGCCAGACGACGCTCGCGCCGTCGGCCGTGCCGCTCGCGCTCGGCGCGCTGTCGAAGCAGTTCCCGGTGCCGAAGGAAATGACGGACGCCGATATCGCCGAGGTGCAGCGGCGTTTCGTGCGCGCGGCGCAGCTTGCGGAGCAAAGCGGCTTCACCGGCGTGCAGATTCACGCGGCGCACGGCTATCTGCTGAGCCAGTTCCTGTCGCCGCTGACGAACCGCCGGCAGGACCAGTGGGGCGGCAGCGTCGAAAATCGCGCGCGCCTGCTGCTCGACATCGTGCGGGCCGTGCGCGCGACGGTATCGCCCGCGTTCGTCGTCGCGGTCAAGCTGAACTCGGCCGACTTCCAGCGCGGCGGCTTCAGCGCGGACGACGCGAAGCGCGTGGTCGAGCTGCTGAACCCGCTCGACGTCGATCTCGTCGAACTGTCGGGCGGCAGCTATGAAGTGCCGGCGATGCAGGGCGAGGCCCGCGACGGGCGCACGCTTGCGCGCGAAGCGTATTTCCTCGAATTCGCGCGCGACATCACGGCCGTCGCGCGGATGCCGCTGATGGTCACGGGCGGCATCCGGCGCCGCGCGGTCGCCGAGCAGGTGGTCGAAAGCGGCGTGGCGATGGTCGGCATCGCGACCGCGCTGTCGATCGATCCGAACCTGCCGCGCGACTGGCGGGCCGGCAAGGACAGCGCGCCGGTGCTGCAGCCGATCCGGTGGAAGAACAAGGCGCTGGGCGCGCTGGCCAACATGGCCGTCGTCAAGTTCCAGCTCACGCGGCTCAGCGAAGGGCGCCGCACGAACCCGCAGGTGTCGCCGCTGCGCGCGCTGGTCCGGCAGCAACTGGCCGCCCAATGCCAGACGCGGCGCTATCGGAAGTGGATGGCGGGGCGCGCGGCGAGCCCGCGCGCGTGACGTCGCTTTCCCGTGCCTGCCCGGCAGACGCGCAAGCTGTGAGAACGGCAGTGGGCAGCATTGGTCTGAACTTCATGCTTCGGAATCCTTTGAATCGGTGGAATCGCTTCGCGGTCATGCTGCCGCGCGCGCCGCACGGCCGAACAGCAGGTGGTCGATCAACCAGACCGCGACGATCGTCATCCCCATCAGCGGGAATACGATCCCGAGCAGCACGAGCCCCGCGATCCAGCCGCGCATCGGCGGCGTGCCGCGTTCGCGCGACGGCGCGCCCAGCTTCCCGGCCGGGCGGCGCTTCCACCACATCACCGCGCCCGTGACGGCCATCGCGGCGAGCCCGAGCGACAGCACCGAGCAGACGATCTGGTTCGCGAGCCCGAAGTAGCGACCCATATGCAGCGACGTGCCGTACGACACGGCTTGCGACACCGCGCCGTAGTCGTCGTAGCGGATGTCCTTCAGCACCGCGCCGCTGTACTGATCGATGTAGATCGTCCGCTCCGCCTTCGGGTCGGCCGGGAAGTACGACGCGGTGAACACGCCGTCCGCGCCCGACGGCAGCGCGAGCGTGTAGCCGCTCGTCACGCCGAGCCCCGCGACGATCGCGATCGCGCGTGCCAGCGGCAGCGGCGCCGGCGTCGGCGCGGACGGCGAATGCGGAACGGGCACGTTGCCGACCGCCCACGGCGTTTGCGGCAGCGGCAGGTCGTCCATCACCATTCCCGGCATCGACTCGCCCGATTCGTGGTGATGGCCGGACGGCGCGGCGGCCTGCACGCGCGCTGGCTCCGTGGCGGCGCCCGGGCGAGTCGAACGCACCGACGCGCCGCCCCATGCGCCCTCCGGCGCGCCGAGGTTCACGGTCGCGGCGAGCGCCTTGAAGTTCTTGCCCCACGAGCCCGACCACGGCAGCCCCGACAGGATGAATGCCACCGTGCCGGCCGCGAGCCAGATGCCCGCCGTCGCATGGATGCTCTTCCACAGCGGCCGGCCGCGCAGCGACAGGTCGGGCCGCAGCGCGCGCCCGACACGCGCCGCGCCTCGCGGCCACCACAGCGCGATGCCGGTGCCGATCATCACGAACGTCCAGCACGCGGCGAGCTCCATCAGCAATTCGCCCGTCTTGCCGAGCAGCAGCTTGCGATGCAGCATCCGGTCGACCTGCATGAAGCGTCGCTCGACGCTCAGCGTGCCGAGCACGCTGCCGTCGTACGGGTTCACGTAGACGCTCTCGCGGCTGCCGTCGCGCAGCCGGAACACATATTCGGCGCTGCGGTCCGGCGCGGTGGAGACCTGGACGGAAACCGGCGTCGCACCGGTCGGCATCGCGGTACGTGCGCGGGCGAGCAGCGCGTCCGGGTCGAGCTTCGGCGTGGCGCGCGACTCGACGAGCAGCCGGTGCGGATACAGCAGCGGCTCGATCTGCGGCTGGAAGCAATAAAGCGTTCCCGTGATCGCGAGGATCACCAGGAAGGGCATGACGAACAGGCCGGCATAAAAATGCCAGCGCCAGAGCGTCCGGTAACCGGCGCTTGCGGAATGGGCGGGCGAGATCGCCCGCTCGACGGTGGTGGTCGACATGGTGTCAGCTCCTCATGATCGTCGATCGTCGATCGGCGAGGCCGGCGCGGGCCGGCCGCCGTCAACGCGCCGCACACCGGCATGCGAGCGTCGACGTAATGGGCAACGCGGCCTGATGCGCAGGCCATGCGCAAGGCGGCGCCGCCCGCGCGACGCGGACAGTCGGGTGAACGCTTGAATCGGGTTTAGTGAAACGAACGGCATGAAGGCTCATGCACATCGACGTGCATGAGCCGCTGGGCGGAACGTTCAGCAGAACAGAGGAGGGGCGCGGGAGGGCGGGCGATCGTCGAATATCGATCGCACGACGGGAAGGAAATCGGGAGGAATCCGGAAACGCCGCGGATTCGCGGCGGGAAACAGCAGCACCAGCAGGACGAACGACGCGAGTGCCGTGAACAGTGCGGCGCCGAATGCGCAGAGGCTGTCGCCGTTTCCTGAGGGTGCCGTCTTGTCGGCGTGCGCGTCGTGTTTGAGCGCATCGACGAGCGCCAGCGCATCGTTGGCCGGCGTGATCGGCGTGCTGGCGTCGAAGCGGGCGGCCAGTGCGGCCACGTCGACGATCAGCGGGCCACGGCCCGAACACAGCACCACCGAGCCCGCATCCGGACCGTCCGGATCGAGCATCACGGCACCCGACATCAGCGCGCGGGACAGCAGCGTCACGAGAAGGAAACCCCACAGAAGCTGTCGCGCGACGCCTTGCCGGAGCAGGAAGCGGCGAAGTGCGTTCATGGCGCGCGATTGTACATCCGTTTGCGGGGAGGGGCCGGCCGCAGCGCTGATGATCGGGATAAGCCGGCGAGCGAGCGGGCGTGTGCGCGGGGTTACCGCGTCATGCATCGCTCGGCTTCGTGATCGCGGCGGCGATCGATGCGCGCATTCCGTCGTATCGGGAAGTGCCCTTGACGGAATCCGCCTCGCCAGGCCGCGTCACGCCGGATACGAATCGTCGACCTTCAGGTTCGCGAGCCGGAACAGCGTGCGCAGCGTCTGCGGATGAATGTCGCGGCGCGCGGCGAGCGACGTCAGCATGAAGTCGAGCACCTTCGCGTAGCGAAGCAGTACGAGGCAGCGCGGCAGATCGGGCGCGCGGCCGCGCATCTCTTCGGCGATGTGGACCATTTCGGTCGACAGCGTGCGTGCCATCTCGAGTTCCATCTGCTGTTTTTCGGTCCAGTCGGGCAGCGGCTGTTCGAGCACCTTCGCGAGAAAGAGCTGGAACGCCGTGTCGGACGAATTGGGCAGCGCATCCATGAGGGGCCTCGTTGCTTGCGCGAATCGTTCGGGCGTATTCGTGGATGCGCCCGAGGTTGAATTTGTGTCCGCGCGGGTCGTCGGCGCGGCTTTTACCGGAACGGAATGCAGTTTCCGTACCAGCGCCGCGATCCGATTGTCGAGCGATGTCGAGCGGCGATCCGGCGCCGGCCGGCGAGTCCCGCCGGTAGTGGGTTGCGCAGGCGGTCGAGGAGGATGTCTACAGGCGGGGCGTGGTGGACGTCAGGCCCACGGAGGGGCTCGGCGACGCGAAATGCTTCACGGATGTAACGTAACGCGGGCGGAACGCGCGGTGCGTTTCTGCCGGCGAACGGCCGAAACGTGCCGATCCACGCGTTCCGCCCGCGTCTGCCGTGCGTTCGCTGGCGGGGACGTCGAAACGGGACGAGCTCCGATGCATGGCGGAAACGGGCGGTGAATGCGCCGGGCGTTTCATATCCGAGACGGTTTCACGAACGGCGATTCGATTGGCGTGGCCGTCGAACTGGCCCAGCGATTGGCCGCGCAATTGTCCATGGGCAGACGGTCCGCGTTTGCCAACAATCCCGGAACCAACCCTGCGAGATTCGACATGAGCGTCCACGCCTTCTTCTCGGCCAACCTGCTGCTGGCCTACACGGCCTATTTCATCGGTACGGCCAGCCCGGGGCCAAGCAATCTCGCGATCATGTCGGTCGCCGCGAACCAGGGCCGCAAGGCGGCGCTCGCGTTCGCGCTCGGCGTCATTTCGGGGTCGATGTTCTGGGCGACCGTGGCGGCGCTCGGCGTGTCGGCTGCGCTACTCGCATGGTCGAAGCTGCTGGTCGCGATCAAGATCTTCGGCGGGCTGTACCTGCTTTGGCTCGCATTCAAGTCGGGGCGCACGGCGCTGTCGGGCACGGCGGCGGCATCGCCGAACGCGGCGCGCGAGCAGCGGCTGTCGCGCTTCTACATGCGCGGCGCGATGCTGCACCTGACCAATCCGAAAGCCATTCTCGTGTGGGTGTCGATCGTCGCGCTGTCGTCGAACGGCGCGGGCGCGTCGCACGGCGCCGTCGTGCCGGGCTGTGTCGTGATCGGGTGCCTGGTGTTCGGCGGTTATGCGCTCGTGTTCTCGATGGACGGCGCGCGCCGGCTGTATGTGCGCGGCCGTCGCGCGATGGAAGCGTGTCTCGCCGTCGTGTTCGGCGTGGCGGGGATCAGGCTGCTGGCGTCGAATGCATGACAAACAGCGCGGTGTTCGCTGAAACCCTCCGCAGCATCGACGCGCGGCGGAGGGTTCCCGCTTCACGATGGCTTCAGAAAATAAAGCCCGTATTGATGAACTTCGACGTGTGATCCGACACGATCGAGTCGAGCAACTGCTTGCTGCTATCGGTCTGCTTCGCCGCGACCATCGAGCGGATCGAGAACGCGCGCAGCGCATCGCTCACCGACAGCGTGCCTTCGGCCGAATCCTTGCGGCCCGCGAACGGGAACACGTCGGGCCCGCGCTGGCACTGGCAGTTGATGTTCACGCGGCACACCTGGTTCACGAGCGGATCGACGAGCGCGCCGATCTGCACCGGATCGGAACCGAAGATGCTGACCTGCTGGCCATGATCCGACGTCGTCACGTAGTCGAGTGCGGTGTCGACGTCGTCGAACGGCGCGACCGGAATGATCGGCCCGAACTGTTCCTCGCGGTACAGCTTCATTCCTTCTGATACCGGATACACGACGGCCGGATAGAACAGCGTCTTGCTGAATTCGCCGCCCGAGTGGTTGATGACCTGCGCGCCCTTGGCCTTCGCGTCGTCGATCGCGTCCGTCATGTAGGCCGTGCGATGCATGCCGGGCAGCGGCGTGATGCTGACGCCTTTTTCCCACGGCATGCCGATCTTCAGCTGTTCGAGCGCGGCGGTGAAGCGCTTCAGGAATTCGTCGACGATCGAGCGGTGCACGAGCAGCATCTTCAGCGCGGTGCAGCGCTGGCCGTTGAACGACAGCGCGCCGAGCAGGCATTCCTTCACGGTGAGGTCGAGATCGGCGTCGGGCAGCACGATCGCCGCGTTCTTCGCGTCGAGGCCGAGGATCGCGCGCAGCCGGTGCGACTTCGGGTGCTGCTTCTTCAGGTGATCGGCCACCTTGCTCGACCCGATCAGCGCGAGCACGTTGATCTTGCCC
>Ga0105240_10006491_pt1 | contig 17181 bp, 23 predicted proteins | sample KBSC54metaG_FD_80426 | JGI IMG/M metagenome (GOLD analysis project Ga0105240, IMG submission 80426) | Corn rhizosphere microbial communities from Kellogg Biological Station, Michigan, USA - KBS C5-4 metaG | ecosystem: Host-associated > Plants > Roots > Rhizosphere > Soil | place: Michigan, USA...
AGGACATGGCTGGGCGCGCCCTGGTGCTCAAGGTAGACACTGAAGCGCACCCGGATTTAGCAGCTCTTTATAATGTTCAGTCGATCCCTAACTTCGCGGTGTTCCGCGGAGGAAAACTACAAATGCAACGCAGCGGCGTAGCGCCTCGTGCAGAAATGCGCCGCTGGCTGGAACAAGCGGGCGCGCGCTCCACGTGACGCTCCCCGGTACGTGAATAAATGGAAGGAGAACCTCTATGGAAAATATGATTGCGAAACTGCTCCAGGATTTTGAAGACGGCAAAATGAACCGGCGACAGCTCATCCGCAGCCTGGCAATTTCGGCCAGCGCGGCCTCGGCCGTCGCCACTCTGCCCACCGCCGCCGCCCAGGGCCGGACCGTTGACGTGGTGGGCATACACCACATTTCCTACCAGGTGGCCGATTATCGCAAAACCCGCGATCTTTACTCCGACCTCTTCGGCATGAAAGTCTCCGCCGACAACGGCAAACAGTGCAATCTGGCGGCCGGCGCCACCCAGATCATCGCGCGCAACGGGTCCGGAGCCACCCCGCAGGTGGACCACATTGCCCTCGCCATCGATAACTGGAATACCGCAGCGATCGAAGCGGAATTGAAGCGGCGCGGGCTGAATCCTCAAGGCGAGGGCGAAAACAGCCTTCAGTTCAAGGACCCCGACGGTTTCCACGTGCAATTGAACGCCAAGCGATAAAAAAGCCGGGGCAAAATTCCGCGAAGAATCCGCCGCTCCGGTACGTCTAATAGACTTCCGAATGTTGCTCGATGCGCCAGAACGGGAATTGGTCCAGCCAGTGGACCGGGAACTCATTCAAGCCTGTCAGCGCGGCGACCATGACGCCTTCGCGCTTCTGTTTGAAGCCTATCGGGACCGAGTGTATTCCATCGCATTGCGGTTTTCTGGCGACGCTTCCGTGGCCCTCGACATCGCGCAGGACACTTTCCTCAAGCTGCTGTCGAAAATCGGGGAGTTCCGAGGCGAAGCCAGCTTCGAGTCGTGGCTGTACCGGCTAGTGGTGAACAGTTGCCTGGATCACAGGCGAGTGGGCCGCAGGTGGTCGCCCTTGCTCGACGTCTGGCTCACAGCATTGCGCGCCTCGGGTGAGAGCGTGCTCCAGCGATTGCTGCGCACCGAGGTGGCGGAGAGCGTTCAGCAAGTAGTCCGGAAGTTGCCCCCGGAGCTGCGTATGGTGGTCATCTTGCGTTATACCGAGGAGCTTTCCTACGACCACATCGCGGAAATTCTAGGCTGCCCGTCGGGAACGGTGGCGTCGCGCCTCAACCGCGCGCACAAGCTCCTGGAGCGGCGATTATCGGGTTTTCGGAACCATGGAGGAGGGAATCGTGCCTAAGCCAACCGGTATCTGGCTGGAATCGATGTTGACGCGGGAGTTGTGCCGGGTCCCAGCGCCGGCGCAATTGTGGGATCGCGTTCAACTGCCCGGCGATCCACGGCCGAATAGTCAACGGGGGAAGGCGCCGCGGGGCGCTATCAGCATCTGCCTGGCGTGGGCCTCCACCGCCGCGCTCCTGGTGGTCTCCGCCGTGGGTTTGCATGCGTATTTGAAGAACGAAGTCGCGCTCGCCGCGGTGCGATCCGCCGGAGTGGTGCACCTCCAGGCCGCCTGCCATCTATGCCATTCACGTGATGAATTGCAAGCAGTTGGGCAACGGGGAGTATACTAGTGACGAGGGAAATAGACCCCATGAAGAACTACTTGAAATTCGGACTCCTGATCGCCACGGTTCTGGGCACGCTCGCCTGGCTGGCGGTGGGCGGCATAAGCGAAACCAAGACTTACTATAAGACCGTCGCCGAATTGAAGCAGTTGGGCTCTCAGGCGCAGGAAAAGCGGCTGCGCGTGGGTGGGGACATTGCTCCCAATTCGATCGTGCGCGAGGGCGCAAACGTGTCCTTCACCTTGGCGCAGGATAAGCTGCGCATGCAAGTGGTTTACAACGGCATCGACCCGCTTCCGGACACGTTCCGCGATGGCGCGCAAGCTTTGGCGGACGGCAAGCTGGGTTCGGACGGCGTTTTCCATGCCACTAAAATCCAGGCAAAATGCGCTTCGAAGTATGAAGCAAAACCCACCGTCAAAGGCAATCCGTCAGTTCGTAGTTAGCAAGTAGGGACAGTAACTCTGTCCCGGTTCTAGGCGAAAGAGGCTTCATGGAAAATATAGGGACGCTTGCCATCCTGCTGGCATTCTGTTTTGCGTGCTACGCGGTCATCGGTTCGGTGGCGGGCAAGTTAGGACGCCGGCCTTTCCTGGTGTTGAGTGCCGAGCGCGCAGTGTATTGCGTCTGGGCACTGCTGACGGTGGCCGCCTCCCTGTTGGTATATTCGCTGATCGCCGGCGATTTCCGGTTGGCTTACGTGGCCGAGCACAGCAACAAGTCGATGGACGTGCCTTATAAGTTCGCTTCCTGGTGGGGCGGACAGGAAGGCTCCCTGCTGCTGTGGGCGTGGCTGCTCTCTACCTATACCGGCGTTCTGGTGTTCCAGAATCGCCGCAAGTTCCGCGAGATGATGCCCTACGTCACTGCGGTACTGATGGCCACGGAAACCTTCTTCCTGATCCTGATCAGTTTCGTCGAGCCCCCGTTTAAAGTTCTGATGGCCGGCAAAGGCATCGTCGATGCGGGCGATGGCCAGGGCCTCAATCCACTGCTGCAGTATTGGACCATGGTGATCCATCCCCCCATGCTGTATCTCGGCTATGTGGGCTTCGCGGTGCCGTTTGCCTTTGCCATCGGCTCGCTGATCACCAAACAACCGGGTGATGCCTGGATACACACCACTCGCCGCTGGACCCTGGTCACCTGGATGTTCCAGACCACCGGCGTTCTGCTCGGCGCCGGCTGGGCCTATGCGGTTCTCGGGTGGGGCGGCTACTGGGGCTGGGACCCGGTAGAGAACGCTTCGCTGCTTCCCTGGATCACCGCCACGGCCTTCCTGCACTCCGTGATGATGCAGGAAAAAAAGGGAATGATGAAGGTGTGGAACATGGTGCTGGTTTCCTGCACCTTCTTCTTGTGCATCTTCGGAACATTTCTGACGCGCAGCGGCGTGGTGCAATCCGTTCACGCCTTCGCGCAGTCGTCTTTGGGCCGGTATTTCATCGTCTTCCTGGCCCTGGGCATTGCAGCCACGCTTTACCTGATCCTGAATCGCCTGGATTATCTCAAGAGCGAAGCTCAGCTCGAAAGCGTGCTGTCCCGCGAATCGAGCTTTCTCTTTAATAATCTGATTCTGCTCGCGAGCTGTTTCGCGGTGCTCTGGGGCACGCTGTTTCCGGTGATCACCGAAGCCATCAATGGCGAAAAAATCAGCGTCGACGCTCCTTTTTTTAACCGTGTGAACATTCCCATCGGGCTCTTCCTGATGTTGCTTACGGGCGTCGGCCCCTTGATCGCCTGGCGCAAGAGTTCGGTAGAGAGTCTCAAGCGCGCGTTCTTCTGGCCGAGCGCGGCGGGCTTGGCCGTGGCGTTGGGACTATTCCTTATGGGCGTCCGGCACTTCTACGCGCTGGTGTCCTTCGCGCTGTGCACCTTTGTCGCGGTCACTGTGGTGATCGAATTCTTCAAGGGCGCGCTTGCCATCCGCGGCAAGAGCGGGCAGAATGTCTTCGCCGCCATGGTCGAACTGACGCATCGCAACACCCGGCGCTACGGCGGCTACCTGGTCCACATGGGTATCGTGTTCATGTTCATCGGCTTCACCGGGAAAGCCTTCGATCTCGACAAAACCGTGCAGGTCACCAAGGGCCAGAAGGTGCAACTCGGCGCCTACCAGCTTTCCATTGGCGATGTCGAATCCGGACGCAACGAAAACTATTCGTGGGATATCCTGAACGTCGGTGTTTCGAAGGGCGGCTCGGACCTGGGCACGCTGCGTCCGGAGCGGCGCTTGTACTTCGCTTCCCGGCAACCCACTTCGAACGTGGCGATTCGCCGGCGCTTAAACGAAGATCTGTATTTGAATTTCGCCGGCGCCTCTAATGACGGCGAAGGCACGGTGCTGCAATCCTACGTCTTCCCGCTGGTGAGCTGGATCTGGATCGGATATTGGGGAGTCCTGATCGGCACTCTCATCTGCCTGGTCCCCAGCAAGAACCGTCTGGTCTATCCGCGCACGGAAGTGGTAACGGTCACGGGGAAACATGCGCAAGTGGAAAAGTAGTCTCCTGCTCGCCGTCATGATGGTGGCGGCGCTGGGACAAACCGCTACCGAGATGGATTCGCCGCAGATCAACCGCATCGCGGCGAAGCTGCATTGCAATTGCGGCTGTAACCAGAGCATGGCCTGCGTGATGCCGCCCGGTTGCCCGGTCTGCAAAATGAACAAGGCCAAAATAGTCAACCTGCAGAAATCCGGCCTGAGCGACCAGCAGATTCTGGATCAATACGTCGCCGAAAACGGCAAAGACATTCTGATCGTCCCGCCCGGCATCGCCGGCGTCCTGGGGCCGTACGTGGCCCTCAGCCTGGGATTACTTTTGGTGCTCTGGACCATCCGCCGCTACATGCGCCCGCGCCCGACTTCTCCGAACGGCCCGCCGATCGATGCCGCCACGCTGGCGCGAATTGAAAAAGACACGGCCAACCTCGATTAGATGAACCTGCTTCTCGCCGTCGTCATTCTGCTGGCTGCAACGCTGTTCTACACGCTGTTCATCCGCGCCAAGGATATTCCGCCGCCTGACCCGGTGTCGCCCACCCAGCACCTCGACGAACGCAAGGCCGCGATCTACGAAAACCTGCGGGACCTGCAGTTTGAGTATCGTGTCGGCAAGCTTTCCGACGCCGATTACGCGCAAACCAAGCTCGCCCTGCAAAAGGAATTGGCGGTGGTAACCGCCGAGATCGAAAAGATGCAGCCCAAACCTGAGGCGGCCGGAAAGAAAGGGACGGTATGAAGATAGCCCTTACACTCTTGCTCGCCTCTTCGCTGCGGCTGCTGGCGATTGATGGCGTGGCGATCAACGTCACCACCGGCAAACCCCAGCCCGGGGTGGCTATAAATTTGGTCCAGCCCAGCCAGAACGGCATGGTGCCGCTCGGCGAAACCATTACGGATGCGCAGGGCCAGTTTAAAATCGACAAACAGATTCCTCCGGGACCCGGGCTTATTCAAGCTACCTTTCAGAACACCACCTACAACCAGATCATCACGCCCGGAATGGCCACCACCGGTATTCAGGTGAAGGTCTACGACGCCACCAAAAAGGCCGGCGTGGCCAAAACGCTAGAACACCTGATTTTGCTCGAACCCGGCGTCGACCGCCTGCGGATCAGCGAAACTTTCGTTCTTGGCAACGAAACCAATCTGACTTTTAACGATCCCGCCAAGGGTTCTATCCAGTTCTATCTGCCGCCTGCGACCGGCGGCAAGGCGCAAGTAGTGATCACTGCACCAGGCGGCATGCCCATCACGCGTCCGCCGCTCAAGACCGCCACTGCCGGCGTTTATAAAGTCGACTATCCCGCGAAGCCCGGCGAAACGCGTATGGACGTGACCTACACCCTTCCCGCCGCCGATAAGTTCGCCGGCAAAATAGTGGCGTCCGCATCCGCCACTCATTTGGTGACGCCCGCCGCAGTCACGGTCACCGGCGACGGCATCGAGCCCGCCGGCCGGGAGCCGCAGACGCAAGCCAACATCTACAACCTGACCGGACTCGACTACAATCTGCTCATCGACGGCATCGGCTCGCTGCGTGGTGACGATTCACAAGCGGCGCAGGGCGACGATAGCGGCTCGCCTCAAGTCGAGATCAAGAAGCCCCGGCTGTACAGCCAACTCTTCTGGGTTTTGGGCCTGGCTCTGGGAATTTTGGCGCTCGGCGGGACCATGTTGTATCGCAGAGGGGCCGCGTGAGTGCGGCCGCACTCGAAGTAGACCAGGTCTGGAAATACTATGGCGACTTCCCCGCTCTGCGCGATATCCGGCTGAGCATTGAACCCGGCTCTACCCTGGCGTTGCTCGGCCGCAATGGCGCGGGCAAAACCACACTGCTGCGCATCATCGCGGGTCTGTCGAAAGCCTCCGAGGGCAGCGTCCACATTCAAGGATCGAGCGTCCGGGAGCCATCGACGCGGCGGCGTATCGGCGTGCTGGGCCACGGCATCTCGCTCTATGACGAACTCTCCGCCACCGAGAACCTGGTCCTCTTCGCCAAGCTTTACGGACTCGAAGAGCCGGAAAAGAAAGCGCTTGCCTGGCTCGACCGAACCGGCCTCGATCGGGTCCGCGACGGGCTGGTACGCGAGTTCTCCCGCGGCATGAGGCAGCGGTTGGCCGTAGCGCGAGCCTTCATGCACGAACCTGAAGTCCTGCTGCTCGACGAACCCTTTACGGCGCTCGATGACCGGGCCATCGCAGTACTACAGTCATTGCTGGGGGAGGCGCACGCCCTCGGGCGCACCATCATCCTATCCACTCATCAGTTGCGAGAAGCGTTGGAACTGGCAACGCACGTAGCTCTGATCCAGCGCGGCCAGCTGGTGCACACCGGCGAGCGCACCCAACAGATGGTCGACGACGTGGGCTGGCTGTACCGGACACACGGAGAGAACTAACGCGTGTCCTCTTTCTTTCGAGCCTCTTTCACGATCGCCGCTAAAGACCTGCGCTCCGAAGTGCGCACCAAGGAAGCCTTCAACGCCTCCTTCGCTTTCTCGCTAGTGATCCTGGTGCTGTTCAGCTTCGCCTTCGATCCGTCTTCCGAGGAATTGCGGACCATTTCCGGAGGCCTGCTATGGCTGGTGTTTTCCTTTGCCGGGGCACTCGTGCTGAACCGCAGTTTCGCGCGTGAGTTGCAGAACGATTGCCTGGACGCGCTGATCTCGTCCCCCGCGCCCACTTCCGCCATCTTCTTTGGGAAAACATTGGCGAATTTTTTGCTGTTGATGATCGTCGAAATAGCAGCGCTAGCCGTCTTCGCGGTGCTCTATGACACGCACTTCTCGAAACAGTTCTGGCCGGTGGTGCTGGTAATGCTGCTGGGCACCTGGGGGATGACGGTTATCGGCACCATGTTCAGCGCGCTCACCGTAAATCTGCGGATGCGCGAAATGATGCTGCCAACGTTGGTTTACCCGCTGCTGATCCCGGCGCTGATGGCCGCCATGACGCTGACCAGCGATCTGATGATCGGAACGCCGTTGGGGAAAGATAATATGATCTGGCTGCGGGTCCTGGCCGGATTCGATTTCATCTATACGGTTCTCGCCGTGGTATTCATTGATATTGTTCTGGTGGGGTAAATCGACATGACTCAAACCAACACACGCGATCGCATCTTGTTTGTTCTGGCCGCGGTTTGCGCGGTGCTTCTGTCCGTGAATTTCTACAAGATTTTTTTGGTCCTGCCCGATGAGGCTAACCAAGGCGCCATCTACCGCATCGTCTACGTCCACGTGCCCAGCATATTCACTGGATTTACCGGCTTCTTCGTGGCCCTGGCCGCCAGCGGCGCCTATCTCGCCACCGGCAAGCTCAAATACGACGCCTTCGCGGCCGCCGTCACGGAAGTTTCACTGGCCTTCGCCACCATCGTTCTCGCCACCGGCATGATCTGGGGCCGCATCATCTGGGGAATCTGGTGGGCCTGGGATGCGCGCCTCACCACTATGCTGGTGTGCTGGCTGATCTACGCCGGCTACCTGATGCTGCGCCGTGCCATCGATGAACCGACGCAACGCGCGCGCTTATCTGCAGTGGTCTCGATCTTCGGGTGCGTGGACATTCTGATCGTCTGGAAGTCCATCGAGTGGTGGCGCACCCAGCATCCCGCGCCAGTGCTCAGCGTTCGCGACGGCGGCGGCATGGGGCCCGGAATGGAAGCGCCCATCTACTGGAATTGGCTGGCTTTCATGTGCCTCGCGGCAATCCTGGTCATGGTGCGCACCCGCCAGGAACAACGCTCCCGGGAGATCGATTCCTTGCGCCGCATGGCACATTCTTATTAAGGACCCTGACGAATGATCGAAGCGCGCAATCTTACCTACATGTTCTACGGCTTCGCCGCCGCGTTTGTGATCCTGGTAATTTACGTGGTGTCTTTGGCGTTGCGCGAACGCAAGCTGACCAGCGAAATCGACCGCGTCCGCCGCATGATCGAACGCGAGAAATAGCCGCCTACTGTTTATCGAACACTTGCTTCACGTCAAATTCGCCGTTGGGAATGCTGACGTGCGAATCCACGGTGAGCGTCTTGCCGTCCGCCGATAGCGTCCAGATTTCCTTTTGCTTCAGCGTCACTCCCTGAAACTCGCGGCTGCTCTCGATCATCAGTTTGTCGCCGATCCACTGCGCCGTGCCCTTCGATTGTCCGTTTACGGACTCCTTGCCGTCCGTGGTGTACATCAAACTGCTGGCTACGTCGCCCTGTGGACCCGTCTGCGTGGTCGTCAACATCAGCTTCGGTTCGTTGTGGGCGATCTTACGCGTCATGCCGAGGGGCGCCGGAAACTTCCCGTAGTCGCTCTTTGCGAAGTTCAGCTTCCACACGCCCGAGAGATTCCGGCCGGCAGCCTGCGCCCGCACCCCTAACAGCAGGAATGTAGCGGAAAAGACCGTCAGCAGGACCAGGGTCCTTTTCATGAGCGGCATACCCCCCATAGTACTTTTCGGCAGTTCCGGACCCAAGAATTAGGGGCCTGCGCCTCGCTCCCGGACTCCCGCCTTTCCCGCTTGCATTGCCGCCGTGCCGTAAGGTATCCTGCAAAAGCATTCGCCTCGGAGGAGCCAGCGAATCCGATAATCGGCTCTTTTGACCGGTGTAGAAAGAAGATTTTCGTGTCCGCCGTGCTGTTTTTCACTGAAATGCTCCGACCGATCCAAGGGTAGCCCCGATTCCCATCCGTCCCGGCCGATATGCATTGTCTTGCAAATTCCGTCCTTCACCCATGGCGCTTCTCGCCAGCGTTTCCGGACCCAACCTGTTTCCATTTCAACAAGGAGCACTTCTGATGACCAACATTTTTGTCGGGAATCTCAGCTATCAGACCACCCAGGAAGACCTGCATGCCGCCTTCGCCCAGTACGGCAATGTCGAGCGGGTCAATATCGTTACCGATCGCGACACCGGCCAACCCCGCGGTTTCGCCTTTGTTGAAATGACTGAAAAACGCGACGCAGAAACGGCGATTGCCCAGTTGAACGGCGCCGAGCTCAACGGTCGTGCGATTAATGTCAACGAAGCCCGCCCCAAACCCACCGGCGGTGGTGGCGGCGGCTTTGGCGGAGGCCGTGGACGCGGTGGCAGCGGCGGCGGTGGCGGCGGCGGGCGTGGTGGCAGCCGTGGTCCCCGCTGGTAAACCTCAACTTTTCACCCCGAGGGCGGTCGTTCCAACCCGGCCGCCCCGGGACTCTCACGCCGGTTGCTCCCGCCCCTGGGTCTTGACATCACCCCAGCCTTCATTAGAATAGGGATAATTGTCTGCTTCTTATGCCGGGCTGTGATCATAAGCGCACGGAGTTCCTGATGCGGCGGGATGGTGTCGATTACATGCGCTGCCTCGACTGCGATGCGGTGCTTGAGTCTGAGGACCTGGAGCAACTCCCGGTCTACGACGACGACGAAGAAGAGCCTCGCCGTAAGCAGGCTTCCTAACCCACACTCGTAACGGGATTCGAGAGCCTGGCCGTGCAGCGCCCCCAGTGCTGGGCGAACGCGAGTTCGCGCAACACAATCGCGAGCACAACCAGAGGTACGCCGGCCAGCAGCGGGGCCATCCAGCGGGTCCATTGCTGCTCCCTCATCATGCCACAGTAAATCTCCAGCACCGCGCGCGTAAACTTTCCGTAGTTCCCCGCTTCGCCGAACGCGGCGGTTGTGCCCTGTTTTAACCCATCCAGGAATTCGCGGCAGTCGCGAGCCCCGTGGACTTGCGTGAAAGTTTGACCCAGCGCCGCTAGGGTGTGCGAGTCGCTGCCTGCTACGGCGATCTTGCGATGACGGGCCGCGAAGGCTTCGGCGTGATAGTTGGAGGAGGACAGCATTTGGCCATTTAGAATCTCGACAGCCGGAAAGCGCTGCGCGAATTCGTCAAAATCGGCTTCCGCGCGCGCCGGTGAGTCCTGAGAAAGCATGATTGATGGCGAACAAGAGTTCCCTTTCGCCCAGATAGGCGAACAGAGCCGTAAGGTCTTCGCGGCGGCGCTGAATTTCTAGATGGTCGCGCTCGCTGATGTCGTAAACGCCCACATGCAATTCGGTTCCACGCGAAGTCCGGCAGGTGACCTCCTCGCTCAGGAAGAAATCCGGGTGATGCCGCAATGCTTCGGCGGCGTCGATCGAATCGTGATCCGTCACCGTCACCAGTTCCATTCCTCGCCGCTTCAGGGTCTCGTAGACCTCGCCAGGATCGCTATAACTCTCGCGGCAGATGCGCTTAAAGACCGGAACGGTGCACATACCCGAGCGCCTGGTGTGGTCGTGCAGATCGCACTTCATGCTTTCTTATAACAGGCGTTTGTTACAGTTTCGCTCCACCTTGAATAACAAGCGAAAAACATTTGTACCGTAAATTGTTTTATTCGCCCGAGAGCCTTGGAAACGTCCCCGCCGCGTGAGATCCTGAGGAAGGAGGAGTAACCGACTGGCCCGTAAAACGCGCCCCGCAGGGCCCCCGCCCCCGCTGAAAATCGTTTCCATCGGTGGCGGTACCGGCCTTTCCACGCTGCTTCGGGGATTGAAGCGTTATGTCAAGGCGGCCGAAGGCCAACTCGAGCTCACCGCGGTGGTCACCGTCACCGATGACGGCGGCAGCTCGGGCCGCCTGCGCCGCGAGTTGGACGTGCTTCCCCCCGGCGACATCCGCAACTGCATGGTGGCCCTGGCCGAGTACGAAGGCCTGATCGCGCGCCTGTTTCAATACCGGTTTCCCGGCGGCCGCGGACTTAAGGGCCACAGCTTCGGCAACCTTTTCCTCACGGCCATGACCCACCTGACGGGCGATTTCGCCCATGCTGTCACGCTCTCCTCCCAGGTGCTGTCCGTGCTGGGCCGCATTTATCCGGCGACTTCGGCCAATGTGGTTCTCGAAGCCACTCTGGTCGATGGCCGCAAGCTGCAAGGCGAAACCCGCATCAGCCGCAGCACCGCCGCGATCGATCGCATCACTCTCCGGCCATCCAAACCCAAGCCACTCGCCGAAACGCTCCGCGCAATCGCCGAAGCGGATCTCATCACCCTGGGTCCGGGCTCGTTATTTACCAGCGTGATCCCGAACCTGCTGGTTGACGGCATCCCGCAAGCTATCGCGAAGTCTCCGGCTCTTAAGGCTTACTTCGTCAACTTGATGTGGCAGCCCGGCGAGACCACCAATTTCCGAGCATCGGATCACGTGCAGGCTATGCTGCGGCATTGCGGCCGCGTGCGCGGCGTCATCGATATATGCGTGATCAACAACGCATCGCTGCCGAATAAATTATTGAATCCCTACCAGGCGAAATCCGCGCACCCCGTAGAGAATGACACCGAAAACCTTGCGGCACTGGGGTTGGAGGTGCTTTCGACCGATCTCCTCCGTATGTCCCGCACTCGCGCGGGAGAGAAAATCCGTCACGATCCGGGCGCCATCGGGGCGGTGACCATGGAGCTGGCGCAACAGGGCCGCCGCAAAAAGCAGAAACTGAATCTATGAACACAACGGTAGTGATCCTGGCGGCCGGTTTGGGAACACGCATGCGCTCCAAGCAGGCCAAAGTACTGCATCGCGCCGGCGGTTTATCGCTGGTCGAACACGTGGTCCACGCGGCCAGCGCCGTCACGCCGCGGGATCGAATTGTGGTGGTCACGGGCCATCAGGCCGATACCGTCGAAGCCCTGCTCGAACCCATGGGTGTACGCTTTGCCCGCCAGGTCGAGCAGAGAGGCACCGGACATGCGGTGGCGTGCGCGCGCGAGCAATTGCAGCAAGCCGATCCCGCACAAGATGGTTTGCTGTTGGTGCTCTACGGCGACACCCCTCTGCTTTCTGCCGCTGCCCTGAAACAATTGCGCGACCGCCAGTCCGCCTCCAATGCCGCCGCCACTTTGATCACCACCACTCTCGATGACCCTGCGGGTTACGGCCGGGTCATCCTGAACGACCGGGGTGACGTCTCTGCCATCGTCGAGCACAAGGATGCCAACCCGGAACAGCTTCAAGTGCGCGTCATCAATTCCGGTATTTATTGTTTTCGCGCGAAGCTGCTGTGGAAGCACATTGCCGAAATCCAGCCCAACTCAGTCTCCGGGGAACTGTATCTCACCGACATGGCCGAGATCCTCAATCGCCACGGTCAGCGCGTCGAATCCCTGCACCTGCAGGACTCGAGTGAACTGCTGGGCATCAACACCCGTATCGATCTGGCCGAAGCCGACGGTATCCTGCGCGCGCGCAAGGCTCGCGAGCTGATGCTTGCCGGCGTCACCATCGAGCGTCCGGAGACCGTCGCCATCGACGCCCAGGTTCGCGTCGGCGTCGATACCGTCATTGAACCCTTCGCGCGCCTGCTGGGCAACACCGCGGTCGGAGAAGACTGCCGCATCGGCCAAGGCGCGATCCTGGAGTCCGCCGGCCTCGCCGATCGCGTCGTGATCGCGCCCTATACTCTGGTGGCGGATTCACGCATCGATCCTGGCGCTCAAGTTGGCCCGTTCGCCCGCATCCGCATGCAAGCCCAAGTGGGCCCGGAAGCCCGCGTCGGCAACTTCGTCGAATTGAAGAAGACCCGTCTTGGCGCCGGCGCCAAGAGTCAGCATCTGGCCTATCTGGGCGACGCGGAGATCGGCGAACGCGTGAATGTCGGAGCCGGCACCATCACCTGCAACTACGACGGCGAGGCGAAACACGCAACCAAGATTGGCGCGGGAGCCTTCATCGGCAGCAATTCCACACTGGTCGCGCCCGTCGAAATCGGCGAGGACAGTTATATTGGCGCGGGCAGCATAATCACCGAGGCGGTTCCCAGCCAGGCGCTGGCACTCGGCCGCGCGCGCCAGATGAATAAACCCGATTGGGTCAAGAATCGCAAAAAGAAGACTGCGAAAAAGGGCTGATTCTACTTCTTTTTCGGCTTGGGCTGCTTGGCGGCTCCGCGCACCACGATCATAGTGGCGGTGTCGCCTTCGTCATCGGTAATATAACGCACCGTTACTCGGACTCGCACCGCCAGCTTCCCTTCGGTCTTGGTCTGCGGTGTCAGTTGGAACTGGCGACTCTCGGCCTTGCCCCGCACGGTTCTGCCCACAGTGACCGTTTCGGTCGTGAGCTCCGTCACCGTGCCCGCGAAGAAAGTATCGGCGGTATTTGCGGTAGACGTTTTATCCGCCATCAGCGGCGTCGAAGACACGCAGGCCAGCAATCCCATCACAAAAACGGTAGTCAGGAAACCGGTCACTAATTTCAGCATACCGGAACTTATGCTCTGCACAACCACCAAAAATATGAAACTTATTTCACCTATTTCGCAATCGAACAAGGCCTTCACCTGCCGGCTTCGGTGCTCTCACAGCACCAGCACGGGATGATAGACGTGCGGCAGCCGCACCTCTCCGATCGCCACTAATTCGCCCTGCGGGGTCACGGCTTTCACATATCGATTCCCCGCGCGGGTTTGAAACGGCGAGACCCGAAAATCGCGCCCGTTGCGAATCTGTCCCACGGTGATCGCATCCACCAGTTCCGCCGGAAACGCCGGCAGTAGCTGCGCGGCCGGGATCAGCGCCTCAGCCAGGCGATCTTCCTGTGCCAGCCCGATCAGTTCCTCCAGGGTCCGCGCTTGATCGATCTTGAAATCCCCGGAGGCAGTCCGGCGCAGCGTCTTGAGGAACGCACCACAACCCAGCGCCTGGCCGGCATCATGCGCGATGCTTCGCACATAGGTGCCCGCCGAACAATGCATGCGGATGGCCGCCTCGCATCCTTCAATCGCCAGGACCTGCAAGTCGTACACCTCCACCGCTACCGGTTTCAAGTCCACGGGCTGCCCCTTGCGCGCCAGTTCATAGGCCGGCCGCCCGGCAATTTTTTTAGCGGAAACCGGCGGTGGAACCTGTAGCAGCGCTCCCCGAAAACCATCGAACAAGGATTCCAGGGCTCCCCGTTCGAGCGTCACCGCAGTCTCCGCCGAAGTCGCCGCTCCATCCATGTCGTAGCTGTCGGTCGAATAGCCGAAGTGGATCACGCCTTCGTAGGTCTTGTCGTTCCGCGTGAAGAATTGAGCCAGCCGCGTGGCCCGGCCGATCACCAGCGGGAGCACGCCGGTCGCCCCCGGGTCGAGCGTCCCCAGATGCCCCACCTTGCGTGTCCCCGCCAGCCGCCGCATTTTGTTTACGACGTCATGCGAGGTCCACTCGCGCGCTTTGTCAACGATGATAACTCCGTCCACTAAGCTAATTTAGCAGGTACCTGTTCGAGAGCCGCGAGCGAGCCTTACTTTTGATATTTCCGCGCGAAGGTAGCCAGATCAAGGGCGCCCACGGCTTCCATCGCCTGCCGGAAGGACTCGGGATCCGGCAGCGGCCCGATCAGGACACGGAAAATTTTGTCATTGGGGCCCGGCGCGACGAAGGAGTCGAATCCGTGGCTGCGTAATCCGTCCGCCAAAACCCTAGCCATGCCTCGCTCCACCGCTCCAATCTGCAAGTAGACTTTGCCGACTTCAGGCTCAGCGAACAGCGGCGCTGCCGGCTTGTTGGGGGTCTTCACTAAAGCGGTCAGGTCCACTTTAGGCGGCACCAGAATCGACGCCTGCGGAAGTTGCGCCAAGGGTGCGGAAGGCGCGGGCGCAACCGCGGCCGCGTTTGCACCCCGAGCCGATTTCTTCACGGTGATCGTTTCGCCGGCTAAGTATGCCAGCGAAGAGCACACCGCCACCGCGATCACGCCCACAAATAGCCAGCTCGCGATTTGCGCCCGCCCCAGGACGATTTCGTATTCGCCGGTCCCGCTGGCTTCCTGCGCCGGTTCTTGCGCGCCAACTTCAGGCGGCGCCGGAGGCTGCAGATTCAGAATACTCGTCATCATGCTAAGTATCGGCGGGAATCAGGCCAAGCTGTAGCTAAAGATTTCGCTTCAGAAAGCTGCAGATATGGAAGCCATCCAGGAACTTGAAGGGCGTTTCGCCCAAAGTGTAATGGCCGCAGGGCAGCACCACCGCCTTATAATCCATCTTGAGTTCGCGCGCCTTGGCGATCACCTGCTCGGAAAACCGCAGCGGAAACGTCGTATCGTAGCGCGCGTAGATGAACAGGGACTTTTTCTTCATCGTGGCATAGCGCTCAATATAATGCGGCGGGCTGATCACCATCCAGGCATCGCGCAGTTGCTCGAGCGTAACCTCCGGCTCCAGGCTCTGGCGAATATGCTGCGACGACAGCCCCTCCCAGACCACATCCGCGAAATACGTGGAGCAGTGATTGAAGACGTTCACCTCAATGCGCGGATCGTGGGTGCTCGCCAGGAATGCATAACAGGAACCCAGACTGGTGCCGACAATGCCGATGCGCTCGAATCCTTGTGAAACCAGCCAGTCGACCGCGCTACGCGTATCGATCACGGCCTGGCGCGTGGCGTCGATAGTGCGTGCGATGTTTGCCGACACCGCGTAATCCGCTCGTTTGAGTTCCGCCGGCATGCGATAGTCGTGATAGGGCGGGCTCAGCCGCAGGGCCGAAATGCCCAGCTTGGCGAGGCCCACGCAGAGCGCGTTATGCTGGGTCGCCGAGGCATTCCAATGCGGGAGAACCAGCGCCGCCACCTGGCGCGATCCGGGCCTTTGCCGGGCCGGAAACCACTGCCCGTGAACCCGATTGTTCTCCGGATGCGGCGTCGCGACAGCGCTTGTAAAGCGCAACAGGTTCCCGCTGAGTTCGAAATCGGTGGGCGGCTCGTAGGCAAAAAACTGGGTGCTCGACTCGAGCGCGGCGCGGTTCAATAGGCTCAGATAAGCGTGGGAATCATGGCCGTTTTGAGGATTTGCCTGCGAAACCGGCCAGTCCCTAGTCCACTCCAGTCCCCAATCGAACGGCCGCACCATACGGTCCGTGGCGCGGGAGCATAAACGGTCCTCCCAATCGTACATCCATCGGGCATAAAGTTTTCGCATGAATCCACTACCAGTTTAAGGGAGTGGCGCGTGGTGGCAGGAGTTACTAGAAAAAAAAGTGGGGAGGCACGCCACCTCCGACAATGGCATCCTCCCCCGGAGGTACCCGAATCGGCCCCCCTGTTTGGGTGTGTGCCGAGCGGGCAAGAAACAAGGAGAGATCAGTTCACATTCGTTTGCGCTGCCGCGCCCTTCGCTGCCATGACCGACTGGGTGCGGAATTCGTACTGCTGAATTTCGATGGCCGCACGCCCCTCTTCATAGCGCACCACCCGGCCGCGTGCCACTAACTTCAACGCCACGGTGTTATTTAACTGCACCGGCCAGTTGATGGCTAGCTCCAGGCGCCGTCCCGGAAGCAGTAACTGCTCGGACGTAAATAATACGCCGGAACTCGAAATATTAAGAGTTTTCCCCTCGCCCATCTCTTCGCCGCCGCGTTTATTCAAGACCCGGAAGCGAACTTCGCGCTCGATCGGGAAGCGATCCGAGTGCCGCCGGTCGGACTGCAGTTTTTCCATCAGGGTCACCGCACTTACCTCGCTCTATGAGTGTCGCCCCGAGGGCGTGTTCTCACAATAGAGAACCCGGCCTATTTCGACCCAGTACTGAGGCTTCGCCGCTATGGTACTGGGTTCCTAGCTCTGACGAACCGGTCGGTGCTCTTTTTGAGCGAGTTGGCCCTGAAAAACGGTGTTGATTGAGGGTTATACTAACGCCTTACTGTATACCGGTGGCTGATGTGGCTCGGAGCAAAGGTGGGCTCGTCGGCGGAAATCTCACCGTAGAATCGAATTACCTCGCGGACCTCGACCTCTTTGCGGTCCCACTAGCGAACGGGATTGCGATCAGACGCGTCGGATGTTTTCTCGCCTCGCCGGTCGAGGGACGCGCGGAAACCGGAACGGCTGAGAGGATCACGTTTTTGTCCGGGCGTTTGGCTCTCTACTGTTTCTTGCCCGCGCCCCTGGGCTGACTCGAGGGGGGAACAATTCCCTTCATGCGTAGGTACGGCACCATGGTCCCGTAGGTTTCATTATTGTGGGAAACGTTGA
>Ga0105240_10006492_pt1 | contig 17181 bp, 11 predicted proteins | sample KBSC54metaG_FD_80426 | JGI IMG/M metagenome (GOLD analysis project Ga0105240, IMG submission 80426) | Corn rhizosphere microbial communities from Kellogg Biological Station, Michigan, USA - KBS C5-4 metaG | ecosystem: Host-associated > Plants > Roots > Rhizosphere > Soil | place: Michigan, USA...
CGGTATGAGATTCATTCCATCGGTTTGCCCGAAGTGATTTCGTCCACTGAGCACGATCGCGCGGCGCGAGCATTATTTTCAGCCACTGAAATGAGGGGAACGAACAACGCCTCCCTGGATTTCGGCGGCCATGAGGTGGTCAGGATGGCCGGCTCATACGGCGAACGATACAAGAAGCGGCTGCATGCTCAGGCCGGGCAGCTTTCGGATGCGCTGGACCGCACAGGTGAACAGAGTGGCGGGATTTGCAGTGAGCCTGGCCTGAACGCGAGACTGGCCGGGGAGAATCTCTCCGACCCCTGGGGCAATAATCTCCGAATCACCCGGCGAACCTGGAATGCGGGGTTCCATGAAGTGCGAAGCGCGGGGCCCGACGGACTCTTCGGAACTCCGGACGATCTTGTGGATACTGTGGAAGACCCCTGGTGCAACAGAGGCTTCGGCGCGACGGGAACCATCCGGGTTACGTACGAACACCTGAAAGGCGCACAGAATGTGCTCGCGGAAATCACCGGGACCGTTACGGACGCGTCCGGAGCCGCGATACCCGGCGCCGGCATTCGTGCCGCGCTGGTGAGCGCCGGCAAAACGCATCGCCTCAAAGGCGCGGCCGACGGGCGGTTCAGTCTGGCCGCTCTGCCCGCCGGGCGATTCAGGGTCGAAGTGTTTTCCGCCGGCTTTCAACCGGCATCGAAAGAGTTCGCGCTGAAGACCGGTGACCGCGCCGCCCTTGCCGTGCTGCTGCAACCGGGAGAAGTCACTCAGATGATTCAGGTGATGACGGCGGTTCCAATAATGAACTTCGAAGCTGCGTCCGTGACCGGAATGCCGTTGATGAAAGCCAAACGCGCCGAAACTGTAACGGGCGCCCCGAATGGGCGTAACTTGGCATCGGTTGTGGTCAAACCCGCCGCGCCTGAAACGCATGTCCGCTCGTGGTTCCCCGAGTCGCTCTATGTCGCTCCGGAAATCATCACCGATAAAGACGGCCGCGCAAGCATCACGATTCCGATTGCCGACAACATCACCACCTGGCGCATGGCCATGCTGGCGTCCACGAAGCAGGGCGCGCTTGGAAGCGGGACATCAAGCCTGAAAGTCTTTCAGGACTTCTTCACCGAGATGGATTTGCCTGTGACTCTCACGCAAGGCGATGAAGTTTCCATTCCGGTTGCAATCTACAACTACTCGGGATCGCGCGGCGATGTCCGTCTGCGACTTGAAAAGAGCGACTGGTTCTCGCTGGAGAGCGACGTTCCCGAAAAGAACGTTTCCGTGGAAACCGGGCGCGTGGGCGGATCGCAGTTCAGCATCGCCGCGAAACGCATTGGCAAGTTCAGGCTGACGCTGCGGGCGGAGATGGAAGGCAGTGTAAAGCGTGCTGACATCGTGGTGCGCGAGATCGAAGTGGTCCCCAATGGTCGTGAGCAGAGCATCGTCTTCAACGGGCGCCTCGGCGCCGCTGTGCAGCATGAAGTCAGCTTCCCCGCCACGGCCATTCCCGACGCGAGCGCGGTGTTCGTGCGGCTCTATCCGGGCCCGCTGAGCCAGATTGTGGAAGGCATGGACAGTCTGCTCCGCATGCCTCACGGATGCTTCGAGCAAACATCTTCAAGCACGTACCCCAACGTGCTCGCCCTCGATTACATGAAGCGCACGAAAAAGCTTACGCCGGAAGTGAGTGCCAAAGCGCGCGGGTATATCGCGGCCGGCTACCAGCGGCTGTTGACGTTCGAAGTGCCGGGCGGCGGTTTCTCCTGGTTCGGTACTGCCCCGGCGAACCAAATTCTGACTGCTTACGGTCTGATGGAATTCAGCGATATGTCCAAAGTGCATGACGTGGACCCGAAGATTATTCAGCGAACGCAGCAATGGCTGGCCGGGCAGCAGCAGGCCGATGGCAGTTGGAAGCCCGATGCGGGAGGCATCAACGAAGGCGCGACGAGCCGCTTCCAGGCTGACGTGCCGCGGATCACGGCGTATGTCGCGTGGGCGCTGGAGGTGACCGGATATCAGGGGCCTGCTGTCGATCGGGCGCGGCAGTTTATCGCAAACCAAATCGGCAAGGCCGCCAAAACCGATCCCTATACGCTCGCGGTGCTGGCCAACTTCGCGGTTGACCACGCAAAGGACCGGGCGTTCACGGAACGCGCAATGCGCATGTTGCTTGCCGCGAAAACCGAGGAAGGCGATCAAATTTCGTGGAAGTCTGAGCAGACAGGCATGTATGCCAGGGGAACAAGCGCCGCGGTGGAAACGACAGGTCTGGCGGTGCAGGCGCTGCTGAAGTGGGGCGGGGAACCGGCCATCGCTTCGAAGGCGATGAACTACATTGTCGCGAGCAAAAACAGTGCGGGCACATGGGGCACGACACAGGCGACCGTCATGGCCTTGCGCGCGCTGTTGCTTTCCACGGAGCACAACGGCGCGACAGCCACCGGAAGTGTCGAGGTGCTCCTCAACGGCAACGTGGCGGCGAAGCTTGCGCTGACACCGGAGAACAATGACCTGCTCCATCAGTTTGTCTTCAAGGGCGCCGATGCGCAAGCGACTAATCGGGTAGAGATTCGCTTCGCAGGCAAGGGGTTGTTAGCCTGCCAGGTAGCCGGACGATACTTCGTACCCTGGAACGAGCGGCCCGCGAATGAGGCGCTGTCGATCGATGTGACTTACGACCGCGCCCGCCTGGAGCAGGATCAAATCGCGACCGCCACCGCGACGGTGCGGAATCGACTGGGGACAACCGCCAACATGGTGATGGTGGACCTCGGCATCCCGCCAGGCTTCGAACTGCTCAGCGAAGATCTCGATTCCTACCGCGACAGGAGCCTGGGAAAGAACGGCGGGCGCCTGGAGAAGTTCACGGTCACGCCAACTCAGGCAATCCTTTACTTCGATTCCATCGCTCCGAATGGCGGTTTCAAGCTGTCATTCCGCCTGCGCGCGAAGTATCCGATCCGGGCGCGCACCTTCGCTTCGAGGGTGTATGAGTATTACGACCCGGAGGTGAATTCGGTGGCAAAACCTGTGGCGTTAGAAGTGCGGAAAAAGTGACTTCTACCAGGACGCCAAGGCCAGCGATTCAGAGGCGAGATGACGGAGCCATTCGAGTTGGCCGGATGTCTCCGGAATTCTTACTCCGCGAGCATGGCTAACAGCTTCGATTGCGTCATTCATCCCGGCGCCAAACATCATGAGAGATGCCGCGGGCACCCATCCGGCACGACCGACACTTTGGCGGCAATGTACCGCGACATTCTTACCGCCCGTCAATAAGGCCGTAATCCGGTTCAGGATTGTGACAGATTTCTCCATCGATTCCGGTACGCCGCGGTCCGGAAAGGAAAGAAAATGTAATCCTCTGGACTCGACAGTTTCAGATTCATATTCGAGCCCGAGTTGCCCCGCTTCATCCCTTTCCAGTAAGGAGATGACAACATCCACACACCGGCATCACGCCTGCCCGCAGTTTCGTCATCGAGCCAGTCTCCGCCCCGTGGACGGCTGGACACCGCCAGATTTCCGGACCAGGGACCCGGTATCCAAGAAAGATCTGGAATCATAGCTGCTTCTTGATTATTTCTCGCGGAAGCTTATGAATGTTCTCGCCCGTTCTTCAAGCGGGGAGAACCGGCGGTCTGCTTCTTTATTTAAGTGCAACTCGCAGACCACTGACGCCAAGTCTATCGCCACGGGCCTTCTCCTTGCGTTGGATTCTCGCCGACTCCTTGACCCCGCCCGTCCCTCAATGGTTAAATATTCATTTGGCTGAATAAAAATACATGACCGCCGCGCCCCCTCACGTTACCCGGATCGCCCACGGCGATTTCACGCAGGATCTCGACCTTACCCGCGACGAACTCCTTGCCCTGCTTGATCTCGCCGTCGACGTCAAGCATTCGCCCGAACTCTATCGCTCACGTCTCGCCGGAAAATCCATCGCGCTGCTCTTTGAAAAGCCGTCCCTGCGCACCCGGATGACCTTTGAACTCGCCATTCAGCAACTCGGCGGCTTCGCAATACTCAACGACGGCCCCATCGGCGCCCGCGAACCTCTCAAAGACGTGGCTCGCAATCTGGATCGCTGGGTCAGCGGCATCGTCTCCCGCACCTTCCATCAGAGGACCGTGGACGATCTCGCGCGCTGGTCCAAAGTCCCCGTTATCAACGCACTCAGCGACCTCTGGCACCCCTGCCAGGCTCTGGCCGACATGCAGACTCTGCGTGAGCACTTCGGCTCCGTGCGCGGCCTGAAACTTGCCTTTGTGGGCGATGGCAATAACGTCGCGCATTCCCTCATGCTGAATGCCGCCCGCCTCGGCATGGATTTCGCGCTTGCCAATCCGCCCAACTACGATGCCGACCACGCTATCGTCGAACAAGCGCGGGAGATCGCCGCCGAGCACGGTGGATCCATCGCAACCACGCACGATCCCGCGGAGGCCGCCCGCAACGCCCACGCCGTCTACACCGACGTTTGGGCCAGCATGGGCGAGGAAAACGAAGCCGCCGAGCGCCGCACCGCGTTCGCCGATTATCAGGTGGATGAAGCCGTTTTCCTGCATGCGGCGCCGGGCTCCGTCTTCATGCACTGCCTTCCCGCGAAGCGCGGGGAAGAAGTGACCGATGCCGTAATCGAGTCCGCGCGTTCCGTCGTGTTTGAGCAGGCTGAAAATCGTTTGCATGCGCAAAAAGCTTTGCTGATGATGCTGCTGTCCGGCAGTCCGAAAGGCGCAAACGAATGAAACTGTGGGGTGGCCGCTTTGAATCCGGCCCGTCTGAGGTTTTCGAGCGGTTCTCGAATTCACTGCACTTCGACCGGCGTCTGCTGAATGCCGATATCCGGGGCTCTCAAGCCTTCGCACGCTCACTCACCAGGGCCGGCGTGCTCACTGAGGCCGAATGCGCCATCATCGTGGAGGCTTTCGATTCCATCCAGGCCGATGCCACGAACCCTGCTTTCTTCGACGGCGCTACCGATGAGGATATTCATAGCTTCGTCATCGGTAAGCTGAGCCAGCGTGTGGGCGCGCTCGCCGGTAAGATCCATACGGGTCGCAGCCGCAATGAACAGGTCTCGCTCGATACCAGGCTGTGGCTTCGCGACGAATGCGACAACGCAGCCGTGCTTCTGAAGGCCCTCATGGGGGCGCTGCTGGATCTTGCCGCGAGATATCCCGCGGCGGTAATCCCCGGCTACACGCATCTGCGCCGCGCACAGCCGGTGCTCTGGCCGCACTACCTTCTCGCATACTTCGAAATGTTCGCCCGCGATCATGAGCGTTTCGCCGAAGCCCGCCGCCGCACGAACGTGATGCCGCTCGGGTCCGGGGCGCTCGCCGGTAGTGGTTTCCCTCATGACCGCGAGGCCATCGCGCGCGATCTCGATTTCGCCGCAGTCACGCGCAACAGCATGGACGTCTCGGCTGACCGCGATTTTGCTCTCGACTACCTCTACGCCGCGTCGGTCACCATGATCCACCTCAGCCGTCTCGCCGAGGATTGGATTCTCTACTCCTCCGAAGAGTTCGGCTGGATCGAGTTGGGCGACGGCGTCACCAGCGGCTCAAGCCTGATGCCGCAGAAGAAGAACCCCGATTCCCTCGAACTCATCCGCGGGAAATCCGGTCGCGTCCTGGGCGCCCTGAACTCTCTGCTCTTCACCATGAAGGGCCTGCCCATGACCTACAACCGGGACATGCAGGAGGACAAAGAACCGCTCTTTGAAGCCGCCGACCAAATCAACGGATGCCTCGAAATGGCGGCTATTGTAGCGGAATCCGTCGTCCTTAAAGAATCCGTCCCGTTCGCCGCGGCGGACGAAAGCTGGGTGGTTGCCACAGACCTTGCCGAAGCCCTCGCGCGCAACGGCACGCCCTTTCATTCCGCCCATCAAATCGTCGGGCGCCTGGTGCTCGAAAGCGTCAGGGCAGGGAAGACTCCGGCGAACTGGAACGCGGAATCGCTCGCCAAATTCGCGCCCGAATTCACACCCGATGCAGCCCGTCTGCTCGACCCGCGCGAAGGCATGAAAACCCGCGAAATCGTTGGCGGCACGGGACCCGAAACCGTAGCCGCCGCCCTGCTCTCCGCGCGACAGCGCCTTGCTTCTTTATGACTAAGAGCTTCCGCCAGGGTCAGATACTAAAGCTCATTCGGAGCAGCGGTGTCTACACTCAGGAGGAGCTTGCCCGCGCCCTCAAAAAGCTCGGCATTGATGCCACGCAGGTCACGCTGTCTCGTGACATGCGTGAACTCGGGCTTGTGAAGACCACGGATGGATATCGCGAACTGGAGCGCGATGTTCCCAATCTGCAATTCGCGATGCTCGCCGCCGAGTTCCTGCAGGACGTTCGTCAGGCCCAAAATCAAATCGTGCTGAAGACCGCGCCTGGCCACGCGAGTTCGGTGGCGGTTGCTTTGGATGACGAAGAATGGCCGGACGTAGTGGGCACCATCGCGGGTGACGATACCATTCTGGTCATCTGTCCCGATGCCCGGACCGCCACCGCCGTTTGCTCTAAATTTTTAAGTACTATGGAAACACGCGCCGCCCCGCGCGTGTGATCCATGAGACTTGCCGTTCTCGTTCTCTCCGCGATTTCCGGCTTGTGCGCGCAAAGCCCACCGGCGTTTGAAGTTGCCGTCCTCAAACCCAGCAAGGCCAATATCGGGCACGATGGCGAATTCAGGTTCGATCCCGGCCGCATCTCTGTTCGCAATGCCACGCTGCGGCGCATCATGGTAGAGGCATGGCAAATTCCCTATTCGCAAATCACCGGCGGGCCCGCCTGGCTTACCTCCGATGAGTTCGACATAGACGCGAAAGCCGACGCGCCTGCCACGCCGGCGGAGATGCGGCGGATGCTCCAGGCGCTTCTAATCGACCGATTCCACATGGCAGTTCGCACAGACTCCAGGGAACGAAAAATTTATGTCCTGAGCGTCGCGAAGGGTGGCCCGAAGCTCACGCCCGATCCTGTCGCGCCGCCGCGTTCCTGGCGCTTCCACGGCACGCTCAAAGAGTTCGCCGCCCGGCTCTCAACCCAACTCACCATCCCGTTCTCAAACGACCCCGCCACGCCGTCGTTCGCCACCGGCGCCGCGATCCCCGTGATCGACAAAACCGGAATCGAAGGCGAGGTCACTATCGCGATCGATCTCAGGCCCGATGCGGGCGGCGACGCTTTTACGGTCTGGCAACGAGCGCTGCGGGAGCAACTCGGATTGCGTCTTGAGTCATCGAGAGGCGTGGCCGATGCGCTTGTGATCGATCACGTGATGAAGCTGAGCGCCGACCCACCGCAAGCCCCAGCAAAATAACCGCCAGCACCAGGCCGGCAATTCCGGTAAATCGATAGTCGCGTTTCCATGCGAAATAAATCAGCATTACTGCCACTCTGGATACAGGTAAAAAAATGAACACCGCAATTCCCGCCATCACTACATCCTCGCGCGCGGGGTGCAGCATGGCGATCGCAAGCCCCGCCGCCGTCAAGACCGAAGCGATCCACGTCCCGTATCGCAACCACGCGGCCAGCAGCGTTTCCAATCCGGGCACCGGCTCAGCCCTCATTCCGAGGCTCCAATTACGTGGATTCCAAACGCGCTCAGCATCATCTGCGCAGCCAGCGCCACCAGCACAATTGCGAACAATACCCGTATTTTTTCGCCTGAAGATGCAATCAGAATGCGGGCGCCCAACACGGACCCCGCCACTGCCCCCAGCACTACAGGCCCCGCAATCGCGGGAACAATATCTCCCCGCATGAAGTACGCGCCCGCGCTTGCCGATGCGGTAACGCCGATCATGAAGTTTGACGTTGCCGAGGAAACCTTGATCGGCAACCGCAAGGCCGTGTCCATAGCGGGAATCTTCAAAACGCCGCTTCCGATTCCCAACAAGGCCGAGACCGTTCCGGCCGCGTACATAAGCGCCATTCCCATCGGCAATCGGTCCACTTCATACGGAATGTCCGACCCGCCCTCGCGATCCGGATAAGTTGAGGCGAGTTTCAGGCTTGCGCCCCACTCTTCCGTACGGTTCGCGGCCGTTGAAACAAGGGCCGCTTCCCCGCGCCGGGCCATCATCTGTTTGGCCGATACCAACAGCACGATGGCAAACAGGAAGTAGAGATACGTGACAGGAACCACGCCCACAAGAGACGCGCCCGTAAGAGCGCCCAGCGTCGTCGCAACCTCAAGCACAATCGCGAGGCGGATATTCGTGAGGCCTTCTTTCAGGTAGGAGGATGCGCTGGCGCAGGAACAGGCGATCACCGAAACGATGCTCGCCCCGATAGCCGTGTGGATGTCAATGTGGCCCAGAATCGTGAGCGCGGGTACGATGAAAATTCCACCGGCCATGCCCAGCATTCCGCCAAGCGCGCTGGCTCCAACGGAAAGCGCAAACAGCCACAGTCCGAATCCCGGACTCACCAGCGGGCCTTAAGTATGATCCGGAATCGCATCGCAATCTGCCTCCTCACATTCTTACAGAGGAGGTTCGCTAAACAGTCCCGGCGAAGAATCCGTTGTTGTTTTGACTCCGCGGAAAGCCTTTGATACAGACAAAAGCGATACAGACAAAAGCGATACAGACAAAAGCGTCCGCGACTCAGGGTTAGCTACGAATGCGCGACATGAACCGACGCCCGCTCCGGTACCGGTACCGAAATTGCCTCGCCTCCCAGTTTCATCTGTTTCCAGCTGTAATCGAACTCTCTGCCGCAGTCGAGACACACTACATAAGTTCGCTTACGGTCGTTTTTGGACTGCGTAAGTGGGAAGGTTGTCTTCTTATGCGAGCAACCTACTAAAACATTGAAGAAAGAGCTGACGAAACTGGACATTTTATCCCCCGTCCAATGCCCCAGCAATCATAGTTCCTATGTGACATACAACACTCAGCCCGTCACAGCATCAACTGTCCGCCGTTCACCTCGATCGTTTCCCCCACGACGTAAGCCGCCGCGTCCGATGCCAGAAACGCAATTACCTTCGCGCATTCCATCGAAGTGCCCGTTCGCCCCAGGGGAATTCCGGCCACGAAATTCTTCATCATCCGCGGTGTGGAGAACACCTCGTGAAAAGGCGTGTCGATGACACCCGGCGATACCGCATTCACCCTCACTCCCAGTGGCGCAAGTTCCTTCGCCAGCCCTTTTGTGAAAGTGATCAGCGCGCCTTTTGCTGTCGCATAGGCCAGCGCGCCCGGTCCGCCGCCATTGCGCCCGGCAATTGAAACAATATTCACAATCGCCCCGTTCTTTCTCTCAATCATCGAAGGCGCCACCATCTGTGAACACAGCATCGCGCTGGTCAGGTTCAGGTTCAGAACGTCGTTCCATCGCTCTTCCGTTAGTTGCGAGAGCTTCTGCCGCTCCACCAGCGATCCCGCATTATTCACCAGGATATCGATCGGCCCAAAAGCCTCCGTGGTCGCCTCTACAATCGTCCGAATATCGGCCGCGATCCGCACGTCACCCTTGAGGGATATGACTTTCGCTCCCGTCGCCGCAAGCTGATCCCGAACGGCCAGAGCACCGCGCTCGTTGTTGAAATACCCGATCGCGACGCTTGCTCCTAAATCGGCCAGGATCGTCGCCGCAGCCGCGCCGATGCCCGATGATGCGCCCGTTATGAGCGCGGTTTTGCCAGTGAGGTTCAGATAATTTTGCATGAATTTGGATTGGAATCGAAAGGCCAGCTTACCAAACCGGCACGTCCTCAGGCGCTTACCTTAATGGGTAATTGGCCGCGCGATTTTGCTAACTCTCAATTTGTTTCGCCAACCTCTTTTATCCGTGTTAGCATCATCCTGAAACCTCGCGCGTGAAGCGAGCGCATTAAAGGGACGCAGGCTGATCTTCCGGCCTGGTAAGACACACTATAAGGTCACCAAGGTGGCCCGATCAACCAAGAGAGGGATTAGAAACGTCATGGCAACCGTAGCAACAGGGCTCAACCCCGCAGCCGGAGATATCGATCAGCTTTGCATCAACACCATCAGAACCTTGTCTATGGACGCGGTTCAAAAGGCGAATTCCGGTCACCCCGGCACCGCCATGGCGATGGCCCCCGTCATCTATAACCTCTGGCAGAACTATCTGCGGTTCGATCCGAACGATCCCATCTGGCCCAACCGCGACCGGTTCGTGCTCTCCATCGGCCACGCCAGCATGCTGCTCTACTCCGCGTTGCACCTCGCAAAGGTAAAGGCCGTCAATCCCCAATACGAGCAGCTCGGAACCGTCAGCGTCAGCCTGGATGACATCAAGAATTTCCGCCAGCTCGAAAGCAAGTGTCCCGGCCACCCCGAATACCGCTGGACCTCCGGCATCGAAACAACCACAGGCCCTCTCGGCCAGGGCGTAGCTACAAGCGTCGGCATGGCCCTCGCGGCCAAGTGGATGGCGGCCCATTTTAATCGCCCCGATTTCCAGATGTTCGACTACGATGTCTACGCGATGTGCGGCGACGGTTGCATGATGGAAGGCGTCTCCGCCGAGGCCGCCTCGCTCGCCGGCCACCTGAAGCTCAGCAATCTTTGCTGGATCTACGACAACAATAAGATCACCATCGAAGGCAATACCGATTGGGCTTTCAGCGAAGACGTTGCGACCCGCTTCATCGCCTATGGCTGGAACGTTACCCGCGTCGGCGACGCCAATGACCAGGCGATGCTCAGCCGCGCGTTCGACACGGCGAAACACTGCACAGACCGCCCCACGCTCATCATCGTCGACAGCCATATTGCCTACGGCGCACCCCACAAGCAGGACAGCAGCGCCGCTCACGGCGAACCGCTCGGCGACGAAGAAATCAAGCTTACGAAGCGCAATTACGGCTGGCCCGAAGACGAGAAATTTCTGGTTCCAGCCGGCGTTCAGGAACACGTCGAAGCCGTCATGGGCAAGCGCGGCAAAGAACAGCGGGATGCCTGGATGGCAAAGTTCACCGCATATAAGGCCGCCCACCCGGAGCTTGCCGACCACCTGCTCAAAATGCAGCGCCGTGAACTCCCCGACGGTTGGGACAAAGACATCCCCGTTTTCCCCGCCGATCCCAAAGGCGCGGCCGGTCGCGATGCTTCCGCGAAAGTGCAGAACGCGATCGCGAAGAACGTGCCCTGGCTCATGGGCGGTTCAGCCGACCTTGCCCCTTCCACCAAAACCCGTCTCACTTTCGAAGGCGCGGGCGATTTCACAGCTCACAGTTACGGCGGCCGCAACATGCACTTCGGAATTCGCGAGCACGCCATGGGTTCTCTCCTCAATGGCATGTCGCTCTCGAAGATCCGCCCCTACGGCTCCGGCTTCCTGATCTTCAGCGATTTCTGCCGTCCCTCCATCCGCCTCAGCGCGCTCATGGAACTTCCGGTGGTATACATCTTCACTCACGATTCCATTGGTGTTGGCGAAGACGGACCTACGCACCAGCCCGTTGAACATTTGCTTTCTCTGCGCGCCATCCCTGGCCTGATCACCCTCCGGCCTGGCGACCCGAACGAAGTCGGCGAAGCCTGGCGCCTCATCATGAAAATGCAGCACGAACCCGTCTGCCTGATCCTCTCGCGCCAGAACATGCCCACGCTGGACCGGGCTAAGTACGCTCCGGCATCCGGTCTCGCCAAGGGCGCCTACATTTTGGCCGACGGAGGCAAGACCCCCGATGTGATCCTCATCGGCACGGGCAGTGAGGTGGGCATGTGCGTGGAAGCCTATGAGGCTCTCGTAGCCGAAGGCGTCAATGCCCGTGTTGTCAGCATGCCTTCATGGGAACTTTTCGGTCATCAAAGCCAGGAATACCGGGATAGCGTTCTGCCCCCCGGAGTGAAGGCACGTGTGTCGGTCGAACAGGCATCTACCATGGGTTGGTCGAATTATGCCGAACACAACATCGGCATGAAGACCTTCGGAGCCTCCGCGCCCCTGAAGGAGCTGCAAAAGAAATTCGGCTTCACGACGGATGCGATTGTTGCCGCGTCGAAGGCTGAAATCGCGAAGAATAAATAACACTTGCAACTGCTCGCGGTCAGGCAGCCATTGCTGGCCGCGAGTTTCCGCAGTTAATCGTCCAGTTCCGCCGCTCTGAAGCTCCGATTCCGCCCGGCACTGATCCTGAACCGGGCGATACTGAGAAGCGAACACCCGGCGCCGCGGAACATCGCTCCCATGCCACGAGCCACGCCGTCACGCCGCTCCGACGAGTTGCGGAAGGCGAGAGTGTGCGGACCATTCTTATCGCTCTCCTCGCAAACATCGTCATCGCGGTCGCCAAGCTGATCGCGGGCCTCATCTCGGGCTCATCTCGGGCTCATTTGCCGATCGTTTGCAAAACTGCCATGCGCGGGGTCTGCGAACCACGGCGGCATTTTCTTCCCGACCACCGCTTCGCGAATCGCCTTCGCCCACGGCCTCGCATCCTGGTAACTCAGCAGCGACATCGGCGCGGGCTTCGCCCGGTCGAGGATAATTGATCACTGGCGCAGACTTGCTCACGGCTTATTGGGGCTAAGTTCTGTATTCGTCTGCGCTTCTGGTCAACACCGCTCCTGTAATATCGGCTCGATCTCCCGATGGAAAGTCACATCTTCGCCGCCGCGATCAAACCAACAAGACCTGTGCGCAACATGGAATTGCCTCCTCACTTTAAAGCCAGGCCGCCCTTATTCTGTGGCGCCGCCAACTCCAGGGCAAGCGTCGCCAGACTCGAACCCGCCGCCGAAATCCACTGGTCCACGCCATATGGAAATCCATTATCGAAATAAGGCTGGAATCCCGCCGCTCTTGTCGGCACATGCCATGACCCGTCCTCGTGCTGCGTGCTCAACAAATAACTCACGCCTCTCTGATAAGCCGCGTCCGACACCGCCAGCCCCGAACTTTGCAGTGCCGTCATCGCCAGCCCCGTGGTGAAAGCCCCGCTCCGCATCGACGGAATATCGCTCCACCCGCCATCTTCATTCTGGATAGCCAACAGATCCTTCCGGGCTTTCAGAATCGCTTCTTTGCTCTTGCCACCCCAGACCAAACCCTGCAGTCTCCACGCCAGATCGTAGTTCGTTTGCGCCCGGTACTCGCCAATCCAGGTCGCCGCCTGCTGAATCGCTTTTGCATACGCAGCCTTATCTACCGGTGGCGCATACAACTGGAGACCTCGCATCGCCAACACAGTCTGCCCCAATGAGTCCGCACACAAGGGAGGCCGTGCTTCCGGACCGAATGCCCAATGTCCATCGGGCATCTGATGCGACTGCAAAAACATCGCGACAGCGTCTGTCGTCAGATCGCCCTTATATCCTTCCGCATCGAGTCCCAGCAGCACATAAGCGAGAATCGCCGGATTCGCATTGATCCCGGGGACAAACGTCCCCTGATGCAAAATATCGCGCGCGCCCGTCAGCGCTCCCGCGTTCATCTTCACCTGCCGGCGCGCCAACCCCTCGTCCACTTTGAACCCGCTCTTCCGCCCCTGCGCAACGGCAATCGCCTCCAGGCTTTGGTTGTGGCATGAGAAGCAACCCGCTTTCGGTACGAAACTCGCATCCGTTCGTTGCAGCAGCGCCAGACTTCGCGTCACCGCGGTTTCGAGCAGATTGCCCTGCCGGGTTGGCTCTGCCCGCATGTTCCAGACGGGTTCCACGCCGGCGGACTTAAACAGCAAATCGCTCACCGGTGTGCGCCCGTGCATCAACGCCAAATCAAGCGCGGTCTTCCCCGTATCGCCGGACCCCGAGTGCGTGCTCTTCACATCGGCCTTCGCACCCTTCTCAAGCAGCAACTTAACAGTCTCGGCCGGAAGCAAATCAGATACCGCCGCGTACATCAGTGCCGTCCTGCCCGCGGGATCCACCGCGTTCACATCGGCCCCGTGGTCGATCAGCAGTTTGGTCAGCTTCGGATCTCCCTGGACCGCTGTTAGCATCAGTCCCATCGTGTAATCCATCGGACCCATATTGCTCGCGACAAGTAACTCGATACACTTCGCGCATCCCGCCCCCGCCGAGTTCGCCAGCGCAAAACCGCCTACGCCCTTTGCCTCGGCCCCTTTCGCCAACAATGCCTGCATGGTCTCCGCATCGCCCGCGAGCGAAGCCTCTGTCAATGGCGTATTCTGCCCGGCAACATTTGCATTCGCGCCCTTCGCCAACAGCATTTTCACCGTTGCAAGATTGCCGGGCCGGCTCGCCGCAACCATGAGCGGGGTGCGCCCGTCTTCTGACTTCGCATTCACATCCGCCCCGTGCGCCAGCAGCACGCGCGTCTTTTCTGAATCCAGAGCGGCCCACAGCAGCGCGGTCGCACCGGCGTCATTCCGTCTGTTAACATCCGCGCCCAGTTTGATCAGCCGTTCCAGCGTCGACGCATCCGTGTAGAGCACCGCATACATGAAAGGCGTCGAACTTTCCGGTCCGCGCGCATTCAATAGCTTTGGATCATCCGTCACTATCTTGCTGAACGCCGTGCGGTCGCCTGACCGGAGCGTGTCCACGAGGGCCACAGCCTTCGGATTCAGCGGCGGCAATTCCGTCTCGTTCGCCAGCCCGTCGGGCCAGTCCGCGCCCTGTTCGATCCATGTCCTGATGACTTTGACCTGTTCCGCTGGCAAGGCTCCGGTAGGCGGCATCTGCAACCCGTACTGGGTTCCCGAGATCCTGTAATAAAGAAGGCTGTTTTCAACCCCGCCCGGAATCACGCGCCGAGTGCCGGGCTTCAATACGGAACTTCTTCGATCCACCCGCAGCCCCGCATTCTGCGTCTTCGGCCCATGGCATGACAAGCAATTCTGATGGAATATTGGCTGCACGTCCCGCGCAAAATCCACCTTGTCGGTGGTCTGAGAAAGCACCTGCGACGCCAGTCCAAGCGACGCCACAGCGGACACAATTATGGTTCTGAACACATCACCCTCCAGGATTCGCTGGCTGAGTATACATCGAAAACGCGATAACCCATCACTTCATTAGGCTTCAGGATGTTGCAACCGTGAAGTTCAGTGCGCAGTGCCGCGCAAATCCGGCGGTTAAATTTCATCAAGTCTCGTCCCACTACGATGCGGCCCCTGTACGTGCGTCAGACTGCGTCCGTCCACATGTGTTTAGCAACAGCGGCGTCCTCCGCCGGCACGAAGTGGGACAGCACCAAGGTCTTTATGCCTGGAGAATCGATCGCTTCAGCGCCGCCGTGTTCGGAAGCGCGCGATCATGCGATTGACCGGTCCGGCGTATCGAACCGATATGCGAATGCCGGAACAATGGGCGGATACTCGACCGGCATGATCTCGTGGGGATCACCAGCGGAATCAGCGCCCAATTCGTGTTGATGTATTCAGGATTTTGAACTTGATCGGGAAATCGACCGTCGCCGGGTCGCGGAGATCCCCGAGCTGAATTTGCTTTTATACGGCGGTTCAAGGCCGGATGCCCTTCACCAGGCTGCCGCATGAGTTCATGGCCTTCGGCCAAGGCCCGTCGTGTGTTCGCCGCTTTGAAACGAATTGGATGGCGGCGTGACCGGATGGTTGGCTCCCTCGCGAAGATTTCGAAGAAGACGGGTCTTCAATCACGAGATCTGTAAGCGCCGATCTGGCCCAATGACCCCGGATGCAAAGCGCAGTCGCGCGGGAGATCGCCGTGCAGGCGCTGGAGCCAGCGTTCTAGAATCAATGAAATGCGCCGACCACTCACTTCCCTTGCCCTCCTGGTCATAACCACGTCAACTCTGGCCGGCGAAACCAACTATCAAAAGCCGCCCCAGGAAGTTCTGGACGTGCTCAACGCGCCCCTGACCCCGACCATCTCCGTCAGCCCGCACCGCGACTACGCCATATTGATGCAGCCCGTCCGCTATCCCTCCATCAAAGAAGTCGCTCAGCCCATGCTCCGCCTCGCCGGCATCCGCATCGACTCGAACACCAACGGAATGCACCTCGCGGGCAACGTGACCTCGTTCACCCTCAAACGCCTTTCCGATGGAGCCGATATTAAGCTCAATGTCCCCTCCGATCCCCGCCTCAGCCCGCCCGTCTGGAGTCCGAATGGCGCCTCGTTCGCCTTCTCCAACACCACTCAGCACGGTATCGAGCTATGGCTTGGCGACACAGCAAGCGGTAAAACCCACCGCGTGGATGGCATCGCCCTCAACGGTGTCCATGCAGGCGGTCGCGGTGGCGGGGGTGCGGGTGGTTCCATGGAATGGCTCGGTGACAACAAAACGCTTCTGCTCCAACTCATTCCCGCCAACAGAGGCGGCGTACCCGCGGAAGCGATGATCCCCAAAGGCCCACACACACAGGAAAGTCTGGGCCATGCCGGACCCGCCCCAACTTACGAAGACCTCCAGCTTGCCACTGGGATCGCTCGATAATCCAGAGCGGAGACGGCAGCACGAGCGGAATCCATTCATCCTTCGGTCGCAGCCGCGTGCTGGTTTTGGTCATGCGGCGGTACTTGTCGGCCCGGCTCGGCTGCACGGCGATGCACCCCTGAGCCTTGTTGTAGTACCACGTCCCGGCGTACATCTCGTTGCGCAAGATTCGCAGGACCGAAGACTTCCCCCATTTGCGCCCGCCCCGACGCGGCGTGATGCGCAGGCCATTCAGGCGACCCACAACCTGCCGGGCGGAGAGCGCTTCCTGATCGACCCAATGAAACATCTTGCGGACGATGGCTGCCTCATGAGTGATGAGTTCAATCCGCCCGCCGTTATCGGCCGTCTGATCTTTATTAATGTAGCGGTACCCGTAGGCGGTATTGCCGCCGAGGTACTGGTGCCGGGTTTCGACTTTGTGCCGCCGACCGCGCCGCGTTCGGTCAGTAATCAGTTCGCGCTCGAACTCGGCAAAACTGCCGAGAATATTAATCATCAGGTTTTGGGTCGGGCTGCTCTCGCTCGGCAGCTTGCGAAAAATGACCCGGATGCCACCCCGTTCAAGGTCGCGCTTGATGACCCCAAGGTGGACGACGTCGCGGGCGAGACGATCCACGTCGTTAATGAGCACGGCGTCAAAGCTGTGCCGTGTGGCGTCGTCCCGGAGACGGTCGAGTTCGGGCCGCGCCACGAGGGCGCCGCTCCATCCCTCATCCTTATATATGCCGGTGACAGCCCATTGCTGCTGCGCGGCAAACCGCTCCAGTTCTGCGATTTGCGAGTCAATGGTCTGACCTTCTTTCTGTTC
>Ga0105240_10006493_pt1 | contig 17180 bp, 17 predicted proteins | sample KBSC54metaG_FD_80426 | JGI IMG/M metagenome (GOLD analysis project Ga0105240, IMG submission 80426) | Corn rhizosphere microbial communities from Kellogg Biological Station, Michigan, USA - KBS C5-4 metaG | ecosystem: Host-associated > Plants > Roots > Rhizosphere > Soil | place: Michigan, USA...
GCGAGCCTGGATTACTTTTAATGGCGAAATCTATAACTATCTCGACTTAAAAGAGCAACTATTAAAGTTAGGTGTGCAATTCCATTCGGATAGCGACACCGAAGTTATTTTAACTGCCTACCTGCATTGGGGTACTGCTGCGTTTGCAATGTTGCGTGGCATGTTTGCATTTGCATTATATGATGTTGGCAAAGCTGTAACCTATCTTGTCAGGGACTCGACGGGGATAAAGCCACTTTATTACCATGCAGCTAACAGGCAGCTGATTTTTGCATCAGAGATTAAAGCAATTAAAGCGGCAAACCCCGCAATTGGGCCCGACCAAACCTGGCCGGTAAGATTTCTTGCACTCGGCCATATACCAGAACCTTACACAACTTTAAAAGACGTGTTCAGCCTTGAAAAAGGACATTTTTTAACCTGGAAACATAAGGAAAATAGCTTCACGATAAATTCCTATGTCAATAGTCAACAGGTAACCGGGTATATAACAGACATTAAAACAGCCAGGCAGCAAATTCACGATTGCCTAAAAAAAGCAATAAAGCGGCAGCTTATATCCGACGCGCCTTTGGGAGTTTTTTTAAGTGGCGGGATTGATTCAAGTCTGCTTTCGCTGCTGGCGAATGAAGAAACCGAACACCTCAAAACAATTTCTATTTATTTTAATGAGAAAAACTATGATGAGCGTGTTTACCAAAACACAGTATTAGGTAAACTGAAGGGCGAAAAGCTTGCACACCTTGTACAGCAGGCCGATTTTGAATCGAACTTTCCGCATATAATTTCGGATATGGATATGCCAACTACCGACGGTATTAATACTTGGTTTATAAGCAAGTATGCACGCCAGGACGATTTAAAGGCAGTACTTTCGGGTGTTGGAGCGGACGAGCTTTTTGGTGGCTACCCATCATTTAACAGGATCGGATACCTGCAATATCTTCGAAAAATACCTGCTGTTTTACTTGGCGCAACCAACCTGCTTGGGGCTGACAGGTACCGGAAAATTTCCTTTCTGAAACACAATCATCCGTTGGCCGATTATCTTTTATTACGCGGGCTTTTTGTGCCTGATGATATTGCCAAAATACTTGACGCGGACGTTAGACAGGTTAATGAAATTTTGTTTGGTGAAAATTTAATGCCCGATTTGGGGCCTTATAATAAAGAACACGCCGCCTGGTTTGAAACCAATATTTACATGCAAAACCAATTGCTGCGCGATACCGATGTGCTGAGCATGAGCCACGGGCTTGAAGTAAGGGTGCCCTTTTTAGACGAGGATTTTCAGCGCCTGGTAAATAGCATTTCGCCTGAAATAAGATTTAACCAGCTTCAACCCAAAAAACTGTTAATTGATAGCTTTAACGGCCTGCTGCCCGAAGCCATCTGGAACCGACCCAAAATGGGATTTACCTTTCCGTTACAGGAGTGGATGGGTAAGCATACAGAAATAAGTAATGCAAATTTATATAAAGGAAAATTGGCTCAAGATGTAGTTAAAAGGTTTAAAAAAGGCCATTTACATTGGTCAAAAATATTCGCGCTGTACCAAATTCAATTGAATGACTAAACGGGTGATCCTGTTTTCGTTGCAAACTTTCAGCACCACCGGTGGCATACAAAAAATGACACGGACTCTGGCCCATTCGCTGCATTCGCTGGCGGTGCGAAAAAAATGGGACTTTTGCCTTTGGTCGGCATATGATTCAGATAACGATTTAATGCCCAAATACCTGCCCGCCGAAAAGTTTACCGGCTTTGGCACTAACCGAATGGCGTTTGTGTTAAAAACCATAACCGGGGCAAAAAAACCCGACGTTATTATCATCAGCCATATTAACCTTGCCCTTGTTGGTCTGCTCATAAAAATTATTAACCCGAAATGTAAGATTTGGCTGATTGCCCACGGCATTGAAGTATGGCGTCCGTTGTCGGTATTAAAAAATATTTTTTTAAAGCGATGTGATAAAATTATTTGTGTAAGCAATTTTACCAAACAGCAGATGATAAAGCGGCATAAAACTGATGCGGCTCTATGCGAAGTGCTCAACAACGCTGTTGATCCTTTCATTAAGTTACCGGAAACGTTCACAAAACCCGACAGGCTGTTAAATAGGTACCGATTGCTAAATACTACTCCCGTTATTTTTACACTAACACGCCTGGCATCAACCGAGCAGTATAAAGGGCACGATCATGTTATCCAGGTTATAAGTAAATTGAAAGACAAGTTCCCGGCGATAAAGTATATTTTGGCCGGTCAATATGACCATAAAGAAGAAATCAGGATACAAAAACTCATCAGCGGGGCGAAGGTTGATGAGCAGGTAATTCTGACAGGTTTTATTGCAGAAGAAGAAATTCCGGATTATTTTTTACTGGCCGACCTTTTTGTTTTACCAAGTAAAAAGGAGGGATTTGGAATTGTGTTTATTGAAGCTATGGCTTGTGGCTTACCTGTTATTTGTGGTAATGCCGACGGAAGTGTAGATGCCATTTGTAACGGCGAATTAGGTACAGCAATAAATACCGACGACTTGGCGGAGTTGGAAAAAGCGATAACGGAATATTTAAATTCCCCGTTAACCACTGCAAAACGGCAGCACTTGCAGCAGGAATGCTTGCGGCACTTTAACGAAACCGAATACATAAACAGGCTTGAAAAAATGTTGACTAATGACTGAAGCACCTCCCGAAAAATGGGATATTGAATTAACCGCCGAAAACAACCTGCTTGATTTAAAGCTAAAGGACGTTTGGCACTACCGCGACCTCCTCGTGTTGCTGGTGCGGCGCGATTTTGTATCGTTTTACAAGCAAACTATATTAGGGCCATTGTGGTTTTTTATACAGCCATTGTTTACCACCATTATTTATACGTTTGTATTTGGCAGCCTTGCCAATATATCAACCGATGGGCTCCCGCAACCGCTGTTTTATTTAGCCGGTATTACCGCCTGGAACTATTTTGCCGACTGCCTTACCAAAACCTCCAGCGTGTTTACTGCAAATGCAGGGCTTTTTGGTAAAGTATATTTTCCACGACTCATTGTGCCGCTAAGCATCGTGGTATCAAACCTCATCCGGTTTGGGGTGCAAATGGCCCTGTTTGTTTTAATGATGATAATTTATTGGGTGAAGGGTTCGTCTTTTCACCCTAATGCATATTTGCTGTTATTCCCATTCTTGCTGATTTTAATGGCAATGCTGGGTCTCGGGCTGGGCATGATCATTTCAGCAATGACCACTAAGTACCGTGATTTGACATTCCTGATCACCTTCGGGATACAATTAATGATGTATTTAACCACGGTTATTTACCCGCTATCGACAGTAAAACAGAAATACCCGCATTATCAGTGGATGGTGGAATACAACCCCATGACATCTATTATTGAAGCATTCAGGTACGGTTTTTTGGGACAAGGTACCTTTACCATGCTTTCGCTGGGTATTACAACCCTGATAACAATTATAATTATGCTATTCGGCATTGTGGTTTTTAACCGTGTTGAGCGCAACTTTATCGATACCGTATAAGTGTTCCAAAAAAAACATGGAACACCTGGAACAAAGTGAAACATGTTGAATATCAGATAATTAATATTATTTAGCTGCGCCATAAGGTGTTCCAAAAAAAACATGGAACACCTGGAACAAAGTGAAACACGCTGAACATCAAATATTTAATAAAATTTAATGTCCGTAGTAATTAAGGTTGAAAATTTATCAAAAGCGTACCAGTTAGGCGATATAGGTACCGGCACCATCAGCCGCGACCTGGAGCGCTTTTGGGCAAAAATGCGGGGGAAAGAAGATCCGTTTTTAAAAATAGGTGAGGTAAATGACCGTGCTGTTAAGGGCGAAAGTGATGTGGTTTGGAGCCTGAAAGATATAAATTTTGAAATTCAGCAGGGTGATGCAGTGGGCATTATAGGGCGCAACGGCGCCGGCAAAAGTACGTTGCTTAAAATTTTAAGCAGGGTTACGGCCCCTACAACCGGGTCGGCAAAATTAAAGGGGCGTATAGCCAGTTTATTAGAGGTTGGTACCGGCTTTCATCCCGAATTAAGCGGCAGGGAAAATATTTTTTTAAACGGTGCCATACTGGGGATGCGCAAAGCCGAAATTAAAAGAAAGTTTGACGAGATTGTTGATTTTTCGGGTGTCGAACGCTATGTGGATACACCGGTTAAACGCTATTCATCGGGTATGTATGTGCGACTGGCTTTTGCTGTTGCCGCGCATCTTGAAAGCGAGATTATGATTGTTGACGAGGTGCTGGCGGTTGGCGATGCCGAGTTCCAGAAAAAGTGCCTCGGCAAAATGGGCGATGTAAGCAAGGGCGAAGGAAGAACGGTTCTGTTTGTGAGCCATAATTTAACCGCCATAACGCGGCTTTGCAGCTCATCAATGTTATTGCGGAATGGCCTGCTGATAGACCATGATGCAACTCATAAAATTATCACCAATTATTTGAGCACCGACGAAGTGTCAACCTCTTTCATGCAATGGGAAACTGGTAATGCCCCGGGGAACGGCGTTGCCCGCATTCTGAGCGCCGGGGTATTTGATGAAAGCTACGAAGTATATGAATATATCGACATCCGGAAACCTGTGATAATAAAAATGGAATATGAAGTATTGGTTGACGATGTCAAATTAACCCACGCATTTGTTTTTTATAACGAGCATGGCATACGCTTATTTGACTCGCACGATGTTAACTCTGATTGGAGCAGTAATACGGTGCGAAAAAAAGGCAGATATACTGCGGAAATGTTAATACCCGGAAGTTTTTTTGCAGAAGGCAAGATAAAAATAAGCCCTGCAGTTATCACCTCCGACCCATTTGAGTTACATGCCTATGCCGAAGATTCCATCTCTTTTTTAGTAAAAGACAGCATGGATGGTGACTCGGCCCGCGGCGAATACGCTGGTAACTATGGCGGTGTAATAAGGCCATTATTTAACTGGAAGGCAATTTTTACAGGGTAATGAGAATTTTGATCATAGGTGCGGGGCTTTTCGGCACATCAGCAGCAAATATATTAGCGGATAAAAATAACCAAATTGATTTGATTGAGGCTGAAAGCGATATTATGCAATTAGCATCAAGGGTTAACCATAACCGGATACACCTGGGCTACCATTACTTGCGTAGCATCCAAACAGCCGAACAAAGCATTGAAGGCTTGTTGTCGTTTTTATTTAACTACGGTAAATCAGTAATTCATCAATTGCCAAATTACTATGCCATTGCAAGGGAAGGGAGCAAAACCACACCTGCCGAATTTGTTAGCTTTTGCGACAATGTTGGTATTGGTTACGATAATGAATATCCTGATAGTAAATTCTTAAACAGGGATAAAATTGAAGAATGCTTTAAAGTACCCGAGCCGGTTTGGGACTACGAAAGATTAAAAAAAATCATCAAAAGCAATCTGAAAAAATCTAAAATCAACCTGCTGCTGGGTACCGAATGCACCAACTTAAAACAGCTGCCTGATAAAACCTTTGAAGCAACATTTAACAATGCAGTTAAGCATTACGACGTTGTGATAAATACCACTTATTCAAACATCAATAAGATAAATAAATACCTTGGCGTTGAGCAGAAAAGGCTGCTATTTGAAAATGTAATTATCCCGGTTTTTAGATATCCTACACCGGCAAAGGGCTTAACAATTATGGACGGGCCATTCTGCTCAGTAATGCCACGGGGCAGGGCTAAAAACGAATTCCTGCTTTACCATGTAAGGCAGTCTGTTACCCAATCGCAACTGGCAATTAATAACCCCGGTTTTGGGATAAGCAATATTTTAGACAAGGATGCGGAAAGTGCCATTTACGGGCAATCGGCATTATTTATGCCGTTTTTAAACGACGCGGTACACACAGGATATAACAAAACCACCAGGTTGGTTTATGAAAACAGCGACGATGCGCGCATAACCGAACTGCATATTTACCCGGAAGTGAAAAATTACTTTTCGGTACTATCAGGCAAGGTTACAACCTGTATACAGGTGGCACTTGAAATTAAGCATATACTACAAGGCAAACAAAAATTAAAAAGGGCAAAAATATGAAACTTCACTTAGGCTCGGGCAAAAATGTAAAAGAAGGGTATATTAATATTGACAAGTATGTTGACTTTCCGGGTGTGGAAAAGCTCGATATATTTAATTTGCCTTATGCCGATGATTCTGCCGACGAAATTTTATCAGAACATTTGGTGGAGCACATAGGGTTTAAAGACGAGGAAAGGTTTTGGCGGGAATGTGCAAGGATATTAAAACCCGGTGGAAAGCTGGTAACAGAAACGCCGGATATGGAATGGTTATGCAAACAGTTTTTAGAGGCCGAAGACTCGTTTAAGGAGTTTTATAAAGTAGGCGCCAAAGACCATTACTTTGGCAACGGCCGGTCGGTTGAGCAGCGCTGGGGAATGATAACCACCCATTTTTTTGGCAATCAAAACGGTGATGGGCAGTTTCATTATAACGGCTATACCAAACAAAAATTAATGCGCATTGCGGATATGATTGGCTTAAAAGATTGCACAGTTGTAAAAATATTTAATAAAGGCGCGCAGGCATTGGTTGCAACTATGGTTAAATAATGAAGGAAGATATTTTGATCTTTGGCGGCAACAGCTTTTTAGCGAAAGCCTTTAATGAGAAATATAAGGATGTGTACGCTATACAGAATGTTTACCGCAACGACCAAACCCAACAGTTGAACTTCGACTTTGAAAGCGATGATACCCAAAGTATAAGCAATAAATTAAATGGCAATTTTAAAGCTGTGCTATTTTTTCAGGGTTTAAACCCGTCGGTTGGCGCAAAAGACATTGGCCCTGAACATTTTTCAAGGATGTTAAAAATCAACCTTATTACTCCCACGTTGCTCATAAAAAATTTAGCCGGCAAATTAAGTGAGGGGGCATTGGTGCTATTTATATCGTCAGTTGCCAAAAAGAAAGGCAGCTATGACCCTGCCTATGGAAGCGCCAAAGCCGGGCTAATTGGCCTGATGCATAGTTTGGCAAATGCCTATCATCAACTAAGGTTTAATGTTGTTTCATTGGGCCTTGTTGAAAATTCGCCGGTTTTTAATAATATGACGGAAGATTTCAGGCAGAAACATGTGCAACGAATGTTCAATGGTGAATTTGTTAAAGTTGAAGATGTGGTAAGCGCTGTTGCCGAACTGATAAATAACCAAAGCATAAACAGGACGGACATTGAAATAGATGGTGGATATAACTAACAGGCAGCCTTTGGTAACAGTTGGTATTTGTTGTTATAACCGGGAAAAGGGATTTAACGACACTTTGGAATATATCCGGGGCCAAACATATAAGAATCTCGAAATTATCATTTCGCAGGATTTTAACCCTAACCTTGATTTAACCCCAGTAGTAGCTGCTAAAAACGACGATAGGATAACGTTTTATAAACAGCAGAAGAAACTATCCATGTATAATAATTTTCTTTTTTTGCTTGAAAAAGCAAACGGGGAATATTTTATGTGGGCCGCCGACGATGATTGGTGGGCGCCCGGGTTTGTTGAAATAATAATGAATGAGTTAATTGCTCACCATGAATGCGTTGCCGGCCACCCCGATTTTATTGCTGTGGATGAAGCCAATAACAAGATAACATCATACCCTGATTTTTTACCCCTGTTACAGGAGTTTGCAATTAACAGCGATATTAAAAGGGTGACGAACTTCATCAACCAGTACGAGGGCTTTGGAAAGGCCAATTTATTTTACTCCATTTTTAAAACATCGGCATTAAGAACAAAGCAGGTAGCCGCTTTGCTGAAAGAAGGAAATTTGCCATGCGATATGTTGATTGTTTTATCGGTTTTACTGCAAGGTAATATTGCTATAATACCGCAATTGCTAAGAAGTTGTACTACAGAGAATGTTAAACATTACAGCCAGGTTGCCCGCCAGGATAAATTGGTTAATGTAGGTATAGCTTATATCAACACAGGCGGTATATCAGCAACCCATAAAAAATGGGGCAAATATTTATATGACCATTTTAAACTGGTAAACAACTCCGATTTTTCGTTTGTAAAGAAGTTGGCGATATACCCTGTTGTTATAAAAAAAATCCTATTGTTTTACTTCGACGTTTTCTGCTATAATGTACGACTAAGAGGCTACGATGTTTTTTCAAAATTCAGAAGAAAATATCATCTCAATTAGTATTCCCGATGAAAAAATTCTTTAGCCGTTTTAAACAAAATCCACCTGAAATAAAATTTCAAAAAACGTCTTTTTCACAGTCGGGCGAAGACTTGATTATTGATTTTATCTTCACCCAAATAGGGGTAACAAAGCCATCTTATTTAGATATAGGCGCCCATCACCCATTTTATTTAAGTAATACAGCTTTATTTTACCAAAAGGGATGCAGGGGCATAAATATTGAACCCGATAAGAAATTATTCAAGCAGTTTGAAATTCATCGGAAAAGCGACATCAATCTTAATTGCGGCATAGGCAGCCAGGCCGGCGAAATGGTTTTAAATGTGATGAATGTACCTGCATTAAACACATTTTCGGCTGATGAAGCGGACCGCTTAGTTAAAGAGCACAATTTTAGTATCGTAAATAAAATTGCGACCCCCATTAAAACAATCTCGTCGGTTATTGAAGAATATAATAATGGGATTTACCCCGATTTACTTAGCATTGATGTAGAAGGATTTGACGAAGATATCATAAAGTCGATTGATTTTGCCCAATCGCCACCTTCAGTTATTTGCCTGGAAACAATATCGTATTCGGATAGCGGAAATGGTATAAAAGACACTACTTTAATTAACTATTTAACAGCTAAGGGGTATATGGTATACGCTGATACAAACATCAATACCATTTTTGTTTTGGAGGATAAATGGAAACGGCGGTAACACCTGTATATGCTTGTTGTTAAACTACAGGGCGGGCTTGGCAACCAAATGTTTCAATATGCATTTGGCCTATCAGTTGCTAAAAAAATGAAAGCGCAATTGTATTTCGATTTATCTTTTTACAATCAAAACCACGGCCTTACGCCGCGGAGCTACGCCCTGGATATTTTCGGGTATGAAACAAAAATTGCCGATGGTAAAATGGTCGATAGTTTTTTTCGACCCGGTTTATTGCAAAGGGTGCTAAAAAAAGCCGGGCTGGATAAACATACCGTTTTCCATGAAAAAACGATGCGGTTTGACAAAAGGGTATTCGACATAGCCCCACCGGTATACTTTGAAGGCTTTTGGCAAAGCGAACAATATTTCAGCCCGATAGAAAATGATATTAGGAGCGCTTTTGTTTTCAAAAAGTCGCTGAACACGCAATCGCAAAAAATTGCCGGCGAATTGGCGCAACAACAGAATCCGGTCAGCGTACACGTGCGCCGTGGAGATTATATAACCTCGGTAAGCACAAATGAAATGCACGGTGTTTGCTCCATTGCTTATTACCAAAACGCTATTGCATTAATTAAGCAAAAGGTAACAAACCCAACATTCTACTTTTTTTCAGACGAAGCAGAATGGGTGGCCGAAAACCTTATTGCCACCGGCGATAACGCGGTGCTGGTCCAACATAACCAGGGCGATGACAGCTGGCAGGATATGGCCTTAATGAGCAAATGCTGCCACCATATTATAGCAAACAGCAGCTTTAGCTGGTGGGGAGCCTGGCTTAATCCCGCTGATGAAAAGATGGTTATAGCACCCGCCAATTGGTTTGCGTCAAAAGCCGACAATTTGGACACACGGGACTTAATCCCCCAAAAATGGATACAAATTCCCAATGAATGATACAATAGTGTCTGTAATTATGCCGGTATTTAACGCCGGGCAATTTATTGCGGAAGCGGTGGATTCTGTTATCAAACAAACATTTAATCGCTGGGAATTAATTATCGTGAATGATGGTTCAACGGATGATACCCGGTCTATTGCTGAGAAATATGTAGCTGCAGATGCACGGATTAAACTGATAACCCAGGAAAATAAAAAATTAAGCGCCGCGCGTAATACAGGGATAACAGCTGCAAAAGGCGAATGGATCGCATTTTTAGATGCCGATGATTTTTGGGTACCCGAAAAATTGGAAAAGCAATTGGCCGCTACTGAAAAACACCCCGCCGCCGGTGTTATTTTTAGCGATGGTTTTGTATTCTATAATAACGACGTAAAAACGGCACAGCATTATGGCACCGTTGTCGGTTACTTTGCACCTGCCGATATTTATAAACTCGAGTACAGGGGCAATTATATCCCGGTTTTATCGGTGCTGGTAAAAAAAAAAGAATTGGATACAGTGGGCCCGCAAGACGAGAAGCTACGGGCATGCGAAGACTGGGACTATTGGCTCCGGCTTGCCCTGCAGGGTGTTTCGTTTTACGGGATGGAAGAAAAACTGTTTTATTATCGCAAACATGCTTCCAACATGTCGAACGATAATAGCTTGATGAGCCTGGCCAATGCAGCTATCTTTATAAAAAACTTTAAACGCGAATTATTGTCAACCGAAGATATTAGCCGCATTACCGGTTTTGTAAACCGTACCATTTGCAGCTTTATAAAACCCGGTAAAATAAACGAGGCGTTGTTTTTAAATAACGGGATGTATAACATTTCGGGACACGGTCTGCGCAAATTTGGCTCGTTTATTATAGATAAGCTTGGCAGGCGATCGTACTATTTAATACGGTTGGTTTTTAAAATTGATACCATGCTAAATTATCGGTGAAAATGAAACGGGCCCTGAAAAATAGGATTGGTAAAATTATTGCAAAACTCAAGCTTGTTTACGAGGAATATAAGCTGAAAGCAATATACAATAACCCAAACATCGGCATTGAGGGCAGCCTGATAATTGAAGAATACTTTTCGGCCACCTTACCTGCATCTGGCTTTTCTATAAAATTTGGTCCGGGTGTTCATTTTAAAAAGTATTGCGCCATTCTGCTGGTACCTAAAGCAGAACTAACGATAGGAAGTAACGTGTTTTTTAACAACTATTGCTCCATCAACTGCATTGACAAAATTAGCATTGGCGAAAATACACAGTTTGGTGAAGGCGTAAAAATATACGACCACAACCATACTTACACCTATGCAAACGATGCGCTGGATGTTGACAGACATAACTTCAAAACCGCTCCTGTCACCATAGGCAAAAACTGTTGGATTGGCAGCAATGTAACCATACTAAAAGGGGTAACTATAGGTGATAATGTTATTATCGGCGCTAATAACCTCATCTATAAGTCGGTGCCGGCAAATACAGTTTTAAAATTTAAGGCGGAGTATATCATCCAAAATCACAATACGTAATTGGCCAAAGCACCCTTACACAAAGTTTTGTTTATAAGCCACGAGGCATCACGCAGCGGAGCGCCAATAGTGTTGTTGCACCTGTTGAAATGGATTAAACACAATACAGATTTGCAATTCGATATATTGTTATTGGCCGATGGCCCTTTAAGAAGTGATTTTGAAGTGCTTTCGCAGACCTTTGTTTTGAGTAAGCTTACCCGGCAGCACAGCTATCAAACACGTATTAAAAGAAAACTACGCAAAACTACGCTGAACGATGAGTACAAAAAAGCCGCTGCCACACTGGCAAAAAATAAATACGCCCTGGTATATGGTAATACCATTGTGACGCTGCCCTGGCTAACCATTTTTAAGGAAAACCATGCGGTTAAAACCCTCTGCTGCATCCACGAACTTGCGTACGCCACAGGGTATTTTTTCACTAACGCTTATATCGAAGAAAACCTGCGTATTACAGATGCAATCATCGCTGTTTCGGGTGCTGTAAAAACACACTTAATGACAGCATTTAACATGCCTGCCGACAAGATTAGCCTTCGCTATGAGTTTATTGATACCGCGGTAATTCCGTCATTTAACGAGGATTTGCGAGAAAGTACAGGTATTAAACCGGGGCAGTTTATTATCGGTACGGGTGGGTCGCCGTCATGGCGAAAGGGTACCGACCTGGTTATCCCGCTTGTTTTAAAACTAACAGAACTGTATCCCGGTTTTGATTTTAAAATAGCATGGCTCGGTGCAGATGCCGGCGACGAGTGGGCTAAACTGCTCAGGTATGATGCAGCCAAATGCGGAGTAGATGATAAGCTGCTGTTTATATCAAACAAACCTGACCCGCTTAATTATTTGAATTTGTTTGATGTTTTTGTACTGTTGTCGCGGGAGGATCCCTTCCCTTTGATAGTACTTGAGGCTGCATTTTTAAAGAAACCTGTTATCGCTTTCGAAAACAGCGGCGGCATTCCCGAATTTGTAACGCAAGGCGCTGGCTTACTGGCCCCGTATTTAAACATACCAAAACTTGCCGAGTTGGTGTACGAAGTTAGCCGGGATATAGATAATGCCAAACAGATGGGCCTGAAAGGAAATGAACTGGTAGTTGCAAATTATAGCATTAATACGGTAGCTCCGGCTATTTATAAACAAATTGATAAACTGATTACCCCGGCTATAGTATAATGCTCTCGCTAATAATTTGTGCCAGGGCAAACGACATCCCGCTATCCCTGAAAGAAAATATTGCGGACACCATTGGTACCGAATATGAAATTGTGGTAGTTGACAATTCGGATAACAGCTACAGTATTTTCGCCGCGTATAACCTGGGTGTGCAAAAAAGTAAATATCCTTATTTATGTTTTATGCATGATGATGTTGCCTTCTACACACAAAATTGGGGCGCAAAGGTTGTAAATCATTTTATTGATGAGCACACGGGTGCGATAGGTATAGCCGGCAGCCCGTACTTTCCGGCTATGCCGGGCGCCTGGTGGAGCAGTAAAGCACGAAACGAGATAACCGTAGCCGAAAAAGACGGAGTTATTACACCTTATTTCCATTACTATCCGCATAAAGCAGAAAAAAATGAATGCGTAGTGCTGGATGGGGTCTGGATTTGCATACGACGGGAGCTGTTTGAAAAAATAAAGTTTGACGACGCTCTTTTCAAGGGGTTCCATTTTTACGACATTGATATTTGCCTCCAGGTACATCAACTGGGCTATAAACTGTATTGCGTATTTGATGTATGGATACAACATTTTTCGATGGGCAGCACAAACAGGGACTGGCTCGGCAATGCATTGCTGTTGCAGGAGAAATGGAAGAAAGTGTTGCCTGTATGCTGTATTCAATTTAGCTACATGCAAATCTGTAAATTTGAATTGCGGACTTTAAATGAATACCTGGATGCGTTGCTGCGAAATGGCATTGCAAAAAAGGACGCTTATAAAACAGTTGCCAAACAGCTGGTAAGGTTTTGGAAAGCGTGTTTCTATTATCAAACCCCTTTTTATATCTACAAATATTTCACCAAGATTGCTAATTATGGCAAAAACTAACAGATATGCCGGTTAATATTGACATCCTTATACTAAGCTATGCCAAGAGCGAACACCTTAAAGGCTTAACCATTCAGACCATCGAGACACTGATGGCCTCGGAAGACCCGGACAAGATCAAGTTTAATGTACTGGTTATTGAATCGGAAAAAAGTTTGCAGCCTTACCAATTTGAAAATTCCACCACCATTTATCCAAAGGAAGAGTTCGGCTTTCATAAGTATTTAAACATCGGCATTAAGCAAACCAACAGCCCTTATGTTTGCCTGTGTAATAACGACTTAATATTTCATAAAAATTGGGCTTCAGAAATAGTAAAAGCAATGGACGACGATGCCGCCATGCTGAGCGCTACACCCTATTGCCGCAATTTTCATACCCAGGAAGGCTTCCCCGAAAATGCCCCACCCTTAGAAGGATATTACGGTGTGTTAATAGGCTGGTGCATTTTTGTGAAAAGGGAGATATTTGATACCATAGGCTTGCTCGATGAAAATTTTGTTTTTTGGTATTGTGACCATGATTATTTAAAAACACTCGAAAAGTTCGGCGTTAAAAATTCTCTTATCTCGTCATCGTTTGTTACCCACCTGGGAAGCGAATCGCTAAAAACCCTCGACGAAAATGAACACAACAGGCTTACTCAAATCCCCAGGTTTTACTTTAGCTACAAATGGCATCATCACTCTTATATAAGGCTGAAGCTTGAAACCATATTGTTTAAATTAAAAATGCTTTTGAGAAAGTCTTAGGGCCTCCCAACGCTGACATCAAAACAAATGAAAAAAAAACTGTACGCCATTTTTCCCTTTATTCCCAAAGTTAACTTAGCTATCGGCACCTATTTATATAGCCTGAAAGTAAAACTGAGTGCGAAGGCCGTAATACGGGAACTAAGTAATCAACGAGATTTATACGCCAACGTGGGTTGCGGCAGTTGGGGGTTAAAGGGCTGGACAAATGTTGACCTGGGCAATCATGAAAATGTTACTTACCGGTTTAATTGCAGCAAATCGATCCCCTTTGCCGATAATTCGGTAAAAGGCCTGTTTACCGAGCATTTTTTTGAGCACCTTGAATATGAAACTGAAGTCCCCTTCTTTTTAAAAGACTGCCACCGGGCTATGCAAAAAGGCGGCGTGATGAGAATTGTTGTTCCCGATGCCGAGAAATATCTCATCGGGTATGTGCAGCCGGGCTGGGATTACCTAAAACAAACCCGCCCGCTCGATGATGATTTAAACGATCTATCGATGGGCATTAAGTATCAAACAAAAATGCAGTTGATTAACGAGGTGTTCAGGCAAAGCGGGGAGCACAAATATGCATGGGACTTTGAGACAATGAAACTTAGCCTGCTTAAAGCGGGATTTTCGGAAGTATATAAAATGGCTTTTCTTGAATCGAAAGACCCGGTGTTAAAGATCGATAAGGAGGTTAGAAGACCGGAGAGTTTATATGTGGAGGCTATAAAGTAGTATTAGTCTTGAAACAAATTTTCAACGAAAGCTATTCTATCATAACCTTTGCTACCAATAAGCTTAAATATGTGCAATTCGCCTTTAACTGTGCTGAATCGGTATTACTGCATAATGATATTAAAATCTTTATTGTTTCGAACCTTGAATTCAGTATTCCCTCAAACTTGCAGAAAAATGTGTCGGTAATAAAAGCGAAAGAAGAACACGCCGCATTGGGGATTGGAATAAAGCTTTACATAGATGAATATCAGCAAACGAACCAATCTTTGTTTATCGACTCGGATTGTTTATGCTTTGGCAATCTGCAGCCAATATTCAATGCGTGTGCTGACAAACATGTTTCAGTTGCCGGAACGATGGTCGCCGCCGCCGAGTGGGTGGGCGATGAGCAGGCGGCCGCTATTGAAAAAGAATTTGGCATAAAACAACTGCCCCGGTTTAATGGCGGATTATATTACCTCGCAAAAAGTAAAAAAACCGCAGAAGTATTTGATACTGCGCGTAGCATTATCCCTGAATACGACAGGCTGGGTTTCAGTCGGATAAACAATACATGGATAAACGAGGAAGGTTTGATAGCCATTGCCATGGTTAAGCATGGTGAAACGCCCATACCCGATGACGGGCGTTATATGACGGATTTGTACACCGACCCGCATCCCCGAAAATTGAATGTGCTAAAGGGGATCATCGTGCTTAAAAACCCACCGAAAGGCGAGCCGAGACACCGGCCCTGGTATCCGGCGGGAGATTATTCGCCCGCTATTATCCATTTCGGCGGGAGTAACCTTAACTCCTATATATATCGCTCGCAAGTATTGCTTTTGCGGCTTTATAAGAATCATATCCAGCCAAATATTGCAACGCAGGTTGTTAACTTATTTATTCATTTACCATTCAGAAGTTTAAGATGGCTAATTGGTTCGCTACGAAACTTAAAAACCAGCTGAAAAAATATAGCAGGTTTATAAACCGCATTAAAGTTAGCCGCTTTAAAAAAACGCTGCAGCATTGCGGCGCCAATACCTCAATTCAATTTCCTGTTTGCTTTGAAGGGCCCGAACATATTTCAATCGGCAATAACGTATCCATCAACGCCTTTGTACATATATGGGGGCATGGCGGCATTAATATCGGCAACGATTGTTTGATAGCATCTCACGCATCTATAAACAGTGTTACCCACGATCCGGACGTTTCGCCTTACAGAAACAGTATTGTAACCAAGGTAGTAAATATTGGCAGCAATGTGTGGGTTGGCAGTCACGCTGTGATATTGCCGGGAGTAACTATCGGTGATAATTCAATAATAGGCGCAGGTGCCGTGGTAAACAGGGATGTTCCGGCAAACGTTACAGTTGCCGGTGTTCCTGCAAAAATCATCAAAAAACATAACGCATAGTCAGGTGAAAGCCATCAAGCTTACATATACAATAGCAACCCGCAACCGCCTGAATTTTCTCAAAATAACCCTGCCAAAGCTAATTGCTGCAATACAGGATGACGAGGAAATTGTAGTAGTTGATGGTGACAGCACCGATGGCGCGAAAGAATATCTTCAGGGGTTATTTGAACAGGGAAAAATACAGCAGTTTATCTCGGAGTCTGACCGCAACCAGTCGCACGCCTGGAACAAAGCATTTATGCTGGCTAAAGGCGAGATCATCAAAAAGATAATTGACGACGACGTGCACTGTTATACTGCAATAAACAGATGCAAGCACTTTATGCTGGCAAACCCGGCGGTTGATATTTGTATTTCGCATTGCCTGGCTACAGATATTACTAAACCGGCAAACATACATATTGCAAGCCGACTTAAACAATACCAGGATTGGAAAGACAGCAAAACCGCTTGCTTTACATTTACCGATGTGCATATGCTGATACGTAAAAACGCATTGAGCTATTTGGGATTGTTTGACACGCAGTTTGCCATGATGGACTGGGAATATTCGTTGCGTTGTTCATATCTGAAAGCCAATATTGCCTATTATACAGGTTACAATTCGTTATCGGTGAGTACGCCCGGCAATGTAAGTTCGCAAACAAATGCTGCCACGCTAAAACAGGAGGGCCAGATTGGCAAACTAAAATACGGTTACGAGGGCGACCGGGCTGACATCTCGCTTTTTTCTGAATTTAAAATCGCTGTAGGTAAGGCTATCAACTATAAGTCGCTGAACAACCTCAGTGATACGCCACAATTGCCTGCAGAAGATGAGCTGGGCGCCATTTACAATAAATTGTATGAAGAAGTTGAGGCCTATAA
>Ga0105240_10006494_pt1 | contig 17176 bp, 9 predicted proteins | sample KBSC54metaG_FD_80426 | JGI IMG/M metagenome (GOLD analysis project Ga0105240, IMG submission 80426) | Corn rhizosphere microbial communities from Kellogg Biological Station, Michigan, USA - KBS C5-4 metaG | ecosystem: Host-associated > Plants > Roots > Rhizosphere > Soil | place: Michigan, USA...
CCGCGAAGTCGATCATCATGATCGCGTTCTTCTTCACGATGCCGATCAGCATGATCAGTCCGACCGCCGAATACAGGCTCAGGTCGATGTGGAAAACCAGCAAGGTCAACAAGGCGCCGAACGCTGCGGTGGGCAGCCCCGACAGGATCGTCAGCGGATGGATGAAACTCTCGTAAAGGATGCCGAGCACGAGGTAGATCACGAAGATCGCCAGCGCCAGCAGCAAACCCATGCCGGAGACGGAGGACTGAAACGCCTGCGCGGTGCCCTGGAAGGATCCGGTGATCGAATCGGGCACCTTCATTTTCGTGACCGCACCCTGGATGCGCTCAACGGCCTGGCTCAGCGACACGCCCGGCGCGAGGTTGAACGACAGCGTGACCGATGGAATCTGGCCGAGGTGGCTGATCGTCGCCGGGCCAACCGATTTGTCGAAGCGTGCCACTGCCGACAGCGGCACCAACTGTCCGCTATCGGAACGCACATGGATCTGCCCGAGGATGCCGGTGTCGTCCTGCTTTTTCGGATCGACCTGCATCAGCACCCAGTACTGGTCGATCGAGGTGTAGATCGTCGAGACCTGCTGCGGGCCGAACGCGGTGTACAACGCGCTCTCCACCTGCGCCGTGCTCACGCCGACCGCCGCTGCGGCGTCGTGGTCGATCTGCACGTTGACTTGCGGCGTGGCGATCAGCAGGTCGCTGGTGACGTCCTGGAAGCCGGGCAGCTTGCCGATCGTGTCGACCAGTTTCGGCACGATGCCGAACAATTCCTTCGTGTCGATGTCCTGCAGGGTGTACTGGTATTGGGTCTTGGACAGCGAGCCGCCGAGGCGGATGATCGGGATGTTCTGCAGGTAGATCTTGAACCCCGGGATGCCATTGAGTTTCGGCCGCAGTTCCTGCAACACGTCCTGCGACGATGGCCGCTGGCCCGACGGTTTCAGCGCGATCACCATGCGCCCGAGGTTGAGGGTGCCGCTGCTGCCGCCGACGCCGATGAAGGACATCACGCCCTGCACGTTCGGATCGGCGCGGATGATCTTCGCCGCCTGCTGCTGCTTGGCCGCCATCGCGGCGAAACCGATGTCCTGGTCTCCCTGGGTGAACACGAACAGCTGGCCGATGTCGTCGTCCGGCAGGAAGCCTTTCGGCACGACATTGAACAGCAACACCGTTGCCACCAGGATGCCCGCGAAGCCGAACAGCACCAGTCGCCGATGGTGCAGGCAGAACCGCAGCGTGCGCCGGTAGAAATCCTGCACGCCATCGAACACGTTCTCGAACGCCTGGTACATGCGCCCATGCGTCTCGCCCTTGTGCGAGTGGAGCATGCGGCTGCACAGCATCGGCGTCAGGCTCAGCGACACCAGCCCGGATACCAGCACCGCTGCGACGATCGTCACCGCGAATTCGTGCAGCAAGCGTCCGATGATGCCGCCCATGAACAGCAGCGGGATGAACACCGCGGCGAGCGAGAGCGTCATCGACAGGATCGTGAAACCGATCTCCTTCGAGCCATCGAGCGTCGCCTGCATCGGCGTCTTGCCCATCTCGATGTGGCGGGTGATGTTCTCGAGCATCACGATCGCATCGTCGACGACGAATCCCACGCACAGCGTGAGCGCCATCAGCGAAAGGTTGTCGAGGCTGTAGCCGAACGGATACATCACCCCGAACGTACCGACGATCGACATCGGCAACGCGAGCGAGGGAATCAGCGTCGCCGGCAGGTTGCGCAGGAACACGAAGATCACCAGCACGACCAGGCACAACGCGAGCATCAGGCTGAACTGCACGTCGTCCACCGATGCGCGGATGCTCACCGTGCGGTCGTAGAACACCTTGAGTTCCATCCCGGCGGGAAGCTGTTTCTCGAATCCCGGCAGCAGCGACTTGATCCGCTGGACCACATCGATCGTGTTGACGCCCGGCTGCTTCTGGATCGCCAACAGCACGCCGCGCTGGCCGTCGACCCATGCCGCAAGCTTGTCGGTCTGCACGCCGTCGTAGACGTGGGCGATATCCTTCAGGCGCACCGGCGCGCCATTCTGGTAGCTCACGATCAGGTTGGCGAACGCGGCCGCATTGGTGTACTGGCCGTTGACCATCACGTTGTAGGTGCGGTTGCCGCCGTAAAGCACGCCGGTCGGATTGTTGACGTTGCCGTTGCCGACCGCGGCCTGCACTTGGTCGATGCCGAGGCCGCGCGCGGCCATCGCCGCCGGATCGAGGTCGATGCGCACCGCGAACTTCTGCGAACCGTACACGTTCACCAGCGCGACGCCGTTTATCATCGACAGCTGCTGCGCCAGCAGCGACTCGCCGTACTCGTCCACTTTCGACAACGGCAGCGTGTTGGAGCGCATGCCGATGTAGTAGATCGGCGCGTCGGCGGGATTGACCTTCTTGAAGGTGGGCGGCACCGTCATCGTCGACGGCAGTTGCTTGAGCGCGGCGGAAATCGCCGACTGCACGTCGAGCGCGGCCGCATCGATGTTGCGGTCCAGCGAGAATTGCAGGGTGATCTGGGTCTGGCCGGTGCCGCTTTGCGATGTTATCGAGTCCACCGACGGGATCGTCGAGAACTGCTTCTCCAGCGGTGTCGCCACGGCCGACGCCATCGTCTCCGGCGACGCTCCCGGCAGGGAGGCGGAAACCTGGATGGTCGGGAAGTCCACGTTCGGCAAGTCCGATACCGGCAATTGCCGATACGCCGAAATGCCGAACACGAGGATGCCGATCATGACCAGCGTGGTCATTACCGGGCGGCGGACGAAGATTTCGGAGACCGAGCTCATGTCAGTCGATCACTTCGCGGCATCGGCAGGCGCGTCGGCGATCTTGATCCTGGTGCCATCGGTCAATCGCGATTGACCATCGGTGACCACGGTTTCGCCGTCGGCAAGGCCGTTGCCGATCATCGATATGCCATCCACGCTGCGCACGACGGTGACGGCGCGCTGCTCGGCCTTGTCGCCTGCGCCGATCACGAACACGTAGTTGCCATTCGGGCCGGCCTTCACCGCCGCGTCCGGAACCGCGATTGCATCGGCATCGTTGCCGAGGGTGAGCGCGATGTTGACGAACTGGCCGGGCCACAGTTTTTCGTTGCCGTTCTGAAAGCTTGCGCGCAGCTTCACCGTGTTCGTGGCCTGGTCGATCGCGTTGTCGACGAACGACAGGTCGCCGTTGATTTTCCCGTCGATGCCGTCGCCGGTCGCCTGCACTGCGAGCACGCCCTTCGCCTGCGCCGCGCGCACCTTGTCGACCGTTGCGCCCGGCACGGCGAAGCCGACGAAGATCGGCGCGATCTGGTTGATGGTGATCAACGCCTGGGTGTCGTTCGCCTTCACGATATTGCCGGCCTGTACGAGGATGCGCCCGGCGCGGCCGTCGATCGGCGCATGGATGTCGGTGTAGGCGAGGGTGAGTTTCATCGCTTCGACATTCGCCTGGTCGACTTTCACGCTCGCGGTCGCGGCCGATTCGGCGGTGACGTATTGCTGCATCTGGTCGGCGGAGATGAAGTGCTTGTCCGCGATCGGCTGGTAACGCACGACTTGCGCGTGCGCCAGGGCGCGCGCGGCTTCGTCCTTCGCTAGCGCTGCATTCGCCTGGCCGAGCGCGGCCAGCGCCGGGCGCGGATCGATGCGGAAAAGCAGCTGGCCTTTCCGGACATCCTCGCCATCCTTGACGTGCGCTTCGAGCAGTTGCCCATCGACGAGCGATTTGATCGCGACGCTGTTGATCGCCTCGACGCTGCCGACCGCGGTCACCACGTCGGGCACCGATTGCTTGGTCGCTTTCGCGACCGCAACGGGCACTGCGGGCTCGGATCGAGGCGCTGCCTCGTGGGAACAAGCCGCTAGCGCAACAAGCGCGAGCAACGACAACGACGGCAGTGAAAAATCACGTAAACGATAGTGCATGCACTTCCATCCAGGCGTGGCGGCGGAGCGTGCCGCATTATCGGTACATCCAATCTAGTGTGCATGTGTATAAAGTCGCACTGCAACGATTGCTTGAGCAATTGCCGCAGGGAAGGTGGCGCCAAGAAGCGCGCGCCAGGCTTGCTCAAATGCGTCCCGTGCGAAGTGTCTCGGCTGGTGCGAAATCGATGCGCGATCAATATGCCTGCGCAGCCGGTGCCATCCGCAGCCTGGGTTCCACGGTGACGCTGGCCGTCGCGCTCATTACCTGCACCTGGCCATCCTGGATCAGGCACTGCAAATGCATGTTGCGGTCGAGCATCGCGGCGAGCGCCTGCACGCTGGCCGCGGGAATGTCGATCACGCCGAGGTTTTTCGAGCGCGCGAGGTCGGCGCCGATCTTGTCCCACCAGATGTCCGCGCTGCGCCCGCCGTAATTGACCACGACGACTTGTCGCGCGCGTCCGCAGGCCTTGCGGATGCGTTGTTCGTCGGGTTGGCCGAGTTCGATCCATTGCTCGATCTCGCCAGTCAGCGATTTGCGCCACAGGTCGGGTTCGTCGTCGCTGCTCAGGCCGCGCCCGAACTCGAGCCGCTCGTCGGCGTGCAGCGCGAACGCGAGCAGCCGCGCCATCAGGCGCTCGGCAGTTTCTGACGGATGCTGCGCCAGCGTGAGCGCATGGGTCGCGTAGTAGTGCCGGTCCATGTCGCTGACCTGCAACTCGGCTTTGTGGATCGTGGCCTTGGGCGCCATGCGCATCCTTGCGGGAGAAACAGCATTCTAGGCGATGGTGAAGGATCACGATGCGCCTTCGGATCGGAAAGTGGCCACGGACAATCCCATCGCATGGTTGGTCAGCGACTATTTGCGGGATCCACCGGCAGTTTTACCGATGGTGTCTTTCTCGGGTGCGGCGGTTGACGGCGGTGCCGGCGCCTTGCGATCGACGAGCATGCTCATGCTGGAGACCCAGGCGACGGCAGCGCACCAGCCGGCGAGGATGTCGGATGGGTAGTGCACTCCAAGATAGAGCCGGGATAGCCCGACCAGCCCCACGAATGTAATTGCGCCCAGCAACACCGGCCAGCGCCAGCGTGTCGGCCAACACAGGAAAACCAAGGCCATCCCGAGCGTTGCCGAGCCCATCGCGTGCCCGCTTGGAAAGCTGTAGTTGTTTTCAGGGGTGATCGACAGCCAGAGATCGGGCCGCGCTCGCGTGAAATAAGCTTTCCCCATCACATCCAGCACGGCGGAACCGACGACTGCCAATCCGAAGAACAGGCCGTCGCGAAACCGCCTGCTGAAGGCGAGCCAGAACAGCACGATCACGTCGATCGGAATCGTGCCCCACAGAAATCCGATCCGCGACACCCATATGAAGAAACGATCCCGCCCCGGTGTTTCAATCGCATGCAACATGTTGAGGATCGGCGCGTCGAACGCGAAGACTTCCTTTTCATGGAGTTCCCCCACGAGAGCCGCGAATCCCCAGATCGGCAACAGGAGCAGGAAGAAACAGAGCGCCATTCGCCATCCATGCTTGCGCAGGAATCGAACGGCATATCCGAGTTCGTCGCTCGCGACTCGCGCGGGCTCTTTCAAATGCCCCGGCATCGACGCGACGACGCCGGGTGCCTCCGTTTTGTGTCCTTCCATGGCAATGCCCAGCTTCCATGACCGCCCTCATCTTGTACTGCCCAATACGAATGCAAGATAACCAGATAAATGCGGAACCCCCTTAGAGCACAGACATTCCGCTAGCATCTGCGCGCACCCAAGGAAGGGGAAAGGTCTTGATCATGGAAAAGATTCATCTCGAGTGGGTTGTGATTACGGTGCTTGTCACGCTGATCATCATTGGCGTGGCGATGACGTTCAAGAAGCCCGAGAAGGAGCTCGACCACGCGGTCGCCCACTCGCATGCGATCAGCGACCCAGGCTTCCAGCGCGAAATGGGCGTCCTCATGGGACCGGCGATCCTGGACGGCAACCGGATCACGCCGCTACAGAATGGCGACGAGATTTTTCCGGCGATGCTCGCCGCGATCCGCGGTGCGCGCCGCACTATCACGTTCGAGACCTACATCTACTGGTCGGGCCAGATCGGCGACGAATTCGCGAAGGCTCTGGAGGAACGCGCACGCGCGGGCGTCGAGGTACGGGTGATCCTCGACTGGTTCGGCAGCTCGAAGATGGACGACAACATGCTCGCGGCCCTGAAGCAGGCAGGCGTGCAGGTCGAGAGGTACCATCCCTTGAGTTGGTACAACATCGTCCGCTACAACAACCGCACCCATCGCAAGCTGCTGGTGGTCGATGGAACGATCGGCTTCACCGGTGGCGTGGGCATCGCCGATTCGTGGCAGGGCCATGCGCAGGATCCCGACCACTGGCGCGACATGCATTTCAAGGTCGAGGGCCCGGTGGTCGCCGAGATGCAATCAGCCTTCCTCGACAACTGGATCAAGACGACCGGCAGCGTGCTGCATGGCGATGGTTATTTCCCGCAATTGCAAAAAGTTGGCGACGAGCGTGCGCACTTGTTCATCAGCTCGCCTGCCGGCGGCAGCGCGAGCATGCACCTGATGTACCTGCTGTCGATCGCCGCGGCGGAACACACGATCGATATCGACGCGGCCTATTTCATTCCCGACAAGCTGATGAGCGATGCGTTGATCGCTGCGCGTGGCCGTGGCGTGCGCATCCGCGTGCTGCTGCCGGACAAACATCTCGATTCGGATACCGTTCGCATCGCGTCGAAGCACGACTGGGGCCCGCTGCTCAAGGCAGGGGTGGTGATCCACGAGTACAACCAGACGATGTTCCACTGCAAGATGCTGATCCTGGATGGCGAAATGGTATCGGTGGGATCGACCAATCTCGACATGCGCTCGTTCCAACTCAACGACGAAGCCAGCCTGAATGTCTACGACAAGCCATTTGCCGACCGGATGACCCAGGTGTTTGAACAGGACTTCGCAAAATCCGAGGACTATACCTACCAGAAGTGGCAGGACAGGCCGTGGACGCAGAAATTCACCGAGATCGTCGTGGTGCCATTCCGCTCGCAGTTGTAAGCGACGATGGCAGGGACGGCGCTGCGTAGGGGTCCGTCGAACTGCGCGCAAGAGGAGGCAGGATGCCGAGCATCGCGATCATCATCAACCATCAGGCAGGATCGACCCAAGAAATCGATACGCGCCGGATCGAGGAAATGTTGCGCGCCGCTGGATTCGAGTCGTCGGTTACCTTGGCCAGCGATGGTTCGAAGATCGTCGATGCGGCGAAGCAAGCGCTTTCGGAAGGTGCCGACATCGTCGTCGCCGGCGGTGGTGACGGCACGGTCAGCGCGGTCGCTTCCGAACTGGTTGGCAGCGGAATCGCTCTTGGCGTGCTGCCGCTGGGAACGCTCAACCATTTCGCCAAGGATATTGGCATTCCCATGGAACCCGACCAGGCATTGCAGACGATCGTCGCGGGCCACCGCATGGCAGTCGATGTCGCGGAAGTCAATGGAAAATTCTTCCTCAACAATTCCAGCATCGGCATCTATCCGGACATCGTGAAATATCGCGAGACCCAGCAGCGGCGCTTCGGAAAATCGAAATGGACGGCTTTCTTCTGGGCCTGCATGAATGCAATGCGTCGATATCCGTTCCTGGATGTGCAATTGAAGGCGGACGGCGAAAACCTGACGCGGCATACGCCGTTCGTCTTCATCGGCAACAACGAATACACGATCGATGGATTCGACCTGGGCGGACGCAAGACTCTCTCCGCAGGCACGCTGAGCTTGTACGTTTCGCAACGCACCGGGCGTCTCGGCTTGCTGGGTTTCGCGATGCGCGCGTTGTTCGGGCGCCTGCGGCAAGCGGGGGATTTCGATGCGGTGCTCAGTGACGAAGTCATGATCCAAACCCGGCATAAGCGCATGCGTGTTTCGACGGATGGCGAGGTGACGATGATGGAGACCCCGCTCAGATATCGGATTCATGCTGGCGCGCTCGGCGTGATCGTGCCTGCGGCTGTCCATAGCGCATCCGCCTGAGCCGGCCATGCGCACGCTCGTCCATCTCTCGGATTTGCATTTCGGCCGTGTCGACCAGGCGCTGCTTGCACCCCTCATCGAGCGCATCGAAGCCATCGCACCCGATGTCGTGATCGTTTCCGGCGACCTCACCCAGCGCGCACGCAGCATGCAGTTCAAGGCCGCACGCCATTTCCTGGATGCGTTGCCGAAGCCGCAAATCGTGGTGCCGGGAAACCACGACATCCCGATGCACAACGTGTTCGATCGCTTCGTGCGGCCGCTGGACAAGTATGTGCGCTACATCACCGACGATCTCGAGCCCACCTACATCGACGCAGAGATCGCGGTACTCGGCGTAAATACCGCACGCTCCGCGACGATCAAGGACGGTCGCATCAACGTCGATCAGATCGGCCGCCTCGCATCGCGCCTGCAGGCGGTGGAAGCAAACGCGATCACGGTCGTGGTGACCCACCATCCATTCGATCTGCCGGCCCGCCATGGAGAACGAGATCTGGTCGGCCGGGCATCCCTCGCGATGCGCATGTTCGCCGAACGCGGCGTCGACCTGCTGCTCGCTGGCCATTTCCACGCCAGCCACGCGGGCGATACCGCAGTGCGTTACCGCTTGGGCGACTATGCCGCGCTTGCGGTGCAGGCCGGTACGGCAACTTCGACGCGCGGCAGGGGAGAAGCCAATTCGTTCAACGTCATACGCATCGCGGCGCCGCGCATCACGGTGGAGCGTTACGCGTGGATCGCGGAACAGGCCGCGTTCGAATGCGCGGAACGGCAGGTTTTCGAGCGCGCTGCCAGGGGTTGGTTGCTGAAAATGGCGGATTGATCGCGACGCATGTCGCCTTGCGTGGCGGAACCGCTAGACTCCCGCTAGTCGCGTCAGCCATCGCAATGCCCAAGCCCATGAATGCCATCGCGTCCCAAACCCAAGCCGACCAGCGACTCGCCCGCCTCGAAGCGGTCCAGTCCATCGTCCTCGACATCAGCCGCCGTTCCGCGCATTGCCGCGACTTGCATGCGTTTTTCAAGGATGTGCATGCGGCGATCGGCCGCATCATGTGTGCGAACAGTTTCTACATCGCATTGCTGGACGAGTCGGCGAAGGGCATCCGCTTCGTCTACCGGACCGACGAGAAGGAGGCGAGCCCCGATCCCGCCAAGGTATTTCCCTTGCAAACCGAGGACGAGTCGCCTACGGCATGGGTGATCCGGCGCGGCGAACGCTTGTGCATCACGATCGACGAGATCACGTCGCGCAATGCGAAGGGACGTCGCTGGGGTTCCGGCGCGCATGCCGAGCATTGGATCGGCATGCCGCTGGTCGGCAACGATGGCAGCGCCTTCGGCGCGATCGTCGTGCAGGGCTACACGCCGGGCTTCCGCTATACGGACGAAGACATCGCGTTGTTCGAGTTGATGTCCAAGCATGTCGCCGATGCGGTCGAGCGCGTGCAATTCGAAGCGCGGCTGGAGCACGCGATCGCCGAGCGTACCCGCGTCCTCGAGCACGAAGTCGCCGAGCGTCGCCATGCCGAGCAGCTGCAACGCGCCCTCTATGAAATTTCCGCGTTGTCGGTGCGCGACATCGACCTCGACACGTTCTATGCGGAACTGCACCGCATCCTTGGCGAACTGCTGTATGCGCGGAACATCGCGATCATGCTGTACTACAACGACGAGCACGATCTCGTCGGCTTTCCGTATTTCGTCGATGAAAAGGATTCGGATCTCCCGGCGAACTACCGGCGCCCGGCGGGGCATGGACTGACCGGTTTCGTATTGCGGACGCGGATGCCGCAGCGCATCGACCAGGAACGCTTCCAGGCGCTCCAGGATGCGGGTGTCCTGCACCACGTGCTTGGCAGCGTGGATTTCACCGCCTGGATCGGCGCGCCGATGATCCACCAGGGCAAGGTGCTCGGGGTGATCATCCTGCAGAGTTACGATCCCGCGATCGGCTACGACGACCGCGACCTTTCCTTGCTGACTTTCGTCGCCGACCACATTGCCGCGGCGTTGTCGCGCAAGCAGGCCGACGACGCATTGCGCGCGGCGCATTCGTTCCTTGCGCAGGGCAATGAAGCGTTGCAGGCGAAGAATCGCCAGCTCGAAATGACGCTCAACCATCTCGGCATCGCGCAAGGCGAACTCGTGCGCCAGGAAAAGATGGCTTCGCTCGGCGCATTGGTCGCAGGCATCGCACACGAGGTCAATACGCCGCTGGGCATCTGCACGACCGCCGTAAGCCTGCTCGCCGAGGAGATGAAACGGCTTCGGCAGGCGTTGCCTGAAGGCCAACTGGCGGACGACAACATGCAGGCGTTCTTCAACTCCAGCGACGAACTGCTGCGCGTGCTGGCCTCGAACACGCAACGTGCGAGCGGGCTGATACGCAGCTTCAAGCAGGTCGCGGTCGATCAATCGTCGCACGACGTGCGCGACATCGCGCTCGCCGAATACATCGAGGACGTCCTCAAGTCGCTGCGGCCGAAGTTCAAGCGGACCGGGCACACGATCGAGGTTTCCTGCGACCCGAAGATTCACCTGCGCAGCATTCCCGGCGCGTTGTCGCAAGTCATCACCAACCTGGTGATCAATTCGATCACGCATGCCTTCGACGGCATCGATGAGGGCCATATCCGCATCGATGTGAAGAGCGACGACGCGCGGGTGACGATCAAGTACCAGGACGATGGCAGCGGCATGGCGCCGGCCGCGCTCAGGCGTTTGTTCGAGCCGTTCTATACGACCAAGCGCGGACAGGGCGGCAGCGGACTCGGCGCGAACATCGTCTACAACCTGGTGACGACGAAACTGGGCGGTACGATCAACGTCGACAGCCCGCGCGGCAAAGGCCTGCGTTACATCATCCGCTTGCCGCTGGAGCTGGCGCCGCTGGCGTCGTGAGGTTTTTTTGCGCGAACCATGCGCCCACCAAGGCTTTCACGAACTTAATATTTTGTTAGCTGGCTGCTGATTGCGGGATGCGGTTATCGCGCAATTCATCTTGGCTGGGACATATTCGGCTCGAAGAACGAAAGTTTGATCGCATCGGCCTTCGACCAAGAACCCCAGCCAAGGAGACGGCAATGGACTTCATGGAAATGCGCGAAGCATCGGGTATCGCCGGCGACGTCGCGACGAACGCCATCGAGGAAGGCTTCTACTGGCACGAGGCCTATCGCAAGGAAGCGTGGTACGACAAGAACTATCTTTATGAAGACTATGCCCCGGCCTATCGCGCCGGCTATGTGCATCGGATGCGCCATGCGGATGCCAGCTGGGAACAAGCGGAAGTCGAGCTGGGTTCCAGGTGGGACAGCATCAAGGGCGTTTCGCGCATGCCCTGGGACGTGGCGAAGGCCATAGCGCATGCTGCGTGGAAACACGTCGGCGAGTCGATGCCGGATCGCTTGGAGCATCAATCGGAGCATTGATGTGCAGCACGATGATGTCCAACCGACGCAACAGGAGCACGCCATGTCGAATGCCAACGTATCCCATCTGCAGAACGCAACAGAGCAACTCGGTCTCGCACGCGATCACATCACCGTCGGTGTTGCCGATGCGGTGAGTTCGGGCGTTGATGCAGTGCGCGAAGTGAAGGCCCAGGCGCACGAAAGTCTCGATGACTTGCTCGATCAGGGGAAAGATATCGCCAGCCACGCAGCCGACATCATTCGCAGCCGCCCTTGGGCCGCGGCCGGCGTTGCCCTGGCAGCTGGATATGTGCTCGCGAAGTTCTTCAGGGGTCGCGGCTGAATCCGCTTCGCAACGAACCGTAGCCTGGGCAGCCAGCGCATCGTTGCGCTCGCCTTGTCGATAGCGATGCGATCGGAAGCTGCATGTTCGGCGATAGCCGTCCATGACACAGGCACAGTACATCCGCATCGTGACATCATCGTTCCGATGGAACGAAACATTCCGCCACGGATGGATGCGGGCGCATGATGACCAGCCGCGAGGCGATCCTTGAATCATGGTTGCGCCTGCGCAGTATGTTGCGCGGGGGCACTTCCGCGCGCGAGGGGATGGGGGACGAACTGCCGCTGCGCGCGGAACTGTTCAGCGCCGACCAGATGGAACGCCACGGCCGCGCGCTCGCGCGTTCCCACAAGATCAGTGCCGGTCGCGCGCCCGACTTGCTGATCGCACGGCTGTCGTCGAACGAACAATTGCTGGTGCGGGCCTGCGACCTGTTGACCGAGGCGACGTCCGCGAATCGGCGGCTGACCCCGGCAGGCGAGTGGCTGCTGGATAATTATTACCTGATCGAGGAACAGGTTCGTACCGCCAAGCGGCATTTGCCGAAAAGTTACAGTCGCGAGTTGCCACGCCTTGCCGAGGGAGCGTCGGCGGGCCTGCCGCGCGTCTACGACATCGCGCTGGAAGCGATATCGCATGGCGACGGGCGCGTGGATACCGAAAGCCTCAGCCGTTTCGTGGCGTCCTACCAGTCGATCTCGCCTCTTGCGCTCGGCGAGTTGTGGGCGATTCCGATCATGTTGCGACTGGCATTGATCGAAAACCTGCGTCGCGTCGCCGCAGGGGTCGTGGTGGACCGCATCGATCGCAACGTCGCCGACGAATGGGCCGATCGATTGACCGAGGTCGCGGCGAACGACCCGAAAAACCTGGTGCTGGTGATCGCCGACATGGCGCGTTCGGAGCCGCCGCAGGCGAGTTCCTTCGTCGCCGAGCTCGCGCGTCGATTGCAGGGACAAAGTTCCGCGCTCGCGTTGCCGTTGACATGGATCGAACAGTGGCTGGGCGAATCCGGCCAGACGATCGAACAGCTTGTGCAAGCCGAGAACCAGCAACAGGCCGCCGACCAGGTCTCGATCAGCAACAGCATCGGCAGCCTGCGCTATCTGGCGTCGATGGATTGGCGCGAATTCGTCGAGACCATGAGCGTGGTCGAAAGCGCATTGCGCGACGATCCGATGGACATTTATCCGCAGATGGATTTCGCCACGCGCGATCGTTACCGACATGTCGTGGAAAGCCTCGCGCGACGGTCGGCGATGTCCGAAGTGCAGGTCGCGCAGCAGGCGATCGCGCAGGCGCGCAGGGGCAGGATCGAGCACGGGGAACAAGCGCCTGCCGCGCATGTCGGCCATTACCTGGTTGGCGAAGGCTTGCCGCAACTCCAGCGCGACATCGGATTCCGCACGCCATTTCGTTTGCTGCTGCGCCGTGCGGGACGCGCGCCGCCGTGGCCGTTCTTCGGGTCGATCGGCCTGTGCGTGTTAGCGATCACGGTCGCATTGCTGTTGCAGGCGCGAGCGAGCGGCTGGCATGGCTGGTCGTTGTGGCTGTTGGCGTGGCCTTGCGCGTTCGTGGCAAGCGATCTCGCCATCGCATTGGTGAACTGGATTGTGACCTTGCTGGTCGCGCCGCATCCATTGCCGCGCATGGATTATTCGGACGGTTTGCCGGCAGAGGCACGCACGCTGGTCGTCGTGCCGACGCTGTTGGGCAGCGCGGCGGGCGTCGAAAACCTGATCGAGGCATTGGAAGTGCGCTTTCTCGCCAATCGCGGCCAGCACATCCATTTTGCCTTGCTCACGGATTTCCTCGACGCCGCGCAGCAACAGATGCCGAACGACACGGCGCTACTGGACTTTGCACGGCAGCGCATCGCGCATCTCAATGGGAAGTACGCCGACGCAAGCGGCGAAGACCGTTTCTTCCTGTTGCACCGGCCGCGCCTCTGGAACGAACACGAACGCGCGTGGATGGGCCGCGAGCGCAAGCGCGGCAAGCTCGCTGCGCTCAATGCGTTGCTGCGGAACGGAGATGCGTCCGCGTTCGTGCTGGTCGAAGGAAACACGGGCGTCCTCGGCAACGTGCGCTATGTGATCACCCTCGATACCGATACCCAGTTGCCGCGCGATGCCGCGCTCGCATTCGTCGGCACGCTCGCGCATCCGCTCAATCGCGCGCATCGGGACGAACAGGCCGGTCGCGTCGTCGCGGGTTACGGCATCCTGCAACCGCGCGTCGGCGTGAGCCTGTCCGGCGCGCAACGCTCGCGCTATGCGCGTTGGTTTGGCAGCGAACCAGGCATCGACCCGTATACGCGGGCGATTTCGGACGTGTACCAGGACCTGTTCGGCGAAGGTTCCTTCATCGGCAAGGGCGTGTACGACGTCGATGCATTCGAGCAAGCGCTTGGCGGGCGTTTCCCGGACAACGCGATCCTCAGCCACGACTTGCTCGAAGGTTGCTATGCGCGCTCGGGCTTGATCAGCGACGCGCAGTTGTACGAAGACTATCCCGCGCGTTACGCGAGCGATGTCGCGCGCCGGCATCGCTGGATTCGCGGCGACTGGCAGCTGTTGCCGTGGCTGCGTCGCAGCGTGCGTCGCGAAGACGGATCGCGCGAACGCAATCCGCTGTCCGGATTGTCGCAGTGGAAAATCTTCGACAACCTGCGCCGCAGCCTCGCGCCCGTATCGATGCTGTCGCTCATCGTTGTCGGTTGGTGCGAGCTGGATCGCGCGTTGCCGTGGACGCTGTCGCTCCTTGCATTGTTGCTGATCGCGCCGACCGCGGCATTGGCGCTGGATCTGCTGCGCAAGTCCGATGAACTGACGTTGCGCATGCACCTGAGCGGCGTCGCCAACGCCGCATGGCAACAGGCCGTGCGCGTTGGGCTTCATCTTTCCTGCCTTCCATACGAGGCGTGGTTCGCTCTCGATGCAATCGTGCGCACCTTGTGGCGATTGCTGGTGACGCGCCGCAACCTCTTGCAATGGAATCCGTCCAGCGAAGTCGAGCGCACCCAGCGCACCGATCTCGTCGCGTCGTATCGCACGATGTGGTTCGCGCCGGCTCTCGCGTTGGCTGTTACGGCATGGATCGGGTACGCGCATCCGCCCACGTTGCCACTGGCCGTCCCGATACTGGCCCTGTGGTTCCTCGCGCCGGCGTTGACATGGTGGGTCAGTCGCCCGTTGCCGCGTCGAGTGCCTGAACTCAGCGCCGAGCAACTGCATTTCCTCGGACGCCTCGCCCGGCGCATCTGGGCTTTCTTCAATGACAATGTCGGCGCCGACGACAACTGGCTGCCGCCTGACAATGTGCAGGAGCAACCCGTGCACGTGGTCGCGCACCGCACGTCGCCGACCAATATCGGTTTGTCGCTGCTTGCGAACCTGTCGGCACGCGATTACGGTTACATCACTACGAAGACGCTGCTCCAGCGCAGCGCAGCGACGCTCGGTGCCTTGTCGTCGCTGGAGCGCCATCGCGGCCATTTCTACAACTGGTACGACACGCAGACGCTCAAGCCGCTGTCGCCGCGCTACGTGTCCACCGTGGACAGCGGCAATCTCGCGGGACACCTGCTGGTATTGAGCGAAGGCATGCTGATGCTGGCCGATGCGCCCTTGCTGAATCCGCGCACGTTCGACGGTTTGGCCGCCACGTTCGGCGTGCTCTGCGAACACGCGGACGTGGTTCCTTCCAAATCGCTCGATGCATTCCGTGCCGCGCTTGATGCATCGCGCACCCAGCCACCCAGGGATTTGCAAGCCGCGCATGCCGTCCTGAAACAGCTTGCGGACGGTGCTGAATCGCTGCGATCCGAATCGTTGAGCGCCGAACTGCCGATGGCCGGATCGCCATCGATTTCCGATGCCGCGAAAAGCTGGATCGAGGCGCTGCACACGCAATGCCGCGATGCGATCGCCGATCTGCTCTGGTGCGCGCCATGGCTCGAATCGAGTGCAATTGCAACGACGCCGGGCGGAATCCCGGCAATGCCGAGCTTGCGCGAGTTGGCGCGTGCGACTGGCAGTGCAGGTCTGGAAATCGCGTCAGAACGCGCATCCGAACGCATCGCACAACTCAACCAGCTTGCGCGAGGGGGCTGTGAGCTTGCCGAGATGGAATACGATTTCCTCTACGATCGCGCGCGCCATCTGTTGTCGATCGGCTACAACGTCGACGAACGCCGGCTCGACGATGGTTACTACGACTTGCTCGCATCCGAGGCGCGGCTGTGCAGCTTCGTCGCCATCGCCCAAGGCGAATTGCCGCAGGAAAGCTGGTTCGCGCTCGGGCGCCAACTCACCAGCGCCGATGGCGAGCCGTTGTTGCTGTCGTGGAGCGGCTCGATGTTCGAGTACCTGATGCCGCAACTGGTGATGCCGAATTTCGACGACACCTTGCTCGACGCCACGATGCGCGCAGCGGTCGCGCGCCAGATCGATTACGGCCGCCAACGCGGCGTACCGTGGGGCATGTCGGAATCCGGTTACAACACGGTCGATACGCAACTCAACTACCAATACCGAGCGTTCGGGGTGCCGGGATTGGGACTCAAGCGCGGGCTTGCGCAGGATCTGGTGATTGCGCCGTATGCGTCGGCGCTCGCGTTGATGGTCGCGCCGGAGCAAGCCTGCGCGAACCTGCAACGCTTGACCGCGGCGGGCTATGGCGGTGTTTACGGATTGTACGAGGCCATCGATTTCACCCCGGCGCGCTTGCCGCGCGGGCAAACATCCGTGGTGATTCGTTCGTTCATGGCGCACCACCAGGGCATGAGCCTGCTGTCGCTGGCCTACGTGCTGCTCGACCAGCCGATGCAGAAACGCTTCAATGCCAACCGCCATTTCCAGGCAACCATGTTGCTGTTGCAGGAACGCGTGCCGCGCACGGCGGTCGTGCAGCCGCATGTCGTCGAGTCGCTGGAGAAAAGCATGACCATCGATCCGACCGAGACGAGGTTGCGCGTTTTCAACAACCCGGACAGCGCGATCCCGGCGGTGCAGATGCTGTCCAACGGCCGTTATCACCTGATGCTCACCAACTCCGGCGGCGGCTACAGCCAGTTGCGCGAGATGGCGGTGACGCGATGGCTGGAGGATGGAACCTGCGATGCGTACGGCAGTTTCTGTTACCTGCGCGATGTCGACAGCGGCGTGTTCTGGTCCGCCGCGTACCAGCCCACGCGCGTGCCGGTCGATGGCTACGAAGCGATCTTCTCCGATGCGCGCGCCGAATTCCGCGGCCGCAAGAAAGGCATCGATACCCACACCGAAGTCGCGGTCTCGCCCGAGGACGACATCGAGCTGCGCCGCATCACGATCACCAACCGCAGCCGTGCGCGACGCACCATCGAATTGACCAGTTACGCCGAAGTGGTGCTCGCAACGGCCGCATCCGATGCATCGCACCCGGCTTTCAG
>Ga0105240_10006495_pt1 | contig 17175 bp, 15 predicted proteins | sample KBSC54metaG_FD_80426 | JGI IMG/M metagenome (GOLD analysis project Ga0105240, IMG submission 80426) | Corn rhizosphere microbial communities from Kellogg Biological Station, Michigan, USA - KBS C5-4 metaG | ecosystem: Host-associated > Plants > Roots > Rhizosphere > Soil | place: Michigan, USA...
CATGGCGTGGGCTAGGAGATGCGAACGTTTTTCCTGCTCGCGTCGCGCCCGGCGAGGCGGCCATCAGGGTACAGGTATTGGGGAACTAAGCCGTTTTAAGCCGAATTAACCTCCATTAACAGGAAGAGATTCTTGAGGTTCGCAAAATCGAAGGCGGGATTACGGTAAGTTGCAGCAGATTACGGCAAATTACGCATGGTCGGTGAAAAAACGAAATATGAGATCGTACCTAATCGTGTCTAATCGTACTAAAAAAGTAATCCGTTAAATTGCTCACATGGGGAACAAGAAAAACGCAGAGGCGCGAAGCATACGGAGGAACGCAGAGCGGCAGCGGAGCATTCAAGGCAAATCAAACCAAATCAAGGTTGTGAAGGTTGTTTCGCAGAAACACCAAACGGAAGACGCCTGCAAAAATGCCCGAGGGCTGATGCGAATTCGCCAGGAGAGGCTCCTGATAGCATTTGCCGATTGACTCATTCGCAACCGATGTCAAACGTGTGCGCCCTATGGCGAAAATTCAACGCGCATTGCTTTCTGTTTCCGACAAGACCGGCCTGCTGGCTTTTGCCCAAACGCTCGCCGCGGCGGGGGTCGAACTGCTTTCCACCGGTGGCACCGCCAAGGCGCTCCGCGATGGTGGCCTCACGGTGAAGGATATCAGCGAGCACACGGGATTTCCCGAGATGCTCGATGGCCGCGTGAAAACGTTGCATCCGAAGGTTCATGGCGGGTTGCTTTATATCCGGGGCAATGCCCAGCACGAAGCGGCGGCACAGCAGCATGGCATCACGCCCATCGACTTGGTGGTGGTGAACCTTTATCCGTTCGAAGCCACGGTCGCAAAGCCGGGCGTCAGTTTGCATGATGCGATTGAAAACATCGACATCGGAGGCCCCTCGATGTTGCGTAGCGCGGCCAAGAATCACGATAGCGTGACGGTGATCGTGGACCCGGCAGACTATGCCGCAGTGGCTGAGCAAATCAAAACGACCGGCAACACCACGCTGGAGGTGCGGCGTTCGCTGGCGGCCAAAGTTTATGCGCGCACGGCTGCGTACGACGCGGCGATTGCGGCGCATTTGACCAAGGAGTTCTCCGGCGGTGCAGCTTTGCCCACTACGCTTACCATCAGCGCCAAGCAGGCACAGCCGCTGCGCTATGGCGAAAACCCGCACCAACAGGCGGCGTTGTACGGGAAATTCCACGATTACTTCAAGCAACTGCACGGCAAGGAGCTTTCCTATAACAACATCCTCGACCTGACGGCAGCAGCGGCGCTCATCGCCGAGTTCCGCAGTGACGCTCCGACGCTTGCCATCCTGAAGCACACCAATCCCTGCGGAGTGGGTCAGGCAGCGACGCTCCGTGAAGCCTGGGACAAGGCGTTCGCCACCGACCGGCAGGCGCCGTTTGGCGGCATCATTGCGGTGAACCAGACGCTGGATGAGCAGTGCGCCGAGGCGATCGCCGAGATTTTTAGCGAGGTTATCGTCGCGCCGCAGTTCACGGCGGAAGCGCTCGCCATCTTGCAGAAGAAGAAAAATCTCCGGCTGTTGCAGGTCATCAAAAACCCATCGGATGCAGCGCCGTGGGACGTGCGCAGCGTGGGCGCTGAATCATTCCTGCTACAGCAGCGCGATTTGAAGGAAACCGGCGCGAGCGATCTGAAAGTGGCCACGAAACGCGCGCCGAGTGAAGCGGAGTTGAAGGCGATGATCTTCGGCTGGCGCGTGGTGAAGCATGTTAAGTCCAATGCCATTGTTTATTGCGCAGCCGACCGGACGCTGGGCATCGGCGCGGGGCAGATGAGCCGGGTTGATTCGAGTCGCATCGCGGTGTGGAAGGCCGGTGAGGCGGGGTTGTCGCTCAAGGGCAGCGTGGTCTGTAGCGATGCCTTCTTCCCTTTCCCGGACGGACTCATTGCGGCGGCAGAAGCGGGAGCGACGGCAGCCATTCAACCGGGGGGATCAGTGAAAGACGGCGAAGTGATAGCGGCGGCGGATGCGCGCGGTGTGGCGATGGCGTTTACGGGGGCAAGACACTTCCGGCATTGAAGGGGCGAAAGGTTGAAAAGCTAAAGGCGTTGAAGAAGCCAACACTTCGACGCTTTAACCGTCAAAGCAGAAGATAGATCAAGTACACTTGGGCGAACGTTATTGCTGCGATTCCCAGCCAAACGAGGAATTCACGGATGCGCATGGCGGACTGCTGGGTTTCACCGAGCCAGAATTGGAGACGGGCGCCGCCGATTTCGATGGAGTCGCCGTTACGGAGCAGGGTCTTTTCAGGCGCAGCTTGACCATTGATGGTCATCAGGGCATTTGCTTGCGGGCAAGCGACGTATCCGTTCCCGGCTTCAAACTCGACGTGAAAATGGTTATCCCACACACCAGGTTCTTCCATCACCAAATCGGAGCCTGAAGCACGCCCAACTCGGAAAGGAAAACGGCGGGCCACCGAAGTGGAGCCCGCCGTTTTGCCGGAAAGAATTCTGAATTGAATCATCGCCGCTCTCGTTTTACTCAACTCGACCGGAGCGCGTGCCCAGCGTCAAATCCCCTGACGAGGAACAGTGATGGTATCGTTGGGATAAACTGGCACGTCTAACTCAGGTTTGACCAATGCCTTATGATAATTGATAAGGAAGGTCTTCCCATCCTGGCCGGTAACGCGCGTCTTCGATGCTTTTTCCCATTCCGTAAGACCGCCCGCATTTTGGATGGCTTTCACCACGGTCATTCCTTCTACCCACAAATACTTGTTATTCAACTTTACCTCACCACCCACCCAGAAATACCGCTCCTGATTTCTGACCGTTACCGCAAAGCTTTCCGAGAAGTATTTGGGAACGAAAAGCGCCCGAATGTCTCGCTGCAACTCTCCTGAGGTTTTTCCCGCTGCCTTTATCGAGCCAACCTGAGCAAGTGTGATTGTTCCATCTTCCTTGATCCGCTCCTCGTGTTCTGGCGGGGGCGTGTCTACGCCGGAATATTTAACGGACACCAATTCACCAACCTGGAACACCATCCGGAAGGTGATGTTAGTGCTATTCCTCTCCCTGCCATTCTTGACGGCACCCGTTTCGCACCCTGCCAACAAAGAGAGGACAGCGACGCCCATCAGGCAGGCCATCAGCTTCTTAAAAATATTCATTTGACCCATGTGTTCGATTCCTTCGCTAGAGCACGCCAGCTTAATCAATACTTCGGCTTGATTTCAACTTTGCCTTTATCACCGGAGCCGCCCTTCGGCGCGCTTTTGTCATCACCCTCATCGTTCCGGGAATAATAATAATCGTGATAGTAACCGCTATAGTAGTAATAGCTCTCGTCCTGCGACATGTTGATGTTGTTGAGAACGATACCAATGAGGTTGCCGCCGACCTTCTCGATCATCTGCTTGGCGCGGATGTTCATGGGCTGCGGATAACGGCGATATTGAATCACCTGAATGGTCATGGCCACTTCACTCGCGAGGATGGAAGCATCGCTCACACCCATGATCGGCGGAGAGTCAAAGAACACGAAGTCGTAGCGGTTCTTCAGCTCATTAATGAGGTCCTTCATCTGAGAGGAACTCAGGATGCCCAAGGAACTGCTGGGCAGTTTGCCGCTCGCCATGAAATCCATCGTCGGAACCGAGGTGGTCTGAATGACCTCTTCCAGCGAATTCTGCTTGAGCAAATAGTTGGTCAAGCCGATGGAGTTTGTGACGCCGACCATTTTATGCAACGTGGGACGGCGCAAGTCGGAGTCCACGATGATCACGCGACTGCCGCTTTGTGCAAAGATGGTGGCTAGGTTGAAGACGGTGGTGGATTTGCCTTCGCCAGCGCCAGCGCTGACTACGGCCATACAATTCAGCTTCTCGTCTTTGCGGGAAAACAGGATGTTCGTACGTAATACACGGTAGGCCTCGGCATGAGGACTCTCTGCACCTTCTTTGATCAACAGCCCAACGTTCTGGGGTATGACTCCAAGCACCGGGGCTTGCAAGGCGCGCTCGACATCGTCGATGGTCTTCACGCTGGTATCCAGATATTCGATGAAGAACGCCAAGCCAACGCCGACCACAAGGCCAACAACCACACCCAAGACGATGTTAAGGGTCACCTTGGGCTGGACGGGTTTGAGGTCCGGGCGGGCCGGGTTCATGATGGTGACCATGCCGGTGCGGGGCAGCGTCACATCCACTTTTTCCATGGCCAGACGTTGTTCCAAGATTTTTTGGAACACGACCAAGTTATCCAGCTCACGCTTTGCATCGTAGAAAGGACGCGTGATGATATTCCGTTGAATGTCGTTGGTTTTCGCTTCCGCCAGCTTGGTACGGATCGATTCAACCTGAGCCAGCCTGGCTTCCACCGTAGTCTTCAATCCAATCAGGACGCCATCCATGCGGTCATTGACCTTTCTCTTCAAATCTTTGACCAATAAATTGGCATTTATCACATTGGCATGGTCAGGACCGTAGTCCTTTTGCGCCTTGATCAAAGCTTGTTCGGCCAGGTTAAGTTGCTGGCTTAACTCATTCAGTTGGGTATCGGGAGATATGTTTGGAAGAGCCTTGATCTGGTCCTCGCGGCTCATGTTGGTCAATGCCCGAAAACTGGTTTGCTCTTTTTGCAACTGCGATTCTTCTTCAAGAACCTTCGCATTGAGGGCTTGCACAGTGGCATAGTCCAGAGTTTGTATGGGTTCTGATCCATTGCTAACCCCGGATTCGCTGACGCCCAGTTTTTCCTTGAGCTCGTTAACTTTGTTTTGCGCCGCGGCAACTTTCTTCTGCTGCTCCTCAAACCGATCTTCAAGTGTCCGGATACCGCCCTCAGACGCTCTCCTTATTTCTTCCAACCGGTGAATCCGATACGCTTCGGCGACCGCGTTGGCTAGCTCTGCAGCGTCGTCTGCCTTGTCGCTCATGACGCCAATCTCGATGAACATCGTGTTGCGGACGGGCCGCAAGTCCAGCCGGCCACGGAGAAATTCGAGCGTATCCGCAGTTTTCATGCGATCGCCGTTGTTGTACTTGCGACCCCATTTTGTATTGAGGTCCAATCCCACGATCACGTTGGTCAGGACGGCTTCGGACTTGATGGCTTCAAACTCGGTCTGGATGAAATATGGGTCATAAACCCCAGACATGCCTCGGCTGGTGAATTCCGCAATGTCCGCGTTGGGGCGGTCCACCTTGATGCTTGCCTTGCTCATGTAACGCTTGGGCAGGACAAAGGTGACCAAGGTGGCGGTGATGACTACCAGCAGGAAAACCGCGAGAATAACGGTCTTACGGATGCGGATGATTCGCCAGTAGTCGAGAAAGTGAAGCTTATTTTCCTGTGCCGGTTGTGCTTTCAGGGGGTCCATAATAAAAAAATAGGGGGGCTAGGCGTCAGTCCAGCCCCCACGTGTGACATACTAAGCGGTCAAATCGTTCAATACGCGGCTGAGACGCCGATGTAGACGCGGTTACGGTCGAAATCACGGCCAGCAGCATCCGAATCCAACTTGCTGTAGTTATAACCTACTTCGCCTGAGAAATAACGGTTGAAGTTGTAGGTGAAATTGACTCCGAGATCGAGGTACCTCTCGCTCAGAGCATCATACAGGCCGCCATAAAACTCTGAATCTTGCCACTGCGCAGTCAGCCGACCAGTCAACCGCGGCGTGATCCTATGGGTAATATTTCCATAGATAAGAGAAGTCTCTTGGTCCGACGTAAGACTGCCGTTGGCGGGGTTGGGTGACACGACGTCGGTCTGATTACGTGAGTGGGTGAATCCGACCTGTACGCTGCTGCCCGGGAGATAATTGTAGGTCAGGCTGATGCTACCCCATGGAGTGGTGTTTGCATCATTTGGTTCGTTGGCGGGTGCATTATAATACTCAGTGAATTGCACGCCGCCCCGAACTTTAAGAATCAAGTCCTTGGTAAAATTCTGATCTACACCTGCGTAAACAATATGCGAACGGCTATCCCGAGTGTTGGCTTTGCGGAAATCGTTGGAGCCGTTTACAAGGTTTGTCACAGGGGGAGTACCTGGAGTGATCACCGAGTATAGATTATTTGTGCCCGGCATCCCTGAGGCATTGGCGACGTTTTCATCGCTCAAATAATTGACCTGCCTATAATTATACCCGCCTACGAGCACTGTTTTCGGCATTGCTTGGAAACGCAAATTAAACAAGCCCTCGTGTTCCACTCGATCCAGCAAACCAGACAAGCTGGAATCCACAGTTCCTGCCCCGCTATCAACGTTGTTTTTCCCACCCGGGCTTTCGTTGTCGTAGTCGTAATAGGTGTTCTGATAACCCAACACAAAGCTCAACCGCTTGGTGATGCCACCGTTTAGCGTGATTTCGCCGTGATTGCGAATGTTGTCCCCATCGGTGCGGTATGGGAACGAAATCGGGCCGCCGGAGTTAATCAATTCAGGCTCTTGTGAAATCACAAATGAATCCGATACGTCGAGCGAGTACCGTGAACTGAAAGCGTGGCTGAAAAGGGCATCAAACTCATGCGACTGGTCCCAAGCATGGCTTCCCCCCACAAGGTCTTGCCGGTCTGCATACCAAGTGGCTCCGTAAATGTAACGGAAACCTATCGTGGTTTGATCCATCGGGAACTTGAACGAAATCGAGGGGCTGATCGTTGCGCCGAAGCTATCGCGCTTGGTGGGGCCATCGGGTGCCGTCGTGTAGTTGTCATCGTAGAATCCCCGCAACGAGGCACCCACGCTCCAAACCTTTGAGTTATCCCCGCCCATCGACATGCTGGACGCGCTTTCGCCATGAACTGCGGCGGCTCCAAGCGCAACTGCCCCGATGGACGCAAAAATCTTTTTCATAGGATTCGACGATTTCTACAAAACGAACTGGATGACGGCTTAAACTCTAGCTCTATTTATGCTTCCCCATTAACGGCTGTCAAACAAAACTTCAATTGTTTCAAGCATTTAGCCTTTTAAGCTTGGTCAGCCAGGACTCCGATTCGATGCATCTTTTAAGTGGATATTATGCAGTCTACGGCCCCAGCGATATTATCCGACGTCGAACTTACGGAGCCGGAATTTTAAGCGACTGCCCCACCTTCATCCGCTTCGGATCCAAGGTTGGATTCGCCGCCATCAAGGCATCGAGCTTGATACCGTTCCTTTTGGCAATTGAAGTCGGCGTATCCCCAGCTTTAACGGCATAGGAACGGACTCCTACGCCCGATCGGGGGTCATTTCCCGCAGAAACTCCTCCCGGTCGGGAGTTGGAGGACTCAGCCGCCCCTGCCGCGAACGCTGGCGCAACTGGGGAACGCCCAGCCCCGACGGCCGCTTGACTCTGCCGATTGGCAGCGCTGGATACCTGCCCCGTCTGGTTAGACTGAGCGGCCCGCAATTTTTCATTCTCCGCGCGCAACTGCTTGACCTCATCGGCCAGTTTGTCGAAGTCGCGCTGGAGCGTCTGCGTCATCGGGGCATAGATGGTCGTCTTGGATAACTCCATCTTGTTCCGCGTAATCCGATCCTTGACAGTATCGGCATGAGGCGAATCCGGGCGTAGTTTCAGGAACCGCTCAAAGTGATAAATCGCCGCCGAATAATCCCCTTCCTTCTCGTAACGCACACCGAGTTCAACATGTCCCGACGCGTTATGCGGGTTCGCCTCCAACGCCTTCTCGAACGCTTCAATGGCGCCCTTGAAATCCAACGTGCTTTCCCGCGCCTTTCCCGTCAGAAAATATGGCTCCTTTTGTTCGTCCTCCGGTCCCTGTGACGAAGGCATACAACCGCCCAACGCCGCACACAGCGCGAGGCCTAAACACCAGCGGGAAATTCGTAACTTCACTGCCACACAGCGAAATTAGACATAGCGCGCCAGTCACGCAATCGAACGTTGTTCGCAAACACGTTTGGCGCGCTCCACACGACAGATCGGACCGCTCGCCAATTCATTTTTTGTTAGTGAAGGGATTTTTCTCCGCTACTGGCACCTCAGGATTGCGCGACAGAAAAAGCGGGCTGACGACTATGTAGAGCCAGCCAACGAACAGATGCAGGGCGAACGCAAAACCAAACTTCACCAAGTCAAATATCTGCGAGCCATAAAGCACAATCGCCACCGAAACGATCAGCGCTCCCGGCATCAGCGCCGCACCCGATAGCCGCCAGCAACCGCGCCAAGTGACGGCACGGTTCGTATAAAACGCCGTCAACCAAGCCGGAAGGCTGTAAACTAAGGCGAGGAGCGGCCACGAAATCATCAGGTACGCAACCACGCCGGCCATCGCCAAAATTATCACAAACGGCTCCCGCGCTCCCCACCATGGTTCGACCGTCGCACGGTCCAGCGTAATCACCCGGTTCGTCGGATAGGTCGTTTTCACCCATGCTGGCGCATCCAGCACACCCAGCAGCGATGAGACCTGCCAGTCTCGTTTACCCAATTCCACCTGAAAGTGCGAGGTGGCAACATTCACGCCTCCATGCTCCAAGTCCACCGCAAAGGCAAGAAAGCGCCCCTCGACCAGCAATACTGGCGAGTTAGTTGGCCACTGCAGAACCCCGTTTTGAATCCGCGTTTCCGGTGGCAACTTTTTGATGGCTTCGCGAACCGGTGGAACCCACGCAACGTGAATCAACCAGCCGAAGGTACCTGCAGTGATGAGCGCAAAGATGAATTGCACCAACAACAACCTGCCCGCGCTGGCTGTCGCGAACGCCGCCACGCCACGCGGCGTGATGGGCGCCCAGGCGGGGCTTGGCGTCGGCGCTGGCGCATCCATCGTGAATTATTTAGTGGCCCGGCGTTTCGCCCGGGCGTTTCTTCCCGCACTGTCTCCCTAAAGCTTGCGCGAGATGCTCGCGCTCCGCCTCACTCCGCCCCCGGCGCGGGAGCCGGTTGTTGCGGTTGTGTTCCGGGCGGCGGTTGAACGACAATGATCGGCACCGGATAACGCAGCTTCATCACGTCATCCACCAACACTTCGACGTAGTAAGTGCCCGCCGTCTTGAATTCTACCTGCGTCAACACCGTGACGTTCGTGGCATGCATGCTGGCATCGGGCAGCGTGAATTTCACCTCGCCCTTGCGCAGCACGGTCGTCTGGTCAGGCGCAACCAATCGCACGCTCTCCGTAAATTGTCCCACCCCCGCCGTCCACCGGTTAAAGACGCTCAGCTTGAACGCCACAATCGGCACCTGCGGCACGCGGATATAATTGATGACCCCGAGCAAAATAAAATTGCCGGTCACTTCCTGCCGCACGTCCTCGCACAGCAATGAACATTGGAGATCAGGTAAAATTCGGGTGGCTTGCATGATTGTTGGTTTAAAAACTAAAAAGCTAACTCGCTAAAAATTTATGCACTGAGGGCATGAGTGCCGCGTTGATGATTCCTCATCGTCCCGCAGCCATCTCCGCCGCGCGCACCGTATTCGACATCAACATCGCAATCGTCATCGGCCCGACACCGCCGGGATTCGGCGTGATCTTGCCCGCGATCGGCTGCACTTCGGCGAACGCTACATCACCGACCAGTTTCGTACCGGTCTTTGAACTCGCGTCCGGCACACGGTTCACGCCCACATCCATCACAACGGCACCCGGCTTCACCATGTCCGCCTTCAAAAATTCCGCCACACCCATCGCCGCCACAATGATATCCGCGCGCCGGCAATGCGCCTTGATGTCGCGCGTCGCTGAATGACAAATCGTCACCGTAGAATTCGCGTCGCGCCCCTTCTGGCACAGCATCGCGGCCATCGGTTTGCCGACGATATTTCCGCGGCCCAGAATTACCACCTCCGCGCCGTCCGTCTTCACCTTCGAACGCACCAGCAATTCACGCACGCCCGCCGGAGTGCACGGCTGAAATCCATCCGTGTCACCTAGCATCAACTTGCCGACGTTCACCGGATGAAAACCATCCACGTCCTTCGTCGGCAACACCGAAGCGTAAATCACTTCCTGCCGGATCTGCTTGGGCAAGGGCGCCTGCACCAAAATTCCGTGCAAGCGATCGTCGGTATTCAACTTCGCGAGCAACCCGAGCAACTCGCTCTCGCTTGTGGACTCAGGCAAGACATGCGTCTCTGAATGGATACCCAGCTCGCCCGAAGTCTTCTCCTTCCGCCCGACATAAACCTTCGACGCCGGATCTTCGCCCACGCGCACGAAAGCGAGCCCCGGCTGGACGCCGCGCGATTTCAACACACTGATACGCTGGGCCAGTTCAGCCAGGATTTCAGCGGCAATCGCGCGACCGTCGATCAGGTTCCCCGGCGCGGTCATTTATCGTCCACAACCTGGATGCGCTGCAACGTCAGCACCGGCGTGTTCGGCCAGCGTTCGTCGAGCGATTCCTCACCCGTCGCGATGATATGCCGGCCGACGTAGCGGAAGAGATCCACATTCGTCGAGGTCGTGTAGAGATAATTGATCGTGCGGCCCGTATCCATGCCCGCGAGACTGTAAACGCTAGGCGCCTGGATGCTCGTCGCATTCTTGACGATGCCTTCGCGCATCACGATGCGCGGCGGGAGCGGTTCTTCGGGTTCGGTCGGTGCATTATTCGTGTTGCCGGCCACTTCGTTGGCAAATTTGTTCAGCTCGGCCAATGCCGCATTGGTGATCGCTGCATCCGCCACAGTGGTAGCAATCGGGGCCACTTCCGCGATATCATTCGTCGAAGCTGGCTCCGCCGTAGGAACGATCGGGGCGACCGGTTCAGCTTTCGCTATCATCTCCGCGTCTTGCTTCAAGAAAATGGCTGCCACATACGCGCTGCAACCAGCGGGCGGCTGGATCTGCGTCCACTCACCCTTCGTCGTGATCACCTCAACCGTCGCGCCCTTCGTCAACCGTCCGATGATGCTATAATTCTCACCGGGGCCGCCGCGCAAATTCACCTTCGGGGCCGTCACCGTTTTATTGGCATCCACAAACGAAGCGAAAACCCAAGCCGGTCCATTGGTCGGGTAGGTGATGTGCGCCCACTGCTTCATGTCATCGCCCTTGGCCCACTTGTTGGTCACCTGCTCGATGACCGTCACGATGTCACCCTTCTGCAGTTTTGATAACGGTTCGCTGACAATCGTGCTGCGACCGCGGGTATTGACGTTCTTCGCGTTCACGACCGCTGGGCCGGGCACGAGCGTCACCGTCTTTTCCACGAACGCAGGCTTCGCAGGTGCCGGCTTCTTCGGCGCGGGCTTCTTCTTCGTCGACGGCTTGGCCATCGGTTTGTTCGTCACGGCTTGCGCGACCGCGACCGGAGCGGGTGCGACAACGACGGGCGCAGGCGCAGGTGCAGGCACCGGAGTAGTCGGCGCCGTGATGTTCGTCTGAGCCATCAAACCGGTGGCGAGGAACAGCCCCGTCAACAGTGCATAATTCATCTTCATAGATTCTGTGAAAGTAGAGTTTTTATCTCGGATTCTGTCAATGTCCGCCATCGTCCCACACGCAGTTCGCCCAACTTGATCTTTCCGACCTGTGTGCGAACCAAACGTTCAACCGGCAATCCCACCGCGGCGCACATGCGGCGCACCTCGCGATTCTTGCCTTCCGCGAGCTCCAATTCAATCACGGAACGGCCTTTGCCCGCCGAAAGAATCTGCGCCCGCTGCGCCTTCAGCAATTCGCCCATGTCCCGGACACCGCGCTTGAAAGCCTCGATCTGATCCAGTTCCGCCCGGCCTTCGACGGTTGCCTCGTAAATCTTCTTCACCCCATACCGCGGATGCGTTAACCGCAGGCTCAACTCGCCATCGTTCGTCAGCAACAACAACCCTTCCGAGTCGTAATCAAGTCGCCCCACCGACTGCACATTTTCCCACTCAGTTGGCAGCAACTCGTAAACGGTTGGCCGGCCCCGCTCATCGTTCCGCGAACACACGCAGCCCGCCGGCTTGTGCAACGCCACGTAAATCTTCTTCTTCACCCGCACCAGCTTGTTATCCACCATGATCTCGTCACGGTCAGGATCAACCTTCGTTCCGAGCTGGCTCACCACCTTGCCGTTCACCTTCACCCGCGCGGTCAGGATGAATTGCTCGCTGGCGCGGCGCGAGGCCACACCGGCTTCGGCGAGAAACTTTTGAAGGCGAACCATGATAAATCAGCCCGGGAACGTGACGTGGAACAAACCAATGAGAACAAGAAAACGCGGCCGCGCAGAAAATCCACGCACCGCGTTCCGCGTTCTTAACTCCGCGTTCGAGACTAGACTGGGGGCTTCGTCTTGCGAAGACCCGTGATGCGGGCGCCTTCCTTCCAATCTCCTGTCTTTTTCAGGAGTTCAAGGCGCTCATAGCGCTTCAAAACGTTACGTTTACCACCCAAGGTGCTGGCGGCGCGGAGACTGCGATGCTGTGACATAAATCGTTGATCAGGTTAAAAACAACCGCCCCAGTCCGGGGCGGACGAGTGTTATATCATGCCCACCCTCGCCTGCCAATGGCGAATTTGGCTCAATCTCATTCTCCCCGCCTTACTCTTCAGAAATCTGCCACCCCATTTCTCCCGCTGACCGCTCCAAATCCCATAAGCCCCTTGAGCCCTCTTCATACTTCAAACCTTGATTTGCCTTGATTTGGTTTGATTCTCGCCAAGCCCTCGCACCCAACCATCAATTTTGCCAGGTGGTCAATTCAGGTTAAAACGCGTAAATTGTGCTTAACTCCTCATTTTATCCCAACTCAATCGCAGATCCCCCAACTCCCGCCAAACCAAATCACGTTAACGTTACCGCTAAATCAAAACTCCAATTCGCACCGTTTACATGCGCTAATTTCTGATATATTACGCTTTCTGTAATCATCTTGAACGACTTCTCGTCGATGTCCGAGTCGCAACATCCTTTAACTCGCCCGTCCTGTTTTTCTATCAGGACTCAATCACTCAACCAGATTGCATTCCCCTCAATAGGTTGCGTCTCTCCATCATCTATCGACCGAAGCACACCGCGCGCAATCCAGAAAGCGAATCGCCCCAACGCGCCCCAAACAATCAAGTCCACCATCCGAAGCCTACCAAGGATGCATCCCCTCCCCCATTCTCGCTTTGCGCGCCGTAACAAGTCATCTCTTCAAATTTTGAATTGTCAAAGACCCTTTCGCGTACCGGCCCTTTTCATCCTTCTGCCTTCAACCTTCTTCCTTTCCCAGTACGTTCCCCACCGCGCACAAACCTATCATCGAATTCCAAATCCGTCGGTGTCTGGGACACCACAAATGCGTCTCCATCTTCCTCATCATTCTCGTGCTCGCCTTCGAACCCTGCGCGAGTCAGATATAATTCGCGCATCGTCACCGTTCACATTCCGCGTACGCCGTCGCTCTGCGTTCAAAAATTTAGACGATTTCCTCACGCTGGATAACTTGAGTCAGTCGTGCGCCTTACCTAGATTCCAACCGATGAGCATACCGTTGAACGAACAAGTCCAGGCGACGTCCGCGTGGATCAAGACCCTCCGTGCCGAAATCGCCCACGTCATCGTCGGTCAGGAACAACTGGTGGACCGCCTGTTGGTTGGTTTGCTCGCGAACGGCCATGTGCTCTTGGAAGGCGTACCCGGCTTGGCCAAGACGCTGTCCGTCCGCACACTCGCGACCGCCATTCACGCCACGTTCCATCGCATCCAATTTACGCCCGACCTGCTCCCCGCCGACATCGTGGGCACGCTGATTTACAGCCCGCAGGACGGCAAATACCACGCCACGCGCGGCCCCATCTTTGCCAACTTCGTTCTCGCCGACGAAATCAACCGCGCCCCGGCCAAGGTGCAATCCGCGTTGCTCGAAGCGATGCAGGAACGCCAAGTGACTCTCGGTGGCGAGACGATGCCGTTGCCGAAACCGTTCCTCGTTCTCGCCACGGAAAATCCGATCGATCAGGAAGGCACCTATCCGCTGCCCGAGGCGCAAGTCGATCGCTTCATGTTCAAGGTGCTGTTGGATTATCCCGCCTTCGATGAAGAGCGGAAAATTCTAGACCGCATGGCGTTCACCACGCCTGAGACACCGGTCAAACCGGTCATCAACCTCGACGAAATCATGCGCACCCGCCAGCTCGTGGACCAAATCCATGTGGACGACAAGGTGCGCGACTACATCGTCCATGTCGTCTTTGCCACGCGTCAGCCGGAGAAATACAAACTGGACGTGAAAAACTTCATCCAGTTCGGCGCTTCACCGCGCGCGACCATCTACCTCACGCTCGCCGCCAAAGCCTGGGCGCTGCTGCAAGGTCGCGCGTACGTCACGCCCGAAGACGTCAAGAACATCGGCCCCGATGTGTTGCGTCATCGCATCATCCTGACTTACGAAGCCGAAGCACAGGCGGTGACGACGGATGCCATCATCAAAAAGATCTTCAATGCGGTGCCGGTGCCGTGAGTCGGGTGTCGTAGTGTCGTGCCTTTGCCGATGACCATTCAAACCAACCTCACGGGCGATGACTGGCGCGCCTTTCTCCGCTTCACTCAGCGGCGATTGATGGGGGGCGCTGCTGCGAAATTGAGATTGTGCCTGGCTCTTCTCGGCTTCGCGGTTGTATTTGGTCTGTTAGTTAATGTGTCTAAAAGCAAGATTGACGCTGGGAGCATGATCGTCGGCGCTCTGGTGACAGTTTTGTGGTTGGCGATCATTATACGTTTGCAAGCGCGACGCATGCGGCCTGCAACCGACGGCATCATGATCGGGCCGCACTCGATAACCCTCGATGACGACGGAGTGCGCGACCGCGCGCGGCTCCGTGAATCGCTGGTTCGCTGGGAGGCTGTGCGCGCGGTACAAGTCACCGCGGCCCACGTCTTCATCGTCGTGGACAACCACGCCGCTTTCATCATTCCACGCCGTTCGTTCAGTTCCGACACCGAACGCGAGCAGTTCGTCAGCGAAATCCAAAAACGTTCCGGCAAGGTTGCGGCATGAAACTCTACGCCTTACTCACCGCGATCGCTATGGCTTTCACCGCCAGTGCTGCCGCACCCGCGAAGTCAGCGCACACCTTCGCCATCGGCACGAATGATTTTCTGCTCGATGGGCAGCGCTTCCAGATTCGCTGCGGTGAAATCCACGCGCCGCGCGTGCCCCGCGAATACTGGCGGCACCGGTTGCAGATGGCCAAGGCGATGGGGTTGAACACAGTTTGTGCTTATCTCTTTTGGAACATGCACGAACCGCATCCCGGCGAGTTCAACTGGTCTGGTCAGGCCGACGCCGCCGAGTTCTGTCGCATCGCGCAGGAGGAAGGTTTGTGGGTCGTTCTCCGTCCCGGACCTTACGCCTGCGCTGAATGGGAGATGGGCGGTCTGCCGTGGTGGCTGCTCAAGTACGATGACATCAAGCTTCGCACACGCGACCCGCGCTATCTCGACGCCGCCAAAAAGTATTTACGGGAAGTCGGCCGCGTGCTCAGCCCGATGCAAGTCACGCACGGCGGTCCCATCCTGATGGTGCAGGTCGAGAACGAATACGGCTCCTACGGCAAGGACGCCGAATATATGGGCGAACTTCGGCAAACCATGCTCGATTCTGGCTTCGACGTGCCGCTCTTTGCCTGCAATCCCGCTCACGATTTGAAGAACGGCTTTCGCAAAGATTTATTTCCCGTGGTGAATTTTGGCGCCGACCCCGCCAATGGCTTCAAGGCGTTGCGCGAGATTCTTCCGCAAGGCCCGCTCATGTGCGGCGAATTCTATCCCGGCTGGTTCGACACTTGGGGCTCGCCGCATCATCTCGGCAAAACCGACCAGTATCTAAAGGATTTGGAATACATGCTGAAGAGTGGCGCGTCATTCAGCATTTACATGGCGCACGGCGGGACGAGCTTCGGCTTCTGGAGCGGCGCGGACCGGCCCTTCAAGCCCGACACGTCGAGCTACGACTACGACGCGCCCATAAGCGAAGCCGGTTGGCCGACGGAGAAGTTCTTCAAAACACGCGCTCTGTTCTCGAAGTATCTGCTGCCGGGCGAAACCATTCCCGAACCGCCAGCGAAAAATCCGGTGATCTCGATTCCGCCGGTGGAGGTGAAGGAGTTCGCAGACGTGTTTGAGAATCTCCCAGAACCTGTTTTTGATGAGCAGCCGCGTAACTTTGAAAAGTATGATCAAGATTACGGTTTGATTTTGTATCGCTGGTCACCTTCAGCCTTGGTTACTGGGCAGCCGTGGTCAGGGGGAGTGCTTGAGGTTGGGTCCGTAGGTGACATTGGACATGTATTTATGGGCAGCACACGGATTGGCTATTTGGACCGCCGTGCCCGCAGTTTCAAATTACAATTGCCAAGGAATACCAACATGGAACCGAAATTATCGGGACTGGATATATTGGTTGAGGCAATGGGGCGGGTGAATTTCGGCGTCGAAGTGCATGATCGGAAAGGACTACAGGGACCTGTTCGTATCACCATAGGCGAAGGTAGATTTAGCAGAACCAATTATCTGAACGGATACGCCGAAATTTCAGCTTCCTCCACGCGCTGGAACGTCTATTCGCTTTCTCTGAACAACAAAATGCTTTCCGCATTGCGTTACAAGGCTGCTGTTCGTGCCAACATGCCGACCTTCTACCGCGCCACCGTAAACATCGAAACCCCCGGCGACACCTGGCTCGACATGCGCCCCTGGGGCAAAGGCTATGCGTGGGTCAACGGCCACAACCTCGGCCGCTATTGGAACATCGGCCCGCAGCAAACGATGTATGTCCCGGGCGCGTGGCTCAAGTCAGGCGCGAACGAGATCGTCATCCTCGATCTGCTCGGACCGGAGAAGCCTGTCGTCGCGGCGCTCGACCACCCGATTCTCGACGAGTTGCATCCGGAGAAAGATTTCGCCCACACGCGTCGCCCCGAGGTGACGCTGCATCTCGACGCTGCCCAAGCCACGCTGGCCTCTTCGTTTATGCCGGGCGCAGCTCAGGCGGAAGTGAGGCTCAACGCGCCCGCCAAGGGTCTTTATTTCTGCTTCGAGTCGTTGAGCGCGCAGGACGGCCAGCCCTATGCCGCCATCGCCGAATTAGATTTGCTCGATGCTGACGGCAAGCCGCTCAGCCACGAAGGCTGGACCGTCGCCTACGTGGATAGCGAGGAGCGCGCGAAAGAAGACGGCACCGCGGAGAACGCGATTGACGGCCAGACTGCCAACTTCTGGCACACCGAGTGGAGCGACAAAAA
>Ga0105240_10006497_pt1 | contig 17174 bp, 17 predicted proteins | sample KBSC54metaG_FD_80426 | JGI IMG/M metagenome (GOLD analysis project Ga0105240, IMG submission 80426) | Corn rhizosphere microbial communities from Kellogg Biological Station, Michigan, USA - KBS C5-4 metaG | ecosystem: Host-associated > Plants > Roots > Rhizosphere > Soil | place: Michigan, USA...
ATTTGCCACCGTCGTTTCTGACGCCCTCGAGATAATTTTTTTCCAGCAGCCGCGCGAAGAAGGCTTGAACCAAATCTTCGGCGTCCTCGCGCGAGCGGCCGTGACCGCGCACGTAAACGTAAAGGGGATACCAGTACGTGCGGCAAAGTTCCTCCAGTGCCACATCGGCCTGGGGCGTGCCGCGGCCACCCGCGGCCAGCACGACGGTCCAGCGAGTGGTCGCGAAAATTTCGCCGTTATAGCGGGTCATTGAAGATGATCATCCGTATGAATTTGTGCGCAAGAATTGGTCGCAATGTCTTCTGTAGCAGCCGACGTGAGTCGGCTCTGAATTTCCCCGTGAATTAAATGGAGCGGACTCACGTCCGCTGCTACGAGGTTCGTGGCGAGGGCGAAATTGTGCCGCATTCTTTCAACGATTTTACGATTTGCATTTATTCCAATCACTTTGCGATTTCCGATAAGGCTTCATCCCTGGTGGAACTGTCGCTGATCAGGTTGGCAACATCCAAGGCTTCTTTCCTCAAACCCTGTTTCACGAGCATTCCAACGATTTGCTTGCCGGTTCGCGCGATGGTTTCCGCGTCCGACATCTGACTTAGTGATTCTGTTGCAATTTTTGCATTTCCCATTTTGGCCGCGTCGATTGCCAGGGAGGCGAGTGTTTTGCTCCGCTTTGATGAGTCGTTCATCATGGAGGCAGCGTTCAAGCGTTGGCGCAGCAAATCGTTGGAAGAATCGCCTGCCTTCGCTGAGATCGGCTCGCCGAAGAGTTCCTCAAGGGCCACATCGGCCTGAGGCGTGCCGCGGCTCCCGGCGGCCAGCACGACGGTCCAGCGGGTGGTCGCGAAAATCTCGCCGTTAAAGCGGGTCATCTATTTGGGTTGCAATATCTCATTTGGTATTTAGGCAAAAAATCATTGGTGCGCCAGTTCCGATAGGGCCTGATCCCGGATCGCAAGATCAGGAATTGATTTTGCAATGTCGAGGGCGGCCTTTCTCATCCCGCGCTTGGCCAGGGCGCGGACGGCCTCGAGGCATGCCTGGCTGTCGGCGCGGAAGGCGTCGACGGTAGGCCCGCTACGCGCAGTGAAATCGATCATCTTATTCAGGGCTTCACGGGCTACTTTTGCATTGCCGGCTTTCGCGGCGTCCACCGCTAATGCGCTCAGAGCGTCGTTTTTTGCGGTGAGGTCTCTCATCATCAAGGCGGCCTCAAGTCGATCCGCCATGGTTTCATCGGATGCATTGTTCACCTCAACGGGAGCTGAGAGATCTGCACCATTAGTTTGCTGGATTAGTTTGTAACGGATTTTTGCAGCCGGGGGGTCGTTTGTGAAATCGACAATCTGCAAAACGCCTTCAGCACCTTCTCGCGTTTTGAAGAACCACGTCGCTGTTGGATAGCGCGTGAGCAAATTCACGACCGGCCCACTGGGCTTCGGAAGATCCGAATGCAGGGCGCTCATGTCTTCCAATTTTGCCCTCACCTGATCCGGTGTCAGTTCATCCCAAGCATCTAGATTTGTGGAGGAGTTGCCTTTTGCCGGGGAATAGATTCCGTCGAAAGCAATAATTTTATCTTCCTCCGCGTACAGCAAGTCGGCGCTGCTTTCATTCAGCCAGTTGCCGTAAAGAACACTTACCATATCACCGGAATGCGTCAGCAATTGTTGCTTATCGAGATCCAGAAACTGATGAGAGCCGGCTTGGAGTTCGAATTCATTGACTGGCCCGAAAACAAGATGAGGGGCGGCTGGCGCTTCGATGGCTTCCGGGGTTGGAACTGGTTCCGCTGACGATATGGATTCGGCGGGCGCACTGGTTACGGGTGGCTGATAATTCGCCCTGCTTTCCATTCGCCGAAAGCCGAAGGGCAATCTCATGGCTACGACCAATGTGATGAACACGACAATGCCGATCATCAAGGATACCAACGCAACCCCGATTTTAGTGGCGAGCCCCCAGCCGCTGGATTGCGGAACGAGTGCTTTTGGCAGCACCGTGGTGCCGGCCGGCCCCATCACCGGCGGGGTTGCGGTTTGTTTCACGCTGCCGATGATATCTTCGTAGGCATACACGTGCGCCGCCACCACCCACGGAGCCATGATTAAAACCCCGATCAAGAGAGCGACGAAGCCGGCCATCATGAGCAGCAGGGAAACGAGCGTGAATCCGAGGAATTTCCACCAGTGCTTGGTGATGACCTTGCGGCTGAGTTCCATCGCCGACCAGAAATCCATTCGCTTGTCCGCGATCAGCGGCATCGCGAATGTCCACGCCACAAAAAGATAGATGCCCGGCAAAATCAGGCACATGAACCCGAGCCAGATAAGCGCATGGCTTACGAATCCGCCGAGGAACAATTGCAGAAACCGATTGCTGAAGCCGCTGAAGACCGTTTCGATGGTGGCCTTTTCGCCGCGGACTTTTCCCAAAAGGTAAAGATACATGCCGCCGGCGAGCGGTCCCCAAACGAGAAGCGCCACCGCTGAACCAATCTCGAACGAACTGCCTCCCGCCGGGCCGTGGCGCACGGTTTGCCCAGTGATGGAACTGGCGAATCCCATCAAGGCAATCAAAAGCGCGGTGATGCCGACGAATGGCCAGAAATTTGCCCGCAGCAATTTCCACCCGCGTCGCAGGCAACTGCCGATATCCAACGTGTAATCTTGTGCGAGGATTTGATCGGCGATTGCCTTGAAGTCCGCGGCCGGAGGAGGTGGCGCACTTCCAGCGATGGTATCCACAGCGGTTTTCACCTGGCTGGCGTGTTGGTAGCGGAGCTCCGGGTCTTTTTCCAAGGCCCGGAGCACCACGTCGTCCAGGCGCACGTCCACCTCCACCTTGCGCGAAGAGGGCGGCGCGAACTTGCCCAGCGGCAGTTCCCCCGTCAGCATTTCGTAGAACACCACCCCCAAAGAAAAAATGTCCGCGCGATGATCGACAGTGGTTGGTTTTTCCATCTGTTCCGGCGCCATATAATGGGGGGTACCGATGGCGCCGCCGGTTTCGGTGATGGCCACGTCGGGGGTGCCGCTCAAAATTTTGGCGATGCCGAAGTCGGCAATTTTCACGCGGCCCTTTTTATCGAGCAGAATATTTTCGGGCTTGATGTCGCGATGCACGATGCCTTCGTCGTGCGCGAATTGCAGCGCTTCGCAAATTTGCGGGACGATTTGCAAGGCTTCGCGCGCCGAGAGTTTTCCCGCCATCTCCAACTGGCGGAGATTCAACCCATCGACAAATTCCATGATGAAAAATGGGAGACCGTTTGCCTGGCCGAATTCAAAGACGTTGATGATGTTGGGGTGATTGAGTTTGGCGAGGGCGCGGGCTTCGCGATTGAAGCGTTCGATGAATCCCGGACCGGCAGCGGCTTGCGGCGGAATGATCTTCAGCGCGACGATGCGGTCGAGCGCCGGCTGGCGGGCTTTGTAGACGGCGCCCATGCCGCCTTTGCCGAGGAGGCTGATGATTTCGAGCTGCGGAAAGAGTTTGGCGATTTCGTCCACGCTGGGAGGTTGGAAGGCGGCGGCATCAGGGGCGGCTTTGGTATCCGCGGCTGCGCCTTGTTTGAACAGGCACGCCGGACAGAGACCCGCCAGAACTCCGGAGGGCAGGGGAGCGCCGCATTGCGGGCACTTGTTTTCCATATTCGGGTTCGATTCGGGTTCATTCATACACCCTCCTCCTAAGCGAATCCCGGAAAATGTTACAAAAAATGTTTTACGCGTCTCTGCTTGGGCATGAATCCTGGCGTAGGTCGTTAGGAGCGCGGCATTTATGCCGCTTCAGTCGGATGCTTTTCTGGCTCGTGGAAAGACGATTACTGTTCGATTTGCGTGGGTGAGGCGGCGTGAACGCCGCGCTCCTTAGCCCTTTTTCCGATGCCGCGCCATAAAACAATTATCCTGCCCCGCCAGGTCCGCCGCCCGTTGCTTCGCGAGGAGGCTTCCGTAAACGTGGGCGTCGCGAATCATCATTTCGAGGCGTTTTTCGAAGGGGCCGTTGGTAATGATTTGACCGTCCTTCATGTCGGTGTTTTCGGCGAAGGAAATTCCGTAGGGCAGGGTCCAGGCGTAGCATTGGCGGGCGACGGTGCGCAATTGGTCGCTGACGGTGAGGCCTTTTTCGTGCGAGGCGACCACGGTGACGAATAATTTTCCGGCGAACTCATGCCAGAAATGGTCGAGAAAATTTTTGAGCGTGCTGCTGATGCTGCCGTGGTAATCCGGTGTGCCGAGCACGAGCACGTCCGCCTTGTCCACGCGTTTTTGCAACGCGTTAAATTCCTTGGTGTGATGAGACGTGTCGGGATTGAAGAGCGGCAGGGTTTCGGTTTGGAGATCGATGACGTCCACAGCGCAGCCGTCGGCGCGCATTTTATCGGCGACGTGATGGATGACGACGCGGGTGACGGATTTGCGATTCAAACTGCCGGCGATGGCGAGGACGTTCAAGGGCGTTTCGGACATGAATTGAGGATAGTGTAAGCGAGGAAATTGTCGAACGCGGAACGAGCGAATGGGACACGCTGTGTGTTTCCTGTGCAAGTAGAGGGGGCAGCGATCTACGCTGCGAATGCGTTAAAGTTAACGCCCCTGCGGGCTGGCTTGCTTAAATTTGCCAATTGAATTTGTCAGTGCGTGGCACAACATTTGCGACTGTTTTCGCAGGATTCAACCAAAGGGCACCGGCCATGAAAGATGAATTTTACCTGGACGCTGGGAGGCGGTCGAAGGTGGGGAAACTGGATTCGGTTCGGCTTTATGTCCGGATTGATTCATCGGCGCGAGGCGACTCGCGCCGATTCTTTTTTGGGCGGATATCAGATCCCGCGACTCATGGGATCCAGCCGATCAGACGGAATAGCTGGACGAGTGCGTAGGCGATGAGGCCGCTGATGGGAATCGTCAGCACCCAGGCCCAAAGAATGCGTTCGACGAGGGTGTAATTCAATGCGCTGAAACGGCGGGCGCAGCCCACACCCATGATGCTGGTGGTGATCGCATGTGTGGTGCTCACGGGCATTCCCAAAATTCCCGCCACATACAAGATGGAGGCCCCGGTGCATTCCGCGGCGAAGCCGTGAATAGGTTTCATGCGGACCAGCTTGTGGCCGAGTGTCTGGATAATGCGCCAACCGCCGATGTAGGTTCCCGCCGCCATGGTGATGCCGCAGATCCATTTCACCCAGGTGGAAATTTCAAATTTTGGCGTGTTTAGAAATTGCAACCAGGAGGGAACGTGTTGCCAATCGACTGATTTGCTGGCGGCAAACAGCGCCAAGGCCATGACGCCCATGGTTTTTTGGCCATCGGCAAATCCATGCGCCCAACCCATGTAGGTGGCGCTGAGTAACTGGGCTTTTCCGAACACGCGGTTCACCCACACGGGGCGCCAATTGCGGGTGATTGCGAAAAGAATTCCCATGATGATGAATCCGCCCACGAAACCGAGGATGGGAGAGGAAATCATCGGAACCACCACTTTGTGATAAAGGCCTTCCATGGCGATTTGCCCGGTTTTGGGATTGGTTTTTGGAAAAGACCAAAGGATCACCGAAAAATCATTTTTCGCCGTGGCCACGGCCGCACCCACCAGCCCGCCAATGAGCGCATGGCTGGAGGAACTCGGAATGCCAAAATACCAGGTGAGCAGATTCCAAAAAATGCCGGCAAGCATCGCGCAAAACACCGTTTGTACCGTAATGAAATGTGAATCCACCATGCCCTCACCAATGGTCTTCGCCACGGCAGTGCCGAAAAGTGCTCCGACGAAATTCGTAATGGCCGCGAGAATCACCGCCTGGCGTGGCGTCAAAACCTTGGTCGAAACGACGGTCGCGATGGCGTTCGCGGCGTCGTGGAATCCATTCGTGTACGTGAAGATTAGAACAACGACCAGGACAAGGATGAGAAAAAAAAGCGGTCCCATGTCCGGTCAGTAGTTTTTCAGAATGATATTGGAGATGACATTCCCCGCATCGCGGCAACGGTCCACCACCTTCTCCAGCAATTCATAGAGGTCCTTCAGGATGATGAGTTTTACTGGCTGGGTTTCGAGACGGTAGAGTTCCTTCAGCCGCGCGAGGATCAGGTCGTCCGCTTCACCTTCGATTTTTTGGAGGATATCGTTCTGTTCCTTGACCTTCTCCAGGTGCGATTTCGCGCGCAACTCCCGGACCATCTGCAAAACCGTGCTGGTGGCTTGCTCTAGCAGTTGCACTTGCTTGTCCCATTGGACGTCCTGCAGATGTTCGGCAAAAAGGATGTATCGCTCCGCGAACTTCTCGATGGTCTTGGGAATTTTGTAGAGGGAATTCGCGATGGACTCGATGTCTTCGCGTTCAAGCCCGGTGACGGAAGTTTTGCACAGCAGTTCCCGGATGTCGTTGGTGATTTGTTTGTCTTTACGGCGGGAGGCTACAAATTCATCCAAGCTCAGCTTCGCGCCGGGTTTCAGAATATGCTTCAGTGCATTGACGCTCGCGGTGCATTCTTCGGCTGATGCCTCCAACAGGTCGAGAAATTGGTCATCTTTGCCGAAAAACTTTTGGAGCGAAAACATAATCCGGGACTACCTACGTTATCGGCGTGAAAAGTCGATGAAAAAATGTCACCTGGATTTAACATTTCTTGCGAAGCAACGCGACAAGTTGGGGAGGCAAATCGATTCAGCAGGCGGCGCAAGTTTTGGCGCACCATTCTTCGATCCGGGCTTTGATGGCGTCGCGGATTTTGCGCGTGGCCGCCAGCTTTTCTTCGTATGTGCCCGGAAGGCTGGAGGGATCGGGAAAACTCCAGTGCAGCCGCTGCGTAATTCCGGGGAAAATGGGACAACGCTCCGCGCTGGCTTCATCGCAGACGGTAATGACATAGGCGAAGCTTTGGGTGGTTTTCAGAAAATCAGACACGGCCTTGGTTTGGTTTTGCGAGATATCGATGCCTATCTCTTTCATGACCTCCACGACCACTGGGTTCAGTTTGCCCGCTTCCAAGCCGGCGCTATGTGCTTCGAATTCCCGACCGCATATTTGGTTGAGAAACGCCTCAGCCATCTGGCTTCGGGCGCTGTTATGAATGCAGACGAATAGGACCTTTTTTTTGTTCATGATATCGATCGGTAATTAATTTTTTGATGCCGTTGCAGTCCTTTGAACGGGTTGGTCTTCATCATACCAGCGGCGTGATGCATTGCAGACGCGACACACCGAGAGCATCACAGGAACTTCGACGAGCACGCCCACGACGGTTGCCAGCGCGGCAGGCGAGTCCGTTCCGAAAAGGGTGATTGCCACGGCGACGGCCAATTCGAAGAAATTGCTGGCGCCAATCAACGAGCCGGGAGCGGCGACGTTGTGCTCAACGCGCAGCCGGCGCATGAGCAGGTAGGTCAGCCCGGAGTTGAAATAGACCTGAATCACAATCGGCACCGCAATGAGCGCCACCGCGACCCAACGATGCGTCAGGTTCCGGGACTGGAACGCGAAGATTAACACGAGCGTTAACAACAGCGCGGAGATCATCACTGGATGAAATTTGGGAAGAAACCTGGTTTCGAACCAATCCTTGCCGTGCGATTTTAACAGAGCGGTGCGCGTCAACCATCCGGCTGCGAGCGGTATCACGATAAAAACGATCACGGAAGTGATGAGCACGCGTGACGGAACCACGACATGCGCCACGCCGCAGAGAAACATCACAATGGGAGCGAACGCGAAGAGCATGATCAAATCATTGACCGCCACTTGGACGAGCGTGTAGGCCGGATCCCCGTCAGTGAGATAAGACCATACGAACACCATCGCCGTGCAGGGAGCCGCCGAGAGAATGATCAATCCCGCCGTGTAGTTCTTGGCTGTGACGGGATCGATCCACGGCGCAAAGATTTGTTGCAGAAAAAGCCAGGCGAGAAAGGCCATGCTGAAAGGTTTGACCAGCCAGTTCACGAAAAGCGTGACCATCAAACCCTTCGGGCGCCGCGCGATTCCGCGGATGGCGCTGAAATCGACTTTCAGCATCATGGGATAGATCATCAGCCACAGCAGTACTCCAATGGGGATGTTGACCTGCGAGCCGCGCCCGAAATCAATCCTGCTCAGGGCAGCGGTCAGATCGGGCAACGCTTTTCCCAGAAATAGACCGGCAAGCATGCACAGGAACACCCACAATGTAAGATAGCGTTCGAAGAATGCGAGTCGCCGGGATGTGGCCGGTGCACTCACGGTTTCCTGGCTTTCACCTCAAGGCTGGTAATGTAATTCGCCGGTTTTTCGCCCGATGGCAGTTGCTCAATGATTTTCCGGTAAAGCGGATCTTCCCAATCGGTCATCGCCTCGATGTAACCGGGTTTGCGAGTGAGCACGAGGTCACTCAGGCCCGCTTCGCGCGCCATGCGTTCGGTGTCGCTGATTAACGTCGCGCCAGCGACACATCCGATGAGGGCTTCAACCGTTTTGAGCACTTCAGCGGGCAAGGGTTTGATCAGAGCCATGTCGGACACCGCCACTCGACCGCCCGGTTTCAAAATGCGGGCGATTTCCCTCCAAACTTGCGGCTTTTCGGGCGAAAGATTGATGACGCAATTGGAAATGATCACGTCCGCGGTGTTGTCGGGAATCGGCAAGTGCTCAATTTCCCCGAGACGAAATTCCACGTTGTCCAGGCCGGTCTGCTCGCGATACGCGACCGTATTCTTGCGCGCTTTGGCGAGCATTTCAGCCGTCATGTCCACGCCGATGGCGCGTCCACCGGCGCCGACTTTCCGACCCGCGATAAACACATCAAACCCGCCACCGCTGCCGAGGTCGACCACGGTTTCGCCGGCCTTCAAGGCCGCCAGTGCGGCGGGGTTGCCGCAGGAGAGACCCATGTTCGCGCCTTCCGGCAATGCTTGCAGTTCCTCCACGGAATAGCCGAGTTCGCGCGCCAGTTTGTCGGCTTCCTGTGGAGCCGATCCACAACAGGAAACACCCGTGCTGCAGCGTCCGGCGGAAGTATCCTGGGCGATCTTCGTGTAACCGGTGCGCACGAGTTCGTGAATGGAATGGAGTTGTTCGAAGGAAGGTTTTGCACTCATAAATTCGTTCAGCAGCAGCGTTGGCGCCGGCAAAGCTCGGCGGTATCTGTCGCCAGGATTTTTTTCAGCTTTTTGGAGTCGGCCAGCGCCTCCTCGGTGCTTGCGACCGATTTGTGAACCCAATCCAGCGATTCGGAGACCGCGCGGGAAGCCGCACTCTCGGTGAGCCGGTAGTACACCCAGCGTTCCGCCTTGCCCGATTGAATCAAGCCCGCCTCGTGAAGCACGGACAGGTGTTTAGAAATTGTTGACGTGGCAAAGTTGAACAGCTCGGTGATTTGGCAAACGCACAGTTCTCCCTTTTCCAACGCGAGAAGAATCCGGACCCGGTTCGGGTCGGACAGCGCCTTGGTGATTTTCATGAATTCCCGCATTGTCATATATTTAGCTAAATAACGAAATAACTATTCCACTGAAAACGGGTCGTGTGCAAGGGGAAAAGCGGATTTTTGCGGAAATGGGGGTTTGTCATCGGATTGTAACCTTTCGATCCTTTCCCCAACCCTCGTCACACGATTGTAACAATCCCGCCATTTGGGTGACATAATTGCCTCCTATGGTGTCATTGAACTTAATCGGAATCATACTAAATGGACAAACAAAGAGAATCAGTCGCAAAGGAAACTGTGGCTGCGACACACCCCCTCAGTGATCGACCCAACATTATGAATAAAATCTTCACAAAATCCCTGGTGGCCGCCATCGGCCTCACATTCGCGCTCGGCTGCTCGCAAAAGCAGGAAGTGGCGCAGGCCCAGACTCTCATCAATGGCGCCGGGTCCACTTTCGATAATCCGGCTTTCATGATGTGGAAGGAAGCGTACGGCAAGAATGACAAGGAAGTGCAATTCAATTACCAGTCGGTCGGTTCCGGCGCGGGTATCAAGCAACTGGTGTCGCAAACGGTTGATTTCGGTGCGTCCGATGCTCCGATGACCGATGAAGCGATGAAAGCTGCCCCGGGTAAAATCCTTCACATCCCGGTCGTCGCTGGTGCTGTCGTCATCACCTACAATCTGCCGGGAAATCCCAAACTCAAGTTTGACGATGCCACTCTGGCCGGGATTTATCTCGGCACGATTACCAAGTGGAATGATCCCAAGATTGCCGCGTTGAACGAAGGCTTGAAATTGCCAGGTGACGACATCATCGTGGTGCATCGCGCGGACGGCAGCGGGACGACCTTTATTTTTACGGATTACTTGAGTGCGGTTAGCAAGGCCTGGTCGACGAAGGTCGGCAAGAGCACTTCAGTGAGCTGGCCGGTTGGTATTGGCGGCAAAGGGAATGAGCAAGTCGCCGCCAGCGTGAAACAAAATCCCGGCGCGATTGGTTACGTGGAACTCGCCTACGCCGAGCAAAACAAGCTGCCGGTTGCTGATCTCAAAAATGCCGCGGGCAAATTTGTCGGCCCCTCGCCGGATTCAGTTTCCAAAGCCATGGCAACCGCGAACATCCCTGAAGACTTCCGTTTCTCGATGGTGAACGCACCCGGGGAAGGGGCATACCCCATCGCCGGAGCAAGCTGGGTGTTGCTCTATGAGAAACAGAGTGATGCTAAAAAAGGAAAAATGTTAGTGAACTTTTTGAAGTGGTGTGTTACCGAGGGGCAGAAAACGTCCCCGAAACTTGCCTACGCTCCGCTCCCTGATGAGGTGCAGCAGCGCGCGGTGAAGTTGCTCGAGACGGTGAAGTGACGGATTTTGGAGTTTTTGGGTTGGCTGGTTTTATCAATCGAGGCGGAGCCAAAACTCCGCCTCGCCTTTTAAGCGGGTTCGCAGGTAGCAGATGATGAGTACTGAAGTCGCAACAACTCCGGTTTCGCCGGCGCCGACTGCCCACCGGCAGGGATCGGGCACGCGCGTGGGCGACACCGTGTTTCATATGGTGTGCCTGGCGGCCGCTCTGGCAGTCGCCGTGCTGCTGGCCCTCGTGCTTTGGCAACTCTTCAAAGGCTCGAACCTGGCCCTAAAGCAATTCGGCTGGAAATTTTTCACGGGTAAAGAGTGGAATCCCGTCACCGGCGAATTCGGCGCGTTGCCGTTCATTTTTGGCACCATCGTTTCCTCCACGCTCGCTCTCTTGATTGCCGTGCCGCTGGGAGTGGGCACGGCGATTTATCTCACCGACCTGGCTCCCGTAAAACTGCGCCAGCCGATGACGTCGTTGATCGAAATGCTGGCGGCGGTCCCGAGCGTGGTGTGGGGATTGTGGGCGTTGTTTGTGTTGATCCCGATATTGCGCGCGAGTGTTTATCCAGTGCTGAAACATTGGTTCGGCTTTTTGCCGATCTTCCAAGGGCCAATTTACGGCATCGGCCTCCTCACCTCCGGGGTTATCCTGGCGATCATGATTCTGCCGATCATCACCTCCGTTTCGCGTGAAGTGCTTCGTTCTGTTCCGAATTTGCAGCGTGAAGCCGCTTACGCGCTCGGCGCCACGCGTTGGGAAGTCACACGCATTGCCGTGCTCAGCTACGCGCGCCGAGGGTTGTTCGGCGCGTCGGTGCTCGGGCTGGGACGGGCCATCGGCGAAACCATGGCGGTCACCATGGTGATTGGCAACACTCGGTATATTGGACCGACGCTCTTTCATCCGGCGACCACTTTGGCCAGCGGCATCGCGAATGAATTCACGGAGGCGACGACGGACATTTACCTGAGTTCGCTGTTCGAACTGGGACTGGTGCTGCTCGGCGTGACGGTGCTGGTCAATATCCTCGCGCAAGTGATGGTGCGCGCCTTTACCACGGCGGAAGCCCGCCGCGTCGCCTGATATGAACGTCACATCCGGCAATCATAAATTTCGCAAGGCCAAGAGCCTGGCGATGAATGGGCTTTGCATCGCCTGCGCCGTCCTGGTGATTTTGCCGCTCGGGATGATTTTATTTTACCTGGTTCAAAAGGGCGCTTCCTCGCTGAACCGGGCGTTTTTCACGGGCATCCCCAAACCTGCCGGAATGCCGGGCGGCGGCATGGGCAATGCCATTCTCGGCACTCTGGAATTGGTCGCGCTCGCTTCGTGCATCGGTGTGCCCATCGGGATATTGGGCGGAGTCTACCTGTCGGAATACGGCGGCGAACGCATGAACACGTGGATTCGTTTTTGGGCGGATGTTCTCAACGGAGTGCCGTCGATCGTTTGGGGAATGGTCGCCTACACTTTGGTGGTTCTGCCGATGAAACATTTCTCCGCGTGGGCGGGCGCATTGGCGCTGGCGTTTATAATGATCCCGCTGGTGCTCCGCACGACCGAGGAAGTGCTGGTGCTTGTGCCGCGCAGTTACCGGGAAGCCGCGCTGGCCCTCGGATTGCCGCAATGGAAAGCCATCGTGCGCATCATTCTGCCGACAGCGATGCGCGGCATCATCACCGGCGTCCTGCTCGCGATGGGCCGCATCGCCGGGGAAACCGCGCCGCTCCTGTTCACCGCCTTTGGCAACACCAATTGGAGCCATCACCTGGGCGAGCCGATTGCCGCGCTGCCGCTGCAAATTTTTTCCTACGCGACCGCGCCTGCTGACGATTGGAATCGGCAGGCCTGGGCGGGGGCGCTGGTGCTGGTTGCCATGACATTCTGTTTGAGCCTGAGCGTGCGCCTTTTCTCCGCCGGACGTTTCCAGAAAAACACATGAATTTCGCCATGACTCCCGAAGAAACAAAAACGGCTCCGCGCAGCCCTGCCGAGAACGCCGGGACATCCGCTCCGCAGCCGCAAACTAAACCTGCGGCTACCCCGGCGGCGTCCACAGCCGTGCCGGCTTTGTCGGTGAAAAACCTTTCGGTTTTTTTCGGCAAACATCAGGTGCTCAAAAGCGTTTCGCTCAATGTTGAAGCGCGCGCGGTTACGGCGATTATCGGGCCGAGCGGCTGCGGTAAATCCACCTTTCTGCGTTCGTTGAACCGCATGCACGAACTGGTTTCGACTTCCCGGGTGGAGGGCGATATACGGCTTTTTGGCGAGGATATTTACAGCAGGGGCGTGGAACCGGTGATTGTGCGCCGCCGGGTTGGCATGGTGTTTCAAAAATCGAATCCGTTTCCCACGATGTCAATTGGGGAAAACGTTGTCGTAGGTTTGCGCCTGAACGGTGTCCGCAACCGGGCGTTGCTTGCGGAGCAAATGGAAAAATCCCTGCGCATGGCGGCGTTGTGGGATGAAGTGAAGGATCGCTTGAATGCGCCGGCCATCAGCCTCTCCGGCGGCCAGCAGCAGCGGTTGTGCATCGCGCGCGCGTTGGCGGTGCAGCCCGAAGTGTTGCTGATGGATGAGCCGGCGTCCGCGCTGGATCCGTTGGCGACGTCGAAGATTGAGGACTTGATTCGCGAGTTAAGAAAAGACTACACGATTGTGATTGTTACGCATAATATGCAGCAGGCAGCGCGTGCATCCGATTACACAGCCTTTTTCTACATGGGCGAGCTGGTTGAGTTCGGCCCGACCGCGCAAATTTTCACCAGTCCCAAACAAAAGCGCACGGAAGATTACGTAACCGGACGTTTCGGTTGAGCCGCCGTTCAAAAAAATGGAAACCTCAATTGTCATCGATATGGATTTGGATCAACTGAAACAAAAACTTCTCACGATGGCGAGCCACGCGGAGATCGCCGTGAACGAGGCGCTGCGCGCGCTCATCGAGCGCGATTACGATCTCGCCCTGCGCGTGAAGGAAAGCGACAACGTCATCGACCATCTCGAAGTGGAAATCGACGAGATGGCGATCCATCTGCTCGCGAAGGCGCCGCTCGCCAGTGACTTGCGGTTGGTCACGGTGGCCATGAAGATTTCCCAGAACCTTGAACGCGTGGGCGACGAGGCGACGAAGATTGCCAAGCGCGCCCGCGACTTGAGCCAGGAACCGCCGGTCAAAGTGGTGGTTGATCTGCCGCGCATGGCGAAGCTCGCGCTGGATATGCTGAAGGCGGCGCTGGATGCTTTCGTGAATCGCGATCCGGTGGCGGCGCGCGCGCTCATTCCGCGCGACAAGGAGGTGGACGGCATCAACAAACAAATCACCAATCAACTGGCGCAGCACATGGTGGAGAATCCCGTTGCCATCAAACGCTGCCTGAATTTGATTACGGTGTCGCGCAGCCTGGAGCGAATTGCAGATCACGCGACTAACGTGGCTGAAGAAGTCGTTTACCTTTACGAAGCTCAGGACATCCGCCACACGGGGACGAAAAGTGGCATTGCGAAAGCGGCGCAGTGAAAGTGAGCGCTTTTAGTCTCGGTCAAAAAGTCTGAGACGCCGAACGATGTAGAGGGAGCCCGGGGAAGAAACATTCTTCATTCGCTGGGCGACTTCCTGATGGATCTTGCGATCGATCCATAAGCGTGCCCAAAGGCTCTTAGGTTTGCCTGGCGCCGGAGTCAATTCGCGGCGCACTTCGGCTTCAATGGCCTTGCGCAAACGTTTCGCTCCGTCGGCAACGATTCCGTTCATGGTTGGCTTCCCTAAAAAACTATCGTGCTTTCTGCGTAGGCGTCGCAATTGGGTACAAGCCAGGGCAACACCCAAATGCTTCGTGAAATGCCTGGCTGAAATGGCTGGGGCTGGCGTAGCCGACCTCCAGCGCGGCTTCGGTCACGTTGTATTCGCCGGAACGCAAAAGCTCCGCGGCTTTTTCCATGCGCAAGCGCCGGAGGTATTGCGTGATGGTCAGGCCGGTTTGGGTGGAAAAAATCCGGCTCAAATAGAAATGGCTGCAACCGATCTTTTTGCCGAGTTCTTCCAATGATGGTGGTTCGGCGAGATTTCTTTTCAACAGGAAGATCACCTGTTCGACCCGCTCCTGGGCCATGCGTTGCTGGCGTGTGCAGAAGAATTCCTTCGGCGGCTGGAATAAAAATGTCACCGCCAGCTCGAGCGCCTTGCATTGATACCACAAAGGTTGCGCGGAAGCGTAAACGGGCGGTTGGCGGAGAGTTGAAATCAGGTTTTGTTGCGCGGCTGTGAGCTTCACGGTGGAACCCGAGACGTGCTCGCAGGGGCAGCCTTCGATGGCTGATTTCACCATGGGATGCAGCACGGTTTCCGAGCCGGCGAGATGTTTCGCGAGGAACGGGCAGGAGAATTCGACGGTGAGGAATTGATGCCGCTCGTCCGCGGTGCGTTTTGCCTGCAAAACTTCATTGGCGCGATAATAGAACCCGGCTGAGCCGGGATCGAATTCCGCGCGTGAACCGCCGCTTTCCACAAACCCGTGCCCTTCGAGATTCAAGCAGAGTTCGACGCAGCCCGGATGAAAACTCGCCGACCAATCGAGCTCCTTGCGGGCAAAAAAATCGTGCCACTCGATGCTAAACCCAGTGCCGTGAAAGCTGCCAAAAAGCGGTTGCCAGCCGCGGCCGACATCGCGCCAGGCCGGCGCTTCGGAAAAAGCGGAGCCTTCACCATTTTTTTGGCGGGTGCTGGGTGTGGTTTGCGGTGCGGCACTCATCGAACAGGCACAACAGTTTAGAACGAGAGGGATTCTCGGCTAGAAACGACTTCCTGACAAGGAACGAAATCCCGCGAACGGGAAAAGTGGTGTTATTTGGATGAGCACATTTACGGAGGGAGGTGAAGGCACCGTGGGAGAGTTGATAATTAGGCTCTTTTGGATGAGGCGGAGTTGTTTGAAAAACAATCTGCGACCGCATTCTTATCCAAGTGTTTGCGACGGTGGGTGGTGGATTTGACGGGGGGCTGAATTTGCAGGTGGTTTTTCACCGGGAGGCATTCCCCGGGGTTTCCCGGGGAGATTTCCGGTAATGCACCGGCTAGTCAAATTTTGGTACGTGCCTATGATTAGGACATGAACTTCTTCAGGAAAAAGAAAGTGGCGGCACCCGAGTTCGTGCCGGTGGTGTTACCTGATCCGGTCGACCCGAACGTGCCCCGCAAAAAGGTGCTGGTGGTGGAGGACGATCCGGTCGTGGCCAAGACTCTTTCCATGACTCTGAACGCGCGGGGCTATGAAGTGGTTTATGCGGCCGACAGTTGCGAAGCCATCAAGCTCGTGCGCGAGAGGGATCCAGACGTGATGCTGGTGGATGTGGGCTTGCAGCCCGACCTCGGCGGCGCGCGGTTGTGCGACGGTTTTCAAGTGACGCAATGGCTCCAGCGCGCGAATTCGCGGAAGATCCCTTCAATCATTATCAGCGGCACGAACAAGCCGTCCTATAAGCGTCAGGCGGAATCGATCGGCGCGCAGGCTTTTTTGGCGAAACCGCTCGACAATACGGTGCTGGTGCAATCCATCAAATCAGCGCTGGAGAATCCGAAGCAGGCGCCTGTCCCGGAGCCGAAAGTTCCGGTCACTCCTTTGAAGATGGCGGTTGGTTGGACTGAGGAATAAGAAAAGCAAAAATTTGCGGTGTGTTTGGATGGGCGCGCCGCCGGCAAGGGCGGCGCGTTTTTTTGTACGGGAAAGAGTCACGCGAGCGTGATGGATGCAGCGGATTGGATCGGTGGGCCGGGTCGCACGGGCGGGACGCCCGTGCCACTATCTGCGGCGTCGAGGCAACCCTGGAGTTGACGGGCGAGTTCGTTGACTTGTGGATGCATGAACAGGCCGGTGCGGGTGCCGGGAACGGTGCACATGCGTGTTTCGCGGGCGAATTGGCTCATGGCTTTGCGGCGATCGACTACGCGATATTTCGTATCCGCAGTGAGCAATAACGTGAGTGTGCCGGGGTAAAATTGCGGATGGTAACGGCGGTTTGCCAGCTCCGTCATGGCGGCCACGAAACGGCGATAGGCGTGAAGCTGTCGAACCTTGAGGCCGCGTAATCGGAGGATGCGCCAGCGGATAATTCGCAACGCATCGCGCAACGGGTCAAGAAACAGTTCGTGCGAACGCGCGCGGCGGCCAGTGTAGGGCGCGGCGGGGGAATCCATCAAGGCGAGCAATGCGACCTCACGGCCCATGCGCACGAGGCGCTGGGCGAGTTCAAACGCAACCATACCGCCCATGCACGTGCCGCCGAGGAGATATGGCCCGGTGGGATCCGCTTCGAGAATCTCCGGCAGGTAACGATCTGCCATTTTGGGAATGCTGAGCAGGGGCCAGGATTCGCCCTGCACTCCGGGCGCTTGCAGGCCG
>Ga0105240_10006500_pt1 | contig 17170 bp, 15 predicted proteins | sample KBSC54metaG_FD_80426 | JGI IMG/M metagenome (GOLD analysis project Ga0105240, IMG submission 80426) | Corn rhizosphere microbial communities from Kellogg Biological Station, Michigan, USA - KBS C5-4 metaG | ecosystem: Host-associated > Plants > Roots > Rhizosphere > Soil | place: Michigan, USA...
AGTTCTTCACGCTGTTCAGGCGATTGCAGACGCTCTTTTTCAGGAGGAATGCTGTCGTTGATCAGGTAAGGCTTGATCGAATCGTATTGCTTGAAGAAGTTGGTCATGTCGACGATCAGGTCGCGGATCACCGGCAAACCTGGCAACGGCTTCAGAACGATAGGTTCCGTCAACTCGTTCAGGTTGGTGGTGCAGGCCAGACCGTTCTTGCCGTTGATGTTCATCGCGTCGGAACCGCACACGCCTTCACGGCACGAACGGCGCAGCGCCAGCGAATCGTCGACGTCGGACTTGATGCGTTGCAGAGCATCCAGCAGCATCTTGTCGGTCGGCTTGAGCTCGACGGTCAGGTCTTGCATGTACGGCTTTTCGTCCTTGTCCGGATCGTAGCGGTAGATCTTGAATTTCAGAGTACGTGTCATGTTCTGACCTTTTAGAAAGTACGTGCTTTAGGTTTAAATGTTTCGACCGTCAACGGTTGCATGTTGACTGGCTTGTAGTCGAGACGATTCCCCTCGGAAAACCACAGCGTGTGCTTCAGCCATTCGACGTCGTCGCGCTTTTCATAGTCGCGGTGAGCGTGCGCGCCACGCGATTCTTTGCGGGCTGCTGCGGAAGTAATGGTTGCCTTGGCTGTTTCAATCAGATTGTCCAGCTCAAGCGCTTCGACGCGTGCGGTGTTGAAGACCTTGGACTTGTCCTTGAACGAGACATGCTTGCGACGCTCGTCCAACTCCATGATCTTGGCGCGGCCTTCATTCAGCAATTCGTCAGTACGGAACACGCCGCAATAGTGCTGCATCGTGGCACGGATTGCGTTGGCGACGTCCTGCACGCGCTCGGAGCCGGTGCTGGTTTCCAGACGCGCGACACGTTCCATGACGCGATCGGTTGCATCCGCCGGAATAGGCTTGTGGCTGCGATCCTGCAGACGGCTTTCGACGATGTGATTGCCTGCTGCGCGACCGAACACCACCAGGTCCAGCAGCGAGTTGGTACCAAGGCGATTGGCGCCGTGCACCGATACGCAGGCACATTCGCCGATGGCGTACATGCCCTGCACCACTTCCTTGTAGGAGCCGTTCTTCGGCGCGACGACCTGGCCATACACGTTGGTCGGAATACCGCCCATCTGATAGTGAATGGTCGGTACGACAGGAATCGGTTCCTTGGTTGCATCGACGTTGGCGAACTTGTGCGCGATTTCCAGAATCGACGGCAGGCGCTTTTGAATCGTATCGGCGCCAATGTGGCGCAGATCCAGCAGCACGTGATCCTTGTGCTGGCCGACGCCGCGGCCTTCCTTGATTTCCTGGTCCATCGAACGCGACACGAAGTCGCGCGGCGCCAGATCCTTCAGTGTCGGCGCATAGCGCTCCATGAAGCGTTCGCCGTTGCTGTTGATCAGGATGCCGCCTTCGCCGCGCACGCCTTCAGTGATCAGCACGCCCGCGCCGGCCACGCCGGTCGGGTGGAACTGCCAGAATTCCATGTCTTGCAGCGGCAGGCCGGCGCGTGCCGCCATACCCATGCCGTCGCCGGTGTTGATGAAGGCATTGGTCGATGCCGCCCAGATGCGACCGGCGCCGCCGGTTGCAAACAGCGTGGTCTTCGCGTGCAACATCATCACTTCGCCGGTTTCCATTTCCAGCGCAACCACGCCGATCACATCGCCTTCGTTGTCGCGGATGAGGTCGATCGCCATCCATTCAACGAAGAAATGCGTCTTGGCGCGGACGTTGCGTTGATACAGCGTGTGCAGGAGCGCGTGACCGGTACGGTCGGCGGCAGCACAGGCGCGCGCCACCGGCTTTTCACCGAAGTTGGCGGAGTGGCCGCCGAACGGGCGCTGATAAATGGTGCCGTCCGCATTGCGGTCGAAAGGCATGCCGAAGTGTTCCAGCTCGTAGACGGCCTTCGGTGCTTCACGGCACATGAATTCGATGGCGTCCTGGTCGCCCAGGTAGTCCGAACCCTTGACGGTGTCGAACATGTGCCAGTACCAGTTGTCTTCGGACATGTTACCCAGCGACGCACCGATACCGCCTTGGGCAGCGACCGTGTGCGAGCGGGTCGGGAAAACCTTGGACAGAACCGCGACGTTCAGACCGGCTTCAGCCAGTTGCAACGAAGCGCGCATGCCGGATCCGCCGGCGCCGACAATAACCGCATCAAAGCGGCGTGTAGGAATTGTGGATTTGATAGCAGCCACGATTACACTCTCCACAAAATCTGCGCCGCCCATCCGGCGCACACGACCAGCCACAGGATAGTGGCAACTTGCAAGACCAGGCGCACGGCGACCGGCTTGACGTAATCCATCCAGATATCACGCACGCCAATCCAGGCGTGGTAGAACAAGGCCATGAAGGCGGCAAATGTCGCCATCTTGAACCACTGATGCGAGAACATTGCAGCCCAGCCTTCGTAAGAGAAGTTGCTGGAAGTCAGGAAGCACACCAGCAGAACGACGGTGTACAAAGCCATGACGACGGCGGTCGCGCGTTGCGCCAGCCAGTCGCGCATGCCGTAGTGAGCGCCCACGACGAGGCGCTTCGATCCGATATTATTGTTTGCCATTTTTAGAATGCTCCGAACAGTTTCAATGCCACCAGGATCACCAGTGCGATGCTGACGACCAGAACGCCGGTCGACGACTTGCGCGCGCTGTCCTTGTCCAGACCGATGTGGTTGTCCATGATCAGGTGGCGGATGCCGGCACAGAAGTGATGAAGGTATGCCCAGGACAGGGCGAGGACGACAAGCTTGACGAACCAGTTGGAGGCAAAGCCTTTGAGGTACTCGAAGGTGCCCTCGGAGAGCAGACTGTTATCCAGCAGATACAGGATGAACGGTAGCATCAGGAACAGGAACAGACCACTGACACGGTGCATGATCGACACCAGCGCAGCCAGTGGCATACGGTAACCAGCAATTTGGGTAATATTAATGTTACGAAATTGTGGCCGTGGTGGTTTAGCGGCTTCAGACATAACAAGGTTCTCCTCAGATTTAAAACAATCCCGCAATTTTCGCCGATTTCATGAACCTTCACCAACACTTATTCTGCTTCGCAGCAAATTAGGCATTTCAACGTCGACGAACGGATGCGAGCAAAGGACATCCCCTGCAGGCTTAATTCAGTTCGCTCTGGTAGTGATGATTCAACGTCAAATACAAGCCGCGCCGCATCTCCACCGGCTTGTCGCCATAGGTAAAGGAAGCGCGGTCCACACTCAACAAAGGCGTTTGGGGCGGAACCCCCAGCAGTTCCGCAGACTCCGGATCCGCCCCCACGGCACGAATCTGCTCTTCAGCGCGAATCATGCGTGTCCCGAATTCGGTTTCAAACAGGCCGTACAGCGGCCCTTTGTATTCCATCAGACGTTCCGCGGTCAGCCCTTTGAAAATAAGGCCGGGCAACCAGATTTCTTCAAGTATGGTCGGAACGCCGTTAAATGATTTTACCCGTTTGATGAAGATCACGGAGTCGCCTGACTTCATGTCGAGCTGTCGCGCCACTTCAGCGGGCGCGCGCACACGCTTGACTTCGACGATCTTGTTTTCGGCGCGCTGCGGACCGTCCGTATCGGCGGTCAATCGCAGGAAACGGAATTGCGCATGCGTTTCATGATGCGTGGCAACAAACGTACCCTTCCCCTGCCGTCGCACCACCAGATTTTCAGCAGCCAGTTCGTCGATCGCCTTACGCACGGTCCCCTGGCTCACCTTGAAACGGTTGCCGAGTTCGACTTCGCTGGGGATCAACTCGCCCGGCTTCCACTCGCCTGATTCCAGACGCTGCGTGATCAAAGCCTTGATTTGCTGATAGAGGGGACTGAAGGTAGGAGCTGCTCCGGCAACACTGGTGCCCACGCTTTGCGCGTCGCTGTTGTTCAGATTGGGCAGGGTGGAGCTCATAACCCCAAATTTGACCACAAAAACCCTGCTCGCGTCCAGCAAAAAGTATTTAATAAGATGTCTTATATAAGACATAAGATAGCGATTGACAGACCACAAAGGCAAGCCTACACTCGCGGGCATATTCTGAGACGAACCGTTTTTTTGGCCCGCGCTTGCATCGCGATCTTCAGGAAGCGCGCAATGTGCGCTGCGTCGGTTCGCCATCAAGACGGCAAAACAACTGACTGTCCGCGCTTTCGACGGTATGATTACAGTCTCTTGAAAGAATACGAAGTAATTGCCGGCCTCTTCTCGAGACCGGCGAGGAGTTGGGAAGCACTTCCAGGGCTTGTTTCAGCGCGTTTGCAGCATGTTCTGCGAGCGCCTCCCGACTCCGGCAGTATTGAACGCTTTCTATCACCACTTTGGAGATTCACATGGCTAAAGCCCCCAAGCGTGTTGCCGTCACCGGCGCCGCCGGTCAAATCGGTTACTCCCTCCTCTTCCGCATTGCTAACGGCGACCTGCTCGGCAAAGACCAGCCAGTGATCCTGCAATTGCTGGAAATCCCAGACGAAAAAGCACAAAAAGCCCTGAAGGGCGTCATCATGGAAATCGATGACTGTGCGTTCCCGTTGCTGGCCGGCGTGACCGCGCATAGCGACCCGATGACAGCCTTCAAGGATGCCGATATCGCCCTGCTGGTTGGTGCACGCCCACGCGGCCCAGGCATGGAGCGCAAGGATCTGCTGGAAGCCAATGCACAAATCTTCACCGTGCAAGGCAAGGCACTGGATGCGGTTGCTTCGCGCGACGTCAAGGTTCTGGTGGTCGGCAACCCAGCCAACACCAATGCTTACATCGCCATGAAGTCGGCACCCAACCTGCCAGCCAAGAACTTCACCGCCATGCTGCGCCTGGACCACAACCGCGCGCTGTCGCAAGTTGCGGCCAAGATCGGCCAACCGGTTTCGGCCATCGAAAAGCTGTGCGTCTGGGGCAACCACTCGCCGACCATGTACGCCGACTACCGTTTCGCGACAGCAGACGGCAAGCCAGTCAAGGATCTGATCAACGATCAGGTCTGGAACAAGGACACTTTCCTGCCGACAGTCGGCAAGCGCGGCGCGGCAATCATCGAAGCACGCGGCCTGTCTTCGGCAGCATCGGCAGCCAACGCAGCAATCGATCACGTGCATGACTGGATCCTCGGCACCAATGGCAAGTGGACCACCATGGGTGTTCCATCGGATGGTTCCTACGGCATCCCTGAAGGCACCATGTTCGGCTTCCCGGTCACAACCGAGAACGGCGAATACAAGATTGTCCAAGGCCTCGAAATCGACGAATTCTCGCAAGAGCGCATCAACATCACGCTCAAGGAATTGTCGGAAGAGCGCGAAGGCGTCAAACACCTGGTCGGCTAATTGACCAGCGCGCGGCGGGCTCTCACAGCCGCCGCGTAAATTTTGCATACATTCGGAATTCAGCAGCAATGCATCCCACCCAGGTCTTGTTCCCAGGCACCCGACAACCGGTTTCACTCCCGGTCTGCGACCATTACGCCGGCTCTGAAAAGCTGATGCGCAAGTCGATCGCCCTGCAACAAGAACTCGGCCCGATTTTTGATATCACCCTCGACTGCGAAGACGGCGCCAGCGCCGGCAACGAAGCCGAACATGCGCAACTGGTCGGCTCCTTGATCGCCGGCGACGACAATCGCTTCGGCCGCATCGGCGCTCGCGTGCATGACGTGACCAGCCCCTTTTTCGAACAGGACGTTGCGACGATCTGTGCCAGCGCTGCGCCGCAACTGGCCTACCTGATGCTGCCCAAGGCGGACGGTCTGGCCGATGTGCAACGCGCCATCGCCACCATCTCCCGCCACACCGGTGAAGTCGGCCGCCGCACCCCGCCGCTGCACGTGCTGATTGAGACCCACGGCGCCCTGGAAGACGTACGCGAGATCGCAGCGTTGTCACAGGTTGAATCGCTGTCCTTCGGTGTGATGGATTTTGTGTCGGCACACTATGGCGCTATCCCGGGTGCGGCGATGCGCTCTCCCGGCCAGTTCACGCACCCGCTGGTGGCGCGCGCCAAACTGGAGATTTCCGCCGCCTGCCACGCGCACGGCAAAGTGCCGTCGCACAATGTCACCACCGAGATCCAGGACACTGCGGTAGTCACAAGCGATGCCGGCCGTGCAGCGCAAGAATTCGGTTATACCCGGATGTGGAGCATCCATCCGAATCAGATCAAAGCGATCGTACACACCCTCTCTCCCGCCGATAACGAAATCGGCGAAGCGGCACAAATCCTGCTTAAAGCCAAGGAAGTGCAATGGGGTCCGATACAGCATGACGGCACGCTGCATGACCGCGCGAGCTACCGTTATTACTGGAGTATCCTGCAGCGCGGCCATGCCGGCGGCGCTGTCCTGCCTGTGGAAGTCGCGGCCTGGTTTGCAGAAACCGGCACGACCGCTGCACCGATTTCAACCACCCTGCAACATTGAATATTGACGCACGATGAAAAAATACCTGACCGCCCTCACCCTCGTAAGCGCCCTCTTCGCCGTCGGCATGCCGTCTGCATTTGCAGAGACCGGCGCACCTGCTGCAACCGCCACCAAGAAACAACCCGCCAAGAAAAAAGCAGCACATCCCAAAGCTGCCGCCGCAGCCGCCAAGCCTGCTGAAAAAATGGCGCTCTCTTCGGACGCTGACGACGATGAAAACGAGCCGGAAATCGGCGGCACCAAGTCGGCCGATTTCAACTGCGAAATGGGCAACAAGCTGACCATCTACAAGAACGACGACGACGACAAGCACATCGCCATCCGCTGGAACAAGCGCATCAACCGCCTGACCCGCGTGACCACCACCACCGGCGCCAACCGCTTCGAGAACCGCAAGGTCGGCCTGGTCTGGATCGGCATCCCGGCCAAGGGCATCCTGCTGGATTCCAAGAAGGGTCAGCAACTGGCAAACGAATGCAAGAACGTAGAACCGGCGACTGCAGAAGCGCCGGCAGCCCCGAAAAGCTAAGCAGCGAACAGGTAACAAGATTCAGCACGAATTTAGTAAAAATTCAGAAGTAACGCAGTCCCGTATTTGCAACGAAACCAAGCTTCGTAGCGCTAACAAAGTATTTACACCATCCGTAATCTAAGGAGAAGAGGCCATGTCCCGCAACACATTGAACACCCTAAAGGAATTCAGCATTTCCGGTTCCAAGAAAGGCAAGTTCTACTCCCTGCCCGCCCTGGAAAAGAAACTCGGGATCAACATCTCCCGTCTGCCAGTGTCGATCCGTATCGTGCTGGAATCCGTCTTGCGTAACTGCGATGGTCAGAAGGTGACTGAAGAGCACGTCAAACAACTGGCGAGCTGGGGCGCCAAGGCTGCCCGCGTCGACGAAATCCCGTTCGTGGTCGCCCGCGTGGTGCTGCAGGACTTTACCGGCGTCCCTCTGCTGGCCGACCTGGCAGCAATGCGCAACGTCGCCAAGAAGCTGGGCAAGAATCCAAAGAACATCGAACCGCTGGTTCCGGTGGATCTGGTTGTCGACCACTCGGTGCAGATCGACCACTTCCGCGAAAAGAAAGCGCTCGATCTGAACATGAAGCTGGAATTCCAGCGCAACAACGAGCGCTATCAGTTCATGAAATGGGGCATGCAGGCATTCGACACCTTCGGCGTCGTGCCTCCCGGCTTCGGCATCGTCCACCAGGTGAATCTGGAATACCTGGCGCGCGGCGTGCACAACAAGACCGGCGTTTATTATCCCGATACACTGGTCGGCACTGACTCGCACACCACCATGATCAACGGCATCGGCGTGGTCGGCTGGGGCGTGGGCGGCATCGAGGCGGAAGCCGGCATGCTGGGCCAACCGGTCTACTTCCTGACGCCTGACGTAGTCGGCGTGAACCTCACCGGCCAGCTGCGTGAAGGCGTCACCGCCACCGATCTGGTCCTGACCATCACCGAACTGCTGCGCAAAACCAAGGTCGTGGGCAAGTTCGTCGAATTCTTCGGTGAAGGCACCAAGTCGCTGTCGCTGACCGACCGCGCCACCATCGCCAACATGGCCCCTGAATACGGCGCGACCATGGGTTTCTTCCCGGTTGACGAAGCAACCATCGACTACTTCAAGGGCACCGGCCGCACCAAGGCGGAAATCGACGCGTTCGAATCCTACTTCAAGGCGCAGAACCTGTTCGGTATTCCAAAGGCCGGCGACATCGACTACACCAACGAAGTGTCGCTGGACCTGGGCACCGTTGCACCGTCGCTGGCTGGTCCGAAGCGTCCGCAAGACCGTATCGAAATCGGTAACGTCAAGTCGACTTTCGCCGACCTGTTCGTCAAGCCGGTTGCTGAAAACGGCTTCAACAAGAAGATCGAAGATCTGCCGAAGGCATACACCAACGCCGATGGCGTCGACGTCAAGAGCGGCGACGTGCTGATCGCTGCGATCACGTCGTGCACCAACACATCGAACCCAAGCGTGTTGCTGGCTGCCGGCCTGCTGGCCAAGAAGGCTGTCGAAGCCGGCCTGAAGGTCGCTCCGCACATCAAGACGTCGCTGGCGCCCGGATCGCGCGTCGTGACCAAGTACCTGGAAGCAGCCGGCCTGCTGGGCTATCTGGAAAAACTGGGCTTCGGCGTGACTGCTTACGGTTGCACCACTTGCATCGGCAACGCCGGCGACCTGACACCGGCAATGAACGAAGCCATCGTCAAGAACGACATCGTGGCGTCCGCCGTGCTGTCGGGCAACCGCAACTTCGAAGCGCGTATTCACCCGAACATCCGCTCGAACTTCCTGGCATCGCCTCCGTTGGTCGTGGCTTACGCCATCGCCGGCAACGTCAATGTCGACCTGATGACGCAACCGGTCGGCAAGGGCAAGGGCGGCAAGGAAATTTTCCTGGGCGACATCTGGCCGACTTCGCAAGAAATCGAGAAGCTGTTGAAGTTCGCAATGAACGCCAAGGTGTTCAAGGAGAACTACGCCGACGTCAAGGGCGCACCAGGCAAGCTGTGGGAAGCCATCAAGGGCGTCGCCGCCGGTCAGGTCTACAACTGGCCGACTTCGACTTACATCGCAGAACCACCGTTCTTCGAAAACTTCACCGAAGTGCCGACAGCAGCAGCAACAGGTATCACCGGTGCGCGTGCTCTGGGCGTGTTCGGCGACTCGATCACCACCGACCACATCTCCCCGGCCGGTTCGATCAAGGATTCCAGCCCGGCAGGCAAGTGGCTGCAAGCCAACGGCGTGCTGAAGGCGGACTTCAACTCCTACGGCTCGCGCCGCGGCAACCACGAAATCATGATGCGCGGCACGTTCGCCAACGTGCGTATCAAGAACCTGATGGTGCCAGGTGTTGAAGGCGGCGTGACGGTTCACCAGCCTAGCGGCGAACAAATGGCGATCTATGATGCGGCCATGAAGTACGTCAACGACGGCGTGCCAACCATGGTGTTCGGCGGCGAAGAGTACGGTACCGGCTCCTCGCGCGACTGGGCTGCCAAGGGCACCCAATTGCTGGGCGTGAAGGCTGTGATCACGCGTTCGTTCGAACGTATTCACCGCTCGAACCTGGTCGGCATGGGCGTGCTGCCGCTGCAATTCATCGGCACCGACAGCGTGCAGACCCTGGGCATCACAGGCGAAGAAACTTTCGACCTGAAGGGCCTGGAAGGCGAGATCAAGCCGCAACAGGAAGCAACCCTGGTGATCCATCGCAAGAACGGTGAAACCAAGGAAGTCAAACTGCTGCTGCGCATCGATACGCCGATCGAAGTGGACTACTACAAGCACGGCGGCATCCTGCCGTTCGTTCTGCGTCAACTGCTGGCAGCTTGATCAGCTTCCTCCAATAAAAAACGCCGGTTTCGACCGGCGTTTTTTTATGCGCGTCGCGAAGCAAGCCGGGAAGCACACATCAGCGCTGTTGACGAACCGACATGCCAGTCAGCAACACCCGGCCCGATGTCGAATCAACTACAATAGACATTCTCATCATTTGATTGTCAATATTTCATCATGCGCCGCCCCGCCAAACGTTCTTCCTCCAGGTTGTCCGCTGAAAGCCAGCGCCTGGTCAATTCATCACAAGCGGTCGCCGGCTCTACCAGTCGTCTCGAAGAACGAGCCTGGGAACGCACCCTCGATCTGCAATTGCACAAGCAGCTGAAAAGCAATCACCAAGGCACCATCGACGCCGCCCTCGATCACCTGTTCAAGTCCGATCTCGACGGTTACGACGTCCTGGTGGAAGCCGTGGAAGCCAACAGCGAAGCCTGCGCACTCGACTACGACGGCAAGGTCTACAGCGTGCAGTTGCTGGCGCTGCCGGTACTTGCCTGGACGCGTTTCAGCATCGCTTCCGGCAACCTGCCCACTGAAGTGCGCAATGGCTTGTTCGCTCATCTCCATGCGCACGTGCTGGCCGACAATGTTCAGCTGGCGCTCGCGCCGGCCTTGTATGCGATCGAACAGCTGCCGCGCCATCATGCCGACGTCTTCGCGCTAGCGCAACGCATGGGTCAGTCCGCGCTCAAGCAAAGCACGCCACAGTTGTCGCTGGAGCAAACGCCGACCGCGCCGTTCCTGGCCGACACGCGCTACCTGATCGCTGCGGTCGCGGTGCCGACCGGCGCGCCGATATTTCGCTGGCAGATGGATGAACATGGCTCGGTCGTGCACGAGCGGGAAACGGCACTCAAGGCCTGGACTACCCAGGCCACGCCGCTGCTGACGCGTTTCCTGCCCGGCTGCAATGTCGAGTTGCTGTTGCCGCAACCGTACTACTTCGCCTGCCGCGAAGCGGACAAGCGCATCCGCCCTGCCGCCATCCGTGCCGCCGATCATTACCTGACCCAGACACTGGGCGTGGCTTCATCGGAGCTGCACGCCAACATCGGCAGTTTTTGCGAGAACATCAATGGCCAGATAGACGAGTACCGCGTCGGCTTCAGCCTCGGCAACGATGACGGCATTGTGTATGGCATCGTGTGGCCGCTTTACGAGCAGGAAGACGGCGATGAAGTACGTGACCTGTCTGCGCCGGACAGTGCCCGGACGCCAATGGAAGATATCCTGGCGGTGCTGCGAGAGTGCGGTATCGTGCAGATCAAGCTGCACGAGGAGCGCTATACGATGGAGTTCTGCGACGATTGCGGCACACCGTTGTTCCCGGCGCCCGACGGCGATCTGGTGCACGCGGAAATGCCGGAAGATGCGCCCGCATCGACCGAACATTTCCACTAAGTTGTATTCCCGCCTGCCGATAAGCGTCCAGGACGCCTATCGGCACGGTCTGTCGACATCATTTCACAATCAAAAAAACAAAACGGGCGCCTGCCGCAGAGCCATGCGGCAGGCGCCCGTTCCCGGACTTGATGCTTGAAGCGGCTTAAGCTGCCAGCTTCTCGATCAGACCCATGTCGGCGCTGGACATCAGCTTGTCAATGTCGACCAGGATCAGCATGCGCTCATCCAGGGTACCCAGGCCGATCAGGTAGTCGGAGTCGAAAGTCGTACCCATTTCCGGTGCCGGCTTGATTTGCTCAGGCGACAACGTGATCACGTCGGACACGCTGTCCACCACCATACCGACCACGCGACCGGAAATGTTCAGGATGATGACAACGGTGAATTGATCGTAGGTCGGTTCGCCGAGCTGGAACTTGATGCGCATGTCGACGATGGGGACGATGATGCCGCGCAGATTGACGACGCCCTTGATGAATTCCGGCGAATTGGCGATGCGGGTCACGGCTTCGTAGCCGCGGATTTCCTGAACTTTCAGGATGTCGATGCCGTATTCTTCCTTGCCGAGCGTGAAGGCCAGGAACTCATTCCCGGCGCTGTCGGATTTCTCGCCGAAGCCGGAAATATTTTTCGAAATGGTGTCAGACATAATAATGGCCCTTATAAAAAATCAGGAAAATACAGATTCGTCGCTCAGTTGCCGGCTTGATCGTAACAAGGCGGCAACGTCGATAATCAAGGCTACGCCTCCGTCACCCAGAATAGTAGCACCAGAAATCCCTGCAACCTTACGATAATTGGATTCCAGGTTCTTGACAACAATTTGCTGCTGGCCGATCAGATCATCGACGAACAATGCAGCTTTCTTGCCATCCGATTCCAGGATTACCACCAGCCCCTGCGACGGATCGGTGAATGTCGGCTCGATATTGAAAATTTGATACAGCGGAATCAGCGGCAGATACTCACCCCGGACTTTGATGACCTTGCCTTGTCCGCTGATTTCCTTGACGTCCTGCGTCGCTGGTTGCAACGACTCGACCACATAGCCGAGCGGCAGGATATAAATCTCGTGACCGATGCGAATCGACATCCCGTCCAGGATCGCCAGCGTCAGCGGCAGGGAAATCGAAATCGTCGTGCCGAATCCCTTGCTGGAGCGAATATCGACCGCACCGCCCATGGCGAGGATGTTGCGCTTGACGACATCCATGCCGACGCCACGGCCGGACACGTCGGTGACCTGCTCCGCAGTCGAAAAACCCGGTTCGAAAATCAGTTGCCAGACGTCCCCATCGCTCAGATTATCAGATACCGCCATGCCTTGCTGCTTGGCCTTGGCCAGAATCTTGTCACGGTTGAGACCGCCGCCGTCGTCGGTAACTTCAATAATGATGTTGCCGCCCTGATGCTCGGCAGACAGCGACAGCGTGCCATAATCGGCCTTGCCGGCCGCCAGACGCGTCTCGGGAATTTCGATGCCATGGTCAATACTGTTGCGCACCAGATGCGTGAGCGGGTCGACGATGCGTTCGATCAGTCCCTTGTCCAGTTCCGTGGCGGCGCCGTGGGTGACGAATTCGACGCGCTTGCCGAGTTTGGCGGCCAGATCGCGCACCATGCGCGGGAAACGCGAGAACACGTAGTCCATCGGCATCATGCGGATCGACATGACCGATTCCTGCAAGTCGCGTGTATTGCGGGTCAACTGGCTGACGCTGTTGAGCAGATGTTCGTGCAGCATCGGATCCAGCGAGCCGGTGCGCTGCTCAATCATGGCCTGCGTGATCACCAGTTCTCCCACTAGGTTGATCAACTGATCGACCTTTTCGATGCCGACGCGGATCGACTGCGATTCATGTACGGTCGCGGCAGGCTTCTCGCCCTTGGCTTTCTTTTCGCCGCCTTCCGTCACGGCGAGGGCCGGCGGCTCGTCGTCTGTATGCGCAGCGGCTTCCGCCGCCTGCTTTGCTTGTTCGATTTCGCCTCGCGGCACGAACGGCTCAAAGAAGCCGTAGCCGCGCTCCTTGTCCGTGGCGTTCACCGGAACGAACGGGGCGAAGAAACCGTAGCCACGTTCTTCATCGGTGGCGTCCTGCGGCACGAACGGCGCGAAGAAACCGTAGCCCTGTTCTTCTTCCTTGGAACGACCGGCGACCGCCTGCGAAATCTTCAGGTCATCCGTGTTCACCAGGAAAGAGCAGATTTCAACAATGCTGTCGGCGCCCTTGGCGGTGTCCAGGATGAACACGCAACGGCCATCTTCCGCGTCGGCTTTTTCAATTTTCCCGAGCAGACCGAGTTCTTGCTGCAAAGCCTCGATGTCACGCTCGGCCAACTGCGGCAGATCAATGCGATAACGGCTTATGCCGTCCGGGCCGACCAGGGCCTGCGGACCTTTGGCCTTCTTGCCGGCGCCTTCGGACAACGATTGCAGCAGCTTGCGCACGTCAGCGGCTGCGTTCAGATCGACGCTCGCCCCATGGCGATGGCCGTCCAGCATGGATTTGATAACGTCTTTGGCGGCCAGGAATGCGTCGACATGCTGACTGGTCAACGCCATTTCATGTTGGCGGATACGGTCAAGCAGCGACTCCAGCACGTGGGTCACCTCGGTAATATCGCTCAGGCCGAATGTGGCTGATCCGCCTTTGATGGAATGCGCGGCGCGGAAGATCGCGTTCAGATCTTCGTCGTCGGGATCCGACACATTAACGGCCAGCAGGAGCTTTTCCATTTCGGCGAGGCCTTCCTCCGCCTCGTCGAAAAACACCTGGAAAAACTGGCTCATATCAATGGTCATGATTGGGCTCCGTCATGGATGCTGTAGGTCTGTCTTTTATGTTGATTATTGACACTAGCCGATGACTTTTTTAACCACTTCGGTCAGGCGTTGCGGATCGAATGGCTTCACCAGCCAGCCGTTCGCGCCGGCAGCCTTGCCTTTGGCCTTCATCTCGTCGCTGAACTCAGTGGTCAGCATCAGGATAGGCACGCGCTGATAGCTCGTGAGCGCACGCAGGGAACGGATCAGCGTCAGGCCATCCATGCGCGGCATGTTCTGATCGGTCAGCACCAGGTCGAAGGTCTGTAACTTCGCCTTGTCCAGCGCATCTTGCCCGTCCACCGCTTCGGTGACTTGATAGCCGGCTGCTTTCAGGCTGAACACCACCATCTGGCGCAATGACCCCGAGTCGTCTACCGCAAGAATTGTTTTAGACATCATTACTCCCTGTTCTTCATTTACGGCCATGAGTTGTATCAACTCATTATGCCGCATCCATTATCAAAAAATTACCATTCTGCGAGTGATTCAGCCCATCTCAGATCACCGAAGAGCCTCGCCGAATCTGCATATTGAGGCGGCTTCGCTTAAAACAATTCGATGTCGCCGCTTTCCATGCGCGTTTGTCGTACTGTTTTCCATAAGCCATTTTCAAGCGCGGTCAGGCGTTCTTCCATTGACTCAACCGTATTCTTGAGCAGGCTCTCGAGCATCTCCACCGACTGCGCCGAATCAGGAGTAATTTCAAAGCTGTTCGCACTGAGCACGCCCAGCGCATCACGCAAACCGATCACGCGCCGTACGATACGCTCCAGCAACTGGCTGGTCATATCCTGGAATTGCAGGCCCGTCACGGCCGCATTGACGTGCACCGTAATGTCGTCCTGCATGACCTTGAGGCGAGCGATATCCTCAGCGGACAAGGTGCCGTTGCCGGCCATGACCAACTCAAGTTCCTTTTGCTGCGCGAGGACAGCGGTGTGCAACTCCATGAAGCTGGATCCCAGCTTCTCGATCGCTTCACCGAGCAGGATATTGGTCTGGACCAGATCCGTCTCGACTTCAGTCAGTTGCCTGCTTCCACCGCTAGCCGTATCGAGCAGCAAGCGCTTCAGCTCTTGCAGCATTTTGGGTGTCGACATTCGAAGCCCTCCTTTTCAATTGGGCCGGGTGTTTAAAATCCAGTTAATTCTTGGCCGGTTCGCTCAAACCTTCTTTTACTTCAGCTTCCGACGACACATCGAGTGAGGATGAGCCCCCGTTCTGCACCAGCTCCTCCGCCTTCTTGTTCATCACGATGATGCTAATGCGACGGTTGATCGGGTTGAAAGGATCTTCCTTGTCCAACAGTACGGCGGACGACAGGCCCACCACTCGCAATACCTTCGATTCATCCATGCCGCCGGAAATCAATTCGCGACGCGATGCATTGGCGCGGTCGGCCGACAACTCCCAGTTGCTGTAACCCTTTTCACCGCTTGAATACGGTGTCGCGTCAGTATGGCCGGACAAACTGATCTTGTTGGGCACATCGTTGAGAGTTTTACCTATCTCGCGCAGGATTTCACGCGTATAGGGCTGCAACTGCGCGCTCGCCAGCGCGAACATCGGACGGTTTTTTTCGTCCACGATCTGGATGCGCAAGCCTTCGGAGGTGATATCGATCAGCAGTTGATTCTTGAATTGCTTCAAGGTCGGGCTGCTGTCGATGGCGGTCTCAATGCGTTTTTTCAATTCATCCAGGCGGGCGCGTTCGGCTTTTTCCAGTTCGGCCTGAGCGGCGCGCACGCTACGCTTGTTGGTGACATCGTTCTCCCCCTTGCGCAACTGGCCTTCCTGACGCGTCAGATCCTTGCCACCGCCGGGCAGCACGGTGTTTGCATCGCCGCTGCCGGAACCGCCGGCCATCGCCACTTTGAGGGGAGTCTTGAAATATTCCGCGATACCATTGAGATCACCCTTGGCGGTCGAGCCCAACAGCCACATCAGCAGGAAGAACGCCATCATCGCCGTCACGAAGTCGGCGTAGGCGATCTTCCAGGCGCCGCCGTGATGACCGCCGCCGCCCTTCTTGATGCGTTTTACAATAATGGGACGTAGCCCTTCGTCGGCCATGCCTTACTCCTGCTGATGACTGGTCATATCGGGTTACTTGCTTTTTGCCTGTTTGACGTGCTCTTCCAGCTCCAGGAAGGACGGACGTTCCGTCGAGAACAGGACCTTGCGGCCGAATTCGATCGACAAGGCAGGTGCGTAACCGTTCAGGCTGGCGAGCAGAGTGACTTTGACGCATTGATAAATCTTGGTCGACTCGTGCAGCTTTTGCTCCAGCAAGCTCGACAGCGGCCCCACGAAACCGTAAGCCAGCAGAATACCGAGGAACGTACCGACCAGTGCGTGCGCAATCAGCATACCCAGTTCGGACGGCGGAATACCCACTGATTCCATCGTATGCACCACGCCCATCACCGCCGCCACGATACCGAACGCCGGCATGCCGTCGCCGAGCTTGGCGATGCAATGCACCGGGATTTCGCCTTCGTGATGATGCGTTTCGATTTCGTTGTCCATCAGGTTTTCGATCTGGAACGCATCCATGTTGCCCGACACCATGAGGCGCAAGTAATCGGTCATGAACTCGATCAGGTGATGGTCGGCCAGAACGCCGGGATACTTGCTGAAAATCGGGCTCGATTCAGGCTCCTCGATGTCGCCTTCGATCGACATCAGACCTTCCTTGCGCGACTTGGTCAGAATTTCGAACAGCAACGACATCAGCTCCATGTAGAGAGCCTTGGTATAGGTCGAGCCTTTGAAAACAGTCGGTAATGCCTTTATCGTGGCCTTGATGGCCTTGTTGTTGTTACCGACAAGGAAAGCGCCCCCCGCTGCTCCGCCGATCATCAGCAACTCGATTGGCTGAAACAACGCCCCGAGATGCCCCCCTGCCATTGCAAATCCGCCGAAGACGGACGCCATGACGATTACATATCCAATTATGACTAACAAGTGCCTACTCCCGTCCCAGTGGCGTTCAGTGTTTTTTACCTGCTGTCAGGTTACATGCAATCCCATCAACCAAACGATGGAATACATGACCGAAAGCGGGCTTTCATTTTCAATTACGACACCAAAGATAAAAACTTGATAACGTGCGGAGAATGTAACACAGCTCTTTTTTGTTTCACATACGCC
>Ga0105240_10006502_pt1 | contig 17166 bp, 9 predicted proteins | sample KBSC54metaG_FD_80426 | JGI IMG/M metagenome (GOLD analysis project Ga0105240, IMG submission 80426) | Corn rhizosphere microbial communities from Kellogg Biological Station, Michigan, USA - KBS C5-4 metaG | ecosystem: Host-associated > Plants > Roots > Rhizosphere > Soil | place: Michigan, USA...
AAGAGGCAGAGAGGCTTCGGGCCCACCCCTGCCGGTGAGGCATACCATCTTGTCAAGTTTTGAGATAGTGCCGAGGGATGAGCAGGTCAAGCCAGCCCCAGCATTGAAGGCCGGTGTGGATTCCTCGCTCAGCGAGGGCGGGATGCTGATGCAGGAAGAGGGCACTTTCGCCTCGCTGGTCAGCAGCATCCGTGACGTCTTCTTCCCAGTGAAGCTTCCCCCGCTGGTCCTTGAGTCCAAGCCGATTCCGGTGCCGGACCGGATGAAAACAAGGCAGGACCCGCGTGCGACGACGGCTTCCTTCGTCATCTATGCCATTCTGATTGCGCTCATAGGCTGGGCTCTGAATAAACACGTCCAGTTTGCCTCGCAGGCAAAGTCGGCCATCATGACGAACCTCACCCCTCCGCCGGAAATGCCCAAGCTGCAGGACCGGATGGGTGGCGGCGGTGGTCAGCGCGGGCCCACCCCCGTGACTAAGGGCCACCTCCCCAAGTTCGCCGATCAGCAGATCACCCCGCCCAAGGCTCCTCCTATGGAGCAGCCAAAGATCAAAATGCCGGAGCCTACCATCGAGGTCCAGAAAGACCTGAAGATGGCGAACAACAACATGCCCAACCTGGGCGTTCCAAACTCGCCGTTACTCGGCACTTCGATGGGCAATGGCAGTGGATCCGGACTTGGCTCTGGCAACGGTTCCGGACTCGGACCAGGCACTGGCGGCAATTATGGCGGCGGATTGCGGCGTGTGGGCGGCGGAGTATCGAGCCCCGAACTGATCTCCAAAGTCGAGCCTGAGTTCAGCGAAGAGGCGCGTAAAGCCAAGTTCATGGGTGTGGTCACCGTGAATCTCATAGTGGACACCAAGGGCATGCCCCAGAACGTACATATCCTCCGCGGAGTCGGCATGGGCCTGGATGAGAAGGCTCTTGAGGCAGTGCGCCAGTACCGCTTCAAACCGGCGATGGAGAACGGTCATCCCGTTCCCGTGCAGGTAAACGTCGAGGTCAACTTCCAGATCTTCTAGCCCCAGTGTGATCGTGCCACGGCCCGCTATTGGCAGTCATATGTGAGCTGCGGACCGCGACGTTTCAACGGGCACCCACCAGCGTTCCTGCCGTGGACGTGATTTCGTCGAACGTCAGGTTTTCAGCCGCGCTGCCGGTGCGATTCCTCCAGTCCAGGAAAAGCCGACCGTAACTATCCGTCAGGCACGTAGCGCGGTCGATCCCCAGTGCAGCAAGCGTCTGATCGATCCACTGCGGCGGACCTTCCAGTTCGGCGAAGTCGCCAATCGGCGTCTCATCCAACACCAGATGGGTGGGTTTCGGAAGCTCGGAAACCTCTGGCCCGAGTTCCGGGTTCGTGAAAAGAGGGCCTTGAATCGACTGCGTCGACTGAGACCACTCCGTGCGAAACTTCTCATACCGGAACACGGCGCGGTAGCCGAGTTGTTCGAAGATTGCTGCCAGCGCAGGACCGTCTTCCACGCGGGTTTCGGTTTCGATGCGCACTTTGTACCGCGTATCTGCCTCTTCGCCGCTGTTTCCGGGCTGTCGCTTGTGGGTCACAGTCCAGATCTCTCCGTAGCGTCGAATGCGCAGAATCTGGGTCGAGAGGCGCAGCGTGCGACTGGATGTGTCGTACAGTGTGTTCTGTTCGAAAGTACGCGGCGTGTCGAGCTGGAAGCCGAGGTGAGGAAGTCGGGACTGAAGCCGGGAGAGATCGTCGATGGGAAACTTGAGCTCAATCTCGGCATTTTGCATGCGATGAGTATACGGCGAGAGTACAAACGATGAACGTGCATTCAGGGCAGGGCTTGGCGCAGGAGAAAGGCAGGCCGTGAAAACCGAGCGGCTCAAGGGAGAGGGCATTCTGGCCTCCGTCGGAATAGCTCGAGCGGCAGAACTGCTGCGCTCGGGTGGAACCGTGGCATTTCCCACGGAAACCGTGTACGGGCTGGGAGCAAACGCACTCGATCTTGAGGCAGTGGCCAAAATTTTCGCAGCCAAGGAGCGGCCCGGGTGGGACCCGCTCATCGTGCACATCTCCGACAAAGCCATGCTGGAGCAGGTGGCGGTCCTCAGCGATGAGCTGAAACCTCAGGTGAATGCCTTGGCCGCTGCCTTCTGGCCTGGACCGCTGACTATGCTGCTGCCGCGCAGCGGTGTGGTGCCCGATGGCGTCACCGCCGGCCGTCCTCTGGTCGGAGTGCGCATGCCATCCCATCCTGTCGCGCTGGATCTTATCCGCCGCGCAGGCATTCCGGTCGCTGCTCCGAGTGCCAACCGCTTCTCACGGCCCAGCCCTACGACCGCGTCTCACGTGCTCGCCGACCTCGATGGAAGGATCGACGCGGTGCTTGATGGAGGACAAACGACGGTGGGCCTTGAATCCACCGTCTTCGACCTGAAAGCCCGCGTCATTTACCGCCCAGGTGCGGTTTCCGCTGCCATGATTTCGGGCGTCATCGGAGGTGAGGTCGAGACCACACATGCCAGCGAGCAGAGTTCGGTAGAGCCGCAAGCCCTTCCGTCGCCTGGAATGGGCATGCGCCACTATGCGCCCAACGCGCGCATAGTGCGGGTGAACGATCAGCGCGAGCTGCTGGCTGAAGTGGCAAAGTTTCCACCGGCAGAGGTCGGCGTCATGCTGCCCGATGGATGGGACCCCGGCCCTGCTGGCGTCAGTTTTCGCTGGGGCCCGTGGGAAAGTCCCCATGTGCTGGCGCGCTTGCTCTACTTTGGTTTTCGGCTGTTGGATGATCGCGGCGTTAACGTGATCGTCTGCCCGGTCCCAACCGCCGAGGGCCCGCTGGCCGATGCCCTGCGCGAGCGGTTAGAGAAGTCCTCCCGGACCTAAGCCTAGCCCGCCGCCACGGCGGCAATCTGCCCGGCAAATGCGTCCAGAGAGAGCGACCGCAGCAGATTGCGCCGCATCCCCGAGTACACCTGGTCCAGTCCCTGCGCGGCCTGCTCGATCCATGCGAACGGAAGTGCCTGCGACAGCTTCGTCAGTTCCGCACGCAGATCCGTGTTGCGTAGCAACTCCGGGGTGCCGGCGCCGATCAACAGCATATCCTCGAGCAGTAGTGCCAATGCCCGCAGCATGGCAGCGGTCTTCTGCTGGCCCTCGGCCCCAGCGCGGTAGGTCTCAGTCATGCGGAACAGAGCCGAATGGCCCGCCTCCCCGCGCGCCATCGATCCATCCTGGACCGCTCCTGCGGCATTGCGCAGGAACAGCATGGCGTCTGCACGGGCTGCAATGTAGCTCTCCAGATCGAACGAGAGCGCACGTCCCGCAGCTCCCTGCGATAGCCGGGCGATCAGGGCCCGTTGCTGTGGCAGCACCTCCGGCCTGCGGTCCGCCAGCACCATTTCGATCTCCTCTACCGGTAGCGCACCGAGTCTCACCACTGCGCACCGAGAGCGGATCGTTGGCAGCAGTTCTCCCGGATTTTCCGCCAGCAGAATAATGTGAACTGTCTCCGGCGGCTCCTCCAGCACCTTCAGCAGCGAGTTTGCTGCCTCTTTCATCATCGTCGAGGCGGTCAGAATGAAGATCCGCCGCGGCGCCTCCGCCGGCAGATACTGCGCCCTCTGGATCATCGTGCGTACCTGCCCCAGTTTAATCAACAGTTGCGGCGGATCGGGGGGGAGGATCAGCACATCCGGGTGCGGCTGGATCAATACCCGCGTTTCCTTGCGATCCGTCTCCCGCAGCTCTTCCCGAGCAGCCACTGCAGCCTCCACCTGCGCTTCCAGGTCGGCCGCTGCCGCTATCCGGGTGCAGTTTGTGCAACTTCCGCAGTAGCTCGCGAGAACCTGGCCATTCGACCAGAGGTCTCGAGGCTGGCGCTGGCACTCGACTGCCATCGTCAGCATGAGAGCCAAGGTGTACTTTCCCGCTCCTGCAGGACCGGCCAGAATCAATGAATGGGGCAGCCGTCCGGCCGCGATCGCTGTGCGCAGTGACTCGACAGCGACCGAGTTCCCTAGAAATTCATTGAAGTTGCCGGGCATTTGCGAGCTGGTGGCCATTCGCTCCTCATCATAACTTGGCGCCCGTTCCGGGCCTGGGCAGGGAAATCTCGACTAGAGAACCAACAGATTGGTTATAACCCATTCTCCACAAAACGGAAGTATTTATGATTATCCGTAGAGAAAGGAAGGCTGACGCTCGCCTATTCTGCACTTCCCAGTCTTTAATGTTTTGGCCATTTGCTTGCTCGCCATCCATGCGGCTCCGTCTGTTTTCTCGGTCGGCACGGAATTCAGCACTGATTAGTCTCGTGTATAGATCATGAGGAACGCCCTCAAGACTCGGATACTGGCGCTCGCACTTTCCATTGCGACGTTGGGAGCCTGCGTTTTTTCCGGCTTTAACTTTTCAGACGAGCTCAGTACGGAGTTCCCAACCGACGGCATTACCTGGACAGAGGCAGGCAGCGGTCTCCGGGCCGATCGCGTGCCCCAGGATTCCGCAGGCTACCGATACGGTATTCGAGAGGGGGACGAACTTCGCGCGGTCAACGGCAGCCCCACGCCAAGGGTCGCAGAGCAGGTGAAGGCGATGTACCGCACCGGGAGCTGGAACGCTGCCACCTACTCCATTCATCGTTCCGAATCAGGTCGCGCCACCTCTTCCAACTTTCCCATTCAGGTCATCCTCGAGCCCGAAGATCGCAGCAAGAACTACGGCGAGCGGTTGATCGCGCTGGTCTACCTGGCCATCGGGCTGTATGTCCTGCTGCGCCGCTGGACCGCCCCAAAGTCGACCCACTTCTACGTTTTCTGTCTGGTCTCTTTCGTCCTGTACTCGTTCCGCTGGACCGGCAATCCCGGCCTCATGGACCGGATTATCTACTGGGGGAACCTGATCGCGAACATGCTGCAGCCGGCGCTGTTTCTGCATTTCGCCGTCAGCTTTACCGGAGCCGCCACTGCGGAAGACAAGGCCCGGCTGCGCCATAAAGTCTTTGCCGTCCTGTTGTACGTGCCCGGAGCTCTGTTGGCCGCTCTCCAGGTCTGGGCGATCGCGCGGTGGTCGGCCACTGGCATCCTGAATCATCGCCTCGACCAGATCGGTTTCGGCTACATGTCGCTGTATTACGTGATCGCGGCCATTGTCTTCCATCTGCGCTATGTCCGCGAGACCGCGCCGCTGGAGCGTCAGCAGCTCAAGTGGCTGGCGCGCGGCACCATCACTGCAATTGGCCCCTTCACGCTGCTATATGCGCTGCCTTTCGTCTTCGGTTTCCAGGTGCCGGCCTCGCTGGAAAAGATCGCGTTGCTTTCGCTGGTCTTCCTGCCGCTAACGTTTAGCTGGGCTATCGTTCGCTATCGCCTGATGGACGTAGACCTGATCATCAAGCGTGGCGTGGCTTACACGCTCGCCACCGCGGCGCTGGCTGGAGCCTACTTCGGCGTGGTCGGGTTGGCGTCGGAGGTCATCCATACTCGCTACCCCATTTTTGGCAGGTGGGGTCCCATCAGCGCGATCATCCTCGTCGGCCTGTCTTTTGATCCGCTCAAGCGCATGATCCAGGCCCGCGTCGATCGCCTCTTCGAGCGCAAGAGCTTCGATTACCGCGAGACTCTCATCAACTTCGGCCGTAGCCTCAACTCCCAGACCGACCTCCGCGCCTTGGTCGACTCCATTGTTGAGCGGCTCCCGCAGACCCTGTTAGTTACCCGCGTCGCCGTTTTCCTGGCCACGGAGTCCGGCGCTTCGGCGCAGCACTTCGAGTTGGCCGCATCTCACGGAGTCACGAATCTCGAAGCTGCGGACCTCCGAACCCTTGATCTGGGCTTCCTGGACTTCAACCAGCACGACGCCGCAGACCACATCTTCCTGGAAAATCCGCAGCAGGTCATGCGCCTCCCCCGTTCCCAGCAGCGCTCCGCTCAGCTGTTGGACCTGAACTACTATCTGCCCTGCCGCGTGGCCAGTCGCGAGGGCGGCGGAACCCGCACCGTTGCCGTCGTCGGTCTCGGCCGTACGGACTCCGGAGACTTTCTCTCCAGCGAGGACATGGAGGTCCTCGGCTCGCTCGCAGGCTACATCGGGATCGCCATTCAGAACGCACAGCTTTACCGTCGGCTGGAGCAGAAGATCACCGAGTTCGAACGCCTCAAGGACTTCCACGAGAACATCGTCGAGTCCATCCACGTCGGCATCTTCGCCGTTGATCTCGAGGACCGGATCGAGAGCTGGAACGCCGAGATGGAGGTCATGTACGCGAAGTCCCGCCAGGAATCCCTGCGACAGCCGATGTCCTCCATCTTCCCGCCGGATTTCATGCAGCAGTTTGACCGGGTGCGCGACGAGCAGGGAACTCACACCTTCTACAAGACCCGCCTTCCTCTACCGACGGGAGAAGTTCGCGTCGCCAACGTTGCCATCGCTCCACTCATGACCCGCGACTTCAAGGTGGTCGGCCGCATTGTGCTGGTCGATGACATCACGGATCGTATCGAGCTCGAGACCCAGCTCTCGCAGGCGGAGAAGCTCTCCTCGATCGGCTTGCTCGCCGCCGGCGTAGCCCACGAGGTCAACACTCCCCTCGCCGTCATCTCCAGCTACACTCAAATGCTGGCGAAGCAGATGCGGCCCATGCTCGAAGAGAACCAGCGGCTTGGCCCGGTGCTCGAGAAGATCACGCAGCAAACTTTCCGCGCCTCTGAGATTGTGAATGGCCTGCTCAATTTCTCGCGCACCAGCGGCACAGAATTCATGTCGGTCGACCTCAACCGCCTCGTGCGCGATACTCTCACGTTGCTCGAGCACCAGTTCAAGAGTGCGGGCATCTCGGTTGAAACCGACCTTGATCCCCACCTGCCACGCATCCACGGCAACGAGGGTAAACTCCAGCAGGTCGCCCTCAACGTGCTGCTCAACGCCCGGGACGCCATGCACGGCTGCGCGAACGCTCGCATCCGCATCACCACTCAGGAGTCCGGCGGTTCCGTCTCAGTACTTGTGCAGGACTTCGGCACCGGCATTGAACCGGAAAACCTGAAGCGCATCTTTGATCCCTTCTTCACTACTAAGACCCAGCCCCGTAGCGGACAGCACAAAGGCACCGGCCTCGGGCTTGCCGTCAGCTACGGCATCATGCAGGAGCACGGTGGCAAAATGCACGTGGAGAGCACCGTGGGCTCCGGCACTATCTTCCGGCTCGAATTTCCGCCGGCGGCAACACTGGCGCGTGAGGCGAGCTCTGGTGAGAGCAGCCAGCCCGCGTTAGGCAGCACGGTGACGGCATGACCCGGCACACGTCAGAAAGCAGCAGTGAGGCAATATGTCGGATGCAACCGCAACCTTGAACATGGAAGAGACGGCGCCTCGCCCCGCTGCCCCTGATCCTCGACTCGCCGGACCGGCCGGCGTGCTCATCGTCGATGACGAGGCAGCCATCCGAGACTCGCTGGAGACGCTGCTCACCATGGAGGGCTTCCAGGTCACCACCGCGGTAGACGGCGGCTCTGGCATCGAACAGCTGGCCCAGCGCGAGTTTGATCTGGTGCTCCTGGATCTCTCGCTTCCGGGCGAGAGCGGCATGGACCTGCTGCCCAGAATCCTGGAAATGCACCCGGGCATGCCCGTCATCATGATCACCGCCTTCGGCACGGTCTCCAATGTCGTAGAGGCTATCCGGGCCGGTGCTGAGAACTTTGTCCAGAAGCCCTGGGACAACGAGAAACTGCTGGCGGATATCCGTGCCGCTGTGGCCAGAAAGCGCGCCGAGGAAGAGGTCGTCCAACTCAAGCGCACGCTCAAGCAGCGCTACAACTTCGAAAACATCATCGGCAAGAGCGATCCCATGCTGCGGCTCTTCGATCTCGTCGCCCAGGTCGCGCCCAGCCGCTCAACGGTCCTCATTCAGGGCGAAAGCGGTACCGGCAAGGAACTCATCGCGAAGGCGCTGCACGCCAATTCGCCCCGCCGCGACAAACCCTTTGTGCCTGTCAACACTGGCGCGGTACCCTCAGACTTGCTCGAATCGACCCTCTTCGGCCATGTCAAAGGTGCGTTCACCTCCGCGGTCGCCGCCAAGAAGGGTCTCTTCGAGGTGGCCAACGGCGGCACCCTCTTCCTCGATGAGATCGGCACCATGAGCATGGACATGCAGGCCAAGATCCTGCGAGTCCTGCAGGACCGCCGCTTTATGCATCTCGGCGGCACACAGGAGATTCAGGTCGACGTACGCATCATCGCCGCGACCAACGTCGACCTGCAGGTGGCCGTCCGCGAGGGCCGCTTTCGCGAGGACCTGTTCTACCGCCTCAACGTCATCTGTCTGGAGCTTCCACCGTTACGCGCCCGCCGCCAGGACATTCCGCTGCTCGCCGCCCACTTCTTGAAGATGTACGCCGATGAGAACGGTACCGCAGTGCCATCCCTTGCTCCCGACGCAATGCGCATCCTCATGGATTACGAGTGGCCGGGCAATGTGCGTGAGCTCGAAAACGCAATGGAGCGCGGCGTGGTGCTGGCCACCTCAAGCGTGATCACGCCGGATCTGCTGCCCGCGTCGCTCACCGGCAACAATTACTCCGCGACCCTGCTGGATCACCGTCCGGACGCCAGCCTCTTTGACCTTATGGAAGAGATCGAGCGGAGGATCATCGCAGACCGCCTGGAGCGTTGCCACTGGAATCAGACCGAGGCCGCCGAGTACTTCAAGATTCCTCTGTCCACGCTCAATCAGAAGATCAAGCGCCTTAACGTTGAAATCAAGAAACGCGGCCGGGAATAATCCGCGCCCGGACAGCCTTCAAGGTCTGTGTGTGATTATCGGGCTGCATCCAATAAACGTCGATTCTTACCGGCGCTGATCAGGTTGGCCAGAATGCGGTAGGAACCGGGAACACCCTCGGGCAGCTGACGGTAAAGGGCATACGCTAGGTAGATATAAGTGCCGCGGCCGACAGGCGCAACCAGTAGACCTCCGCGCTGCGGCTGCTGTCCCGGGTCATGGACCTCGGTCAAGGCGCTGAAATGTGAGTCCCACTTCTCCATGAATCCATGGCCGCGCTCTTCCACCCAGCCGTTGAAGTCGGCCGACGTGATCCTGTTCGGCCAGGTGAGCAGCGGGTTCGCTGGCTCGAGCAGCGTTACCGGCGCGTCCTCCTCGACCACCTTCTCTCCCGGACCCAACGTCAGGGAGTACGGCGAGGAGCCGGCCGGAAGGTCGCGGGCCACGTATTGCAGGATCACCACGCCTCCGCCTTGCGCATAGGCTAGCAACGCGGTGTTCGCCGCGGTCAGCTCAGGATTAGCTTCGTAGGGACGAACGCCAAGAACGACCGCGTCGTACGCTTTCAGCGCTTCCGGCGTAATCTCCGCAGCCTTAAGGATCTGGGGTTTCACGCCCAACTGCTCCAGCGCCTCGGGAACGTCGTCGCCAGTTCCCGGAATGTAACCGATCTTCAAGTTAGGCGCGGTCACCACATCGACTGGCACCACGCGAACACTCGCCGGCTTGTAGAAATTGGTGCCCGGAATGCCGGGATAACCAACCGTCCTGTATCCCTCGGAGTAAGTTTTGCCGTCGCTGTACTTCAGGTTCCCGGTAAGCGTCACTGGCGACCGCAGAGCTGCCGGCGCCGCCGCCGTGAAGTAGAACTGGCCTGGAGCAGCCTGCAGATTGCTCCCTCTCTCAACCTCCCATCCTGCAGGACCTTTGAGACTCGCCGACTCTCGGGACACAGCCGCTGGTCTCACGTCCATCTCTATAGCGACCGTTCGCTGCGAAGGGAGAAGGACCTGCGTCCGCCTCGATAGAACCACTGACACCGGAGGAATCACCACCGCCGGCTGTTGTGCGTGATCGATGTGTGTCCCTGCCACGGCGGCCTCAAGCACGACGGGCACGCCCTTGTAGTCGATCTCCGCACGTGCTCGGAGCGGAGCCGGGGCAAGCGGGGCATTACGAAGGTTCTTATCCGAGATGTCGTAGAAAGGCTGCTCGATATCACTGCGGGAGAAATACGGGCGCGTCGGAGCAAACCCGCGCGAGTTCTGAACGCTCCGGTCTGCGCGCCAGGATGCATGCGGCGGAATAACTTGGGTCTCGTTTGCCGGAATTTCCGTGCCCTCGACCGTAAACGCAAGGCTCTTCAACCCGGCATTCTCGCCGGAGTTATTCGTGGCCTCGAGGCTAATGATCAGGGACTTTTGATCCGACAGCACGTTGCCGGTGACTTCGTTTCCGCTAAGGGAGGCGCTGAGGTTCAGACCTGCGGCCAACGCCAGCGCGTTGTTCAACTGAGTACGCTTAATGCGCAGCTCGTGTAGGAGATTAAAGGTCTCGTTCCCCGGCAGGTCGTTCACGGCCGAGTTCTGCAGCTCTGCCAGGACCCCGTCGAGTTCGGCGAGGCAGTCGTGCAGGATCGGAGCGATCGCCTCGGGCTTCGCTAGATCGAACTGCTGCTGAGCCTTGGCGAGCGCATCGTCGATCCGCTGCAGGCCAGGGCGAAGCTTTGACTCAGCCTCCGGTGCGAGCGAAGCGATTCCCGCAAAGGAAATATCGATACCCTCGAAGAACCCGCCGGCCTCGAGGCCGGAGTCATCGCCGTCCGGCTGGGGAAGCATGGACCCGTAGCGGTGATAGCTGACATCGAACTTGCCCGCCGGCGTGGGGCGAACTCCGCGGCCAATCTGCGACTTCTGCAACGCGAGGCCCTGCCGCGCAAACTGCACGTAGCTCAGTCCGCCGAGCAGCGGATCCGTCGATCCTTCCGACACCAGGACGTTGGCTTTAGGCGCTGTCGATGTCACTTTGCCGGTGACATAGTTTGTGAACTGCGGCTGTACGTACTGGTTGGTGGCGTAGTCGAACATGCCCTTGCTGTCGATGCGCGCAAAAGGAATGCGCGCGTAGACCTTGAGCGGCTGCCATGGCGCAAGTCCCGCGGCGATCTGATCCGGGAAAACCGAGGGATCGCCCGCAGCCTTGAACACCTCCTGCGCAATTTCACCGGAGACCTGATGCTGTCCGTGGCCATCCGACGGCGCGCCAATGAACACCGCCCCGATCACCAGCGGCCGGTAGAGCCGGACGGCGCGGACGGCGTCGTAGAGCACGCGTTCATGGGTCCACTTGCGGAAGGCCTCCTCCTTCGTCTTGGAGAAGCCGAAGTCGATCTCGGTGCCGAAGAGCTGGTCGACACCCATGTAACGACCGGCAGCAAGCAGTTCCTGGGTCCGAATGAGGCCGAGAGCGTCTTCGAAATCGGCCGACATCAGGTTCTGGCCGCCTTCGCCGCGTGTCAGCGTCAGCATGGCCACGCGCGCGCCCTGCCCCCGGGAGAGATAGGTAAGCATGCCGCCGTCCTCGTCATCAGGATGAGCGACGATCAGCATGAATGACGCGCGCGTGCGGACCTTCCGCAGAAGTTGCTGCAGTGCGAGCGTGCCGTGGTTGATCGGCAGCGTGTCGGCAAGATTCGGTGCGGAGACGCGTTCGCCGGCGAGATTGGCCGGATCATTCTGTGGTGTGAACTGGGCCTGTGCAGCCAGCGAAATCGAGAGAGCAACTGCGGACAGACGTGCGGCGGCCGAGCGAACCTTCATGCCTGGGGGACCCCTGAAAGAAGCGACGGTTGCGATTGTTCCAGTATCGCATCCGGGTGCAGATTGGATGAATGGCGTTAAAGCGGGGACGCAGAAATCCACCTAGAGGCTATCCCTAATGTGCTTCGTCGCGGGCCCAGTGGAAAGCCAGACCACCCTGCGCAAGCAAGGGTGAGCCGAGCGAAAGATTGGGCGTACGAGCGACCTGCTGACGCTGGTTGAGCAAATTATCGAGCAGCAGGGAAGCGGTCCAGTGCGAACCGAAGTCGTGCCGTCCATAGAGTCCCATCGAAACGAATTCTGCCAGCGGAAAGACATTGGAGCTGTCGTCATAGGCGCGGCCTGTGGCCCGCAACGTCAGGGTCAGCTCCCCCGCGCGATGCTGGGCTGCTCGGAACTGCGCAGTGAAGCTCTGACGCGGCACCTGCGGTATCCAGTTCCCGACCAGCGATGGCTGTGCCGAAAACGCAGTGACTACTGCATGCGCGTACTGATAACCAAGGCCCGCGGAAAGCAGGTGGCCGGTAGCCAAATCGAGCCGGAGCTCGGTCCCCTGGCTGACGATCTGCCCCAGGTTTTCGCGCCGGTTTGTAATGGATGTTGCAGTAGAAGAGATCAGCACGGCAGAGACGGGCCGGTTGATCTCGGTCCAGAAGTAGGTCCCGGAAACGACAGCGAGCGGAGCGGGATTCAGGCGGGCGCCAATCTCCCATCCCGTCGCGCGCTCTGAGGTCAATTTCCCGTTGGCGAGCGTCGTCTCCTGGCCGACCTGGCCGGTTCGGTAGAGCTCGTTCATCGTGGGAGTGCGGAACGCACGAAACACAGAGGCGTGAACCGAGCCGAGAGTTCCGACCTGGCGAACGATCCCGAGACGTGGGCTGGCAATGAATTCGTTCCTGTTCGGGGTAACGGTGTGCACGACCGGAGCTGTGGCCGAGCTGGCCGAAAGTGCGACGGTATCGAGGTTGGAAACCGAATCCAGGCGCAGAGAAAGTGCCGCCGACCAGGGACCATGCGAGCTGAGCAACTCGCCGAAGCCGCCAACGAAGCGCTGGCGAGCGGACGTATCGGCCACTCCGTTGCGGCGGCCCGCGGAAATTGGGGTCTCATCGTCGGTGGCGCGAATGTCGCGCACGTCGAAGCCGGCGACCACTGCAACAAGGCGTAGCGCGGCGGAGGCATCCGTGGACGCGCCCAGCTCCTGAGTTCGTACCCGCTGGCGACGGGTAAGATTCTCGACAGTGCGTGCAGCATTGGTCGAGGAGAAGGTCTGGCGGTACCCTTCATTGCTGCCGAAGACGCGGACACGTCCGGACACCATGGAGCCCGCGGCCCAGTCTCCTCCGCCGATGTAGCGCCACAGCCGCGTTCCGTTGGTTTGCACGGTTGTTCCGTTGTTGCGCGCTTCGTTGAATACGTTACCAATCAGAAAGACACGCTTCGAACCGGAGAACAACCGGTCAGTCTCACTGCGTAGCGTCTGGTAATGCACGTTTGCAGGCTGATCAATGGGCCCGGCGATTCCGGGCGCAATCGCCACGTATCCGGCGGTACGGTAGCTGTCGGCTGCGACGAGCTGGCGCACGCGCGAGTTGCCGATATCGGCCCGTCCGGAGATTGCCGAGGTATCCTGCCCCCCGCCGAGTACGGATAGGTCGAATAGCGCCGGAGTCGGCTGCGCGAGTGCGACATTGATGACGCCGCCGAGTGCGCTCGATCCGTAGAGGTCGGAGCCGCCGCCAGTCGCCAGCGCAACCCCGGAGATGGCTTCTTGTGGGATCTCATTCCAGTGAATCCAGCCGCCGAAAGCATCATTCAGCGGCACGTCTTGCTCCATAACTAGCGAGCGGCTTGCTGCCGTGGAACCGAGGCCGCGCAGCGAGATTCCCTGGCTGGTCGGATTCTGCACACGCGAGCTGGAGCGGCGGAAAAGCTCGAATCCGGCCTGCTGCCGGAGCCTGTCGTCGAGGTTGAAGGCAGGAAAATCGCGGAGCTGCTGTGGCCCGAGCGTATAGACGGTGTTGGAAGTCGCAGGCAGGTCGATGGAGGAGCGCGTTGTGGTTACGGTCACCTGCTGCTGCACTTCGGCGGGCTCAAGCGTGAGCACGATGGCGGAATCAGCAGCATGTGCTCGTACCGGCTCCGACCGCATCTCTGGCGCCGATGCACGCAGGATCACATTGCCGGTCGCCGGGTAGTCGAGCACGAAGACGCCGGTTGCGTCCGAGGTGGTGTGAACCTCGCCTTGTGAGCCGCTGGCCACAACCTGGGCATCCGGAACCGGCCGGCCGGTCTCGTCCTTTACTGTACCGCTCAGGTGGGAAACGGCCTGCGCCGAGGCAACAGCGGCGATGGCAAGCAACAACAATAGACGGGCGAAGGCACGGAGAGTTCTATCTGTCATGAAGGAGGAATTCCAAGAGCTTCGGCGGCGATTCGGCTGCAGAGGCTTACACCTTATAATAGAGGGATATGGTGCGCGATGGCATCTTCTATGCGCTAGGATTCTGTATCGCAGCTGCGCTCCTCTGGCTGATTACTCAGTCGGTATGGCTGACCGCTATTCCAATTCCTCTGGCCCTGTTCTTCCTCTGGTTCTTCCGCGACCCGAAAAGAAACATCCCGAGCGGCCCCGGTGAGATCGTTTCGCCGGCCGATGGAGTGGTGACGGAGGCGGACTGGATTGAGACTCCAGAAGGCAGCCGTTATCGCATCAGCATCTTCCTCAACGTGTTCGACGTCCATGTGAACCGGTCGCCCGTGGCCGGAACGGTCAGATCGGTTGATTACCGCGAGGGAGCTTTCATGAACGCCATGAAGGCGGAGTGCGGTCTGTTGAACGAGCAGACTCTGGTCGTGATCGATGCGGGCGGATACGATGTGAGCTTCAAACAGATTGCGGGCCTGCTCGCGCGGCGCATCGTATGTAAAGTGAAGCCAGGAGACAGGTTGGAACGGGGGCAGCGCGTGGGCATGATCAAGTTTGGTTCGCGTACCGACGTGCTGATGCCCGCCGATGTCGCGCCACGGGTGAGGACGGGCATGCGCGTAAAGGGCGGCTCGACCGTGCTGGCCGTGATTGCCGTTACCAGCCGCGAAGACCAGACCCACGTTGCCAGCGTGGTGTCCTGATGGCTGACGAGCTTGAGCTAGAGGACGATAGCCACTTGGGCCCGAGGCGAAAGCGGCCGAGCCGGGGAATGTTCGTTCTCCCATCGCTGTTTACGGCAGGCAATATCGCGGCCGGGTACTACGCGATTACCCAGACCATTCAGGGAACGGCCGCCGATCCCGGATACTTTGACCGAGCCGCGTTGGCGGTCGGTGTGGCGGTGCTCTGCGACGGCCTCGATGGCTTGGTCGCTCGCATGACGCGAACTACGAGCGACTTCGGCAAGGAGCTGGATTCGCTTGCCGACGTGATTACCTTCGGTGTCGCGCCGAGTCTGCTCGCTTACGTCTGGGGATTTCGCATGCTGCCGCCGTCGCTCTATCCGGCCATGCGCGGCAATGTCATCCATGCTGGCGTGTTTGCCTGCTTTCTCTTTGTCATTTGCGGCGCCAGCCGGCTAGCCCGGTTCAACATCAGCGTCAATCCTCAGCCACGCAATCCAGGCAAGCCTGGGCGCAAATACTTCGTGGGTATGCCGATTCCCGCCGGTGCGGGCGTGGTCGCAGCGACTGTGCACTGCTTCCGTGGCTCTCCCATCGATAACCCGCGTGTTGCGCTGGTATGGCTGGTCCTAATCCTGTTCACCGGGTTCCTGATGGTCAGCAATTGGCGTTTCTGGAGCGCGAAGGAGATAACCTCCGGGCATCGGCAACCGTTCCAGCTCTTCGCCCTCATTGCGCTGATCGGGGCCCTGATCGCCTGGAATTCCGAATTGATGCTGATGGTCATCACACTCGGATATCTGGTCTCCGGTGTGCTGGCGCGCCTCGCCTATGGTTGGGGTCGCCGCAGGCGCCGCCTGCACCCGGGCGATGTTAACTCTGCCTCCGATTAGCTTCCACGCCGCAAGCAAAGCTGCCGCTATTTTCGTGAGGCTTTTTTGAGCGGGCGCCAGTCTACGCAGACGTGATAGAGTGCCGTTGCCGGAAAACTACGCTGGCGAACGTTGCGCAATGCGAACTGGGCATTGCGCCATACCCATCCCCAATCCCGAGCCGAACTCTACCTTAGCTAAGGAAAGTTGAATGGAATACCCGCAGATCGCATTCAGGAAGAGCATTCAGCACGACCGCCAAATCGAACCGTTGAATGGAGATACAGCCATGCGGGACCACTCGCGAGCACGTGTTGCCCGGCTTAGCTCTTCCGCCGCTCTGGTTGCCTTGGTCTGCACCGTAGCCTCACCGGCCCAGGGAGTCAGGACCACGTGGAAGGACTATCTTGGCGGTCCTGACAGCTCTCACTATTCAGGCTTGAAGCAGATCACTCCCGCCAACGTGAAAAATCTGGATGTCGCCTGGAGCTATCTCACCGGCGACGACGTGAGCTACACCTTCAGCCCTTTAGTCGTCGATAACATCGCTTACGTGGCGGCGAAGCAGGGTTCGCTGGTCGCGCTGGACGCAACCACGGGCAAGGAACTCTGGTTCCATGCTTTTGCCGCAGCGAACAGCGCACCTTCGCGCTTTGGCGGAATCGCCGGTATGCGCGGCATGAACTATTGGGAGAGCAAGGACCGCAAGGATCGTCGCGTGCTGGTCTCGGCTAGCGGCTTCATCTATGCGCTGGATGCGAAGACCGGCAAGCCGGTCGACTCGTTCGCGGACCACGGCAAGCTGGATCTGAAGCTGGGGATCGATCGGACAAACAGGCCGCTCTCGTCCAGAACTCCGGGACGGGTGTTTGAGAACATTCTGATTCTGGGCAGCGCAACCGGAGAAGGCTATCTGGCTCCTCCCGGAGACATCCGCGCCTTCGATATTCCAACCGGCAAACTTCTGTGGGTCTTCCACACAATTCCGCGGCCCGGCGAGATGGGATACGACACCTGGCCTAAAGACGCCTACAAGTACATGGGCGGCGTGGATGTGTGGGGCGAGATCACCGTAGACGAGAAGCACGGGATTGCATTCTTCCCCATGGCCTCCGCAAAGTATGAACTGTATGGCGGGGACCGGCCGGGCAACAACCTGTTCGCCGATTGTCTGCTGGCACTCGATGCCCGCACTGGAAAGTACCTCTGGCATTACCAGACCGTGCACCATGATGTGTGGGACTACGATCCCAACGCCGCTCCCCAGCTCGCCACGGTCAAGCATGACGGCAAGATGGTGGATGCGGTTGCGCTCGCTTCGAAGAATGGCTTTCTATATGTCTTCGACAGAGTGACCGGAAAGCCCTTATGGCCGATCGAAGAGCGTCCGGTGCCACAAAGCGATGTTCCCGGCGAAGTCACCTCGAAGACACAGCCGTTTCCCACGGTCGTGCCACCATTCGGTCGTCAGGGGATGACGGTCAAGGACATGTACACGGGCTTCATGAAGCCGGATGAGGTGGAGCATTGGCGCGATCGGCTGACCAAGGCGAGGACCGGCTTCTACACGCCGCCTGAAGTTGGGGTGGATACCATCAAC
>Ga0105240_10006503_pt1 | contig 17166 bp, 15 predicted proteins | sample KBSC54metaG_FD_80426 | JGI IMG/M metagenome (GOLD analysis project Ga0105240, IMG submission 80426) | Corn rhizosphere microbial communities from Kellogg Biological Station, Michigan, USA - KBS C5-4 metaG | ecosystem: Host-associated > Plants > Roots > Rhizosphere > Soil | place: Michigan, USA...
CGACACAAGGATTTTCAGTCCTTTGCTCTACCGACTGAGCTACCGCACCCTCCATCCATCGGGGAACAGAATTCCCTTTTGGGGTAGCAAAGGTATGGTTTTTGGCTGAAAACCCAGCCAAAAGAGGTAATTTTTTGGTGGAATAATTATTATGGGACGGGTGTGGTTCCGGCAGGGAAACCAGCTATAAAATGCTGCGGTATACGGGGATGGGAGGAGGAGCGAAAGGCTTTGCGTCATTCAGCTTTTTGTTTATTTTGATACCCTATGGAATATCGCATTGCCAAAGGCTGGAAGATCTTCAGCCATATTTTTACCTTCATCTTTTTCATCGGAGGAGTCGTTTGTTTTCTTCAGGCCATCAATCCCGACACCACATGGCCCGTACCGCTGGCCTGGACCGGGGCGGTCTTTGGCATCGCCCTCGCAGCCTATTTGTATCTCTATACGGTACGAACTGTCTATACGCTCGATGACCATACCCTCACTGTAGCAGGACCCTTAAAGACCCGTAGTATACCATTGGGCGAGATTGCCGGGTACCGCATCGGCGAGAAGCAGCGGTTTTATGTTGTGACAAACAATCATGGTTCGATCGGTATACCCGACTCTCTGGAACGCAGAAGCGAGCTCGTCGCATGGGTTAGAGGAAAATATATGGATGTGGACCTGCTCGAACAGGAAAAAGACAACGAAGCCATTTTGGAAAATGAGCAGTTCGGCGTCGACAGGGAAACCCGCCTGCAAAGGCTGGCGCTGGCAAAAAAGATTGACATTGCAGCTACTGTCATTGGTATCGGCCTCCTCGTTGTGTCCTTCTTCTACGGCTCGCCGGAACCCTGGATAATGGCAATATTCTTTATTGCGCCCTGGGTAGGTGTTGCCGTGACCTGGTATTACAAGGGACTCTTCAAACTCTACAAAAAGAAAAAAGGCGCCTACCCTTCCGTGGTGCAATTGATGGCACTCAGCACGTTTGCGGCCTTTGTTACCGTCGCCATACGGGGATATCGCATTTATGGATATGATCAGCATGTCTGGCAAATGTTGGCTGTCGCCGCAATCGTGGCGGCAGGGCTTTGTATATTAGGTTGCCGGCAGGCGATCGTAACGTCCGGGAAAAAACCTCTGACATATATCTGCATAGTTGTAATGGCAACGGTTTATTGCTACTCGCTTATGATCTTCTACAATTGTCACTACGATACCTCTCCTGACCAGGTATATTCCGTCGCCATCACCGGCAAGCGTACGGTCAAAGGCAAGACCACCTCTTACTATGTATCCGTAACTCCATGGGGGCGCTACACGGATGGGAAGGAATTATCCGTGTCGAGCCATTTTTACTCGGCAACAGCCGAAGGAGATTCTATCAGGATACTCCTGGACAGCGGGAAATTGCATATCCCCTGGTACCGGGTGGTGCGATGAGGCTTATCGGGATAAGCCCCAAGGAATTTGTGAACCAGGAACGCTTCCGGTATACACTAAAAAGGGTGCACCGCCGTCGGCCGGGAGAAAGCCTCTCCGATATTGCTTCCGAATGCGGGTATTATGATCATTCCCATCTCGTTCACGAAATAAAGAGATACACGGGTGCGGTCCCCGGGGCCGGGTCATGAATCAAAGAGATGACTGACCGGGGCTTTGAGATTCCGGCGGCCGACCGGGAGTGATATTGTCGCATTTTTCCAAGCCGGGGTGTCGGCACAGCCGCTAACTTTACCCTCATGATAAAATTTGCTTATACCATCCTGTATGTAGAAGATGTCGAAAAGACCATTGGTTTTTATGAAAAGGCATTTGGCTTTTCGAGAAAATTCATCGCTCCGGGCAATGAATATGGTGAGCTGTCCACCGGAGATACTACCCTCTCGTTCGCGGCCTTCTCGCTGATCAAACAAAACCTGTCGGGAGGATTTCTGGAAAGCCAGCCGGGCGGGGAACCTTTTGGGATAGAGATCGCCTTTGCAGTAGAAGACGTGGCATCTGTCTTTCAAAAAGCCGTGAAAGCAGGCGCTACCGCCGTCGAGAAGGCGAAAGTCAAACCCTGGGGCCAGACGGTGGCCTACGTGAGGGATCCGAATGGATTTCTCATTGAGATATGCACGCCGATGGGATAGGCCTATGATCCTAACCAGGCCTGTCGGGCGCCGACGGGCGCTTACATTCCGTATTCGCTAAGGAATTTGATCCGCATGAGCTTTAGCTGCTCCCAGGTAAAATTTCCCTCGGACAGCTCCTGCTGCGCCACCTGCAGACTGCTGGTCTCACAACCCTTGAAGTAATCGATGATCTCCTCCTGTTCGTATTCATCCAGCATCTCGTCAATGGCATAGCCCAGGTTGAGCTTGGTGCCGCTGGCTGCAATGGTCTCCATATCCTCCAGCAAGGCGTCCAGCCGCAGATCCTTGTTCTTGGCGATCGTCTCTAAAGGGATCTTCTTGTCCACCTGTTGTATGATGTAGACCTTGTTGACACTCTTATTGACGACGCTCTTCATCACAAAGTCATCGGGCTTTTCGATATCATTCTCCGCTACATATTTGGCGATGAGCTCGATGAACGGCTTACCATAGCGAAGTGCTTTACCCTTGCTGACGCCCTGGCATTTTTCCAGCTCCAGTGTGGTGGTGGGATATAAAGTAGCCATATCCTGCAAAGAAGTCTCCAGGAAGATAACGAAGGGAGGCAGCCCTTTCTTTTTGGCTTCTTTCTGGCGCAGGTCCTTTAACAGTTCGAATAATTTCTCATCGGTAGAAGCAGTACCTCCCGTCTGTTCGCCTTCCTCCTCGTCGTCTGCATTGGCTTCCTCGAAGAGGTTGTTAAGAACGATCTTGAACGAGCGGGGCTTTTTGAGAAAATCCTCACCTTTCTTCGTCAGCTTCAACACCCCATATTCTTCGATGTCCTTTTTCAGCAGGTCCTCCAGTAATATCTGGCGGATCAGGGAGTTCCAAAAGTGTTCCGGCTCTTCCTTGCCAAGACCAAACTCTGCAATGCCTTCGTGGCGGAACATTTGTATCTGCGGGGTCAGCTTGCCGAGGAGAATATTGACGACATAAGTGGTGGCAAAGCGTTCGTCCAGGGCCTTTATCGTCTTCAGCACTTTTACTGCATTGTCCTTCGCCTCCACTCTTTCCTTGGGATGAAGACAGTTGTCGCAATTGCCGCAATTCTCCGTGGTATATTCTTCCCCAAAATAGCTCATCAACACTTTCCGGCGGCAGACACCCGTCTCGGCATAACCTACCGTCTCATTGATAAGCTGGGCGCCCACTTCACGTTCGCTCAGCGGCTTGTCCTTCATCAGGTGCTCCAGCTTGGCTACATCCTTATGGGAGTAATATAGTATGCAATTACCTTCCAACCCATCACGACCCGCACGGCCTGTCTCCTGGTAATAGTTCTCGATGGACTTGGGGATATTAAAGTGAATGACGAAGCGAATATCCGGCTTGTCGATGCCCATCCCAAAAGCAATGGTGGCTACGATGACCTGTACGTCCTCGTTCAGGAAAAGATCCTGTCTTTCGGCCCGAAGCTTGCTGTCCAGTCCGGCGTGATAGGCTACGGCCTTGATGCCATTGGCTACCAGCATGTCTGCCAGCTCCTCGGTTGTCTTCCTGTTCAGCGTGTAAATAATGCCGCTCTTGCCCTTTTGCTGTACGATGTAGCGGACAATGCTCTTTATGGTCTGATCCTTCTTGATCTTTGGCTGTATCTCATAGTACAGATTCCCCCGATTGAAGGAAGAGATGAATATGGTGGGATTGCGCAATCCCAGGTTCTTTACGATGTCGCTTTGAACCTTGGGGGTAGCAGTCGCTGTCAGCGCAATGACCGGTATGTCGGGATTGATCTGATCCATCATTTCCCGCAGACGGCGATATTCCGGACGGAAATCATGCCCCCACTCCGAGATACAGTGGGCTTCATCCACGGCAAAGAAGGATATCTTCAGATCACTAAAAAACTCCATATTTTCCTGCTTGGTCAGCGTTTCCGGAGCGACATATAACATTTTGGTATGCCCGTTGAGCAGGTCCTCGTGGACTTCCCGTATTTGTTTCTTATTAAGTGTGGAATTCAGAAAATGGGCTACATTATCCTTGCTACTGTAGCTGCGTACCAGGTCTACCTGGTTTTTCATCAGGGCGATGAGCGGGCTGACAATAATAGCCACTCCTTCACTGATCATCGCGGGCAGCTGATAACAGAGACTCTTCCCTCCTCCTGTGGGCATAATGACAAAGGTGTCTTGCCCGGACAGCAGGTTTTGGATGATAGCATTCTGATTGTCTTTAAAGGCGTCAAAGCCGAAATGCTCTTGTAGTTGGGCCTGTAGGGGATCTGAAGGTTTAGGTCTTTCTTTTACGGACTTGCTACTGACGGCCTTAGTTTTTCTGGTAACGGTTTTTTTAGTTGTGGTTGTTGCCATGCTCAATTGTTTTCCTCCTCACGGTTTACGATAACCAAGATACCCTTAACAGCCGGAAGTTATTATTCACGAGTTAGGATTAACAGGTGAACAAGGGCGTCTGTCTAAGAACTTGGGAGCCCGGCTTAAGGGTTGGCGAAGTTACACAAAAACGGGGTAAGGAGCTAGCCGAAACTGTTAAAATATGAAAGCTATAATATAAATGTAAGAAAAATTAATATGTGGGAGAGGTAAAAATATCAACATCATAACTGATTGATATAAAGCTCTTGACAAGCATATGTCCCCAGAAAACCTGACAAGGGGATAAAAGAATACTCTTAGAGGTCATATTAAAATGACAGTTGGAGCAAATAAGGCATGGGATGTGTCAATGAACGGGAACAAAACGGGCCGGAGGTCCGTTGGCCGATAGGCCAGACTTTAGCGCTTTGCTGGGGATGCGTTAATTTTCCTGAAGCGCATACCACGCACATATTATGGTTGCAAATCAATTTGCTGTAGGTTTTCAACGGAATTAATGTCTTTTCAATGGACATAGAGAACCTAACAGACATCGAGGCGTTAGCCAAACGGGAGGGAATGGTCAATTGACAGATGATTGTCTATTTGCCATTTTAATGTAGGTTTTTTACGGGATTAATGTCTATTTCTATGGCCGTAAAGAACCTAACAAGGCAGAAGGGCATTGCACGGCGGAGAGCATGGTCAATCTGTTATTGATTGTCTATTTGGTTTTTTCATGTAGGTTTGCGAAATCTTTACGGGCCGGAGCGCATCCCCCCGCATATAATTATGACCAAGGGCATCAATATTCTCGAGACAGGCAGGAATACCATTCGGATGGAAGCAGCGTCGGTAGCCGCATTGGAAGGGCTTTTGGACAGCCAGTTCGAAAAAGCCGTGCAACTGATCTTTGCCTGTAAAGGCAGGGTAGTGACCAGTGGAATTGGTAAAAGCGCGATTGTTGCCCAGAAGATCGTCGCTACTTTGAATTCTACGGGTACGCCCGCTATTTTTTTACACGCGGCGGATGCCATCCACGGAGACCTGGGCATGGTGCAGGCGGAAGACATCGTCATGATCATCAGCAAGAGCGGGGAGAGCCCGGAGGTCAAAATGCTTCTTTCCTTTATTCGCAATTTCGGCAATCAGCTGATCGGGATGGTAGGCAATACCCAATCCATCCTGGCCAAGCAATCCAATATAGTATTGAACACAACCGTATCGCAGGAGGCCTGCCTGAATAACCTGGCGCCAACCAGCAGCACAACGGTGCAGATGGTCATGGGTGATGCCCTGGCCGTCACGCTCATGGAGATGCGGGGTTTTGACAGCGAAGATTTTGCAAGATTCCATCCCGGCGGGACCCTGGGTAAAAAATTATACCTGAGGGTACAGGATTTGTATATCCATAACGAACGGCCTCAAGTGCCAACCTCTGCCTCGCTGCGGGAAGTAATAATGGAGATCACGTCCAAGCGCCTGGGAGCTACGGCTGTCACCGATGAAAAAGGGAGCCTGCTGGGTATTGTCACCGATGGTGACCTTCGCCGTATGCTGGAGAAAAATATCAATACAGAAGGAATGACTGCCAGGGATATTATGACCACTCGTCCTAAGACGGTCGAGGCGGATGCCCTGGCTATCGAAGCTCTGGACCTAATGCGTACTCATGATATAACACAGCTGGTCGTCACCGGAGCGACTGGTTATATGGGCTTTATCCATTTGCACGACCTTATCCGGGAAGGGATCATTTGAGACGCACCAGGGCGGCTTGTCCGTAACCGAGCCTTTGGCGAAGGTTACGACCGTACCCGAGGTACGAAGGATACGAACGAGGAAGAGCGAATACATGGAGCTCTGACGAAGTTCTGACCGTGACGAAGCTGGTCCGACGAAGATCTCAGACATTAGTGGTTTGCAGTAATTGGGCTATTTTTCGTGCGAGCCCAATTATGGCACATTTTAAAAAGAAATATGAACAAGCACAACTATGTGGTAATCATGGCCGGCGGCATCGGTAGCCGATTCTGGCCCATGAGCCGTCAGAATTACCCCAAACAGTTCCTGGACATTTTGAACACGGGAAAGACTTTGATCCAGTGGACTTTCGAGCGGTTTGCCTCTTTTATCCCCATCGAGAATATCTATGTGGTGACGTCCAATGAATACCGTGACATCGTCCACAAGCAGCTGCCTCAAATGCCCCAGGAAAACATCCTGGGCGAGCCCTCCCGGAAGAATACGGCTCCCTGTATCGCTTATATCTCTTTCAAATTACAACAGAAAGATCCCAAAGCATCTCTGATCGTCGCGCCTGCGGACCATCTTATTTTGGATACGAAGGGATTCACAAAGGTGTGTTTGGAAGCGCTGAGCTTTGTGGGTAAGCATAGCGCCTTTATTACGCTGGGGATCAAGCCCACCTATCCGAATACGGGATATGGTTATATCCAGCACGAACAGCATTCTGTGTCGGACAATGTATACAAGGTGAAGACCTTTACTGAAAAGCCTAACCTGGAGCTGGCAAAGACCTTTCTTGCCAGCGGGGACTTCTTATGGAATGCGGGCATTTTTGTCTGGCAGGTAAAGAATATCATCCAGGCGTTTGAAAAATATTTGCCGGAGATGTACGATGTCTTCTCCGCCGAAAAGGAAAAGTTCAACACTCCCGATGAGAAGGCGGCATTAGAGCATATCTATCCCCTCTGCACCAATATCTCCATCGACTTTGGCATCATGGAAAAGGCGGACAATGTTTATGTCATCCCCTCCTCCTTTGGATGGAGCGACCTGGGTACATGGAACAGCGCCTACGAGAACCTTGAAAAAGATTATCTCGCCAACGCAGTAGCCGGAGACAATGTTGTGGTCATCGACGCCACCAAGTGTGTAGTAAAAGCCCCCAATGACAAGCTCCTGGTCCTGCAGGGACTGGATGACTTTATCGTCGTGGATACCAAGGACGTGCTTCTTATCTGCAAAAGGGACAAGGAGCAGGATATCAAGGAATATGTGGCGGAGCTGAAACGCAGCAAAGGGGACCAGTACCTCTGAAGGAGGCGGGCCGCTGCACAGGCTGCGGTATCCGGCGACGGAGCCTACGATACTGGCACGCAGCCGAAGAACGGTGCAAAGGCCCCTTTAAAAGGCCGGCCAATGAGTATACTTTAGTTGTATATTCGCCTGATGTCTCCACATCCTCTACATAATATTCTTTTTCTGGATATCGAAACGGTGTCACAGCATCCCACATTCGAGGATGTGCCCGACGAGTGGAAAAACCTGTGGCGGCATAAGGCGGAATCCCTGCTGCGGGACAAGCCTGAGCTCACTGCCGAGAGTATCTATGATCGCGGCGCCATCTACGCGGAGTTTGGGAAGATCATCTGTATCAGCTGCGGGTATATCACGGGTACTGCAACGGAAAGAAAGCTGGTGCTGAAATCCTTTTCGGGGGATGACGAGCGTGTATTGCTCGCGGATTTTGCAGAACTGCTGCGCAAATGGGCTCCTGATCATCAAAAGTTCCTTTGCGCACATAACGGTAAAGACTTTGACTTCCCCTATCTCTGCCGCAGGATGGTCATACAAGGTATCACTATACCTGCTGTCCTGAATATTTCGGGTAAAAAACCCTGGGAGATCACCCATATCGATACTATGGAGCTTTGGAAGTTTGGTGAATACCGAAGCTTTGTTTCCCTTAACCTGCTGGCCCGCACGCTAGGTATTCCCACCCCCAAAGACGACATAGACGGCAGTAAGGTAGGGATGGTGTACTGGACATTGAAAGATCTTCCCCGGATAGTTACCTACTGTCAAAAAGACGTCATTACTGTAGCACAGGTCTATCTCCGCATGCATGGAGAATCCCTGATCAAGGAAGAGAGCATAGAATTTAAATAGAACCATTACCATGACCATCCCATCTATCACCAGCAAGCTGCCCCAGGTGGGGACAACCATTTTTACGGTCATGAGCTCGCTGGCGTCGGAATTGGGCGCGGTGAACCTGGGACAGGGATTCCCGGACTACCCCATGAGCGAGGAGTTGATAGGATTGGTGGATAAGGCTATGCGGGATGGTCATAATCAATATGCGCATATGCATGGACTACAGTCGCTGCGGGAAGTGCTGGCGGGAAAGATCGAATATCTCTATGGAACTTCCATCGACCCGGCCACTCAGATCACTATTACTCCGGGAGGGACCTATGCGATCTATACGGCGCTGACAACTATATTACAACCCGGAGATGAAGTCATCGTATTCGAGCCCGCCTACGACAGCTATATACCCAATATCGAGATCAATGGGGCCATACCCATTCGGATACCGCTACGCTACCCAGACTACCGGATCGACTGGGATGCAGTCCGTCGCAGCATTACGCCAAAGACAAGGATGATCATGCTGAACTCACCCCATAATCCAACGGGGTCGGTGCTTCGGGAGGACGATATTGCGGAGCTGCGCGGCATCGTGCAGGACAGCCGGATCTTTATCCAGTCGGATGAGGTATATGAGCACCTGATCTTTGACGGCGTGCCGCATCAGTCTATTCTGCGCTACCCGGACTTGCTGGCGCGCAGCTTTGTCAGCTTCTCCTTTGGGAAGGTATATCATTGTACGGGATGGAAGCTGGGCTATAGCGTATCTTCCCCCGAGCTGATGACAGAATTCCGAAAGGTCCATCAATTCAACTGCTTTAGCTGTCATACACCCTCGCAGGTGGCGCTGGCGGAATACCTGACGGACCGGAGCTCGTATTTGTCGCTGTCGCCTTTTTTACAAGGGAAAAGAGATTATTTCCAGGACCTGATGCGATCTACCCGATTCACCCCCCTCCCCTCTTTTGGAAGCTATTTTCAGCTGTATAAATATGACAGGATCAGCGACGAGGCGGATAAGGATTTTGCCATTCGCATAACCAAAGAATATGGTGTGGCGGTCATTCCGGTATCGGCATTCTATACATCGGGTAAGGACGATAAGGTAGTTCGGTTCTGTTTTGCCAAAAAGGAGGAGACATTGCAAAAGGCGGTGGAGAGGCTGCGAAAAATATAAGAGACTATGGATAAAAAAATTAATACGGTGGTCTTTGACCTGGGGGGCGTTTTGGTAGACTGGAACCCGGACTATCTATACAAGGACATTTTCCCCAATGAAGAAGAGCGGCGCTGGTTTCTTTCCAATATCACGACCCTGGACTGGAATGAGGAGCAGGATGCGGGCAGGAGCCTGAAGGAAGGTACGGAGTACCTGGTGAGCAAATTCCCTGAGCATGAAAAGGCCATACGCGCCTATTATGACAGATGGAAAGAGATGCTGGGCGGCCCAATCCACGAGACGGTGGAGATCTTCCGGCATTTGAAAGAACATTCGGGGGTGAGGCTTTATGCGCTGACCAACTGGAGCGCGGAGACATTTCCCATTGCGCTGGGGATGTATGAGTTCCTCCATTGGTTTGACGGGAGGCTGGTATCGGGAGAGGAAAAGGTCAGGAAGCCTTCACTGGAGGTCTATCAATTGCTGATACGCAGGTTTGACATCGACCCTACTCGCGCTGTATATGTGGACGACAATCTTCGCAATGTGATACCTGCGCGGGCGCTGGGTTTTTACGGGATCCATTTTCAGAGTCCGGCGCAGTTCCGCGAGGAATTGGAGAAGCTGGGCGTATGGTAGATACTACTTCAGCAGCTGGTAAACAAGGAGACTTACGACATAGGCGAGACTGGTCATGTAGACCAGCTGGATAGCCGGCCATTTCCAGCTGCGGGTTTCGCGCCGGACTACGGCAAGGGTGCTCATACATTGCATGGCCAATACATAAAATACCATCAGGGACAGGCCTGCTGCGAGGGTATAGACAGGCGTCCCATCATTGCGGCGGGCGGAACGCAGGCGTTGCTGCAGGGTTTGCGGGTCAGCATCTTTCCCCCCCTCTACGCTGTAAAGGGTGGCCATGGTGCCTACGAAGACTTCCCTGGCGGCAAAAGAGGTAATGAGGGCGATACCAATTTTCCAGTCATATCCAAGAGGATGAATAACGGGCTCGATGGTCCTGCCGAGGATGCCCGCATAGGAGTTTTCCAGGCGCTGAGCCTGTCTTTCTTTATCCAGCTCCCCGGCCTGATCAGGGTGTTTTTGTACCTGTTCGGCATAATGCTGTTCGACGTTCTTCATCCGGCTGCCAGGTCAAAAGCTGCTGAGGGCCCATAGGATCAGGCTGATGACGATGATCACCTTACCGGCGTCCACCACAAAGATCTTTGCCTTATTGACCATGGTGACCACCACATTGTTCCAGCGGGGCGCCCGGTAGATGGGCAGCTCCAGGATAAAGAAACTTTTTTCCTTCATCTTAATGAACCACTTGGCTACATAGGAGACGATCATGGCCATGACAAGCCCCATCATATACAGTCCCATCATCACCAGGCCCTGGAGACCAAAGATGCCCAATACTTTCTTGTGAGGGACGGCTACGGCGATCAGCATGGTATATACGGGCAGACGGGCGCTGCAGCTCATGAGCGGCGTGATGAGAATGGTGAGCAGGCGCTCCTTCTTATTTTCGATGTTCCGGGTGCTCATGATGGCTGGTACGGCACAGGCAAAGCCGCTGATCATGGGCATGACGCTTTTGCCGTTGAGACCTACCTTTCGCATGAGCTTGTCGGTGAGGAAGCTGATACGGGCCATATAGCCGGTGTCTTCCAGGATGGTGATCAAACCAAAAAGGATCATGATCTGGGGGACGAATACGAGGATGCCGCTAAGGCCTGCGAGCACGCCGTTGACCAGGAGATTGCTCCACCAGGCTTCTGGCAATATATGACCCAGCCAGGCGCCCAGCCGGGAAAAGGACCAGTCGATGGCGTCCATGGGGTATTGTGCGATCCAGAATACGCTCTGGAAGAGCAGGAAAAGCACGCCTAGCAAAATCACATAACCCCAGGTGCGGTCCAGGAATACCTTGTCCAATTTTTCTGTGAACAGGGTCTTTTGCAGCGGGTCCGGTTCGGATACGGTGTGCTGCATGATCTGCTTGATACGGCTATAGCGCTGCATGATCTCTTCCGCCTGTATCCGGGTATGATTGAATGCGTGAACTCCTTCAATGTGTTCGATCTTTTGTTGAAGATGCTGATCGAAATCGAAGCTTTCGTGGTTGATCAGGTAATGGATAGCCGTATAGTCGCTGATCTCCCGGCCTGGAAAGAGTTCCTTGACTTCCCGGATGGCTCCGGCGGCCTGGGCATTTTTAGCGATAAAATCCCTTGGAGGCGCCTGGCGAAGCTGGCGGCCACGCAGCTCGATGATCTTTTTCAGCTGGGGAATGCCTCTGTTCTTCCTGGGATTGACGGAAACTACGGGGATACCCAGCTCCCTTTCCAGCCCTTCCACATCGATGTCGATGCCTTTGGAGGCAGCCAGGTCCATCATGGTGAGGGCGACTACCACGGGTATTTTTAGATCGATGATCTGGGAGCAGAAGAGCAGGTTTCGTTTCAGATTGGATGCATCCACCAGCAGGACGACCATATCGGCGTGGATGGAAGGGTCCTGCCCTAAAAGCACTTTATAGGTGACCCATTCATCGGTTCGTTTGGGATAAAGGCTATAGGTACCGGGGAGATCGATGATCTGGACTGAATGTCCGGGCGTGAGCTCCGTCGTGCCCGTCTTTTTATCAACGGTGACACCCGGAAAATTACCTACTTTCTGGTTCAAGCCAGTAAGAGCGTTGAACAAGGAGCTTTTTCCCGAATTTGGATTGCCTACCAGCGCAATATGTAGCGTATTCTTTAACTTTTCCACCCAACTGATTCAGCCTGCAAATGTAGGTGATAATGGGCGTCGCTGTTTACGAAATCGGGAGCCTTTTGCGGGTTGCTGTTGGGAGGGTCGCTGTCATTGCGGTACCGACGCCGGGGGCGTCTGGCGGGGCTTATGATGGCCGACCTTCGGTCGGCGGCGGGAACGTCGGCGCTCATCGCTTTACAGCGTTATGAGCTTGCCGTTCTCGTATAATGGCAAAACTGGCGCCTCGTCAGGGGTCAGGCAATAACGTATGTCCTTTTCCAGACCATAACCGGAAAGGCGTTGATAATGAGAGGCATTCTTGGCCTTCATGAACTCAAAGAGGTCGTTTTTAGCTTCTAAATACATGGTTTCGGCTATCTGGGAGGAATCGCAGTTGATGTCGAAGTTTTGTTTGACCTTGTTGATGACGGCGCCGGCGAACAGCATATCCTCGATGTTGACCTTATCTTTCCAGGCTGCGCAGGCTAAGAGGACGGGCAGATTTTGCGCTAATAAATAGTCGCATACGGAGCCAAGATTGGGAAAAGAGCCTGTGATGATCTGCCCGGCGCCTCTGTCGAGGGCCATATGCAGGAGCTTGGTACCATTGGTCGTGGTGAGGACCAGTGTCCTGCCGCCGATGAATTCCGCCGGGTATTCGAAGGGAGAATTGCCGTGCTGGAGCCCTTCTGCGATCATTCCATCCCGCTCGCCCGCTGTGATGCCATCAATCTGACGTCCGAGCTCTATACACTTGGCGACGCTGTCAACGGGTATGACACATTTAGCGCCGTTGTGCAGCGCTGTTGCAATAGTGGAGGTCGCCCGGAGAACATCGATGATCACTACGATCGCGTGATTTACATCATAAAGGTGCAGTAATGCTGGAGATAGGGCCGTATATAAAGTGGGTTTCGAATTTGTCATAAAAGATTGACCGCAAATGTAAGCCAGACACTGTTTACTTATTCAAAATAAACTTCCATTTTTCTGATTCAGCGTATTCCCGGATGATAAGGTTGCGGGATTCCAGCAGCTTTTTTAGATATCCTGTCAGGAACAGACGATTTGCCAGCTTGCCCAGTCCTCCATAGGGGCTTTCGAAGTGAAAGAGATCGATAAGGAGGGTACCATTGCCTATGCTCTTGAAATAATGTTCGTGTTTCAGGCTTTTAAAATCTCCTTCGACCATCTCGTCGGTAAAGGAAAGAGGGCGATTCATGGCAGTGATGCGGCTGCGCAGGATCCGGGTCTTAAATAAATGGCGGGCTTTCCAGGTCACGGTCTCATCCAGGCCAAGCAGACCCGAGACTGTACCGGCGATGGCTTCTTCTCCTGTATGCGCCATAGATTTCCGGTGCAGGTCAATGCTGCGGGAAAGGTCAAAAACCCGTTCAGCGGGAGCTGCGACAAACGTCGTTAGGTGAATAGTTGGCATTGGATAGCGTGGATTTTACCGGCACAGCGCAAGCTGGCGCATAATACAAGAAAAAATCATTCCAAGCTAGGGATTTTGCCTGAAAAAATGTCGGGAAATCAGCTAAACGGGAATTTCACCACTTTGGCCAGCAGGAGCTTGTCCCGGACCTTGATATAGATGGTGGTATCGAGGTTGGCAAAGGCGGCGCTGACATAGCCCATTCCGATGGCCTTGCTTAAGGAAGGCGACTGGGTGCCGGAGGTGACCTTGCCTATCGGCCTGCCGGAGAAATCCTTTATCTCATAATCGTGGCGGGGAATACCCTTATCGATCATTTCGAAACCTATGAGCTTTCGGCCGATGCCGTCTGCCTTTTGCTGTTCCAGTATGGGGCGGGCGGTGAAATCCTTGGCGAATTTCGTGATCCAGCCCAGGCCTGCCTCGAGGGGGGTGGTGGAGTCGTCGATGTCATTACCATAAAGACAATACCCCATTTCCATACGAAGGGTATCGCGGGCGCCGAGTCCGATGGGCTTTAATCCCTGGGGACCGCCCACTTCAAATATCTTATTCCAGATGGTGGCCGCAGCATCATCCTTGTCCTCAAAGTAGATCTCGATGCCGCCGGCTCCGGTGTAGCCCGTAGCGCTGATAAGCACATTGTCGACACCGGCAAAGCGTCCTTTTTCGAACGTATAATATTTCAGGTTGAGAATATCGATATCTGTGAGCGCCTGCATGATCTTTGTTGCATTGGGTCCCTGGATGGCGAGCAGGCAGGTCTTGTCGGAGATGTTGTGCATCTCGGCCTTTTTTGTGTTGTGTTTGGATATCCAGCTCCAGTCTTTTTCGATGTTGGCGGCGTTGACCACCAGCATATAGGCCTTGTTGGGCTCCAGGCAATAGACAATGAGGTCGTCCACGATGCCGCCGTCCTCGTTGGTGAGGGCGCTATATTGTGCCTTGCCTGTTGTCAGCTTGGATGCGTCATTGGTCGTCACCCGTTGGATCAGGTCCAGGGCATGCTCCCCTTTTATGATGAATTCACCCATATGGCTTACGTCAAAGATCCCCGCATTGTTCCGGACGGACTGGTGTTCGTCATTGATGCCTGTGTAGCTGATAGGCATGGTATATCCTGCGAATTCGACCATTTTGGCGCCCAGTGCGGTGTGGAAAGACGTAAAAGGAGTGGACTTCATACAAGTATTTTTGCGCGGCAAATGTACGGGATTTGGTTTGTAGTTGCGTAGATGCGGACGAACTGGCCTGGCGGGGAAATAAAGGGGCGTGGTGGATGCACCGGCTGGCCCTGAAAACAAGAGGTCGTCACAGACGACCTGGCCGAAATGCGAAGCATTGACAACGTCATAATTGATTTCTAATGGTGTTGTCGAAGGTCGGATTGACGTTGTCAACTCCTCCCTTTCACCGAGACCTATGAAAAAGACATTAATTACGAGGTAACTCCATCTTTAGCCCGTGTGCGGGGGATGGGTTATTTTTCGGCAAACACAGACCCGGTACACAAAACAAGACCAATAAGTATATGGCTGAAGTTATTTTAATGCCCCGGTTAAGCGATACCATGACAGAAGGGGTGATTGCCTCCTGGCATAAGAAAGTGGGCGACACCGTCAAAAAAGGCGATCTTTTGGCAGAGGTGGAGACGGACAAGGCTACGATGGACCTGGAAAGTTACAAGGATGGCACTTTGTTATATGTAGGGACAGACAAGGGAGGAAAGGTACAAGTAAATGAGCTGCTGGCCATTATAGGTGCCCCCGGAGAGGACATCTCTTCACTGGTGAAAGGTGGCGGCGCACCCGCTGCTGCCCCCGCCCCTCAAAAAGCCGCTTCCACGGCCCCAGCCAGCATTCCTGCTGCTACCGCAGCCCCGGCAGCAGCCCAGGGTGAAGATATTTCCAAGCTGGAAGGAGTGATCCTGATGCCCCGGCTCAGCGATACCATGACGGAAGGCGTTATTGCAGACTGGCATAAAAAAGTAGGCGACCCCGTCAAGAAAGGCGAGATCCTGGCCGATATCGAGACCGATAAAGCAACCATGGAGCTGGAAAGCTATAAGGATGGTAAATTATTACATATAGGCGCCCAGAAAGGAGAAAAGATCGCTGTCAACGATCTGCTGGCCGTCATCGGAGATGAGTCCAAGATCGATCTGCCCAGGATACTGGCGGGAGCTAAGAACAAAGGTGTTCCCGGTCCTGTTGCCGCAGGTGGAACCCAGCCGGCCACAGCCGCACAAGCCTCCGCACCTGCTGCCAATGGAGCGGCCACAGCCACCGGCACACTTTCCGTCACTGCCGACGGCCGTATAAAAGCTTCTCCCCTGGCAAAAAAAGTAGCCGCTGAAAAAGGCATCGACATTTCACAGGTCACTGGCAGCGGAGACAATGGCAGGATCACAAAGAGAGATATCGATAACTTTGTTCCAGGCAAAACAGCAGCCCCCGCACAACCCGCCGCCGCCAAAAGCACTGTTCCCGCTGCTCCGGCCGGCCAGGTGAGCTTCGAAGATGTTCCTGTATCGCAGATGCGTAAGGTCATTGCCAAACGCCTGTCTGAAAGTAAGTTCACTGCCCCCCACTTCTATATCACCATGTCCATCGATATGGACAAGGCCATAGAAAGCAGGACCCGGCTGAATGAAGTATCCCCTGTAAAGATCTCCTTCAACGACCTCGTGCTCAAAGCAGTGGCTACGGCCCTCAAGCAGCATCCTGCTATCAACAGCAGCTGGATGGGAGATAAGATACGTGTCAATCATCATGTCAACATCGGTGTGGCAGTAGCCATCGAGGATGGTCTCGTAGTGCCCGTAGTAAGATTTGCCGACACCAAGACCCTGTCACAAATAGGCGCTGAAGTAAAGGACCTTGCGCAACGTGCCAAGGCCAGAAAGCTGCAGCCCGCCGACTGGGAAGGCAGCACCTTCACTATTTCCAATATGGGTATGTTTGGAGTGGATGAATTTACGGCCATCATCAATACGCCCGATGCCTGTATCCTGGCAGTAAGCGCCATTCAACAGGTGCCCGTCGTCAAGAATGGAGCCGTCGTTCCAGGTAATATCATGAAGCTGACATTGAGCTGTGATCACCGTGTAGTAGATGGAGCTGTAGGTTCTGCATTCTTACAAACGGTTAAGTCGCTCCTGGAAGAACCTTTGAGAATGATGCTCTAGAAGCGCCACAAGGACGGCCTGTGGCCGTCCGCCGTCCGAAGGACGGCAATAAAACCGAGTCCGTGTAAAGGCCGGACCGCAGGTCCGACTCCTGGAAGAAGTCTAACACAAAATAAAAAAGGGGTAGCCTATAGACATAGGCTGCCCTTTTAAACCTTATCCTTTTAAGGCGTCACCTGTAGAAACAGCGGCCCTATCAGAACTGTGTCCTTGCTATTCCAACCAAACATTAAAAATCTCACTAATTATTTTATAAAGGAATTACGTAAACATCC
>Ga0105240_10006507_pt1 | contig 17160 bp, 11 predicted proteins | sample KBSC54metaG_FD_80426 | JGI IMG/M metagenome (GOLD analysis project Ga0105240, IMG submission 80426) | Corn rhizosphere microbial communities from Kellogg Biological Station, Michigan, USA - KBS C5-4 metaG | ecosystem: Host-associated > Plants > Roots > Rhizosphere > Soil | place: Michigan, USA...
CGCTCTTTGGGCGACAAAACGTCGAATGCCGCTGCGACCTCCTCCTGGGTGAGCGGTGGTTTCCAGCCGCCCTGATCGGTCTCGGTCATGCCGCCTCTCCCGTTTCGGGTGCACGGAAGGCGAGCAGGAAGTCGGCCGCTTTGCTCGCGGCACTGGCGGCGCGGAAGATCGCGCGGTTACCCTCGCGTAGTACGTCGAGCCATGATCCGATATAATCGGCATGGCGGACACTCGGGCTGATCGACAGCTCGGCGCAGACGAAGGCCGATGTCATCTCGGCGACCAGTTCCTCGCGCGCATAGAAGGCATCGCCGAACCGGCCGGACTGATCACGTCCAAGCCGCGATGCGTGCCCGGTCCAGTGGCCCAGTTCGTGGAAGGCGGTACGATAGAAATCGATCGGTACGCGATACAGCTGCGGCTGCGGCATCTGCACGAAGTCCGGGTCCGGCGCGTAGAATGCCCGGTCGCCACCGATACGGACATCGGCACCTGTCGCGTCGATCAGCACCTCGGCATGGGGGATGATCTCGCGTTCCGGTAATGGCGCCACGATGCCGGGCAGCATCTCGGGCAGACCCTCGCACTGGTCGACGTTGAAGACGGTGAAGCGCTTGAGGAAGGCGACCTGCCTTGCCGCGTCACCATCGGTCGCCGCGCGTTCGGCCTCCGTTTTGGGCGTGAAGCGATCGGCATAGCAGACCGTCTCCCCCTGCTCGCCCTTGCGGACATGCCCCACCAGCGCCTCAGCCTGCTTGTAGGTCAGCCACGCCTGCGATCCGTAGCCAGCGCCGGTCACCGCCGACCAGAGGATGAGGACATTGATCCCCGAATAGCATCTCCCGGTTCCGGCATTGCGCGGCAGGCCTGCCGATGCTCCCGCGCGATCCCACGGCTGCACCCAGGGCAACCGTCCTTCCTCCAGTTCGGCGATGATGCGGTCGGTGACCTGATCGTAAAGCGATTTCGTCTCGGTGTTGCGCATGATCCCTCACTCCTGCCTGCACACCGCACCGGCCCCGGAAGGGGGCGGGGTGGGCGGCAGGAGCGGACCGGCAGTCCCGCCGGGTGAGGCGGGCTGCACCCACAGGGCCGCAACGCAGTGGAGGAGCCGGCGCAGCCGGCTTGCAGCCCGCCGCGGCGGGACTAGAGGGCAGTGACGCCCACCCTGCCCCGTTCGCGGCCGGACAAACGCCATCGCGCCGTGCGCGATGACCGCTGGCCGCGCTCACGCGGCGCACGTCCCATGGACGTCATCCGGAAACGAAGTCGGTCGGGAGATCGGCGCGACTCGCCAGAGTCGCCGAAGCAACACCGTTGGCGTCGAGACGTCCTGGGATCGAGCACCGAAACCGTCGGGGGTGCACAGTAGCGCACCGAGCGGCCAGATAGCGCAAACCAGCGCCAAACGCCGCCACGATGCTTGCGGCGAGCCAACTTTCCGATCTTGTTGGTCATATCGCTCCATCTGGAGCCAGCACATTCAGGATCGACGCATATGACCACCGAAACGCCCGAGCGCATCCTCCGCCTTGCAGAGGTGCTCCGCCGCACCGGCCTCACCAGATCGACCCTCTATCGCAAGATCATGGCCGGTAGCTTCCCCCGCCAGATCACGATCAGCACGCGCTGCATCGGATGGCGCGAATCCGCCGTCAACGGCTGGGTCCGCAATCCGATGTTCTACAGCGTCAAGGAACATCCCGAGATTTAGTCGAATGAGCCTCGGCAAGCCGCCCGACGGCTCAGCGCCCAAATCCCGGTCGTAGAACCGCGCCGACACCGTCCTCAATTGCCGACCGTCCGGTTACGAGGTGGGATAGGATCGTTTGCCGACACGAGAGTGACCCTGCTCCGCTTGGCGGGTAGGTCTCCCCTGAACGGACCGAGGGCATTCGAACGATAGATTCAGTGCGCACACCCCTGGGGCGTTACGACATGGATGTCGCCGGGAGGCCCAAAGGAGCAACTGAGCATCGTGAATTTCGCCGGGCCCGTATCATTCGGTATCTGCCATCGTACCGCGCTCGAATAGGTGGCTGCAACGGTGCGACCCCGAGCATCCTGCGCGGCTACGAAGGTGGCCCGGGCCTTGAGGAGAGCGCAACTCGTATCGTCCAGCAGAGACGAGCCGCTGGATGCGGTGATGGTGCAGGCCGTGACATGGCCCATGGGATCGACGTTGAGACGGAAGCCGGTAATGCCTTTCAGGGATTGTCGCAGTGCGGCGGGAGGATAGTCATTGGGCGTGATCCAATCACCTGGACTGCCCGCCGGCTTCAGGGGAACTGACTTCGCAGCCAGGACGGGACCCGCTGCGGCCATCGCTCCCAGAAATATGATGTGATGGATGTTCTTCACGCCCGCCCCTTGGTTGATCCCAGGATATGGCGTGTGCCGGGCGAGCACCAGCGGGATTGTGCACCTGCCCGCGCGATTGATGTTGCGCAGCGAGGCGCTAAGCTGGCGCAGGGGATTGCCGTAGGGGGCTTATGATCAAGACGGTGTGCGCGTTGACGCTTGCGGGTGTCGTGTCCGGCAACGCCATCGCGGCCAGCACACTTGCGACCGGGCCCGCGCCGGCATGGGTGAAACCCGTATCGCCGCCGGCCGCGGTGGCCGACGCCGATCAGGCGCCGGTGAGACTGTTGCTGCAGGACCAGCAGGTCGATCTCCAGCCGGATAAGGTCACCCGCTATTCGGAGAGCCTGCTGAAGATCCAGTCCCCGCAGGGGCTTTCCGCCGGCAACGTCATGCTCGTGTGGAATCCGGATACGGATACGGCGACGGTCCACAAATTGCTGATCCGGCGCGGTGACAAGGTCATCGACGTGCTTGCCAACCAGAGCTTCACCATCGTGCGCCGGGAAAGCAACCTAGAGAATGCGATGCTGGACGGCGTGCTGACCGGCACGATCCAGCCTGAAGGATTGCAGGTTGGCGATATCGTGGATTTCGCGGCCTCGATCACCCAGAGCGATCCCGCGCTGAAAGGCCATGTCGAAGAGATAGGAGGCGGCTGGAACACGCTGCCTGTCGACCGAGCTCATCTCCGGGTTAGCTGGCCGTCTTCGACCCGTGTGCAACTGCGCGGCACCACAGGGTTGCCGCCTCTCAAGGTCGAAACCAGAGGTGGGATCTCGGCCGTCGAGCTGTCGCTCGACGGTCTTCCTCCGCTGCCGGCCCCCAAGAACGCGCCTTCTCGATATGGCATCATGCGCATCGCCGAAATGAGCGATTTCGCATCCTGGGCCGATCTCGCCCAGTTGATGATGCCGCTCTATGAGAAGGCCGCGATGCTCGGCGCCAATGACAACGCGCTGCACAAGGAGATGGACGCCATCGCGGCCCGATCCGCCGATCCCAAGGCCCGCGCGGAAGCCGCGCTGGCGCTGGTGCAGGATCGGGTGCGCTATGTGTTTCTCGGGATGAACGACGGGGGCCTCGTCCCCGCCGACGCAGAAACGACCTGGCAGCGCCGCTTCGGCGACTGCAAGGGCAAGACGGCGCTGTTGCTCGCCCTGCTGAAGGGCCTCGGCATACAGGCCGATCCGGTGTTGGTCAGCGCCGGCGCCGGCGACGGGCTCGATCAGCGGCTGCCGATGATCGCGCTGTTCAATCACGTGCTGGTGCGGGCCACGATCGCCGGGCGCATCTACTGGCTGGACGGCACGCGAACCGGCGACAATGCGCTCGATCGGATCCGGACGCCGGATTTCCGGTGGGGCCTACCGCTGCTGCCCGGGGCAACGCTCGTGCGCATGGATGCGCCAACACCGGAGCGGCCGCTGACTGAGACGGCGATCCGGATCGACGCGAGCAACGGCGTCTCGATTCCGGCACCGATCCACGTCGAGACCATATTGCGCGATGACGATGCCATCGCCATGAACCAGCAACTGCTGGCCCTGTCGCCCGACGTGCTGGATCGCGGCCTTCGCGAATATTGGCGCAACCAGTACGACTTCGTCACCGTCAAGGCGGTGTCCTCCAGCTTCGATGCCGCGGGCTGCGAGGAAAAGCTGGTGATGGATGGCGACGCGCAGATGGACTGGAGCTCGGGCTGGTACGAAACGGACGGCACCGGGGTTGGCTACAAGACCGATCTGACCCGCGATCCGGGGCCGAACCAGGATGCGCCGTTCGCGGTCGCCTATCCCTATTCCAATCGCACGACGGAGACGATTCTGCTCCCATCACCGTCGTTCAAGGTGGATCATGGCGATCCTGTCGACGTGACGGTCGGCGGCATCGCCTATCATCGCACGGTGAGCCTCGCCGGTAATCGTTTCACGGTCGAGAAGGACGAGCACGCTGTCCAGCGCGAATTCCCGGCATCGGAGGCGATGGCCGCGCAGGAGAAGCTCCGTGCGCTCGCCAACAAAACCGTTTTCCTCGGCAAGCAGGATTACGGTTCGACCGACGCGGAACTGGAGGCGGCGCTCAAGCAGACGCCGACCACCGCGGACGATTTCGCCCGCCGGGGGAATATGCTGCTCGATCGCTTCCGCTCCTCCGAAGCGAAAGCCGATTTCGATCGTGCGCTCGCGCTCGATCCCAAAAGCGACTGGGCGCTGGCCGGCCGCGGTCTGGCGTATGTCTGGAGTCAGCAATTCGTTGAAGCGCAGGCGGATTTCGATGCCGCGGAAAAACTCAATCCGCGCAATGCCAGCATCTATCGCGGGCGGGGCTTGATCGCGGATTTCAAGGACCAGCCGCAGGATGCGATCGCCGCTTATTCGCGCGCGCTCGATCTGGACCCCGCATCCACGTTCGCCCTGTCTCGCCGCGCCGCCGATTATCGCAAGATCGGCGATGAGGAGCGGGCCCTGGCCGATGTCGACGCCGTGCTGAAGCAGACGCCGGACTGGCCTGGACTCCATCTGTTGCGCGCCAATATCCTCATCGCGCTGGGCCGGCGGGACGAGGCGCTGCGTCAGGCGTCATTGATGACCGAAGCGAGCCCGAACAATGTATTCGCGCACAGTGCCGCCGGGCGGATCTATGCCCGTTTCGGAAAAAGCGACGAAGCCGTGAAAGAGCTCGACACCGCGCTGAGGATCAGCCCGGCCGCGGACGTCTACATCAACCGTGCAGAGATCCGGCCCGCCGACGACATTGCGGGGCGCCAGGGGGATCTCGACGCCGCCGCCAAGCTGGAGCCCAGGTCGATCGCGCTCTACGCTGCGCAGGCGGGGCTTCAGGAGGATCGCCAGGCATATGCCGCGGCGATCGCGGCGTGGACGGCCTCGCTGGCGATCAATGGCGCCGACCCCTACGCAATGGTCCGGCGTGGGATCGATGAGCAGCGTCTCGGACAGTCCGTGCCGGCGAACAAGGATTTCGCGGACGCTCATGGCCTGGCCAAGGATGCGGATACCCTGGCCGGGCTATGTCGGGAGAAGGCGGCCGCCGGCGTCGGGCTGGAGCTCGCGCTGGCGAATGTCGCGCGGCTGCGGGGGCAGCGCCCCAGAGACCCGATATCCAGGACGATCTCGGTTTCGCGGAGTGGCGGGCCGGGCATTCCGACGGGGCGGCCGCCGCCTTCGCCAAGGCGTTGGTCCCCTCGCAGCGTGCCACGGCGCTCTACGGTCTCGCGCTGGTCGAAGCGAAGCGCGGAGCCGCAGCCAAGGAACAAGCGGATCGGGCTGCCGCATTGAAGCTGGACCCAGATGTCCCCCACATTTTCGACCGTGGCGCTGCCGCGGCGCCAACAGCCGAGGTCAAATGATCTTTTGCAGACCGACGTGTCGTCGGTTGAAGCACAGGCTTCGGCCGACTTTGGTGGCTCCGCTACCGACGGTCCGTCCCTCGGTGAGTGCTGCAAGGTCGGACGGCACGTTTCTTCTGTGGCCAATTAGGGCCATAGGAGAAGAGCGATGGGCACTTCAGAATTCGATCCCGGCGCAGAGAATCGGCAAGCCTGGAACGCGGGACGTAAAGTTGGAGCGAAGCGAGCGCTGAAGCCGAAGCGGATATGGGGCATCCGCTTCTATCTCGATCATCATCGCCGCGTTCGCGACCGAGCGCTCTTTGATATCGCGATCGACAGCAAGCTTCGGGGGTGCGATGTCGTCCGCCTCAAAATCGGTGCCATCGTCAGCGGAGGGCAGATCCGCACCCGTGCGACGGTCACGCAGACGAAGACGGGAAAGCCCGTGCAATTTGAGGTGCTCTCGGACGCTCGGGCCAGCTTGCTGGCCTGACTTCAACGTCGCGGCGGCACCCTGGGTGATTATGTGTTTCCCAGCCGGATCGATCATTCCGATCATCTCAGCACCCGTCAATATGCCCGACTCGTGGATGAATGGGTCATGGGCATTGGATTGAGGCGAGAGGATTATGGTACACATTCCCTCCGGCGCACGAAGGCTTCGATCATCTATAAGGCGACCGGGAATCTGCGCGCGGTCCAGATCCTGCTCGGCCACACCAAGATCGAGAATACAGTCCGATATCTTGGCGTGGACGTCGAGGATGCCCTGACTCTCGCCGAGGGCACGGAAATTTGAAGATCTCGGCTCCCCGCTCTCAGCGAGGAGCCGATGCGCTCGGCGCCAATGTCGGTCATTTTCAGTCCAAATGGCACTGCCTGATTTTAGTCATTCCGGCCTTGTGCTGGCCGAACCCTCGAATGCCATTTTGCCCCAGGTCGATGTAACCGATCACCGTGCTCTTGAGATCCTCGGAAGCACAATGGCCTGAGATCGTGCGGCTATCAGTGCATAGGCCGCGACGAGAAATGGGGCAGGCCCATCCGGAACCCGGGCGAGGCGCTCGGCGATCGCTGGCCGGCCGAGCCGATCAAGCTCGGCGGCGAGACGGTCGAAGCCCGTCGCTGGCACAGCCTTGCCGGAAGTGGTCTCGGCGCGATCGATCAACGCCTGCCACGCCGATGCCATGGCGCGGCGCGTCGGGTCGGGCGGCGCGCGGTGGAAATCCGCGCCACCTCTTCCTGCACCCAGCCGCGCGGTCAGGCGTTGCAGCCAGCCGGATTCCTGCGCCTTCGTGCCGGATCGCTCCAGCGTCAGGTTCAGCCAGCGCTCTTCGTCGCGTAGCGCGATCGGGGTAAGGTCGATCCCGCGCGCGACGCGATCCGCGCGGACCAGCAGTGGCCCGCGCCAGCCACGCCGCGCGACCGCCTCGACATGGCCGATGGCGTGATCCAGCGTCTCGCCATGCGTCAGCGTCAGCGCGAGCCAGCGGCCGGCTTCGTCCTCGATCGGCCAGATCAGTTCCTGCGCGAGATCGTCGAAATAAGGCATGGCGCAGCGCCGGGGGACCAGCAGGGCGAAATCCGGCGCCGTCCGTGCCGACAGGCCAAAGCCGAAGCGCTCCGTCAGGCGATCCTCCAGCGTGGCCCACTCACCGATCGCCGGCACGCCGGACCTGATCGGATCGCCATCGCCGCTGATCGGCGAAACGCGAGCACCCTGCGGGTTGGAAACTCGCCCGTCGCGTGACACGCCGACGCCCTCCAGCGAGAACGCGGCCCCCACAAGCGCTTCGAGTGTCGCGCCGCTCCAAAGCGCCGCGCCCCGATACGCCTGGCCCGCATCGAACAACGGATCCTGCCCCGGAGCGCGAGCATGGGCGTAGGTCAGCCAGCGATCGGCGGCGACATCGTAGAATATTCCGGTGACACCCCTTGCACCCGCTTCGGTTCGCCAGCGCTCGGCCCCACAGCCGACGAGGCGGAGCGGACCGGCCGATGGATAGGTCTGCCGATGGACACCGCGCAGCGTTTCGTCGGGATCGGATCGCCCCAGCGCGCGAACGAGAGCGCTGGCGGTCGCCAGCGTCTCCAGGCAGAGATCGGGATCGAAAGTGAAAGCGCGCCGCCGCTTGAGCCTCACCTGCGCGGCCAGCGTACGCAGCAGGCGGCCGAGGCGCGGCAACGCATCAGCGCGCGAGGAGACGGAGAGCGTGAACAATTGCTCCTCCAGCGGCGCCGGTGCCAGCGTGAAGGCGAAGGCGACGCACTCCTCCAGCGCGGACGCGACGGCGGCGAGGAAGGCCGGGTCGATCCCGTTGTCCGGTTCGACGGCTGCGATTTCGATGTGCGGCTCGGGCAGTGCGATGCCGAAATGCCGGCGCGCGGCCAGCAGGGCTGCGGCGTGGAGCGGCTTGCGGCGGGCGGCGGGCGTCTTGGAGACGATCCCGTCGAGCCCCTGTCCCTGCAGGATGCGGACCGGTTCCGCCTCGTCGACACGCACGACGATTGCCTTGTCCTCGATGTCGATCCCCGCCGACGCTTCGGCCATTTCCAGCGCCGCTCGCCACGCCGCCTTGCCCGCCCAACGTTCGATCGCGGACAAAGGGAAGGTGTCAAGCAGCGCGATCGGATCGAGCGCCGAGCGCTCGGGCGTGTCCGCCTGCTCCACTTCCTCCGTCTGTCGCAGCAGTAGCACGGCGGCGATGCGGTGGCGGCAAACGCCCGGTGCCTTGCAGGAACAAAGCGCTTTTTGCGGCCCCCCGGCATCGATATCCACGCGCTGGCCGTCGGCCTCGACCACCGCCGCGCTCGCTTTACGCTCGATCAGCCGGGCCTTGCCCTCGACAACATCGCGGGCCGCACGGCGGACGAGGCCGACATTGGCGAGCGTCGCCAGTGCCGCCTCATCGAATGCGGCCAGCCCCTCATCGAGCGCGCTCATCCGATCACCTCGCCCAGCCAGTCGGCGAAATGATCGGGGGTGAGCGCGGCGACCTTCATGCCGGCGCTCGACAGCCGCTCCGCCGTCGCGCGATCGTAGATCGGGGCAGCGTCGTCGCCGAGCGCGGCCAGGCCCAGCATCGTCACCCGCGCGGCGTGGAGGCGGCGGACGACGGCGAGCAACTGCGCAACCGACCCGCCCTCGCAGAAATCGCTCAGCAGGACGAGCACGGTGCTGGTCGGCTGCGTCACCAGCGTCTCGCAATAGGCCATGGCGCCGCCGATATTGGTGCCGCCGCCGAGCTGCACCGACATCAGCACCGAGACGGGATCTTCCGCCTCGCTGGACAGATCGACCACGCTGGTATCGAACACGATCAGCTTGACCGAGATGGACGGCAGGCCGGCGAGGATCGCCGCCATCACCGCGGCATAGACGGTCGAATCGAGCATCGATCCGGACTGGTCGACGCACAGGATGATCGTCCATGGCAGTTTGCGACGGCTGCGGCCGAAGAAGCGCAATTGCTCGGCGATGATCCGGCCGCGCTCGGGGTCGTAATGCTTGAGGTTGTCGCGGATGGTCCCGCGCCAGTCGAAATTCTGCATCGACTTCTGCCGGCTGCGGCGCTGGCGATTGGGGCGACCGGCGAGCGCTGCCTCGACGCGTGGTTTCAGGCGGCGAGTGACCTCCTCGATCACAGTGCGGGCCACTTGGCGGATCTTATCCTGCACCGCCGGATTGGCCGCGCCCTTGAAGGCGAGCAGCGACTTCAGCAGATCGCGATTGGGCTCGAGTGAATCCAGCATCGCCGGATCGTTCATCAGCTCGCTCATGCCGAGAGTGTCGATGGCGTGCGCCTGCACCGTCTCGATCACCGATTGCGGGAAGAGCGCGCGCAGTTCTTGCAGCCAGCCGAGCGGGGTCAACTGGCTTGGATCGAGCGAGCCGCTGCCCGGCTTGCCGCGTTTGAGGCCACGCCGTTCCATCTCGCGGGCATAGAGGTAATCGAGCGCGCGATCGGCACGCTGTTCGGCCGCGCTCAGTTGCGCGCCGTCCAGCGCAATGGCAGCATAGCGGCCGAGTGCGAGGCGCCAGCGCTTGAGCGTGACATCGTCGCTCATGCCACGCCCTCTTCAACCAGCCGCGCGGCCAGTGCTCGATCGAGCGCGAGGTTGCGGAGCAGGGTCGCCTCGTCGATCGGCGCGGTCGAGACGAGGGCGGCGGTCTCGGCACCGTGCCGGCCCGCCACCGCTTGCGCCAGCCGGTCGATCTCGCGCGGATCGAGTGGGCCGAGCGCGAGCCGGACATGCGGGAGCAATTCGACGAACCCGTCGTCGTTCGCCCCGGCGATCACCGCATCGAGCGTGTCGACCAGCGCCGGCATGGTCCACAGCAGCTCGCGGGCGAGCGCGATGACGCCGGTGAGGAAGGCAAGGCGATCGGCCGGAGCGACATAACCGCCCTCCAGCTCGCCCTTGAGACGCGCGGCGAACGCCTCCTCGGCCATCTGACCGTCGATCAGCGCATAGGCGGCGACGGCGCCCGCCAGCATCGGGTGGAGCGGGGAGTCGAGTAGTTTCACCAGCTGCTCGTCGAAGGGCGTGACGTCGATCGGTGCGTGGCCGGCGCGCGCCTGTTCGGTCAGCGCGCGTAGCGTTACCAGCGCATCGAGCAGCGGGCGGGCCTGCTCCGGCCCGGCCAGCACGATATCGGGCAGCAGGAAGAGCGCGCGCCGCCACAGCGCGCCGATCAGCCGCTCGATCGACGTGGAGTCCTCGATGCCGAGCATCGCGCGGTTGCGCAGAATCTGGACGAGATCGGCGAGCGCGGTCACCACCGGCCCGAGCTCCGGATCCTCGATCGCCTCAGCCTCGATGTGGGCGAGGATCGCACCCGCGCCGTCGCCGATGCCCGCGCGGCAGGCGGCGGCGAAGAGTTCGATCGCGGTGGCCGCGCTACGCCCGCGGCCCTGCTCGCGCAGCTGGGCGAGCTGGTCGACGATCGCGATGGCGAGCGCTTCGGACAGCGTATCAGCTTCCGCGGCGAGTTCGATCAGCCGCGCCTCGACCAGTGGCGACCAGCAGACCGACCAGATTTCGTGCAACCGGTCGAGATCGACGTCGTGGCGGAAATCCGGGCCACCGGTGCGCTGGGCGAAGGTCGTACCAATCAGCACCATCGCGTGGCAAAAGCGGCTGGCGGCGCGGTGGCGCTCCTCGCGATAGATGTCGAGATCACGCGAACGCCGTTCGCCGTCCGCCACCGAGAAGCCGAGCCGCCGGGCCTGCCCGCGTACCGCCTCGACCAGCGGCGGCGATCCCGCCGATGGCGGCACGTCGCCGATCGCGCTGCCGGTGAGCCACGCATCGAGCTCGCGCAGCAGCGGCGTGCCGGCGCGCGGTGCCTCCTCCTTCAGGAAGGTCGAGCGGATCGCGTCGATCAGATCGGTGCGTAGCGGACCTGGCCGTCCGCGCAGCTGGGCGAGTTGCTCTGCCTGTTCCGCCGCGCTCGCCAGCACCGGGAAAGACGGCGCACCGCCCATGCCGCTCTCGCGCAGATGGGCTGCGAAGCCCGTCAGCAGGTCGAGCGAGAGCGACGAGAAAGGCGGCTCCTCGGGGCGCTCCACGGCACGGCGCCACAGCGCGTCATAGTAACCGGGCAGCGGCAGGCCGGCGGCATAGCCCGACAATGCATTGAGCTGGCGATGGCCGTAGCGGATCAGGAAGGCGCTGCCGTCGCTCTTGCGCGGCGCGATCGGTTTTCCCGGCGGGAGATCGCCGTCGATCAGCGCGCCGGCATGGAAGCCACCGACCACCGCGACGATCGGCCCCTCGGCCATGGCGCGTGTTTCGGCGATCAGCGCGCGCATCTGTGCCTCGCGCGCCAGCGTGCCGTCGCGGGCCATGCTCGCCTCGCCGGTCGCTGCGCGGAGGCAGGCGCAATACTGGCCGACATCGGTGAAGAAACGGCGCCAGTCCGCCTCGGCGATCCGCGTCTCGAACAGATGGTCCCAAACCTCGTTGCCGTCGCGGCAGCCGAGTTCGGCGGCGAGCGCACGGACATAATCGCCGCTGTCGAAGACGTGCTCGTCACCGAGCAGCGAGCGGCTAGCCTCGTCCCCGATCTCGTCCGCCATCTCGCGGGACAGCGAGGGCAGGTCGATGAAGCGGGTGGACACACCCCGTGCCGCGCCGGCCGCCAACGCGACATATTCGGGGCTGTGCGCGCAGATGGGATAATAGCTCGCGGTGCGCCGTCGCCGACTTTCCTTCCTGGCCTCGCGCATCGCGACGATCGCCACGGGCGGGCGTGTACGCGCATGTGTGACCAGCGGGATCAGCGGATCGAAATCGCACGGCCCTTCGATCAGGATCTCGGCGGGCGCGACGGCCTCGATCAACCGCGCGAGATGCGCCGCGCAGGCCGGACTGTGGTGACGCACCGGCACGACATGGAGATCGCGCGCCGGATCGTGCAGGGGGGAGACAGGTAGCTCCACAGCTCAGCCGAGCCTGAGCGTCCGCGCCGCCTGATAGAAATCCTTCCACGCGCCCGAGCGGCCGGCGCGCTCCTTGACGATATGATCGACATAGGCGCGGAAGCGCTTCCCGTCCTCGGGCGAGTCCTTTAGGATCACGCCCTGAATCTGCCGCGCGACATGCGCGCCGGAGAGGTGCCCATCGTCGAGGAAGGCCGCCTCCAACGCGGCGGCATGGAGCACGTTCACCGCCTCCGCCGTCGACAGCACCGCATCGGGGCGGTTGAGGCTGGCGCCTTCCTTGGTCCGGCCGCTGCGCAGATCGCGGAGTGTCTGGACGAGCAGATCGGCCACCTCGCGCTCGCCCCTGACCGCGATCGCACCGGGGGCGAGGCGCTGGGCGAGCTGCTGGAGGACGAGATCGCGTTCGAAGTCGCCGTCATCGATCGGGTGCACCGTCTCGAAGTTGAAGCGGCGCTTGAGCGCGCTCGACATTTCGTGGACGCCGCGATCGCGCAGGTTGGCGGTGCCGATCACGTTGAAGCCGGGCTGCGCGCCGACGATCGTGTCCGCGCCGAGCTCGGGCAGCGCCAGCGTCTTTTCGGACAGGATCGAGATCAAGGCATCCTGCACCTCGGGCGGGCAGCGGGTGATCTCCTCGAAACGGACGATGCGGCCGCTGCGCATCGCGGTCAGCACCGGCGAGGGCACCAGCGCCCGCTCGCTCGGACCTTCCGCCAGCAGCAGGGCGTAGTTCCAGCTGTAGCGGACATGGTCCTCGGTGGTGCCGGCCGAACCCTGCACCACCAGCGTCGACGTGCCACTGATGGCGGCGGCGAGCAGCTCGGACAGCATCGACTTGGCGGTTCCCGGCTCGCCCACCAGCATCAGCCCCTGGTGGCTCATCAGACTGACGATGGCGCGATCGACCAGCGGATCGTCGCCATAGAATTTCCGCGTCACGCCGAGCTTCGCGTCGCCGAGCAGGAAGCTGCGCACCGCGCGGGGCGAAAGCCGCCAGCCGGCCGGGCGCGGCGCCTTGTCTTCGGCCGCCAGCCGAGCGAGTTCGTCGGCATAGCGAGCCTCGGCGGGCGGTCGGAGCGTCTCGGCGTCGGCCATCACGGAACCTTCTTCTGCCATTCGGGCTCGAAGCCGCTGCCCTTGGCGGCGATGTCGTACCAGTCCTGCCAGGTCTCGGCGAGCAGCACCGGCGGCACCTCCTTCAGTGTGAGCTGGCGGCCGTGATAGCCGTTCTCGCGCAGCAGGCGGAAGCTGAGCGCATGGAGCACGGCGGGCGCATTTTCCTCCGGCAGCGGGCTGCCGCTGAACTCGATCTCCGCGACGATGCTGGCACCGCGATAGGGCCGCTCGTAGGTGGTGAACCAGCCTCCGTCGCCCGCCGCTCCGCGCACGTAGCCGAGCTTGTTGGCGATGCCGCGTAGCTGGAAGGTCTCGATGATCCAGCCCTCGCGATCGCGGATGTCGCGGTTGGTCGCCATGTCCACGGTGAGGCTCGGCAGGTCACGGCCGATCTGGTCGAAAGGGGGCTTGATCTCGTAATCGACGAGATGCCTGCGCCAAGCTTCGATCGCCTCTGGTGTCAGCAGCGAACGATGCGCCAGCCGCACCTCGACGACGTCCGAGAGATCGACATCCTCATCGGCGGCATCGGTATAGCTGCCGTCACCGAGCGGACGGAAGACGATTGCCGTGCCATCGGCACCGACGCCCAGCCAGACCAGCCGCTGCGCCAGCCGCCCGGCCAGCGGATGGCCGGCGATGAAGCTCTCCCAATCCTCGCGCGGCCAGCGGCGGCCGAGTGCCATCGCTTCGCGCATCCGCTCGGTCTGACCGGCGAAGACCTGCTTCACCTCCTTGCGGGCGTTGGCGAAGAGCTTCTTGGCGGCGTCGATCAGCGGCTTCTCGTCGTCGATGCGGGGCGTCGGGAGTGATTTCACCTCCTTGCCCTCCGGATTGGCGAGCACCACCGCATCGCTCGCGTCGAGCCGCAGCGTGTAGGTGCGATCGCGCCCGCAATCGAGATCGAGCGTGCCGTCGGCATCGAAGCCGCCGGTCGGGATGGTGCGATCGGCCAGCTCCTCCGCACTCCAGCCGTGACGCTCGGCCACCGCCTCGATCAGCGCGCCGGCATGCGCCTGCACCGAGCGCTGCTTGGAACGGTTCGCGGCGGCGAGCACCACCTGCAGCGCGGCGCTGGAGGGATTGCTTGCCAGAGTCTCGAGCAGCGCCTTGGCCTGCGAGGTGCGCGCGCCGTGATCCTTGAGGAAGGGCCGTACCTTCTGCGCCGCGTCCGCGCCGTTCACCCGCGTGGCGAGCGCGAGGATACCCTTGCTGTCGGCGGCGCTGCCCAGATAGGCCCTGAGCTTGCCGTTCTTGATCTGCGCGAAAATCACGTCGCGGTCGGTCGACCAGTAGCTCGCCGATTGCGGCCAGCGCTGGACGTAGTTCAGATGCTGCTGAAGCGTCGCGTCGACATGCGCGGCGGCATAGGCATTGGCCTCGTCGAGCGTACAGGTGCGGGTATCCTGCTCGATCCAGCTGGTCAGCACCATCCAGCCTAGCTTGTGCGCGTCGCCCGGCGCCAGCCGATCGAGCCAGAGGTCGATCAGCGCATTGCCGCCCGGTTGCTTGAGCTTGGCGGCGAGCGTCAGCCACCAGCGCGGCAGGCGCGGATCGACTGCCGAGCCGTCCTGCCAGTGTAGTGCCGGCATCCGATCGAAGGGGAACCAGTCGAGTTCCTTGGCCTTCGTTTTGGCGAGGCCCTTCTCTGCCTCGGCGATCATCGCGGTGCTGTCGAACACGTCGCCGACATCGTCGCCCAGCCGCTCGAGCGCGGTAATTAGCGCAGCGCGCGCCAGTTCGCTGCGCTCCTTGGCAAGGGTCCCGCGCAGGTCGGCAATCTTCGCCTTCGCGCCCCGCTGCTGCAGCCATTCGGCGGCGCCGGCGCGGACCTCCTGCCTGCCATCGGCGAGCAGCCCGGCGATTGCGTCGTCGATCCCCGGCGCCTCGCGCAGCAGGGCGCGCGCGGGCTTGCGCAACTGCGCGCTGGTGCCGGTGGCGAGCAGCATCAGCGGCTGCCGGTAGCGGCGCGGCACCTTGGGAAAGCGATCGAGCAGATCGAGCGCGACCCGGACGTCATAGGGCTTCGCGCCCGATTGCGGGGTCAGCCCGAACGCCTCGTCGAGCTGCGCGAACCGGCCGCACAGCACGGTCCAGACGGCGGTCCCCTGATCGTTCAGCGTGCGATGCCAATAGGCGCCCAACTGCTCGACGACCGGATCGCGGCCGCCGAACCGTTCCCACATGGCGAGCACGACGCGCAGATCGGCGCCCTGTTCGATCCGCCGCGCCAGCGCGCCAGCGCCGGGCCCCGCCCAATCGCCGAAGATCGCCGCGAAATGGCCGTTGGTGGTCGCCGCCGCGAAACGGATGCTGTGCCACAGCGTGAGGCCGGGATCGTCGAAGAAGGCGGTGACGCCCGGATGCCGGCTGTCGGGGGGACGCAGCCAGCCGAGCACGCCATTATGCTGCTGGGCGATCGGATTGTCGCCCTCGCCAGCTTTCCTGAGCTTGGCGATCTCCGTTTTGCCGACCGGCTGATAGTGGCGGCTCCAATGCCATTTCTGCTGCAGCACCTCCGCCTCCCGCTTGGCGATGGCTAGCTTCGCATTAAAGGCGACGGCGGCCGGTTCGAGCAGCGCCAGCGTCGCGTCCGGAATGGGTGCGGGTTCCGGGAGTGGCGGCATCGGCGGGGTCTCGACCATGGTGCCGTCAATGGCGAGATATCCGGCCGCTCCATCCGCCGTCGCCTCGACCCCGTCATCGTCCGTCGGTCGGGGCGCCATCGCGCCACGCATGCGTTCGATCGCCGCGAGCGGACGGGGCGCTGTCTCGGCCTCCTTCCACCGGTCGAGCAGCGGCTCTGCCCCGCCGCCAAGTGCGGCAACGGCCAGCTCGATCATCTCCGCGCGAGCGGCGGGCGCCAAGCCCGGATAGAGATCGCCCAGCCGCGTTGCCAGCGTGGCGGGATCGGCGCCGGTCAGCGCCTGACGGGCGCTGTTGCGCGCCTTCTTCGACGATCCGATCGCGAGTTCGATCAACGTGTCGAGATAGCGCGCGACCAGCCCCAGACGGCCGGCGGCGGCCGCGAATTCAGCTCGCTCATCCGCGCCGAGTTCGGGCAATGTCGTCAACACCGCCTCGGCATGGCCATCGAGCCAGGCCGCGACGCCGCCGAAGCGATCGACGCTGTTGTGGATGCCGTAGGCCCCGGCACCCCGACAGAGCAGGATATCGAGAACCGGCGTGATGCCGAGCCCGGCCTCCGACGCCATCTCTCCCAACTCGTCGATCATCTGCGTGCGATCGCGGCCTAGCCGGACGGTCACGACGTGGCGCAACCAATCAGGCGTCTTCTTGGTGCCGTAATAGCCCCAATCGTAACTGATCGGCTCAAGCACCGCGAGGATCTCGCCGAAGCGGCGCATCTGATCCACCCGCCAGTGCATGTCCTCGGCGAACAGGCGGGCCTGATCCTGCGGTGGGAAGCTGCGTCCGCCCTGCCGCCACGCCGCTTGGATGTCCGTGGAAGTGATCGTGGAGAGCACCGAGCTCGCCTCGCCTGACGCTACGAACGCGCCGAGCTGTCTGTCGAGGCCGGGGCGCACCTTGCCGACCCGTTCGAAATGCTTGGCGATCCTGCTGACGATGAGGTCATCGCCCTGAGCTGGGAGCGCAATGCCCGCCGCTTCCGTGATTGCGTTCAAGCCCTTACGCAGCTTTGCGAAAAACGTATCGGCCATCCAACCCTCATCCCGCTTGTGGTCACGTGCTAGCGCGAGAGCAGCGGTCGCCGCTATCCTCTCCTTCAGCCTTCGAAAGATAATTGTGGGAGATTCAAACTGGTCGTTCGGCCGAAGCGCGAACGTGGCAACTTTTACGCCGCAGGCGATGTTTTGCGGCGATCAGCTGCAACAGCATCCTCATATTCGGCTCACGGGC
>Ga0105240_10006508_pt1 | contig 17159 bp, 15 predicted proteins | sample KBSC54metaG_FD_80426 | JGI IMG/M metagenome (GOLD analysis project Ga0105240, IMG submission 80426) | Corn rhizosphere microbial communities from Kellogg Biological Station, Michigan, USA - KBS C5-4 metaG | ecosystem: Host-associated > Plants > Roots > Rhizosphere > Soil | place: Michigan, USA...
GCCGCTGGTGCGCGAGATCACGAACAGCGGCGTGAACATCGCGGTGGGCACGCCCATCACGTGGTAGCTGACGGCACTGAACCAGTCGAGGTTGGGGAACATCTTCTTGGCGTCCCACATCACCGATTCGAGGCGCTCGGCGATGTCGAACATCTTGGTCGAGCCCGCCGTCTGCGACAGCTTCTTCGCCACGCCCTTGATGACCACGTTGCGCGGGTCGCTGACGGTGTAGACCGGGTGGCCGAAGCCGATGACCACTTCCCTGGCCTCGACGCGGCGGCGGATGTCGGCCTCGGCCTCGTCCGGGGTGTCGTAGCGCTTCTGGATCTCGAAGGCCACCTCGTTGGCACCGCCGTGCTTGGGACCGCGCAGCGCGCCGATGCCGGCGGTGATGGCGGAGTACATGTCGCTGCCCGTGCCGGCCACGACGCGGCAGGCGAAGGTCGACGCGTTGAACTCGTGCTCGGCGTACAGGTTCAGCGACGTGTGCATCGCGCGCTCCCACTCCGCGCTCGGCTTGACGCCGTGCAGCAGGTGCAGGAAGTGCGCGCCGATCGAGTCGTCGTCCGTCTCGACCTCGATACGCTTGCCGTTGTGGCTGTAGTGGAACCAGTACAGCAGCATCGAGCCGAGCGAGGCCATCAGGCGGTCGGCGATGTCGCGTGCGCCGGGCGTGTTGTGGTCGTCCTTCTCGGGCAGCGCGCAGCCCAGCACCGACACGCCGGTGCGCATCACGTCCATCGGATGCGCGCCGGCAGGCAGCTGCTCCAGCGCGGCCTTGACGGCGGCGGGCAGGCCGCGCAGCGACTTCAGCTTGGCCTTGTAGGTCTTCAGTTCCGCCGCCGTGGGCAGCTTGCCGTGCACCAGCAGGTGGGCCACTTCCTCGAACTCGGTCTGCTCGGCGAGCTCCAGGATGTCGTAGCCGCGGTAGTGCAGGTCGTTGCCGCTGCGGCCGACGGTGCACAACGCCGTGTTGCCGGCGGCGACGCCGGACAGGGCGACGGACTTCTTGGGCTTGAAGGTCGGGGCGGTCGTGGTCTCGGACATGGGCACTCTCTCTTGGTGTCGTTGTGGCGCCGTCGTCTCCATCGGCGGCCGGGCGATTGATCATTCGCGCGGCGATGCCAAGCATCCACGCGCGAGTTTGCGCCCATCATGATATTTGCAATCTTCGCAGTCAGGTATTGCTTTTCATCTCCTAGATAACAAGCGAAGATTTGCGAACCCCATCGCCGATTTTGCGATGTTTGCGAAGCCACTAACCGCCGGATCGCCATGCGCAAGACCTTCCTCGGCGTGAAGCTCAGGACGCTGCGCGAGCAGCGCGGCCTCACGCAGGCCGCCCTCGCCCAGCTGCTGCAACTCTCGCCCAGTTACCTCAACCAGCTGGAGAACAACCAGCGGCCGCTGAGCGTGGCGGTGCAGTTGCGCCTGCAGTCGGCCCTCGGCGTCGACCTGCAGGTGTTCTCCGACGACGACGAGGCCCGCCTGACCTCGCAGCTGCAGGCGGTCGTGGCGCAGAGCCCGGACGGCGGCGGCGTCTCGCAGGCCGAGCTGCGGGCGATGGCGCAGCAGATGCCGGGGCTCGCGCAGATGCTGATCCGCCTGCACCACCGCGGCCGCGATGCCGAGGATCGCCTGGCCGCCCTGGCGGCCGGGCTCGGCGAGCGCGCCGGCGACCTGGCGCAGGCCGCGCGCCAGCCGCACGAGGAGGTGCGCCATTTCTTCTACGAACGGCAGAACCACATCGTCGAACTCGACGACCTGGCCGAGCGCCTGTTCGCCGACGTGATGGCCGTCGAGCCGCGCGCCCAGCCGGCGCCCGGCGCCGGCGACGCGCACGCGATCGCCGCGCACCTGGAGACCTACCTGCTCGAGAAGCACGGCGTGGCCACCCACGAGTTTCAGTCCGACACCGGCCTGCTGCGCCGCTTCGACGCGTCGCGCCGGCAGGTGTTCGTCAACGCCGCGGCCGAGCCCGCCCAGCGCGCGTTCCAGCTCGCCACGCAGCTGGCCTACCTCGAGGCCGGCGCCGCGATCGACCAGCTGGTCGCGCAAGGCAGCTTCAGCGGCCCCGAGCCGCGTGCGCTCGCCCGCATCGGCCTGGCGAGCTACTTCGCCGGCGCGCTGGTGCTGCCGTACCGCCGCTTCCTCGCCGCGGCCGAGGCGCTTCGCTACGACATCGACCTGCTCGCGCAACGCTTCGGCGTCAGCTTCGAGACGGTGTGCCACCGGCTGTCGACGCTGCAGCGCCCCGACGCACGCGGCGTGCCGTTCTTCTTCGTGCGCGTCGACCGCGCGGGCAACATCTCCAAGCGCCAGTCGGCCACCGACTTCCACTTCTCGCACACCGGCGGCACCTGCCCGCTGTGGAACGTCTACGAGGCCTTCGCGCAGCCGCACAAGGTGCTGACGCAGCTCGCGCGCATGCCCGACGGGCGCACCTACCTGTGGATCGCGCGCAGCATCGTGCGCCCCACCGGCGGCTACGGCTCGCCCGAGCGCACCTTCGCGATCGGGCTGGGCTGCGACGTGCGCCACGCGTCGCGCCTGGTCTACGCGAAAGGCCTGGCGCTGGCCGACCCGGAGGCCGCGACCCCCATCGGCGCCGGCTGCAAGGTGTGCGACCGGCAGGGCTGCCCGCAACGCGCGTTCCCGGCGCTCGGCAAGCGCCTGCGCATCGACGAGAACGAGCGCCCGCGCGAGCCTTACGCCGCCAGCTGAGCGGGGCGACGGCCACGCCGCCGCAGCGCGGCCAGCACCGTCGACAGGCCCACGGCGGCGAGCGCCAGGCCGCCGGGCTCCGGCACCGGCGGCGTGACATCGGCCGAATCGACCCACAGCGCCGCGAACAGGCTGATGCTGTCGCTCTGCGGACCGATGCCCGTGTTGGTGGCGGTCAGCGTGAACGAGCCCGACAGCGTCTGCGTGCCCACCGAGTCGTAGAGGATGTCGTCGGTGAAGGTGTTCGTGAAGTCGATGAACTGGTTGGCGTCGCGGCCATCGCGGTACGTCTGCAGGAAGGCCTCGATCAGCTCGGAACCGGTCGCGGCCGGCCCGCACTTGATCTCGTTCAGCGGCAGGCAGCCGAACACGGTGCCGTCGTCCCAGGTGCGGGTGGCCGGCAGGCCGTCCGTGTGCAGGGTGACGCTCCAGCTGAACGCCTGCGACACGCTCTCGCCGGTGCCCAGCGTCACGTCCCACTCGGTGATGGCGAAGTTCGGGCCGGAGCCGTCCTGGCTGACCGACACGTCGCCGATCTGCGCCGTGGCCGAGGCATGGGCGACGGCATCGCTGCCGGCGAGGATCATGGCGGCAGCGAGCGTCGCCGCGACGGCGTGGTTCATGGCGTGTCCTTCCCTGGTCGTCCTGCGCGTGAGGGCCCGCGATCGCGCTGTCGGGCAGGCGTCGCAAGCGGAATCGGCGCAGCTCCAGACGATGGACCCGCGGCCACGCTGCGTCCAACCCTAGATCGAGGTCGACAACAGCCGCCGCTCGACAGCGAGCGCGGGCGCCGGCCGTCGAACGCGACTTCCCGCCGCGCGATCCGTGCACGCCCGGGCACCTTGGCATACTGCCGCTCGACGTCACTCCAGGAGCCGCCCGTGGCCCAAGCCTTTTCCGCCGGCGCCGTCATCTACGCCAAGGACATCCACGCCCTCGCCCGCTTCTACGCCGCGGTGGCGGACCTCGAGGTCATGCATGAGGTCGACGACCACATCGTGCTCGAGTCCGAGACCGTGGAGCTGGTCATCGTGGCCATCCCGGCCGCCACGGCCGCACGCATCGTCATCACGACGCCACCGCAGCGGCGCGAGAACACCGCCTTCAAGCTGGTCTTCGCGGTGCCCAGCCTCGCCGAGGCCCGCGAGACGGCCCAGGCCAACGGCGGCGAGCTGAACCCGCCCGGCAAGGAATGGAAGTTCCAGGGCCTGCGCGTGTGCGACGGCTGCGACCCCGAAGGCAACATGATCCAGCTGCGCGAGCTGCCGGCGGACGCGGGCCTCGGCGACGTCGAGGACTGAAGCCCGAGCGGCCGTCCTCAGTTCGTCTGCAGCACATCGGGATCCAGCCGGAAGTCGCTCCGGGTCGATTTCAGGAGTTCGATTTTCGACGCGTACACCGAGCGCTGCCGGGCCGTCGTGCTGTCGTCCTCCGCCTCGCGCAGGTGCTCCATCGCGCGGCGGCGGTCACCGAGGTTGAGGTAGGCGACCGCCAGCTGGTAGTGGACCTGGTGGTTGTCGCCGGCCACCCGAAGCGCGCGATTGAGCAGCTCGAGCGCGCGGGCGTAGTCGCCGGACTCGTTGGCCTTGGTGCCGCTGTCGATGGCGGCCATCAATGCCGCGGCCCGGGAGCGCGGATGCGCCTCGTCGATCGCCGCGGCCTGCTCGACCCGGCCCTCCCGGCGCAGGACGATCGCCAGGTTGTTCCACGACTGGGTGCTGTCGGGAGCGGCCGACACCGCGAAACGCAGCGCCGCCTCCGCCTGCGCCAGCAGGCCCTTGCGCAGGTACGTCACGCCCAGCGTGTTGTACAGGCTGGCGAACGACGGATCCGTGGCGATGCCGCTGCGCAGCCACCAGTACGCGTCGTCCGTGTGCTGGTGCGCCAGCGCCTCGGCGGCGCGGTTGTTCATGTACATCGCCGCCACGCGGGACTCCGTGATCGGGCGGGTGGACAGTCCCTTCATCTCCGTCGGGGACATGAAGTCGACCGTCCAGCGATCGGTGTTGAAGCCCCAGTGGCGCACCTTCGGCACGGGCAGGCCCACCGAGACGTTCACGTGCCCGACGAGCTCCAGCAGGTCGCCGTCGCGCTCCCAGTGCTCGCCGGTGCTGACGGCCTGGTAGCGCACGTCCAGGCCGATCTCCCGGGCCATGGCGCCGGTCACGATGGCCAGCGACAGGCAGTTGCCGGCACGCGCGTCGAACGCCTGCGCGGCGTTGCGGGTGAATTCGGCGTCGTAGTCGATCTTGAGCCGCCGGTCGATGAACAAGGCCTCGAGCAGCCCCCGGGCCTCGCCGCGCGACCTGATCTCCTCGGCCACCCGCGAATCCAGGTACGCGTGCATCTCGGGGCTCAGCCTGAAGACGTCGGCGGCGGCGATGTGCTCGGTGGGCGGTGCGAACGACGCGTCGGAAAAGAGCGCCTCGCCGGCGACGGGCGGCGCGGGCGCGTCCGCGCAGGAGGCCAGCGTCAGGCACAGGAGCAGCGCCGCCCCGGGGCGTCTGGCCAGCTCGAAATTCGGTGCCGCGATCATGGGCCGCATCCTCGTGGACTCCAGCCGAGTCCGGATCGTGCCCCGAGTGTGCGGCGGCGGATCGCGCTTGGCAATGGCCTCGGAGCGGGTGGACGATCGACCCGGCGGACCACTCGCAGGGTTACGATCGCGCGGCGCCGCCCGCCCTTGCGACCGGACGGCCGTTCACCATCACCTGGAAGAACGACATGACGCTCGCGATGGGCTGGGAGGAGTGGGCGGCGCACGACGCCATCGCGCTGGCGGAGCGCGTGCGCCGGGGCGACGTCACGCCCGCCGAACTCGCGGCGCAGGCGGCTGCCGCGATCGCGCGCGTCAACGGCCCGCTGGACGCCGTGGTCGAGGTCTTCGAGGACGTCGTGGCCGATCCGCTGCGCGACGGCATGCGGCCCGACGGGGTGTTCGCCGGCGTGCCGTACCTGATGAAGGATCTCGGGCCGACGCTGCGGGGCCGGCGCCAGGAATTCGGCTCGATGCTGATGCAGGGCCACCGTCCCGCCCACGACAGCTTCCTGACGGGCCGCCTCCGGCAGGCCGGGCTGAACATCCTCGGCCGGACGACGACGCCCGAATTCGGCGTCTGCAGCGCGGCCGAGAACCGCTTCCACGTCACGCGCAATCCGTGGGACATCGGGTTCACCACCAACGGCTCGTCGGCGGGCACGGCCGCCGTGGTGGCGGCGGGCGTCGCTCCGATGTCGCATGCGACCGACGGCGGCGGCTCCATCCGGATCCCGGCGGGCGCGACGGGCAACATCGGGCTGAAGGTGTCGCGCGGCGTGTTCTCGCTGGCGCCCGCGCTGTCGGACCTGTCGGGCCTGGTGTCGATCCAGGGCTGCCACAGCCGCTCGGTGCGCGACACGGCCACGTTCGTCGACCATTGCCGCGGCGGCGCGCCGGGCGAGTTCATGCCGTTCTGGCAGCCGTCCACCCCGTACCGCGAACTCATCCGCAGCGACCCGCCGCGGCTGCGCATCGCGCTGTCGCACGAGTGGGGCGACCATCGCGCCACGCCCCATTTCGTGGCCGAGCTCGCACGCGTCGGACGCCTGCTCGAAGGCCTGGGCCACCACGTCGACTGGCAGCTGCCGCCGGTCGACTTCCGTGCCGCCTTCGACGCGCAGACCACCTGCTACATCACCAACTTCGCGCAGGTCATCGCCGGCCATCTCGCGCGCCTGGGCCTGGAGCGGCCGCCGCCGGACCTGCTTGAGCCGATCAACATCAAGATCTGGGAGGCCGGGCTGCACACGTCCTGGGGCGAGCGCGCCGCCATGCAGGCGCAGTTCAACAGCACGTCGCGCGCGTGGGGGGCGTTCTTCGAGGACTGGGACATCGTCCTGACCCCGGTCACCGCGCTGCCGACGCCCCAGGTCGGCGCCATCGACTACCTCACCCGCAGCACGAACCCGTCGGTGCACGACTGGTTCGCGCACCTCTGGCGCAACTTCGCCTACACGCCGCTGGCCAACCTGTGCGGCACGCCGGCCATCTCGCTGCCGCTCGCGTTCCAGGAGAGCGGCCTGCCGCTGGGCATCCAGGCGCAGACGCGGCAGGCCGGCGACGGCCTGCTGCTGCAACTCGCGGCGCAGATCGAGCGGGCGCTGGGCGGGCAATGGAACGGCGGCCGGCGGCCGCGCGTCCATGTCGCGGCGGACGCGGATGGGCACGCCGGATCGTCGGCGTGACGGCCGCAGGGCGTGCGTGAGTGCCGGGCGCGGGGCATGGGCCTTGCTTGCAGCGCAGCCCCTCGTTCATCCATCGTGAGGATCCGTCGATGTCCCCTTGCCTTCGTCTTGCCAGGCGAGCCCTGCTGGCCGCGTTCGTGCTGATCGCTTCCGCCGCCCCGGCACACGCCGCCGGCGAGCGCCGCCAGGTCATCATCGACCAGGACATGTTCGGCCCAGGCGGCAGCAACATGAACTCGGTGCTGATGCTGCTTCAGGCGCCGGACGTCGACGTGCTGGGCATCGTCGTCAGCAGCGGCGACGGCTGGCGCGACGAGGAGATCGCCCAGACCTTGCGCATGCTGGAGCTGGTCGGGCGCCCGGAGGTGCCGGTCTTCGCGGGCGCCGCACTCCCCCTGCTCAACAGCGCCGCGCGCATGAAGGCCTGGGAGCACCGCTACGGGCCGCTCGTGTGGAAGGGTGCCTGGACGGAGTCGTTCGGCGGCCGGCCTCGCGCCGAGTACCACGCCGACCCGTTCACGGTGCCGCCCCTGGCCGCCGGCACCCCATCGCTGAAGGTCCGGGCCGAGAGCGGCATCGGTTTCATGATCCGCACCGTGCGCCAGCACCCGGGCCGCGTCACGCTCTGGATGGGAGGGCCGTTGACGGACCTCGCGCTAGCCGTGCGCGAGGATCCCGGCTTCGCCGCGGCCGCGCGCGAGCTCGTCTTCATGGGCGGAAGCTTCAACCCGGTGGCGGCGGACAACTCGTTCGCCGACGAGTACGCGCATTCGCCGCGGCGCGAGTTCAACATGCTGTGGGACGCCGAGGCAGCGTCGGCGGTCCTGCACGAGGCCTGGCCGCGCATCGTGCAGATCCCGGTCGACCCGACGACCAGGACCTTCTTCCGCAAGGAGCTGTACGCGGAGATCGGCCGCGGGAGCACCCCGGTGGCGGACTATGTCGCCCGGTACGGGGAAGGCTTCCCGATGTGGGACGAACTGGCGGCCGCCGTGTGGCTGGATCCGTCGCTCGTCAAGCGCAGCGCGAAGATGCTGGAGGACGTCGCGACCGGCGACGGCGCCGACTATGGCAGCACGCTCAGTTGGCCGATCGGCCGGGGTCCGGGCCTGGGCGAACGCGAGGTCGAGGTCATCCAGGACGTGGACGTGCCGCGCTTCGAGCGCCTGACGGTCAAGCTGCTGGGCGGAGCCCGGCTGCCCGCGCATCGAGACGCATCGTGAAGGACCTGCGGCGCATCGCTTCGTCCAGTTCCCGGCGATCCATGCGACAACTTTCGTTCGCCCCGACATCGAAGATTTCCGCCGCGCGTGCTACAACGCCGTATCCGAATTGGACCGGCAAGTCGCAGAGGCTTCATGAGACACATCGGCGCGCGTGACGTTTTTTGGGGCATCCTCATTGCCGCGGGCCTGATCGGCATCGCACTGATCGGGGCGTCCTTCGGCCACGCGCTCAGAGCCGGCCGCATCTCGTCGATCAGCCAGCACCCCCTGTTCGGCGCGGGGGTTCGATGCCTGAGCTCCAGCCTCGTGTGTGGCGTCCTGTTGCTGGGCGCCGGCGGGCGCCAGCGCTCGCCCTGAGGTCATGAAGACTTCCTGATCGACTCCCCGCGACGGCGGGCAAGCTCGGTCCACGCCAGGAGCGTCAACGCGACGATCGCGAGCCCTGCCGACAGGAGCGGCAGCTGGGCCAGGTGCAGCCCGCCTTGGAGCGCCTGCGCTCCCATCCAGGCCGCGCCGGCGTTGCCCGCATTGAAGGCGGCGATGTTGAGGGTCGAGCCCAGCGCGGGCGCGTCGCCCGCTTCGCTGAGCACGCGGCTCTGCAATCCCGGCGCCGTCGCGAACGCGGCCATTCCCCACAGCGCGAGACTGCCGATCACGGCCGGCGGCCAGTGCAGTCCCACATGCAGCGCGACTTCCACGAGCGCCAGGGCGCCGAGGATCGCGAACATCGAACGCACCGGCCAACGATCGGCCGCCCACCCTCCCAGCACGTTGCCGACCGTCAATCCAGGCCGAACACCAGGAGCAGTCCGTTGACCTGCGAGGCCGTGAAGCCGCTTTCGGACTGCAGGAGCGGCGCCAGGAACGTGAGCGTGGCGAAGATCCCGCCGAAGCCGAGCGCCGTCAAGGCGAGCGCGGCGAGCAGGCGCGGCCTGCGCACGATGCGCCAGCCGTTGCCGCCCTGCGCCGCCGGCAGCCGCAGCGAACGAGGCAGCAGCGCCAGAAGCGCCGCCAGGGCCAGGATGCCCGACCCGCTGACCACCCAGAAGGTGGCGCGCCATCCGGCGTGCTGCCCGATCCAGGCGCCGATCGGCACGCCCAGGACGTTGGCCAGGGTCAGGCCGCTGAACATCAGCGCGATGGCGGCGGAACGCCGATGCGGCGGCACCAGCGCGGACGCCACCGTCGCGCCCAGGCCGAAGAAGGCCCCGTGCGTGAGCGAGGCCACGATGCGCCCGGCCATCAGCCAACCATAGTCCGGCGCCGCAGCGCACATCGCATTGCCCACGATGAACAGCAGCATGAGGCCGGACAGCGCCTTGTACGGAGACGCCCTCGCGGTCAGGACCGCCAGCGGTGGCGCTCCGATGGCCACGCCCAGCGCATAACCGGTGACCAGCAGGCCGGCCTGCGACAGGCTCGTGCCGGTGTCGGCGGCCACCGACGGCAACAGACCCACGATGACGAATTCGGTGGTGCCGATCGCGAATGCCGCCAGTGCCAACGCGAACAGCGGCCACGGGACGACAGTGCGCGTCGATGCGGCGCCGGGCATCGTGCCGCTCATCGCGCCACCTCCGCCACGTGCTCGCCCAGGAGCGCATCCAGATCGATGGCCGCTGCCATGCGCTCGTAGCCGGCGTCGCCCGGATGCAGGTGGTCGCCTGAATCGAGCGCTGCATCGAGTTGCGCGGGATGCCGGGGGTCGCGCAGCACCGCATCGAAGTCGACGATCCCGTCGAATGCGCGCGAGCCGCGGATCCAGTCGTTCAACGCGTTTCGGAGAGCGTCCTTGCCCGGGCTGTAGTGTCCTTCGAGAGGCGTTCCCTCCAGCGCGTGCTCGAACGGCGGCACGGTGCCGACGACCACGCGCACATGGCGTGCATGGGCCTGTTGCGCCAGTTGAAGGAAGCCGCGCGTGAGTTCGTCCAGCGAGGCCGGCGCCTCCGTCGGCGCGAACGGGCTGCCGGGAAATCCGATGTCGTTCGTGCCCAGCAGGACGACGACGGCGCGCACGCCTGGACGACCCAGGACGTCGCGCTCGAAACGCGCGAGTGCGCTCTCGCCCCAGCCACCGTGCAGCAGCCGGTTGCCGGCGATGCCGGCGTTGAGAACGGCGATGCCGCTCGAAGCGAGCCTTCGCGAGAGGTGATCGGGCCAGCGCTGGTCGCGGCCGAGGCTCGAGCCGTTGCCATCCGTGATCGAGTCACCGATGGCGACCACGCTCGCCGGCGCAACGCTGGACACCACCCACAGCTCGGAGACGAAGGCGCGGGTCGCCACGGTCTGCAGCGCCTCGGCCTGACGTCGGCCCACCGCATTTCCGCGCAGGACCTCGGTGCGCTCCTGCGCATCCCAGTGGAAGCCCGCCGGTGCCGTGGGCTCCGGCAAATGCAGATCGACCTGGAGCCGGTCACCGGCACGGACGGGAAGATCGACGGGGTCGCTGACGACCCGCCCCCCGGCAGCCACGAGGGTGCCGTCCCGCCCCTGGAATCGCACGGATCGCGCCGGTGCCGCGGCGCCCTCGAAGGCAGCCGCGTCCCACAGCGCCACGGCTCCCAGCCTGAGCGGCTGGCTGCCGTATTCGTTGCTGATCACGAGCCGCACGCGCTGGCCACCCAGGCTGGTGCGCAGCGACTGCCTGAGCGTCACATCGCGAAGTCGCGTGGGCATGCCCAGCGGCAGCACCCCGTCGGCGCCCCACACGGGCTGGGCAGGCGAGATCCAGGTCGGTTGCCAGTTCGTTGACGCCGGCGGGGCCGCGGGCGCCGGCGCTGCGAGCACGGTCGCGAACGCCGCGATGACGAGAGATTGGGCGAGAGCTTTCATGGCGCCAATGTCGCCAATTCCAGATTCATTTTGTAGATGGCAAACTGGAAGTCCCGCCATTCGAAATTGGAATACCCATGGATCGGCTTCGCGCCATGACCGCCTTCGTCAGAGTGGCCGAGCTCGGCAGCCTGTCCGCGGCGGCCAGGTCGCTCGAGACGACGCAGCCCACGATCAGCAAGCTCCTCGCGGCACTGGAGCAGTCGCTGGACGTGAGATTGCTGGAGCGCGGCGCCTCGCGCGCGACGCTCACGGAGGAGGGATCGCGCTTCGTGGAAAGCGCGCGTCGACTGCTCGAGGACTACGAAGAGGCCGTGGCCCAGATCGATCGGAGCACGCGCGAGCCGCGCGGACTGGTGCGCATCGCCGCCCCGATGGCGCTGGGCGAGCTCAAGCTCAATCCGCTGATGTTGCGCACCCTGCAGCAATACCCCGAGCTGCGGATCGACCTCGTCCTGGAGGACCGCTTCGTCGATCCCGTGGCGGAACGCTTCGATCTCACCGTACGGATCGGCGGCCCACTGCCGCCGGATCTCGTGGCGCGCGAGCTCGCGACGTGGCCGCGCTACATCGTGGCATCACCCGACTACATCGAACGCCACGGTCGGCCGCGCGTCCTCGCCGACCTTTCGCGGCACCATTTCCTGCGGTATCCGAACTGGACCGGCGATTCCGTCAAGCTCAGCGGCAGCGAGGGCGCGGTCGAGCTGCCGGTCGTGACGCGATACAGCATCAACCACGCGGTCGCCCTGCTCGACGCCGTACGAGACGGCGCCGGCATCGCGTTCCAGCCTTGCTGGATGGTTCGTGACATGCTCGCTCGCAAGGAGCTCGTGCGCCTGTTTCCGCAATGGAGCGGCCCGTCGCAGGTTGCCTACCTGATGTACCCGCGACACCGTCGGCAGGCGATGCGGGTTCAAGTCATGAAGGACTTGCTGGCGCGGGAGATCCAGGCCTCGTGAAGCCGCGAAGCCGCCGCCCACCCGCCCTCACCCGCCCGCTTTCCTAACGTTCCTGAATCCCAGCCCTGGCAGCAGCGCCAGAACGCGGTCGCGGTGGTCGCCCTGCAGCTCGACGACGCCGTCCTTGGCCGTGCCGCCGACGCCGCAGGCGGCCTTGAGCTTCTTGCCGATCGCCGTCAGTTCCGGTTCCGCCAGGCCCAGTCCACGCACGACCGTCACGCCCTTGCCGGCGCGGCCCTTGGTCTCGAGGAAGACGCGCACCACGCCATCCGTCGGCGGCGCGACCGGCTTGCCGCAGAGGCACTGGGCGACCGGCTGGCGGCAGCCGGGGCACATGCGGCCTGCTTCGGTCGAGTAGACCAGGCCGCCGTTCGGGTTCGATTTCATGGCCGTATTGGAACCGATCCGCGCGTCGGCGCTGCCACCGGCCCAGGCCGTTGCCTGATGTGAAAATCGCCCCATGATCCTCGCCCGACTCGTCCTCCGTCCGTTGCTGCGCCTCGTTCCTGCCGCGTTCGCGCTGGCCGCGGCCTCGTCCGTCCATGCCGTGCAGCCGCTGCTGCAGCACGACGTCGTGCTGCTGGAAAAGGGCGAGGTCATCGAGCAGCGCGTGGACGGCGGCTCGGACGCGATGGCGGCCTACCTGAAGACGCTCGGACAGGCGCTCAACGACGCGATGCGCACGCACCCCTCGCAGTTGCCGGCCGCGGGCTTCGTCGTCGTGGCGGTGCGGCCGGAAGGCCGGACACATACGTGGTTCGATTTCAAGCCCGCGCTGGCCGAGGCGACGACGGCCGCCCTCGCGCAGGCCGTCGAGGCCACGCCGCCGATGAAGGTCAGAAGCCGCGAGATCGTTTTCGCGCTGCGCGTGAGCCTGTGGAGCGACAAGCCGCCCAAGGCCTACGCGCCGGCCCCGCAGGAGTGGAAGGACGCCACCCAGGGCATGCATCCGAAGCCGGACATCGACACGCTGGTGGACATGGTGTGGCCGCGGTGATTCGCTGACCATCGAAGCAATGCGCGGGAGGACGCGTTAACCTGCGGCTTCCAGATCGCAGGAACCCTTCGCATGACGCCACCCTCGCCTTCTGCCATCGCCGACCGCCGCCGCGCCTTTCGCGCGCTGCACGCTGCGGGCTGCTTCGTCATCCCGAACCCGTGGGACGCCGGCAGCGCGCGCTACCTCGCGTCGCTGGGCTTCAAGGCACTGGCCAGCACCAGCTCCGGCTTCGCGTGGTCGCACGCGCGCGCCGACGGCGCGATGCCGCGCGACGCGGTGCTGGCCCACCTGCGCGAGATCGTCGCGGCCACCGACCTGCCGGTCAACGCCGACTTCGAGAGCGGCTACGGTGCGACGCCGAAAGACGTCGCCGAGAGCGTGCGGCTGGCGCTGGACACCGGCGTCGCCGGGCTGTCGATCGAGGACTCGACGGGCGATCCCGGGCGCCCGATCCATGACCTGCCCGAGGCACTCGCGCGGCTGCGCGCGGCGCGCACGGCGATCGGCGAGGCCGGCGGCGACACGCTGCTCGTGGGCCGGGCCGAGAACTACCTGCACGGCCGCCCCGACCTCGCCGACACCATCGCCCGCCTGCGCGCCTATGCCGACGCCGGCGCCGACTGCCTGTACGCGCCCGGCATCCAGTCGCGCGAGGACATCGCCGCCGTCGTCGCCGCCGTCGCGCCCAAGCCCGTGAACCTGCTAATCGGTGCGACGAGCGCATTCACGCTGCCCGACGTCGCCGCGCTGGGCGTGCGCCGCGTCAGCGTCGGCGGCGCCCTGGCGCGCAGCGCCTGGGGCGGCTTCATGCGGGCTGCGAAGGCCATCGCCGACCACGGCTCGTTCGACGGCTTCGCCGGCGCGGCGAGCGGGGCCGAGCTCAATGCGCTGATGCGCGGCTGACGCCCATGCCCGACGCGTCCAGGCCGGCTGCCGAGCAGCCCGTCGTCTTCGTCAAGGGACGCGGGGCCGGCTCGAACCGGCCATCGCGCTACGTGAAGGACGAGTGGGATGCGGCCGCCGACGTCGAACCCGCCGCCCGCCGCACCGAAGTGACGGAGCGCGAGGCGAAGTCCATCCTGAACCGCAACCAGTCGCCCGACCTCGACTTCGATTTCACGATCAACCCCTACCAGGGCTGCGAGCACGGCTGCGTCTACTGCTTCGCACGGCCGACGCACGCGTACCTGAACCTGTCGCCGGGTCTCGACTTCGAGACCAGGCTGTTCGCGAAGATGAACGCGGCACAGGTGCTGCGCAAGGAGTTGAGCCGCAAGGATTTCAACCCCGGCATCGTCGCGCTCGGCGCCGCCACGGACGCCTACCAGCCGATCGACCGCAAGTACGCGATCGCGCGCCAGGTGCTGGAGGTGCTCGCGGAGTTCGACGTCGCGGTCGGCATCACGACCAAGTCGGCGCTGGTCACGCGCGACATCGACATCCTCGCGCCGATGGCGCGCAAGGGTCTCGTGCGGGTGCACATGTCGATCCCGACGCTGGACCACGAGCTCTCGCGCCGCCTCGATCCGCGCGCCAATTCGCCGACGCGCCGCCTCGAGGCCATCGAGGATCTCGCGAGCGCGGGCATCCCCGTGGCCGTCTACATCGCACCGGTCATCCCGAGCCTGAACGAGCACGAGATCGAGGCCATCCTGCAAGCGTGCGTCGAACGCGGCGCCACGATGGGCCTGTACACCCTGCTGCGGCTGCCGCGCGAGGTGCGCGACCTGTTCGCCGAGTGGCTGCGGCGCTGGTACCCCGAGCGCGCCGCGGAGGTCTGGCGGCTGATCCACCGCATGCACGAAGGCAAGGACTACGACTCGCGCTTCGGCAATCGCATGGTGGGCACCGGCAGCGCGGCCGAGGCGCTGGGCCGGCGCTACGACGCGGCCGCGGCGCGGCTGGGCGTGACGTCTCCAGGACGGACGTTGAACACGTCGCTGTTCAAGCCGCGCGGGGCGGAACCGGAGGCGCAGGGGAGCCTGTTCTAGAGGCCCTGGCGATACAGCCTCATGGCCGCCGTGGATCCTGCGACTGCGCGCAGGATGACACCGGGTGTGCGCAGGCGGCGACAGTGCCTCGTGCGAAGCGCCAAGCCGTGCTTGATACTGGGTGGGCGCAGGCGGCGACAGTGCGTCACGCGGAGCGCCGAGCCGTCATCCTGCACGGAGCGAAGCGGAGTCGCAGGATCCACCCCGGCCGAACGACCCGCCTCACGTGGCTCCGGCCGCGGCCGCGAGCCGGCGGATCGCCTCGTCCGGCACCTTGGCCAGCAGCAGCGTCCCGGCGCCGGGCGCGGCGTGGACCTCGAAGGTGCCACCGATCGAGGCCAGGCGTTCGCGCATGTTGCGCAGCCCGATGCCGCGGTCGGGGTCGAGCTGGATGCGGTCGACCTCGAAGCCGCGGCCGTCGTCGGCGATGCGCAGCGCGACGCCCTGCCCGCCGAAGTCCAGCGTCATCTCCACGCGATGCGCCCGCGCATGCTTGGCGACGTTGGCGAGCGCCTCCTGGCTGACTCGGAACAGGGCCGTCTTGACCTCCTCGGGCAGCGGCGTCGCGTCGCCCAGGACGCTGAGGTGCACGGGCGTCGCGCCGGCGTCCTCGGCCTCGCGGGTGAGCAGCTCGAGCGCGGCGGGCAGGCCCAGCTCGTCGAGCATCGCCGGACGCAGCCGGTGCGAGATGCGGCGCACCTCGTCGAGCGATTGCTTCAGGCCGGCGAGCGCCGTCTCCAGCACGCGCGGCGCGGGACGGGCATCGCGCTCCAGCTCGTCGATGGCCGATTCGACGAGCAGCTTGGCCGAGACCATCGTCTGCGTGGCGCCATCGTGCAGCTCGCGCGCCAGGTGGGCGCGCTCGTCCTCCTGGAAGCGCACCACCTGGCGCGCGAGCGTCTGCAGCTTCGCGTCGGCGACGCGCAACTCGCTCAGGTTCAGCCAGATCCCGCTGAAGCTGATCAGCGCCACGCCGCCGAACGCGATGGCCGCGATCCACAGCAAGGTCTCGCCGATATTGGCCGAGGCCTGGGCGTCGAGCTGCGCGGTCGCGGCGTCGATGTCGTCGCGATACAGGCCGGTGCCGATCATCCAGTCCCATTGCGGGATCTCGGTGACGTAGCCGAGCTTGGGCGCGATCCTGCCCGTGGAGGGCCGCCGCCACATGTACTCGACGAAGCCGCCGCCCGCGCGCGCCCGCGCGAGCAGGTCCTGGATGGTGGCATTGCCCTGCGGGTCGTGGAGATCCGACAGGTCCTTGCCGACCAGGTCGCGCTGGCGCGGGTGCATCAGCACGGTGCCGTGCATGTCGTAGACGAAGAAGTAGCCGTCGTCGCCGTACTCCATGGACTCGAGCAGCCGCATCGCGCGCGCCTGCGAACCGGCGACGTCGTCGTGCGACTGCGCCATCGGCGCGATGGCGCTCATGGCCAGCTGCACGTAGTTCTTCAGCTCCGCGCGCCGCGCGCTGAGGTAGCCGCCCTCGACGAGCGCGTGCTCGCGCTGCGCCAGCTCGCGCTGCTGGAGCAACACCGCCGCGGCGATCAGCGCGAGCGACAGCAGCAGCGGTACCGCCGCGAGGACGAGCAGCTTGGCCTTCAGACGCATGGCGCGATTGTGACAAGGCCGCGCGGACGTTCGGCGACGCCCGCGCGGCCCGTTGCCGGCCGACGTTCGGCTCAGGCCTCGCCGGCCGCGGTCGTCGGCGCCGGCGAGCGCAGCAGCGCCTGCACGACGACGGCCACGACCACGTTCAGCAGCAGCGCCAGCAGGCCGGTGTAGACCGTGAACTTGTCGCCGCCGACCAGGATAGAGTGCACCGGCTTGACGCCGTCGGCAAACGCCGTCCATGTGCCGAACACGATGCCCACCAGCCAGCCCGCCAGCAGCGCCGGGGCCTGCAGGCGCTTCGACCACAGGCCGAACACCAGCGACGGGAAGGTCTGCAGGATCCAGACGCCGCCCAGCAGCTGCAGGTCGAGCGCGAACTTGGTCGGCATCAGCAGGATGCACAGCAGCGCACCGACCTTGACCACCAGCGACGCGATCTTGGCGACCTTCTCCTCCTGTGCCGGCGTGACGCGCGCGTTCACGTACGGCTTCCAGAAGTTGCGCGTGAACAGGTTGGCCGCGCCGATGGACATCACGGCCGCGGGCACCAGCGCACCGATCGCCACGGCGGAGAACGCGAAGCCGGAGA
>Ga0105240_10006509_pt1 | contig 17157 bp, 17 predicted proteins | sample KBSC54metaG_FD_80426 | JGI IMG/M metagenome (GOLD analysis project Ga0105240, IMG submission 80426) | Corn rhizosphere microbial communities from Kellogg Biological Station, Michigan, USA - KBS C5-4 metaG | ecosystem: Host-associated > Plants > Roots > Rhizosphere > Soil | place: Michigan, USA...
CTTGATGGCGGGTTCTTCGGGGGCGTCCGGGAAATCGGCTCCGGAATAGCGTTCGATCCCGCCCACGCTTAACTCGGGATACAGCTCTCCGGGCACGAGCGCGATCTCAAGTTCCGCCTTCCCGCCCGACAGAAGCCGCACCATCCCCACGGGAGTGGTGGTTGCAAAATCGGCGGTCATCGGCTTGCGGCCCTTGTAGATCCCGGCCTGGGCGGCGGCGTGGAACCCTTGGTTGGTGGTGGGAATCCGGATGAGCTTCTCACGAAACTCATAGCGGTCAATGTCCACCGGCTTCGCCGCCTGCACCGCGTCCGCGGCAATGTCCGCGACCGCCCGGCCGATAATCTCAGCCTTGCGGAAGGTGTTGTCGGGCGCCGGCGCGCCGGTAGCCGGATCGGGTACTTTGGACCCGAGCGGTGACTGCATTCCTCCCACCGCCCCATTCACGAACACGGCGACGCCGCCGAGGCGCTTCTCCAACTCATTTCGCAGGTAGCCGGAATAATCGGCGGTGATCTCCTTGTTCCGCGAGCCCAGGGCCTCGGGATGGTTCGCCCAATTCACCAGCGTCCCGATGGGTCCTTCCGGAGACGCCGCGGATAGCGCCAGCACCTCCGCATCGTGAACCACCGGAGGCCGGTCGTCGTCGATGAAGCTATCAAGCTGCGGAGGGTGGGCCTTCGCCAGGGTCAACGTGGCGGGACGCAGGGAATGAACCGCGTCCACGGCGGCCTCCGCGGTGCGGTCTATCAGAAAATTGTTGTATTCCTCGTTGATTCCGCTGACGCCTTCCCTCGGCCCCCAAAGTCCCATCGTATCGGGAGCCTGATGATCATGAAGCGCCGCGACAATCACTGCGGCGTGGCGGCCGAGTTTCCGGTCCACCAGTTCGCGAACGCGCTCGGCGTCCTCCCAGAAGATGCCGATGGAATCCACCCCGCAGATCACCAAAGGATCCGATTTCGTGTCGAACTGCAGGGCAAGGCATCGCGCATACAGATCGTCGTGAATCGAGGCCGCGCGCCGGTTGTTTCCGAAGCCCGCCATGTATACGGGACTGAACCTTTCGAGATCCGGAGTGACCACGCGCGAACCTGCGCCCGCCTTTACGGCCGCGGCAGCCGTTCCCGAGAGAACAGACAGAGCAAGCAAAACCCACAGATGGCGCTTGGAAGTCATTGGAGAGCGTCCCCAGTGAAGTTTAGCGCATCATTAGCGCATCAAAGAGAGAGACGCACCGCACATTCGCCCGGCGGGAGAAAGCGCCGCTGTTTACGCCGGCGGGGGCACGTCGTCCGCCAAGGGTCTCTTGAAAAAGTAGTTGCGCTCGAAGTAGTCGCCGTTGTCGTCGGCGTGGACTTCAAACGTCACCGACGCGAGCTCCCAGCCGTCGGCTCCCAGCTGCCCCAGCGAATTCGCAAGCTCCGGGTCGGTTGCTTCCTGCGTGGAAGTGAAAATCAAATAATCCCATTTCATCGCCCTCATCATGCCATAAGAGAACGCCGGAGAAGCATGGCTTCGTTTTTTCGGTTTCCGCGCGCGGCCTATAATGACCATGGGCCTGCACGGAAGCGGGGCGAAAACCTTTCCGGAGCGACCTGGGTTCCCCGGAGGGATCATGCAAGGCATACTACAAAAAACACTTTTTCCCCTACTGCTCATCGCCGCGAGTACGGCGGTTTCGGCTCAGAGCAAGCCAAGTTCCGCGCGCACGGATCAGAGCGAGGTGGAGCGCGGGCGGTACATTGTCGAGGAAGTCGCGAAATGCACCGAGTGTCACACTCCGCGAGACAGCAGGGGCGAGCCCGACCGCGGGGCATGGCTCCAAGGAGCGCCGATCTGGATCATGCCCGTGCATCCCGTGTCCAATTGGGCCAACCGTGCGCCCGCGATTGCCGGATTCCCCGGCTTCAGCGAGGCCGAAGGCGAGCGGATTCTGGAGCAGGGAACGGGACCGGCGGGAGAGACCCTGCGGCCTCCCATGCACATCTACCATATGACCCATGCCGACGCCAAGGCCGTCATTGCCTATTTGAAGACCGTTCGCGGTCAGGTGCACTAGCCGCCGCGCCCGGGACACGGGGCTGAGTGAGCAGGCGGCTCGGCTTGAGTCTGGCGCTCAGTTTGCATAAACTGATCGGCAACTATGTCTCGCACTTGCCTCACCGCACTCGTTCTGACGGCCGTGCTCCTGCCGGCAGGCATGGAGGCGCAGGAACCGTTCCGGCTGGCGATTATCGGGCTTGCGCATGGCCACGCCGACGGCTTCCTGGCGCGCCTGCGCAAACAGGGCGACGTCCGCCTGGTGGGTATCGCCGAGCCGGATGCACGCGTTCTGCATCGCTATCAGGAGAAATTTCACCTCGACTCCTCGATGCTATTCTCCAGCCCGGAAAAGATGTTGGATACCACCAAACCTGAGGCGGTGGCTCTTTTCACCGACACGTTCGACCACCTCGCGGGCGTTGAGTTGTGCGCACGCCACCATCTGCCCGTGATGATGGAAAAACCGCTCGCCGTGAGTATGGAACACGCGCGCCGCATGCGGGAGGCGGTGGAGAGCAGCAAGATTCCTCTGGTGGTGAACTATGAAACCACCTGGTACCGCAGCAACCAGGAGGTCTGGTCGGAGCGGCAACAGATCGGCCCGATCCGGAAAATTGTCGTTCATGACGGCCATCGCGGGCCGAAGGAGATCGGCGTGCAGCCGGAGTTTTTCGCCTGGCTGAGCGACCCGGCCAAGAACGGCGCCGGCGCACTCTTCGATTTTGGATGCTACGGCGCGGACCTGATCACCTGGCTCATGAATGGGGAACGCCCGCTCACAGTGACCGCGGTCACACAGCAGATCAAGCCCGAAATCTATCCGAAGGTCGATGACGAGGCCACCATTCTCCTGACGTATCCGCACGCGCAGGGAATTATTCAAGCCTCCTGGAACTGGCCCTTCGACCGCAAGGATATGGAGGTCTACGGCAAAACCGGCTACCTCATTACCGTCGCGCAAAACTCGGTCCGCAGGCGCCTGGAAGGACAAGCCACTGAAGAAACGGTGGACGCGCCACAACTCGCTTCTCCCTTTACGGATTCCATCGCCTACCTGCGTGCCGTGGCCCGCGGAAACGTTAAGCCTTCGGGGCTCTCTTCGCTGGCGACGAACATGGTGGTGACGGAAATTCTGGATGCCGCCCGGCGCTCGGCGCAGACAGGCCAGACCATCCGCCTCTCCTCTGTCCGATAGACTGTTTCTGTTATGAAGCAAATCCATCTCGCACTCGCCCTGTTCGCACTGCTTGCAATTCCCGCGGTGTCCAAGAAGAAGGCCCCGTTCGAAGGCCGGTGGGATCTTACCATCACTACCCCGCAAGGGACCTACCCTTCGTGGCTGGAAGTAAAGGGCGGCGATGTCCGCCTGGTCGGCCGCGTCGCGAGCGTACACGACGCCAAGGAGGTGAAGCTGGAGGGCGCGCACTTGTCCTTCTCCTCTTCGGAGTGGTTCGGCAAACCCATTCCCGTCACCTGGGAATTCCAGGCCGCCAACGGAAAGCTCACCGGCACGCAGAAACGAGACGATGGGGTCGAAGGAAAGATTGCCGGTGTGCCGGCGCCGTTACTGCATCGCAAGATGCCGGCGAAGTGGAAAGATCCGGAGCCAATCTTCAATGGCAAGGATCTCACAGGCTGGGAGCCGGACGACCCGGCACACAACAACTGGAAAGCGGAGAACAATGAACTGGTTGACGGAGCCGCCGGAGCCAACCTGCGCACGACGCGCAAATTTCAGGACTTTAAACTCCATATCGAATACAACTGCCCGGATAAAGGCAACAGCGGAGTGTACCTCCGTGGGCGCTACGAAGTGCAGGTGGAGTATGAGCCGCTGGGGACCGACGACAAGTTCCATTCGATGGGGGCCATCTATGGATTCCTGGCTCCGTCCGTTGATATCCCGCGCCGCCCGGGCACCTGGGAGACTTACGACGTGACACTGGTGGGGCGCACCGTGTCCGTAACCAGAAACGGCATTCAGACTATCGAGAACCAGGAAATCCCAGGCATCACGGGCGGAGCGCTGGACAGCCATGAAGGGGAGCCCGGGGTGATCTACCTGCAGGGCGACCACACGGGCAACATGCGCTTCCGGAACATCACCATCTCGGTGCCCGCGCGCTAGCCCCGCGCTTTTTTCACTTCTTCGACGAGGGCGGGCACTACTTCGAACAGGTCGCCGACGATGCCATAGTCGGCGACTTCGAAAATGGGAGCGTTGGCGTCCTTGTTGATCGCGATAATTGTCTTAGCGCCCTTCATGCCCACCAGGTGCTGAATGGCTCCGGAGATTCCGATCGCCAGATAGACCTTGGGCGAAACCGTCTGACCGGAGCTGCCGACCTGCCGTTCCATGGGAAGCCAGCCGCTATCGCAAATCGGCCGTGAGGCGGCCAGTTCTCCGCCCAGCGCCTTCGCGAGCTCTTCCACGATGGGGATATTTTCCTTTTCCCGGATGCCGCGGCCCACGGAGACGATGATATCGGCCGCGGTAAGATCCACCGCCCGCGCCGACTCGCGAAACGGCTCATGGGGCGTCTGCCGGATGGCCGAAGCGTTGAGTTCCGGACTGAAATTCTCCACCGCCGCCGAGCCCTGCTGAAGCGAGTCCGCCCGGAAAGCACCGGCCTGAATGGAGGCGAAGTACGGGCCCGGGCCGCTCAATTGAACGTCGGCATTGAGTTTGCCCTGAAATAGCTGGCGGATGAAGACGGGGGTGTTATCCTCTGCCCGAAAGCCGGTGACATCACTCACCAGGACCTGCCCGAACCGGGTGGCAAGCTTGGGAGCAAAGTCGCGCACCTGGTAGGTGTGAGGAAACAAAACGAGAGTGGGATTGGCCGTGCGGATCAGCTGCTCCACCGCCGCGGTGAGCCCGTCCGCGGTGTAGGTCTGCAAGAGATCATGCGTGACATTCCAGACCTTCGTCACATTCTGCTGAGCGAGTTCAGAGGCAAGGGCCCCGGTCCCCTGTCCGGCGACGGCGGCTTGCACCGTGGCGCCCAGTGCGGCTGCTATCTGCTGGCCGGCCGCCAGGGTCTCCCAGGACATGCGGTTCCAGGCTCCGCCACGCTGCTCAGTGACAACCAGAACAAGGCCGCTCATAAGACCCTCACTTCGAACTTCAGCTTCTCCACCAGTTTTGCGGCGGCTTCCTTGGCGGTGCCTTCCAGAATCTGGGTCTGCTTACTGCGTAGGGGCAGGTATACGCGTTGGATCGCAGCCACCGCCGGCGCGGCGCCGCCCAGGTCCGACGCGGTAAGGCGCTTGATCTCTTTGCTCTTCGCTTTCTTAATACCCATCAGCGTGGCGTAGCGCAGCTTATTGATGCCGGACTGAATGGTGAGCACGGCCGGCAGAGGCATCTCCACCTGCTGAAACCAGCCGTCTTCCAGTTCCCGCTTCACCTGTATGGAAGAATCCTTCTTCTCCACCTGCATGATGATGGTGCCGTGCGGGAGTCCGAGCAACTCGGCCAGAACCACGCCCGTCTGCCCATAGCCAAGATCGTCGGATTGGAGGCCGGTGAGAATGAGATCCGGCTTTTCGGATTCCAGAGCTTTCGCCAGCAGTTTCGCGATGCCGAGCGTATCGAGCGCGCTGAGATTCTCTTCTTCCACGTGGAGCGCCCGGTCGGCACCCTTCGCCAGAGCTTCGCGGATGGTTTGCGAGGCACGGGCGGGCCCGGCGCAAATGGCCACTACCTCGCCGCCGTGCTTTTCCTTCAACTGGAGCGCTTCTTCCAGCGCGTAGGCATCCGGCTCATTGATCTCAAAACTGAGATCGGCTTCCTGAATCCAGCGTCCGCCCGCGTCTACGCGCAACTGCGAGTCGCGGACGGGCACTTGCTTGATGGCGACGACGATTTTCATGGTTAAAACCAAAGACGGCTGAACCGCAGCCTCACCCCGTGTACTTATGAAAAATCAGGGAACCATTTGTGCCGCCAAAGCCGAAAGAGTTGGAGAGCGCATAGTCGATCTTCATCGGACGGGCCTGGTGGGGCACATAGTCAAGATCGCATTCCGGATCCGGGTGGTCGAGATTGATAGTGGGCGGGGCAACCTGGTCGCGAATCGCCAGCACGGAAATTCCGGCCTCCAGGCCTCCCGCGCCGCCCAGCAAATGACCGGTCATCGACTTCGTGGAACTCACCGCCAGCTTGTAGGCGTGCTCGCCGAAACAGCGCTTGATCGCCGTGGTCTCGATGCGGTCGCCGAGTTCGGTAGAAGTGCCGTGGGCGTTGACATAGTCGATCTGGCCGGGTTGCAGGCCGGCATCCTGGATGGAATTGCGCATCACACGGTACGCGCCATCCCCGTCTTCGGAGGGGCTGGTGATGTGAAAGGCGTCTCCGCTCATCCCATAGCCAACCAGTTCGGCCAGAATCGGGGCATTGCGCCGGAGAGCACCCTCTAGCTCTTCCAGGATCAGAATGCCTGCGCCTTCCCCCACTACGAATCCATCGCGGTCCCTGTCCCAGGGCCGGGAAGCATGGGCCGGATCGTCATTCCGCTGGGAAAGAGCACGCATGGCGGCGAACCCGCCAATTCCCATGGGTGTGATGCAAGCCTCGGCGCCACCGCAGATCATGGCGTCCGCATAACCATGCTGAATCAGCCGGAAGGAATCGCCAATGGAATGGGCGCTGGTGGTGCAAGCCGTGGCTGTCGCCGAATTCGGGCCCTTCGCCCCGGTGCGAATGGAAACGTACCCGGAGGCCAGATTGATGATTGTGGCTGGAATGAAAAACGGAGAGATGCGGCTGGGACCTTTTTCGAGCAGAATTTTGTGCTCGCGCTCGATCACCTCAAAGCCGCCGATACCGCTGCCTATGTAGACGCCCGTCCGCTCCGCGGTCTCCGGGGTGGTCTTGAACCCGGACATCCGCAGGGCAAATTCGCTGGCTGCGATGGCGAACTGGATAAAGCGCGCCATCTTCTTGATTTCTTTCTTCTCTATGAATTGTAGAGGATCAAAGGCCTTCACCTCGCCCGCAATACGGCAGTTGAATGCGGAAGCGTCAAACTGCTCAATCTGCGAAATGCCGTTCCGGCCTTCGCGTAGCGCCTTCCAGTTCTCTTCCGTCCCCAGTCCAACAGACGAGAGCAGGCCGACACCCGTAACTACCACTCGACGCGCCAAGCAAATATTCCCCGCCGCTTACTTCTTCTTGGCTTCGATGTAATCTACCGCGTCCTTTACGGTGGCGATCTTCTCGGCGTCTTCGTCCGGAATATCGATCTCGAAGGCCTCTTCGAAGGCCATTACAAGCTCCACAATGTCCAGGGAATCGGCGCCCAGGTCATCCACGAAGGAGGCAGTATTGTCCACCTGGCTTTCGTCGACACCCAACTGCTCCACGATGATCTGTTTCACCTTTTGTTCAACGGACATGAATCCCTCCCAAACCCTTTTTTAAGAAATGCCCACAACTCGGGCGCGGGCCACGCTTACCGGCTGCAATGAGATGGCCGCGCCACGCAGGACGGGTCACAAACTCATTGATTCTAGCGACCGGCGGGCATTCCCGCAACTAGCGCACGCCGGAGCATCGGTGGAAAACCCTATTGTAGCCTCAACCCGGCGCGAGCGTCGGGCGGAGGCGCCGGAACCCAACCCGGGTCGGAGCGCCCGTTGTTCGATAAGATGGAAGCCCAACTCCATGGCGGAATCCACCATCACCGTTCCCCCGCCCGCGGCCCGAGCGCTCTCTGAGTTCAAACATTACGATCTCCTCCTGAGCACGTTCGTAGTTGCGCTGCTGATTTCCAACCTGGTAGCACAGAAGATTTGCATCATCGGGCCCTTCACAGTGTCGGGCGCACAACTACTTTTCCCGGTGACCTACATCTACGGCGACGTCTTCACCGAAGTCTATGGATACGCGGCTTCCCGGCGAGCCATCTGGCTCGGCTTTCTGTCCTCCGGACTACTCGCGCTGCTGGGGCTGATCATTGTCGCTTTGCCTCCCGCGCCGGGTTGGTCGAACCAGGCGGCGTTCGCCACTGTGTTCAGTTTCGTGCCACGAGCCGTCCTTGGGAGTCTGGTGGCTTACTGGTGCGGAGAATTCACGAATGCCTTCGTGATGGCCAAAATGAAGGTCTTCACCCAGGGAAAGCATCTCTGGACTCGAACGGTGGGCTCCACGATGACAGGACAGGCAGTGGATACCGTGATCGTGATGGCGGTGATCTTTGGAGGAACGGTAAGCTGGGGTCTCATCGGAAAACTGATGCTCAGCGCCTACCTGTTCAAAGTCGGCTATGAAGTGCTGGCCACGCCCTTGACCTATGCCGTTGTGAACTGGTTGAAACGGGCCGAGGGCGTCGACACCTTCGACACGCATACGCGGTTTAATCCGTTCGCGGTAAAGATCTAGTCGGCGACGCTCCACCGGGTGGAGTCGCGCGCGATCAACTGGATCGGCAAAACCACCTGGCGCGGAGGAATCGACTTTCCCGAGTCGATCAGCGTCAGAGCCAGTTGCGCGGCCTGGGTTCCAATCTGATCGCTGTCCTGATCGATGCTGGACAGCGGAACGCGCAGCAGGTCCGCGAACCGGATGTTGTCCACCCCAATCACGGCGATGTCTTCCGGCACGCGCAAGCCTGCTTTCAGAATGGCGCGCAGGGCGCCGATGGCGACCTCATCGTTGTAGCAGAACACGCCATCGGGGACCGGGTAGAGGCTGAGCAGGCGCTGCATGCCCTCGAAGCCGTTCTCTTCCGAATGACTATCGCCGCCCTTGAGTTCCACAACGTATTCCGGAGGGACCGGGATGCCGTGCTTCTTGAGCGCCTGGCGATAGCCCTTCAGACGGCCGATCCCGGTGCTGACTTTGGGGCCGCGAAGATGGGCGATCCGGCGGCAGCCGCGGCTCACAAGGTGTTCGGTGGCAGTGCTGCCGATGGCTGTGTCGTCCACCCCTACATAGTTGGCTTCCAGGCCCGGAAAGTTGCGGTCAATCAGCACGTAGGGCATTTGGGACTGCGCCAGCCGCTGAAAGACGCTTCCGGAGGCCGACGTCTGGACCGAGGCGAGCACGATCGCATCCACCTGCCGCGCGATCAGTCCTTCGATCTCGCGCGCCTCAATTGCGGGGTCGTCTTCCGAGGCGGCGATGATGAGTCCGTAATCGCGGCTCCGGATGGAGTGTGAGATCGCCTTGGCGATTTCGCCAAAGAAGGGATGCTGCAGGTCGGGCACCACCAGGCCGATGGTGAAACTGCGGCCGGTTACCAGACTGCGGGCGGTCCGGTTGGGCTGGTAATTCAACTGTTTTACGCGTCGGAGCACGCGCTGGCGCGTCGCTTCGCTAATGTCCTCGTGATTTCGCAGGACCTTGGACACGGTAATCACCGAGACGCCAAGGTCCTTGGCGATATCCTTCATCGTTACTGGCATGGACTGATCTGAGCTCCTCCTGACCGGCCGGCCGCTCGCAGACTTCAATTCTAGTCCAATTCGCGGTCAGCCCTTGACACGGCTCGCCCGGCTTCGCTACTCTACTGTATCGTTAACTGTAACGATATTTACAGAGCTATTACAAGGCCACCCGTTCTTTGAAGATACTTTTGGTAGGCGAGATCAACTTCGACATCGTTCTCAAGGGGCATTCCGCCGTCCCGGTTCCGGGGCGCGAGGTCCTGGTGGACGATTTCACCATGACGCTGGGCAGCTCCTGCGCCATCACGGGCGCGGGCCTGGTGCGCCTTGGAAACGAGGCATCCTACCGGGGCAAGACCGGCGACGATCCCGGCGGCCGGTTCTGTCTGGAGAAGATGGCTGCGCTGGGACTTGACGTGAGCCACGTTGAACTGGACCCGGCGCTCAAAACCGGAGTTACCGTGTCGCTGACATCCAGCACGGACAGAAGCCTGATCTCCTACCTGGGCGCGACCACAGCGCTGACGGCCGGCGAAGTCCGGGACGAGCTTTTCGAGGGCTTCCGCCATCTGCACACCTCCTCCTATTTCCTTCAAACCGGCCTGCATGCGGGGTTCGCCGAGCTGTTTGCGCGGGCGAGACGCCATGGGTTGACTACGTCGCTCGATCCGGCCTGTGACCCGGCTGGAGAATGGAAGTCGGGACTGGAGCGGGTACTGCAAGAGACCGACGTCTTTCTTCCGAACGAAGTGGAACTGGCGGGCGTCACGGGAAAGAACGACCCCGTGGAGAGCCTGCGCGCACTGGAGAATGGCCGCACGCTGACGGTGGCGAAACTGGGGGCGCGGGGCGCCATGGCGCTGCGGAATGGCGCGCCCATATCCGTACCGGCTCCGGCGGTTCCGCCCGTGGATCTCACCGGGGCCGGCGACTGCTTCAACGCAGGCTTCCTTCATGCCTGGCTTCGCGGAATGGACCTGGAGGAAGCACTGCGCTTCGGCGTCGCGTGCGGATCGTTTTCCATTCGCGGGCTGGGGGGAACGGGAGCGCAGCCCACGGAACAAGAAGCTCGCGAGTTCATGCAAGCAGGAGTTGACAACATGAGGAAGGCAACAACATGAAGGGCGGAATCGACTTCCACACTCACCCGGTACTGGTGAGAGAGATGGTTGCGCGGCATCCGGAGCTGGCGGCTGCCGCCAGGGAAACATACTACTGCGGAAACAATTTCCAGCCGCTGGAGGTGATGCTGCTGGAGATGGACATCGCGGGAATCGACCGCGCGGTGGTGCTTCCGATTGACGCCACAACCAGCCGGAACGCCACCGTGTACACCAACGACCAGATTGTCGAGGTGTGCGCGATGTCGGACCGACTGATCGGATTCGCCAGCGTGGACCCGCACCAGAGTTCAGCGCCCGAGCAACTGACGCACGCGGTGGAAACACTTGGATTGCGCGGTCTGAAGCTGGACCCGGCCATGCAGGAGTTTTACGCCGACGACAAGCTTGCCTATCCGGTTTACGAGCGCGCGCAGAAGCTCGGCATTCCCATCCTGTTCCATGCCGGTTTGAGCTGGGCGCCGGGAAGCCGCCTGAAGTATGGACATCCACTGCGATTTGAAGACGTCGCGGCCGATTTTCCGGGCTTGCGCATTGTTCTGGCGCACCTGGCCTGGCCGTGGGTGGTGGACGCCGTTGCCCTGGCGTTGAAGTATCCGAATGTTTCGCTCGACACCTCCGCGCTGTTCTTCGATAACCCGAAAGACTTCCTGCGCTATGCGATGACGCAACAGGTTCCGTTGACCGTCTTCGAGCGAAGCCTCAGGAACCAGCTGGTGTTCGGTTCGAACAATCCGCGCATCGAGATCAAGACTATGGCGAAAGCGGTTCGCTCTCTCGGCTTCTCCGAGGAGTGCCTGGAACTGATCTTCTGGCGGAACGCAGAAAAACTGCTGGAGCGAAAGCCGTGATCATTCAACTGCACCGGATTGAGGTCATCTCGCGAAAAGACATGGAGATGATCGATATTACGCCGCAAGTGGAGAAGCTTGTGGAATCGAGTGGCGCAAGCAAGGGGATTGTTTTCGTCAGCACGGCTCACACTACTTCTGGAATTGTGGTTACAGAGGGCGTGGAATGCCTGGAGCGCGACATCCCCGCTCACCTGGAGAGGTTGGCTCCGAAAGAGCCGCCGGAAGGCACCTACGGTTACTACCACAACCGCCTCCTCGATTTCGACGGGCGTCTCGGCTACAACGCCGCCGACCACCTGAAAAGCGTCATCGGAGGCATTCAGACCTTTTTCCCCATTGAGAACGGGAAGGTGGTCCGCGGCGGACGGCAGAAGGTCTACTTCGTGGAATACGACGGCCCGCTCGCGCGCACCGTGTTCATTCAAATCATGGGAGAAGCCGCGGCATGAAGAAGGTTCTGGTCACGGGAGCCAATGGCCGCATCGGACGCCACGTAGTTCCCTTGCTGGTGCGCGAGGGCTATCAGGTAACGGCGGCGGCGCGGCGCGAACTCTCGATTCCCGATGTGCGCTGGCTCCCGCTCAGCCTGCCCGCGAAAGAGCCTCTCGCGGAAGCCCTGGACGGATTCGACGCGATTGTCCATCTCGCGGGCATCATGCCTCCGGCAGGCGACGACGAGATCTTCGGCACCAATATCCAAGGCACGTACCAGATCCTGCAGGCGGCGGCCGCGCTCAAGAAGAAGCCACGCGTTCTTTTTGCGACCTCGGACGCGACGTATTGCACCGGCTGGAGCCTCGGATCGTACTCCGCGCCCATCGAAGAGGATTCTTCGGGACAGCACCCCACGGTTTTCTATGGGCTCTCGAAAGTCATTGGAGAACGGATGTGCGCGTTCTACGAAGAGATGCACCAGGTCCCGATCGTGCGCCTGCGGTATGTATGGACGCTGGAGGCGCCGGAAATCCTGGATCTCTTCCTCAAAGCGCCCTATAAGGACTTCCTGATCGAAGAAGACCGCGGAAAGTGGGAAGACGGCATGGTGGCCGTTCCCCGGGAAGAGACCGGCGCGGCGTTTTCCGAACACGTCTGCGATGTGCGCGATGCCGCGGAAGCCACGGTGCTCGCGGTTCGCAGCGAAGCTGCGGTGGGGCAGGCAATCAACATCGCCGGGCCGGAGCCGTTCTTTTATACGGAAGCCGGGCCCAAGCTGGCCGCGGAGATGGGTGTTCGCTGGGCGGAAGGCCGCTGCCGCGGCATCCATTCTTACGGCCTGAGCATTGAAAAAGCGCGCAAACTACTCGGCTACCGGCCGCGTTACGGCGTGATGGACTCACTCAAAGAAGCACTGCTGAATTGGAAATCCCCGAAGTAGAAAAACAAGGACTATGCCTCAGACACAATCGTTAGTAGAGAAGAACTTGAAGGCCGAGATATTTTCGGCCCCTGTTGTGGCAGACGAGATTGCCCGGATGTGGAGCGAGAAGCGATCCGCCGTCCGGCAGATTGCCAAAGAAATTGCCGCGCGCAACCCGAAGAGTATCGTGTTCTTCGGCAGCGGCGGCTCCTCGGCAGCGCTATATAGCGGCTATTGGGCCGCGCTGCATTTTCTGAAATTGCCTGTCAATTACCTGCTGGGCCCGGACATTCTGAGCGTCACGCCCGCGGGTTTGGACAAAGACACCGTCGCCATCGGCGCCAGCTATTCCGGTAAGACCGTGGACACGGTGCGCACGAAGGACTTTCTGCTCAAGAAGGGTGTGCCGATTTTCGCGATCACGCGCCGCCCCGACGCCGAAGTGGCCAAGGGCGCGACGTGGACATTGACCTACGAATCGATCGCGCTGTACACCTCCCCGGCGTTCCTCACGATGCTGCTGGTGGTGGAACTGGCGCGCGAGCGTGGAGAAGGATCGCAGGAGCTCGATGAGTTCGAGAAGGCCCTGGAAGCCCTGCCGCAACTGCTGCACAGCATCTCCGAGCCCAGCCGTAAAATGGCGGAGACGCTGGCTCCCGACCTCGACTCAGGGAAGCTGCTGGTGCTCTCCGGAGGCGCGGCCTACACGCTCGGCTACATGATGGCCTACGACATGTTCGGCGAGTTCCTAAAGGAATATTGCGCTTACATTCACTACGGCGAATTCCGCCACGGCCCCCTGGAGATCGTGCGGCCCGGCGAACCGACCATGCTGTTCCTGCTTGGCAATGACGGGTCCCGGCCTTTCGCGGAAGCGGCTATTCAGTTCAGCAAGGGCAACGGAGCCAAGACGGTGGTATTCGATGGAAAAGAGCTGGCTCCGGGCGCTCATCCCCTGTTCGACGCGCTGATTCTTTATCAAGCGCAACTCTGGCTGCTTTACTACATGGCCTGCCGCCGGAACGTGGATCTCGATAACTATAAATACATGCACGTCGTCCCGTTCGCGGCGGGCGATACTTACTTTTAATGTCCGCTCAAAACATGCTGGCCCTGCAAATACCCGAGATCGGGAAGCTCGATCTCGTTCAAGCGAAGAAACCGGAGGCGCGCCCGCACACCCTGCTGCTGCGGGTGGCCGCCTCCGGGATCTGCGGAACGGACCCCCATATTCTCCACGGGCTCTATCCCGCCAATCTGCCGCTCATTCCGGGACATGAGTACTCCGGGGTGGTGGAAGCGGTGGGAGACGGCGTCGACAGCTTCGCCGTGGGCGATCACGTCGCTGTAGATCCGAATATCTTATGTGGCGTGTGCGAGTTCTGCCGGCGCGGCAAGGTGCATCTTTGCAAAAACCTCACCGCGCTAGGCGTGAATATACCGGGAGGATTTGCCGAATACTGCGTGGTGCCTGTGTCGCAGGCCTTCAAAATTCCGAAGAGCCTGCCCCTGGCGCACGCGGCGCTGGCTGAGCCTGTGGCCTGCTGCCTGCGCGGCGTGGACCTGGCGGGGATCACGTCCGGGGATAGAGTTGTAATTTTCGGGGCGGGCCCCATGGGGGCGATCATTCTACAATTGGCGCGCATGCAGGGAGCGAGCCATGTGATTGTCCTTGATCCGCAAAAACGGCGCAGAGAGAGAGCCGAGGCGCTGGGAGCGGCCTGGACACTCGATCCGGTAGCGGGCGGAGCGGCCCAGGCGATCCGCGATCAATATCCCGACGGCGCCGAAGTGGTTTTCGATTGCTCCGGCAATGTGGCCGCGGTGCGGGAAGCGCTGGGCGTGGTTGGACGCGGTGGCACATTGATGCTCTATGGGGTCTGCCACAAGGATCAGAATCTTGAGATCAACCCTTTTTGGGTCAACGATAACGAGATCACGATCCGGGGTTCGTATAACAATCCGAATACGATGGCGCGGGCCCTCGATCTCCTGGCGAGCGGGCGTTTGGATGCCGGCGCGGTGGTTACCGATCGCGTCCCTCTGAGCCAGGGCATCGAAGCTTTTCGTTCCACGGGCAGCGAAAACTGTTTGAAAGTCGTGATCGAACCGTAAGAAAAGAAAGGGAGCCAACTGTGCGAATCCTGGCGATTGTTTTGTTGGGTATGTTGACGATTCCCGTCCACGGCGGAGAACACACCGTGGACGTGTATAAGAAGTCGGGGAGATTCGCGGGCTGGCCGGCGAACTATGGCATCTGGTCGTGGGGGAACGAGATCTTAGTCGGGTTCGAGGCTGGTTCCTTCCACATGCGGCAACCGGGGGAGCATGAGCACTCCATCGATTACAAGAAACCCTCCGAGCACCTGTTGGCGCGCAGTCTGGATGGCGGAGAGACATGGACCATAGAAAAGCCGGCGGGTCTTCTGGCGCCTCCCGGCACGAAGGTCGCCGGAGTTCCGGTTGAGCCGGGCGGCAAACCCGTGACGGATTGCCCGGGCGGCATCGACTTTCAAAACCCCAATTTCGCGATCACTTTTCGCATGGCGGATGTCGACATCGGGCCGTCGCGCTTTTACTACACGCTGGATCGCGGAAAGAGCTGGCAAGGGCCCTATCGCGTGCCCAACTTCGGACAAAAGGGCATCGCCGCCAGGACGGACTACCTGATCAACGGCAAACACGACATGACAGTGTTTCTGACAGCGGCGAAATCGAACGGCCAGGAAGGCCGGGTGATTTGTGTGCGGACGCGGGACGGCGGAAAGACTTGGAATTTCGTGGCGTTTGTAACTCCGGAACCGGCCGGGCACGACCACGCCATTATGCCCTCCTCCGTGCGGCTTTCGCCGAAAACGATCGTCACGGCGGTGCGCTATCGGGAATGGATCGACCTTTACCGCACGGACGATGACGGAAAGACATGGAGTTACGTCAGCCGTCCTGCTCCGGGGATCGACAATCCTCCCAGCATGCTGCATTTAAAGGACGGGAGGCTTGCCATGACCTACGGGCGGCGGACCGCGCCGTTTGGGATCCGCGCCCGGATCAGCGCCGACCAGGGAAAGACATGGGGCCCGGAGATTATCCTCCGGAACGACGGCGGCTGCTGGGACCTTGGTTACTCGCGCAGCGTACAGCGTCCCGATGGAAAGATAGTAACTGTCTATTATTTCAACGACTCACCGGAGCACGAACGCCAGATCGCCGCGACGATCTGGGATCCCAGGTAGGCGTCTTTTCTCCGGAGGGCGGGCGCGAGACCCACCCCTTCCCCCAAGGGGCGGTGGAACCCGTGGGCTAAACGAGTGCAAACTTGTTCACTGTCACGGAGGCCGCGCGCCAGGCCGGCCCGGTTCCCCCGTGCCCCTCAGGCAAGTCAAGGTCCTTCCGCCTCATACAACAAGATCTCCGGCGCCTCAGCACTCGCGGGCGCCGGTATAGTTTGGCGCGAAGCGTGCAATAGGTACCATCAGCCCCGGGGGGAGGGGCGTACCATTGAATATTCTGGGCATTAGCGGGCTGGAACACGCGCCGCGATTCAAGCGAGAACACTGGCCCGGCCTCGACGAGCGGGAATACCGTATCGCCCAGGGGCAGGACTCGGCCGCGGTCCTCATTTGCGACGGGCAGATTGTAGCCGCCGCGGCGGAGGAACGTTTTTCCCGCGATAAGCATACAGGCGCATTTCCGCGCGGCGCCATCGACTGGTGTCTGAGGGAGGGCGGGCTCGATATCGACGCTATCGACCAGATCGCCCACGGTTTTGACTACACTCCTTACCGCGAGTTGTACTCGCTGGACCCGATTTCCGAAGAGTATTATCGCCAGGTTTGCTCGCGTGAAGCACTTTTGGAATCCATTCATCGCTGGCAGCCTGGATTTCCTGCCGAAAAGGTATATTCGGTGAATCACCATCTTGCGCATGCTGCGAGCGCGTATTTCACATCCGGCTGGGAGGAGTGTCTCACGCTGGTAATTGACGCGATGGGAGAAGTTCAAAGTGTAACTGCTTACGAGGGTGCGGGCGGCCGGCTTCGGAAACTGCGTGAAATTTCCGCAAACCACTCCATCGGCGTACTTTACTCGCTCATCACGCTGCACCTGGGCTTTGACTTCAACTCGGATGAATACAAGATCATGGGTCTGGCGCCTTATGGCAAGCCGGACCGGTTCCGCAATTTCTTCGAACAGGCCGTAGAGTTGCGCGATGGCGGAATGATCCGCATCCCGATGCTCAACCTCAACCGGACCCGAGACGAAAGGGAAAGCTACGCCTGCTCTCGCCGCTTTCTGGATGAACGGCTCATTCCGCGCCGCCTGCCCGGCGAGGAGATCACCGACCAGCACCGGGACGTCGCGGCCGCGCTGCAGGAATGCCTGGAAA